>ERZ778028.42-NODE-42-length-391096-cov-13.288612_pt1 | contig 391096 bp, 346 predicted proteins | sample MGYA00375758_ERZ778028 | MGnify/ENA primary metagenome ERZ778028 (study PRJEB29350, sample SAMN05389828) | bioreactor metagenome | isolation source: Thiocyanate bioreactor | place: South Africa: University of Cape Town | collected 2014-03-17 ...
CAGCCTTGAAAAATTTGCCCGACTGTCAGATCTAGTCTAAACTTTTACAAATAATTGGCGGGCGTTGATTATTAATATATACATGATTGGTGAAGTCTGATTGTATAGAGTTGTTTTTTCATTAATTGTAAAACTTCGAGCAATACATTCGAACATATTGTGAACACTGTCAAAACAAAAAAGGTTGTCCATATTAGACAACCTTTCTTCTCTATGTATTTTCAATAAATTCTACTTTTCCAATTCATTCAGGTTCTCATCAAGAGCCTCTATTTTCTTAACAAGCAACTCCATTTCTTCTTTCAGCTTTTCAATCTTATTATTTACATCCTTCAACAGTCCACTAGCCCCTTTAGACGAAATAGAGAGGAAGTTCATGTTGTTTTCATAAGTCTGAAGATCTGATTTTACTTTATTGTACTGATGCATCAAATGATCACGCTCTCTGTACAAAGCTCTCTTAGGATTATCCTGTTTCGAAATGTCTTTTATATTCGATTTGAAAGATTCGAAGCGGCGTTCTGTCTTATCTACTTTAAGACGATCATAATGAGCATCAACAGCCTGATGGAATTCTTTATAAATTTTATCCTTTTCTTTGAATGGAACAAAACCGATCTTATGCCATTCGTCTGCTAACTCACGCACCTTAGCGATAAGTTCAGATGGATCCAAAGACTGATCAACATTTTTGATCTTCTCTATTATTTCTTTTTTAGCAGCCAGATTATCCAATTCTTCGCTCTTCTGAGAAGACTCATTCTTCTTCTTTTGTTCGAAGAAATAATCGCAAGCCGTTACAAATTCTTTCCATATAGCATCCGAGTATTTGCGAGGCACAGGCCCTATAGTCTTCCACTCTTTCTGTATAGCAATCAACTTATCTGTTGTAGACTTCCAGTCTGTACTATCTTTTAGGGCTTTTGCTTGTTCTGTCAATGCACGTTTCTTGTCCAGATTTTCGTCCATTTCACCTCTCACACCCTTAAAGAATTCACTCTTCTTTTCGAAAAATGCATCGCACAACGAACGGAACTCTTCAAATATCTGATTATTTACTTTTTTAGGAACAAAACCGATTGTCTTCCACTTAGCCTGAAGCTCTATCACTTCCTTGCTCTTTTCATCCCATTCTTTGAAAGAAGTCAAAGTAGAATAATCTATGTTTTTCAAGGCTTCACAAATTGCAGTCTTTTCAACCAGATTTTCTTCTTCCCTACCTTTGAGTGACTCGAAATGAGTCTGATATTTTTTATTTATAGCTGTAGAAGCGTTCTTAAATCGAGTCCAGATTTCTTCTCTCAGTTCTCTCGCAACAGGACCTATCTCGCGCCATTGCTGATGGAAATTCTGTAACTGATGAAAAGCCGAAACCGAATCAGTATCATCTATCAGTTTTTCTACCGATTCGCAAATCGCATTTTTGAGTTCAAGATTCTTCTTGAAATCATAATCACGAAATTCATTGTTGATCTTTATCAGATCATAAAACTTCTCTGTATATATTTGGTAAGATTTCCACAATTCTTTCTCTTTCGACTGAGGAACCGAGGTTACATCATTCCATCCCTGCTGTAAGTCTTTAAACTCTTTATACAGCTTATTGAAGTCATCAGAACTTTCGGTCAAGTTCTTAATTGACTCTATTATCTGAAGTTTTTTATTATAATTTTCTTCTTTAAGATTTTCTTCGGCTGCTGCCTGGCTTGCACGTTTTTCTTTTAATTCACTCAAGAAAGTTTTCAGCACATCCTCACTCGGATCAGGTGCAGGAACAAATGCTTCGGCATCGTTTCCGGCTTCAATAAATTGGGTCTTTTGCTCTTCTATAGCAGCAGAACGCAACTTATAAAAAGCTTGCTTAAGCGACTCTACTTCAGCTCTCGAAGGAATTTCAGTTTGTGCGGTCAAGTTTTTTAATTTTTCAATTATCTCATCTTTGGTCAAAGATACTTGCTTTGCCACCGAAGTCTCTGTAGATGTTTCCGATTGCTCTTTCGCTTCCTCTTCAACAGATTGGTTTGTAACTTCCTCTGGTAGATTATTTTCTGGCAATTCAGGATTTAGGTTCTCGTTCATATAGTTAGTTTTTAGGATGAAAGGCATAGCCTCTAGTAATTGATAAGGCAAATTAATGATTTTTTTTTGTTATTTCAACTATCAGAGCACACCTTTTTTAGTTTTTGATGCCAAAAGCTCATTTTTCATCTTTTTTCTTTCAAACGCTGCTTTCTTCTTTCTTCCGCTTCGCGCTCTTTTTGTTTGCGTTCCTGTTCTTTAACCTTTTCTTTTTCCTTCCGTTCTTTTTCGCGCTGACGCAAGCGTTCTTTCTGTTCACGTTCCTTTTGCTTACGGTCTGCCTCATTCTGTTTACGGGCATCTTCACGAGCCTTCACAGCAACTTTGGCTGCATCTTCTTTTTGCTTCTCTTCCAGTCGTTTTTGTTCCTCAACCTGCTTATTCGCAGTCTTAATAGAATCTTCGAGTGCTTTTTCTACATTCGCTATCGAGTCTGTTCGGGCTTTCTCTACTTTGTTGATAGAATCTAAGCGAATTCTTTCTATTGCTTTTTGTTGTTTTTCGTGTTCTTTACGCAATTTCTCATCTTCCTTGAGTTCTTGCTTTTCTTCTTTTGTCAGTTTTTCCCTATTCTTGTATCGGTCAAACAAACTCTTAATACCATCAACAGGATTGCTGACAACATTAGATATATCATCTATAACGTTATTTATTTCTCCGGCTTTTTGTAATTGATCTTTCGACAACAAGTCATCCCCTGTTATCTGTTTATCATTTACTTTCGTTTCAGGTTGTTTTTGTACAGGCTTTTCAGGCACGACAGGTCTTTGTGGTATAATTACAGGTTCTTTTACCAGTTCTTCAAGCTCTTTAACTTTACTCTCCTCTTTAGCCTCAACAGCTTCTGCTATTTCTACAGGCTGGTTAGATTCCATATATTCCACACCTCTCCATGAAGCTATCAACTGAGGGAATTGTTCTGAATAATGCTCTCTAAAGTATGCCATATATTTATCTAAGCCAAGACGAGGAAGCACATTGATATAATTATCTGTTGATATCGGCACTACAAGAATTGCCGTATCGAGGTGCTGTATGAGCCCTTCTTTGTTATATGCTTTCGATAGATATGACCTTATTGCTGCAAAAGAATTAAATCCTTTCATCTGCAATACCTCATACGGCGGATCTGTATCGAAGCTCAGGTCGAATGTCTGAATAACATAATTGGTAAAGTTATAGTCGGCCACCTGATACAGTAATTCGTTTCGGTCTATCGTCTTTGGTTTAAACATCAGCATCAACACATAAGGCACATCCAACGTGTCGGAGTATTGTAACGTTTTCCCTTTAGAAGCAAGCAAAGAATCAGCACCCTGATAAGCCTTACTCCAGTCGAATCCGGTGACGGGAGAACCATCCGAGAGTAATATTTTCCCGCTTTTCAGACGTTCGAGTATTTCGCCTGCCAAAGGAGTAATATCAGACTTCGGATATTTCTTCACTAAATCCGTCAAGCTCGCTTCCAGGTTGCCCGCATCACGTTCTTGAGCATAAGTCAATGCATTCAGTAAAGTAAAATTAGGCATCAGGTCAGTAAACGGATACTTGGTATTCATTGCTGTATAATTGCGCCTTACAGTTTCCACATCTGCGTGTTGATATGCTTTATAAGCTTCGTTGTAGAGAGAATCCTGCAAGCTAGCCATGTTTCGGAAATTCCATTCATAGTCGGGTTGAGAAACAGGCCCGGCGTACTTACCCGATACAAACTCATTCATCAGTTTAGATCGGTATATAGCCATCATATTATTATCTCCTAAACGCATATAAATAAGGAACAGTTGATAGTAAATTTCTTCCAGGTTAGGCGTATTAGGGAAACGGTGTATATTTGTATTAAAGGCATCGATAGCCAAATCCATATCTTGCAACTTATCTTTATATATCAGCCCCATCTTATACAAGGCATCCTCGATAAGGACATTCGATTCTTTAATAGCTTCGGGAGTCAGAGGTAATTGTTGCAAATAATAATCAACGGAATATTCATCATCAACGGCATTCTTTGGTTTGTTGAGTTCTTCATTCTGAGCTTGAAGCTCCTTTATCCGATGCACTTCTGTATTCAGTGAATCGGTTTCTTGCGCGGCATCTACCTCATCAAAAATCGCTGTAGAGCGCTTATTACGTCTGCGCCAATCATCTTCCAGCTTACGATTTCCCCATTGTTGTTGAAATGCTATCTTACCCTGATTTACTGCTTGTTCGTTATAGAAATAGAATGTAGCTGCACCTTGCTGTGTAATAACAGGGGGGGCTACTGGCGTCTTGTTAGATTGGTCAAACAGTTGTTCATTTATATCATCCCAAGACGATATGCGCTCCTGTCGTTCTTCGATCCGCCTTTGGGTATCCTCTTCTTCTTGCCTTTTTGCTTCTTCTTTTTTAAGATCTTCTATTTTTTCATTGATAATGCGAAAACGTTCCTCTTCGGGAAGTTGAGCTATATATTGCAAACTATCTTGTTCTTCTACTACTTTAACATGTACAACCAGTTCATCTAGTACACTCGACCTTAAAGATACTTTTGGATAATCGTGATGAGATTTATTCAATTGAGGCAAAGCTTCTGAATAGCACGGTTGAGCCAAGACAAATTTGCGCTTAAGAAAATATAGGTCTCCGAGTTTTATCTGAGCCATTGCTTTGTCGTATCCATTACGGGTACTCTCTTTCGCTCCTTTTTTATAGCTTTCAACAGCCTTCAAGGTATCTGTTTTCTGAAGATATATGTCTCCCAAAGTAGTATATATCTGATCGAGATATTCTTTGTTACGTGACTTCTTAGACATACCCGACAGTATGGATAATGCCTTTGTCTTTGCCGGAGAGTCATCCAGCTCTATTTGTCTGAGTTGTGCATTGAATGTATACTTATAAGGTGTACTCATACCCTTAACAGACGCGAACGCCTTATCTGCTTTGGCTTTGTCTCCCAGCTGAGCATAAAGCTGCCCCAAAAGATATTTCATGCGGGTCTTTTGATGCTTATTCTTTTCGCTCTTTATGGCTATCTCCAATTGAGGTATGGCAGCATCATACTCATTATTACAAACCAGATAGTTGGCTTTCACCAATGCATAAAAACCTTTATGCTTTTCGGGGGGTCCTCCTGCTATCTCTATTTTATGTAAGATATCTCCGGCTTCATACATCCATCCCATTTCAGTATATGCACGGGCTATCCACAACTGACACTCAGCAACAATCTCGGGATTGGTACTGTATATTTTGGTTATATACAGGAACGTACTGACAGCTTGCAAATAGTTCCCATCCTGAAATTCGGCTTTCGCCAGCAACAGCCATACCTGATCCATAAACGGAGTATATTCTTTTTGACGAAGCCACGCCTGATATTCGGCATCGTTTCGCCTATCGGGATCACGTTTGGGTTTTGCAGTTATCGAATGCAGCTTGATCGCTTTGGTTGTTTTGTCTATAGTGGTTGTAAAATTCCCCGATGATGCACCAAGTGAGTCCGTACTTTTCGGGAAAATATAGACCAATTGCGAAAGATTGTCTTCCCTCCCCTTCTCTTTTGCTTCGAGCGCTTCTTTGTAAGCTATATCAGCATTGTAGTGTATATTATAACGTGTATTCACCGAATGGTAAAAACGTGTCAAGGCGGTGTTCTTCTTATTAGAACATGACGATGTGATAAGGAGGATAAACAATACACCAAATCCTATGTATAGTGTACGTACTAGATTATTTTGTGACACGTATAAACCAACAGCTGATTAATCATATATAAAACACAAAAATAAGCATTTTATTGTTTTATATCCTATCATCGCTTTTGTGCAAGTCTTCAATTATCAATATCCGGATCTAATCTTTTTCATTATACCCAAAAGTATATATACTATCTATATATGAATACAGATATAGTCAAGCCCCAAAAGAATGGGTACCAAGAGCTAAAAAATAAGCTTTCAGCTACACAAACTTAACGTGTACATATATAAACCAGTACCAGCACAAGAAAAAGTGCAGCAGATACAATTAACATTGCTTTTCTCATATTCATTTATGGTATTAGGATTTCCACGAAGATATAAGATTTTGGATAAATAGAAACAAAAAGAGCCAAAATTTAACTTTCGGCTCTTTCTATATTAGAATAAAGGATATTTCCTTATTTTATCTTTTCCATTATTTCGTTCAAAGCCTTTGTCAAACCTTCGGTATTTTTACCACCGGCTGTAGCAAAGTGAGGTTGACCTCCACCTCCACCTTGAATATGCTTAGCGGCATCACGCACCAGTTGGGATGCATTCAATCCGTGATCCTTTACTAGGTCGTCGCTTAGCATCACAGTAAGTAATGGTTTTCCTTCGTATTCGGTAGCTCCTACAAAAGCTGTATTTTCTGCGAATTGACCTTTTATCTGGAAAGCGATATCCTTTACAACTTCACCCGGAAATGGGCCATTCAATACATAGAAATCAATACCATTTATAACCTGCTTTTTCTTTATCAGAGCATCTTTAATCTGAACTGTCTTTTCCTTTACATACTCTTCAACGGTCTTCTTCATTTCGGCATTTTCCTCAAAGAATTTACGAAGAGCCTGAGTCAGATTTGGAGTATTGTTAAACAGGGATTTCACCTCTGTCAATATATCTTGTTGAGCATAAAAGTAGTCTTCGCAAGCCTCAGCCGTAATTGCTTCTATACGGCGGATACCAGCAGCAATCGAACTCTCGTTGATAATACGGAACGAACCGATACGTCCTGTAGAAGATATATGAGTACCTCCACAAAGTTCTACTGAATCGCCAAAGCGTATTACACGTACATCTTCACCATACTTTTCGCCAAATAGAGCCATCGCACCCATTTCTTTCGCTTCGGCAATAGGTACATGACGCATTTCCTCACGAATGATGTTCTCTCTGATCTTACCTGTCACATAACGTTCTACTTCACGAATCTCCTTGTCTGTCAACTTTTGGAAATGAGAGAAGTCGAAGCGAAGAACAGATGGAGATACATACGACCCCTTTTGTTCTACGTGACTACCCAGTATTTCACGCAGTCCTTCGTGCAACAAGTGCGTTGCAGTATGGTTGCACTCTGTTGCTGTACGGTTCTTCAGATTGATACGGGCTATAAATGTAGCTGTCAGATCTTGAGGAAGCTTATTAGACAAATGTACTGCCAGATTATTTTCACGCTTAGTATCCGATATTTCGATTGTTTCGTCATCGGTTGCAAGCCAACCACTATCACCTACCTGTCCTCCCATTTCAGCATAAAATGGAGTGCGACTCAGTACAATCTGATAAAACTCGCTATTCTTTTGTTTTACCTTACGGTAACGTAATATTTCGGTTTCACATTCAGTGAGGTCATAACCTACAAACTCTGGATCACCGTCCTTCAATGTCACCCAGTCTTCTGTTTCTACTGCTGCGGCATTGCGGGCACGGTCTTTTTGTTTTTGCATCTCTGCCTTAAAGCCGGCTTCATCTACAGACATACCATTCTCTTTCAGAATCAGCTCTGTAAGGTCGAGAGGAAATCCGTATGTATCATACAGAGTAAAGGCTTCAATACCGCTTAGGACTGTCAATCCTTTTGCTTTTGCATCAGCTATTTGCTTATCTAATAATTTTATCCCTGTCTCTAATGTACGCAAGAAAGACTCTTCTTCTTCCTTCATTACTTTTTCAATCAGCGTCTGCTGTTGGATAAGCTCAGGATAAGCATCTCCCATTGTTTCTATCAATGCAGGTAGCAGCTTATACATAAACGACTTGTGCTGATCAAGGAACGTATATCCATAACGAACGGCACGGCGAAGAATACGACGAATCACATATCCCGCTTTGGCATTCGATGGCAACTGCCCGTCTGTTATAGAAAATGCAATAGTACGCACATGATCGGCTATCACACGCATCGCAATGTCTTTCTTCGTATCGTCACCGTATGTAGTGTTAGCCAAAGCCCCAAGAGCCTTTATTATAGTCTGGAATACATCTGTATCATAGTTCGATGTCTTCCCTTGAACAGCCATACACAAACGTTCGAATCCCATCCCTGTGTCAATCACTTTAGCAGGAAGCGGATCAAGCGACTTGTCGGCTTTACGGTTGTATTGCATAAACACGAGGTTCCAGATTTCTACAACCTGAGGGTCACTCTGATTCACCAATGTCAGCCCATCAACTTTTGCACGTTCTTCATCCGAACGTAAATCTATATGTATTTCGGAGCAGGGACCACAAGGACCTGTGTCACCCATTTCCCAAAAGTTATCTTTCTTGTTGCCATTGATAATCCGGTCTACCGGCAAATACTTTTCCCAATAGGCTGCCGCTTCATCGTCACGAGACAAGCCTTCGGAAGGGCTGCCTTCGAAAACAGTAACATAGAGACGGTTTTTATCTAATGCCAAAACTTCTGTCAGATATTCCCACGCCCATTCGATCGCCTCTTTTTTGAAATAGTCTCCAAAAGACCAGTTTCCAAGCATTTCGAACATCGTGTGATGGTAAGTATCGTGCCCTACCTCTTCCAAATCGTTATGCTTCCCACTTACTCGAAGGCATTTTTGAGAATCGGCTACACGTGCATACTTGATTGGCGCATTACCCAGAATAACATCTTTAAACTGGTTCATACCCGCATTAGTAAACATCAGTGTAGGGTCACCCTTGATCACCATCGGTGCCGATGGTACAATTTTGTGCTCTTTAGATGCAAAGAAGGATTTAAACGATTCACGAATTTCTTTAGAAGTCATCATATTTTTAAAATTAGTAAATTAGCCAATTAGCAGACATCGGATACACTCCTAACTGTTTGCTAATTTTCACATTTTCATGTTGCCACATTAATTTCTGTTTCTTTATTATAATCAATTTGCAAAAATAGCGCAAAAACTTTACTTTTGTCGAACTCGCGAAAATAAAAATGACAGGAACCATAAAATGAAGCGAAAAGTATATTACAGATACAATCCGCAAACACTCACATATGACAGAATTTATCCTAGCCGCAAAGATAGGATAATTGTGGTTTTCCGTCACCTGATATCGGGTATTGTAGTTGGTATAGTCGGTCTGATAGCAGTTACCTATTTCTTCGATACGCCTTGGGATAAAGCCCAGAAGAAAGAAGATGAACTGATCCGTGCGCAGTACGAAGTCTTGTCTAAGCGGATGGACGAAGTCATAAATGTGATCGGAGACATACAACAACGAGACGACAATCTCTACAGGGCAATATTCCATGCAGACCCTATCCCCTCCTCTATCCGAAGTTCGGGAGTCGGAGGTATCGGAAGGTACGATTACCTGATGGAGTTGAAAAGCCCCGATTTGATTATCCAAACTACAAAGAAGATGGACTTCATCGAAAAGCAAATCTATATACAGTCTAACTCGTTTGATGAGGTGCTCAGCCTTGCCAAAAGCCAAAAAGATCGTCTGAAACATATACCAAGCATACAACCTGTACCCGACAGATACCTGAAACAAGTAGCCTCGGGATACGGCACACGCATCGACCCTATTTATGGTACAGCCCGCTTTCATGCAGGAATGGACTTTGCCGCAAACATAGGAACACCCGTGTATGCGACCGGCGATGGGACAATAATAGAGGTAGGCTGGAAGCAGGGATATGGTAAATGTATTATGATCAGTCATGGTTATGGCTATGAAACGTTATATGCTCACCTCAACGAATACAAGGTACGCCTAGGACAAAAGGTTACCCGTGGCGAGCTGATCGGAGAAGTGGGCAACACCGGAAAATCGACAGGTCCGCACTTGCACTACGAGGTACACGTAAAAGGTCAGCCCGACAATCCGGCCAAATACTACTTTATGGATCTCTCTCCTGCTGAGTATGATAAGATGTTACAAATTGCCGCTAACCACGGACAGGTAATGGATTGATGCTGCTATGAAAATCGATTTCGAAAATAGTAACCGCCTGTACTACTCGCTGAGAGAAGTTGCTTCGCACTTTAAAGTGAACGAATCGCTGCTCCGTTTTTGGGAAGGTGAGTTTGACATCATCAGACCAAGGAAAACGGAAGGAGGTACACGCCAGTACACAAAAGCCGATATCGAAAACATTGCCATCGTTTATCATTTAGTAAGAGAAAAAGGTCTTACCCTCGAAGGTGCACGCCAGACCCTAAGACAGAAAAAAGACGAAGAAGCCCGCAAAATTCAGGTTATCCAAAAACTGGAACAAATAAAAAAAGAGCTAATGGATATGGAACGGGAGTTCGACGACTCTATCGATTGAAATAATCTATATTTTCACCTCGCTTTGTCTTCTTCCTCCAACTATTTCTATAAAAAGTAACAAAAGTAACACATATCCCCCTTTTTCAGTCGTCACCCTCTGTAACGGTATCCGGGAGGCAACGGCCCTGTGTTCAGATTGGGAATGATAACATGTTTTGATTTTTTCTTTGGCTGAGTCTCTACCTCCGTATTAGCTTCCTTTATTGCTAAGGGTTTATCGGACGGTTTAATTGCCTGATCGTCTGCAACTGCTTCCTCTTTTTTCTTTTGTTCTACCGAATGATTATTTCTAAGATTTTCACGCAAGAGATTTAAACTCTCTGCTGTGGTAGGATCGCGCACCACGATTGTTAAAGCAGGTTCTTGCTTATACTCTGCCTCTTTCTCTTCTTTGGCTTCATTTTGTAACAATACCAGTTTTATGGCATGGGTATCCGGAGCATATTCCTTTTGCCTGACAGTCCGGGATTTTAACACTAACTTTTCAGGATTGCTCTCATCGGGGACATACACTGTCCGGGTTTCGGTGAGGGTATAGCCTTCCAGCTTCTTCTTCAACGAATTGCGTGCCACCATCAGGAGTTTGTCGTCTCGACATTCTATCGCTCTTTCAACAGCCTCGTTAAACTCGGGTTTTGTTTTACGCCATTCATAAAATGTTTTTCGATTTATATTCAATGCATTACATATTTCCGAAATACTATATATATCTTCTTCGATAAAAGAAATTATCCTTTCTACCAATCGCTCTGTGTACTTTGCCATATCTATTATAAATTAAGTGCTAGGAATAAATTTATTGTCGCCTTTTTTATCATCCTGTGTCTTTAAAGAGTCACTATACTTCGTTGCCTCACCATAACAAAAGACTATAAGACAATAATTATGATTGATTACTATAATAGATAAAATTGGACAAAAATGATAAAGGGGCATTTTTAAAGCAAAACAGGGTTCTTGCTATTCTATGTTAAAATCTTTCATACGAGATCGTTCGTATTATTCAGTATAATAAATTGTGTTTTGGAAGTATGAGCAGTGGCTTGTTCCTGCCCATCTATATCCGACAACCACAAGATAGCCCCTGCATACACATATACGAAAAAGCACCTCTAAGTCTGATTCATAGACTTAGAAGTGCTTTATATTCATTCTTCGGGCAATTCTTATATGCCCAAATCTTTACATACTTGTTCTATTTTCTTTTCAGTAGCAGCATTCACTGCATCGTATTCTTCACGTGATTTCAGCTTGTCCTGAACTTCTATGTAGAACTTTATCTTCGGTTCTGTTCCCGAAGGACGGATTGATACTTTCGTTTTATCCTGTGTAAAGTATTGAAGTACGTTCGAAGTAGTAGGCATCTCAAGAGTATATTCTTCATTGATGCTAAAATCTTGTGCCTTCAATGTCACAAAGTCTTTGATCAATATCACTTTCGAGCCGGCTATTTCTTTGATCGGATTTTCTCTGAAATTTTTCATCATCGCTTCTATTTCTTCAGCACCGCTCCTACCTTCTTTCGTTACCGAAATACCTTTCTCTTTAGAGAATCCATATTCCACATAGATATCCTGAAGCATTTCGTACAATGTTTTTCCGTTGTCTTTTGCCCATGCGGCGATTTCACCAAACAAGATGGCAGCAGAAACAGAATCCTTATCACGCACAAAGTCTTCAGCCAAGAATCCGTAACTTTCTTCACCCCCACCTATATAATTACGCTTACCTTCCAGCTCACGCATTACAGCAGCTATCCATTTAAAGCCGGTGTAGCACTCAAACATCTCCACGCCATTCTTCTCAGATACAACCTGAGTCAAAGCACTGGTAACGATTGTACGTACTGTATAGTCTTTCTTTGAGAGCAATCCCAATTCCTTACGGCGTGTGATTATATAATAGATAAGGATAAGCATTGTTTGGTTACCGTTGAGCAAGATAAATTCTCCTTTATCGTTGCGGATACCTGCACCAAAACGGTCAGCATCAGGGTCGGTAGCAAATACCAACTCGGCATTTGTTTCTTCTGCTTTTTTCACAGCCAATGCCATAGCGGCAGGATCTTCAGGGTTTGGAGATATCACTGTAGGGAAATCGCCACTCAACACATCCTGTTCAGGTACGTTGATAATATTGGTAAACCCGCATTCTTTTAGTGCTTTAGGGATAATTGTAAATCCTGTACCATGCAGAGGCGTATAAACAATACCGATATTTGCATGACGCTTGATCGAATCGGGAGAAAGAAGCAATGTTTTCAAGTCCTGTATATAGGCATTGTCCATATCCTTACCGAGTATTTCGATCAGCTTTTTATCACCGCCTTTAAATTTGATCTGATCCACTTTCACTCTGTTAACCTCAGCGATAATGCTCTTATCATGCGGAGGGATAACCTGCGCACCGTCTTCCCAATATACCTTATAACCGTTATATACTTTCGGGTTGTGAGAAGCTGTAATCATTATACCACTCTGACAGCCTAGTTTGCGGATAGCATACGAAATTTCGGGAGTAGGTCGTAAGTCTTCGAACAGATATGCCTTGATTCCGTTTGCAGCAAAAATATCTGCCGAAATTTCGGCATACAAACGGCTATTGTTACGACAATCGTGGCCGATCACTACTTTTATTTCTTTTAATGAAAAAAACTCCTTCAATAGATAATTAGCCAGCCCTTGTGTTGCACCTCCGATTGTATATATATTCACGCGGTTGGTACCCACACCCATAATTCCGCGAAGACCTCCTGTCCCAAATTCAAGATCTTTGTAAAAAGATTCTATAAGCTCCGTTTTATCTTCTTGATCTAACAATGCCTGAACTTCTTTTCGTGTATCGGCATCGTATTTTTCCGACAACCATGTTTTTGCTTTAGCTGTTACCTGTGCCAGCAATTCACTGTTTTCCATGCTTTCTTCTTTATTTTAGTTTTATATTGATCTAAACAAAAATGCGAATAACAAAAATAACAATTTTTTGCTTTGAGGGGGCAAGAAGATATAAGAAATATAGTCTTTTGCTATACACCCGCTAATCATATTCTTTAACCTATTGATTATTCACACAAAACTAAATAGGTGAATACTAAAAACATAATAAAGTATAATAAAACCTAATCACTCCGTATTGCATCCATTTAAGAAAAGTTCTTTTTGGCGGTTCTCGAAGAAAGTATTACTTTTGCAGCGGTTTTAACGCCCCCTACTCATTTGGGCTAGTATTCACTAAAAATTAAGAATCATGGACGAAGACCCGTATCCGAGTTACAGAAACAAAACTAAAGTATTAACCTCTCTGTAAAGGGTCTTATTGTGATTTCCTTACAGAGATAAAGTAAGGAGATTGCATCATGAGTGAAATAATAATCCGCCTCCAACAGCTTATTGAAGACAAAAGCTGGAAAATCGTAAAACAAGAACTTAACAACCTCGATTCTGTTCAGATAGCAGAAATCATTGCCGACATACCAAAGTCTGATCAGATCATTTTATTCCGCCTGTTGCCACAAGAATTGGCAAAGGAGACTTTCAAACGCCTTTCTCACGACGAAAAAGAAGATATAATCGAAGGACTGGCTGTTAACATCAATGTAGTAACATCTCTTCTTAATGATCTTGATCCGGACGACCGTACAGCCTTCTTTGAAGAACTGCCAGGCGAAGTAAGCCAGCGTCTGATGCAGATACTATCGGACGAAGAAAGAGAAATCACCACCAAGCTACTGGGCTTCCCCAAAGATAGTATCGGACGTCTGATGACACCCGAATACGTCGCGGTAAGACCATACTACACAGTAGAACAGGCTATAAACCATATCCGCAAGTTCGGACGAGACTCCGAAACACTGAATGTAATATACATCGTAGATGATAATTGGAAGCTTATCGCCGATATCCGCATCAAGGAAATAATTTTGGCTTCTGCCAATCAGACCATCGGCGAGCTTAGCGACAATCGTTTAATCTCGCTTAACGCATACGACGACCAGGAAGTTGCCGTAAAAATATTCTCCGACCACGACCGTGTAGCTTTACCCGTAACCGACACCAACGGCACACTGCTGGGTATTGTTACCATCGACGACGTAATGGATGTGGCAGAAGAAGAGAGCACAGAAGACTTCCAAAAGTTTGGGGGTACAGAAGGTCTCGACCTCTCATATACCAAAACATCACTGACTGAAATGGTGAGAAAACGTGCCGGATGGCTAGTTGTCCTCTTTTTAGGGGAGATGCTCACTGCATCAGCAATGGGGCACTTCGACGAAGAGATAGAGAAAGCCGTAGTGTTGGCCTTGTTTGTTCCACTGATCATTTCAAGCGGGGGTAACTCGGGCTCGCAGGCTGCCAGTCTTATTATCCGTGCTTTGGCTCTGGGCGAACTAAAGCTGAAGAACTGGTGGTATGTGATGAGAAAAGAGATTTTATCAGGTCTGCTTTTGGGTTCTATCCTCGGTGTAATAGGTTTTACCCGAATATTTATATGGCAAGAACTGGGTTTATACGACTATGGTGAATATTGGGTATGGGTTGCTTTGAGTGTATCCGTTTCGCTCATATTCATTGTTTTGTGGGGAACGTTCTCCGGTTCGATGATCCCCCTCCTGCTAAAAAAAATAGGATTAGACCCCGCTACTGCATCAGCTCCGTTTGTAGCAACACTGGTAGATGTTACCGGACTGATCATCTATTTCTCTATTGCAGCGATGTTCTTAAGCGGAAAACTACTCTAACAAACTAATTATATTAAAAGTAAAAAGCGGCTGGCTTAAATTTATCTCTCCTCTCAACATAACAGAGAGACGATAGTCTTAAGCCAGCCGTTTTATAAAGCAAAAGACTTAGAGCATAATTTATATTAAATATTTAGCTTAGAGTACCTTTTCCTATATTCGACCGGTCTATATGCTGTTAGTTTTAAGAATGCTGCATTAAAGCGGCTAATCGAATTGAATCCACAATCAAATGCAATTTCGGTGATACTTAGATCTGACAACACAAGTTTCCTTTGAGCATGGGCAATTCGTTCTTGAATCACATATTCATACAACGTACAACCGAATGCCTTCTTAAAGATAGAATTAGCATAATCCGGATGCAGTCCGACAGCCTTTCCTATTTCCGACACATTAAGAGGTTGAGAATAATTCTGAGAAATATAAACAACGATTCGCTCTATTAAACTTAGCCCAGGTATAAAACTTGAAGATTTCTTCTCATGCGAACTAACATTATTTGACATTCTGAGTAAACGCGCATGCATTTCTAAAGAAATAAGTTCAACACCATTGCTTTCCTTTATGTCACTTAACCAGTTCTTTATCATAAACTCATCGTGAATAGAGAAGTGGCTTCTTGTCTCAATAAAGACTTTCCCTTTAAATATCTCATCTATGAAAGACGGCGGAAATTTCCATAATAAAAACTGTGTCAGAGGTATTGTACAAACATAGTAGGGTTTATCTCCTTCGTAACCTATGATTTGATGAGGAATAAGTCCCCAAAACAGCACCAACCTTTTGGAGGGGACAATTACTTTACGGTCTTGAAATAGATATGTTATATTCCCTGAGGGGAAGTAATTTAGTTCTATTTCATTATGCCTGTCTGGTTTTGGCATCAAACTGGGAGTCCATAATTCACACGTTAAACCATAAGGAGTAAAGTTCTCTCTATTTTGATTAAACGTATTTAATTTCTCGGGATATGACATGTTTTAAACAAAAATCAATTTGTGCAACCCAAAGCTAGAAATTAAATTTACAGTTTAAAATTATTTTCTCCAAATACCATGAATAGAATAATCTTTTTCTCTTTAGCATTGTTTCTATTAGGCGAATATTGTTTAGCTCAGATTCATCCTAGCGATAAGCATAGATTAATTGTTACTACAGACCTTGGGGGTACCGATCCGGATGACGTCCAATCCATGATCCATTTGTTGGTATGCTCCAATATGATCAATATAGAAGGACTGATCAGTTCTCAGGTATGGGTAGACGATCCGGATAAAACCGCTTATATAAAGCAGCTTGTCGAATCTTTCGGTGAAGTTTTACCCCGTTTAAAGATACATGCGGAAGGCTATCCGGAGATAGATTACCTTCTATCAATTATAAAAAGAGGACAAGAATATTCCAACATGGCCGGCGTGGGTGATGGGAAAGATTCGCCGGGGTCAGAACTCATTATCAAAGCCGTTGACAAAAGAGATGACAATCGCCCCGTATGGCTTGCCGCCTGGGGTGGAATGAACACGATAGCACAAGCATTATGGAAAGTGGAGCATACACGGAGTAAAAAAGAGTTCAAAGCCTTTGCCGATAAAATACGGATTTACGATATACTGGGGCAAGATGATGCAGGTGCATGGATAGCCAAAAAATTTCCAAATATTATATACATCCGCAATAAGCAAGTATACGGTTGGGGACCTTCTGACAATTGGATCAGGGAAAACATTCAAAGCCGCAAACCGTTAGGAAGTCATTATCCTAATCGTATTTGGGCACCTGAGGGTGATTCTCCTTCTTTCTTTTATGTGTACGCCAATGGATTGAATGTACCCGAAGAAATCGACTATGGCGGTTGGGGAGGACGTTTCTATAAAGAAAAGCAGATGGGGATACGCGGTATGGATTTCATTGAGAAAAGTGGAAAAGACGAAACCCAATACGATCCCTATTATATGTATGGAAGCAGCAAAGAGGGTATCGGAGCTATAAATAAATGGAAAGAACACATCTGGAATAATTTTGCAGCCCGTATGCTGTGGACAACGACAAGCAACTATTCTGAGGTAAATCATCACCCTAAAGCAACGATAGAAGGAGATAACTCACTGAAATGTATCTATAGAAATGCAAAAGCAGGAGATTATCTGATTTTTGATGCCTCGGAATCGACAGATCCCGATGGCGATCGATTAGATTATAAATGGTTCGTATATAGCGAGCCTAGTACATACAAAGGTTCAGTGAATATAGAAAATACTAACGCATACTCCTGCAAAGTAGCCATACCTTCCGATGCGTCGGGCAAGACGATACATGTTATACTCGAGTTAACTGACAATGGAACTCCTACTTTAACCGCTTACAGAAGAATCGTAATTAATGTACGTTAAGCTATATGGCTTTTATAGATGACGATTAAACAATGTATTTTATTCAAAAACACCTTCTATTTATCCGACTCCGTATTTGATCTGATCGAATAAGAATGGAAATATTTTTGCGTCTACTCCATGATTCATAAGGCTTTCCCTATCTGCTTCGAACAACATTGCAAACAACTCGAAGTCATTCTCTTTATATACAGCTTGCTTATAATGCTCGATAGCTTCTTTCATATTACCGGCGCAAAGGTCTACATGTCCGGCATTTAAAAAATCATGTATCGTAGGTTTTCTTTCTAAAATTTGATTGTAATATTTTTGAGCTAACTCGTATTTCCTCAACAGGAATGCAGTCCACGCAATAGGACGCTGTGCTTTTGTGCCCTTGGAGTCTAATAGTTCTACCTTAAAATACGTATTCAAGGCCTGCTCATAATCGTTCATCTCCAGATAGCAATGTCCTATATTCAGCTCCGTGTTTATATTATCAGGATTCAGTTTTGCTGCCTTCTGATAGTAATACAATGACATATCCGGCTTCTTCAATGTTCGGTATATCTGTGCTATACGTCTTATGATCCACGAATTATCGGGTCTCAGCACATCTGCCTGCAAGTAAGCAGCCAAAGCACCGTCCTGATTGTTGAGCATTTGCTTGCAATACCCTATCTTTTGCCAGATATCATCATTCTGACTATCAATATCAATCAAGCGATTGAAAACATCCAAAGCCTCACTGAAATTGTTTTTATCGAAACAATACTGAGCAATCTTCCTCATACTTTCTTCATCGGATATCAATGGAGCTATGGATTTCTTGTCATAGAAATTCAAACTCAGCTTGAAGACATCAAAGAAGTTGTTGCGATATGGATGTAATTTAAAGAAACGATACAAGTCTTGAATATATTGATTTGAAGTAACCTCATCATCGATAGTAGGATTCATTGCTTGTGCCTCTTTTTGCAGCTGCTTGATTTCCTCCGATTCGGCACCCATCCGTCCCATCATCATATCCCGTTGTGCGGGAGATATCTGTAACAGGCTTAAGCAAAAAGAATACTTGTCGGAGTTGCACATATGCCCCGAATCGAGAACGGCGGTCTTCAACAAATTACTTCCGCTATCTTCGGGAAACAGGCTCATAAGCTCAGAGTATGAAGGATCGAAAGGCATAAACCAATTGCTCATTTCGGAAAAGAAAGAAAAGTGCTTTAATCCCGAAAAAGTGGAATGAAACACATCGGCTCCTTCCATTTGCAAATTAGAATATTCTTGCAGCTTTTTACCAAGCCCCGACTCTTCAAGTTCCTTTTGCCATTCAGGATTTTTTTCCGAGAAGTCCGTATCACCCCCCATCAGCTCTTCCATATTCAATTTGCGACCCGCCAGATTATTAAATTTCATCATCTCAGGCAAAATCTCCTCCCGGATCTTCTTACTAATCTGCTCGGTCTCGCGCGAACGAATCAGCTGAATCACAACACGGCGAACAGCCCTGCGGAATTCCTGATTTTCGGACATAATATCCAATTGGCTTTGCAGCTCAGGATACAATGACCAACGCACATCGTACATTTGCATGAGAATCACAAGACCTACAATAGCCCTGACCCGCAGTTGCATATTGTCGGAAAAAGATGTGTACATCAACACCTGCACTTTTCTATAGTCGAAACGATGAAACAAGCTTAGAGACAGAGCGGACAAAAACAGGCTCTTTTCTCTTACAGGCATCACCTCGTTTTCGAGAAAAGAGATATAATCATTATAGTCGCTTTCTTCGGCTCGGGGAGAGACATATACTTTGGAGAATAAATCGGAAGCTATACGTTCACGCCTTACCGCCAAATCAAGTTTTCGCTGGTTCTTTTCTTCTCCCGCCTCAAGTAAATCGACAATAGACATAGAATCGGAAATATCCTTCAACTGCTTCAAATAATCAGGCAGCGTATTCGTCTTTAATCTATTTATCCGATACTTTTCATAAAATATATTGGTCGACTCTATATTTAACAGTTCATCGGCAACATCGTCTGTCAGCTCATATAGAGACCTTAGGAGGTTACGATACACATTATCCCGTTCGGTATCTTCAACACCTTCAAACAGGTAATGAAGCATATATTTGTAGTTTGTCTCCAATTCGCTCAATGTTTCAGACACTTTCCAATCCTGAAGGTTTACGACCAACTTTGTCAGTGACTCAAACACATCTTTCAACTGTCTTTTTGACAGGTTTTGAAGTATTTCTTTTTTAAGAGCTATTATATCGCGACTGTTCATTCTTTAATACTATGTATGGGTTATGCTCAATTAGTCATTATCAGTGTAGAAGGAGCATCACGAAGCAAGTTAGGTTTTTTTACATCCAGTTCTTTCCAACTATTGAGACTAATCAAGATCAAATCTTGTTTCATCAATATATCACTATCTACGGGTATATTGTTGTTCCACAGCTGAAACAGGTATGGGTTCACAGCTTTTATTGCCTTTACAGACTTTACAAATTCTATCGAGTTCTCGGCCAATCCTACACGATCCCATAATGTTATTCTCACGTATGAGTTTTCGGCCAGCCTTTCCATAAAGTCACCCATAAAAATATCATCCTCATCCAATATAGGAACAAAAATGTTACGGATAGTTATTAATCCTCTATCAATAAATATGCCAACCGGCATATTGGTCTTCGAAATAATAGAGCGAGTACGTTCATCGAAAGGTGCGTTGAACGTTCCTTTTTTTCTGATCTTGTTCTGTACTATAGAAAAAATATAATCGGGAACATAACTCAGAGCATTGGAGAAACGCCCTAGAAACCTGTCGGAATATGTATATCCTTTATTCCCAATCAAAAGAAAATCGTATTCTCCTTTGTTTGCAATTTTTATAATACTGTTCTGAAAATTATTTGTAACCTCAAACATTGTGTTTACATCCTGTTGCAAAGAGTGTGCCTCTTCCTTCACGGGCTCAAAAATACGATCTTCTTCCTCATCTATATTGTATTGATGCATCGGACTACCTTCCGTCAAGTGCAACAATGTCAGATCAGACTGTGACTGTTTTCTTTTTATCAAACAGCTTGCCAAAAGCAACAGCTTACGCCCTGTTTGAGGGCTTGAAAAAGGCACCAATACTTTAAATTTCTTCTGTGCCGATATTTCAGAATAATTTTCATTTCGTTTAAATATCTTATCCAGAATATTTAAACTAGGCGATGTCATAAACGTGGTAACTAATGCCATAATCACCATCATGGCAAATAGTTCGGGCGTTAATATTCCTAAGTCGAGACCGATGTTTAATACAACGAGCTCCATTAAACCTCTGGTATTCATCAATGCACCTATCACCAAACTATCTTTCCAGTTTTGCCCCACAAAGCGAGCGGCCAAGGCGCTACCCAAAAATTTACCGGTTACGGCAACCGCAATCACAATAAAACACACTAGCCACAAATGTCCGGTATTTAATAAACCGATTTCGGTTCTCAACCCTGTGAAAACAAAGAATAGAGGCAACAGGATTATCAGTGTTACATATTCTATCCTTTCGGTCAGAAGATTACGCAGACGGATATTCGATGGCATTATAACCCCTGTAAGGAAAGCCCCAAACAAGGCGTGAATACCGATAGCCTCGGTAGTATATGCCGATAAGAATAATATCAATATAAAGCCACCCATTATGGTTTTAGACATTCCTTTGGAATGGTGATTATCTGCAATATTCTTTAAGATGGGACGAACAACCTTAAACATGATAAGTACATATACCACAGCCATTAAGATCACATATAGAGAGCTGGTGAAAGTTCCGGCTTTGGCTATCGCTATCACTGCGGCAAGCAAACACCAGGCTGTGATATCGTCTATGGCTGCACAGGTAATAACCATTGGCCCTACCGGCGACTTATTAATTCCCTTCTCGTGTACAATACGTGCCAAAACGGGAAAGGCTGTTATACTCATTGCAATTCCCATGAAGAGTGCAAACGAGACAAATCCGGAATGCGCATGCGTAAAGTCTTCATATATAAAATATGCTAGTAATGCGCCCAATGTGAATGGGAAAACGATGCTGGCATGACTTATGATTACAGCACTATGAGCCCTGTTCTTCAACACATTCAGATTCAACTCCATACCCACAATAAACATAAAGAGTATAAGCCCTACCTGACTCAGTAGGTTGATATTCACAAGTGAAGATACAGGAAACAGAAATTGGGAAATCTCAGGAAAATATAAGCCTAATAAAGATGGACCTAATACGATCCCTGCCGCTATTTCGCCAATGACCGAAGTTTGACCAATCTTTTTACAGATCCAGCCAAAAATTTTCACCACCAGCATGATTACAATTATCTGCAACATTAAGAGGGCGAAAGGAACACTTATATTATGCAGTAAGCTTTTACCAAATTCGCCCCATGCGGTTTCTCCTGTTGTTTGCTCTGAGATGGTACGTCCTACCTCCAGATTATTTTTACCAAGTTGAAGTATAATAAGTAATATGAGAGAGAATGACCCTATCGATATAATGTAAAAAAGTACATTCTTTAATTTTTTCATATCTGTTCTCCGTTAACAACCTTAATTAATTACAAGTACCATATAATACTTTTGCCTAAGCGAAGACAAAATTATGGTTTATTTTCGATTACTTTCCTACTTTACTTAAATAGCGTATGTATAAGCATTATATATATTAATTTTTTTTAACTAGTATTTTATCTATACGAACGCCATCCATATCTACAATTTCGATTATAAAACCTTTCCATTTCAGAATCTCTCCGGTCTTCGGTATATGCCCCAGCTTATCCAGTATCAGACCGCTTACTGTATTGTAGTCGTATTTGTTATACATATCTCCCATTCTGAAATAAACAAGAAAATCGTAGAATGAGCATTGCCCATCTATGAGGCAACTTCCATCCTGACGCTGTACGATCGCCGGCTCTTCCTGAGGATCTAACAAAGTACCGACCAATGCTTCCAGAATATCTTTTAACGTAACAATTCCCCTCACCGCACCAAATTCGTCGCAAACAAGAGCATACGATATATGATTAGCCTTCATGTCAGCTAGAGCACTGTACACTTCCATACTTTCAGAAAAGAACTGAACGGGGCGTACAACAGTTTTCACATCAAAGTCTGGAGATTCTATCTTACCAAACATATCTTTCAGATAAACGACTCCCAGCACATGATCCAAATCTTTGGTTCCTACAGGATATTTATCAAAGGGATATTTATGTATAAGCATCACAATCTCGTCATTTGTCATATCCGTATCTATCCATACGATATCTCCCCGATTGGTCATAATAGATTCCAAATCCCTATCGCCCAGATTAAAGACACGCTCTACTATTTCTTTTTCTACATCCTGTACTTCACCGTCTTCTGCTCCTTCAATTACCATCGACTTAATTTCTTCTTCTGTAACTTTAGACTCGGACAGAGAAATACCCAGCATGCGAAATATTAAAGCCGAGCTTTTGGATAACAGCCATACAAAAGGAGATACAATGACAGACAAATAATGCATCGGGCGAGCTATAGCTTTAGCGACTTTCTCTGCCGAACTCATCCCAATACGTTTTGGCACCAATTCGCCAAGAACAATTGTGAAATAAGTAACTATTATAACAATCCCAAACCGGGCAAGCGGATATGCATAGTTTGCAGAAAGCCCCAGATTGATAAATAATGCCGATACATCGCCCGCCAATACATCGCCCGAATAGAGCCCCGTGAGGATACCGATGAGTGTAATTCCCACCTGAACAGTAGATAAAAAACGATCGGGATTTTCGGACAGTTTTATTGCAGTCTGAGCAGATTTACTGCCTCGTTTTGCTTCCGTTTTGAGACTTGATTTGCGTGCTGAGATAACAGCAATTTCGGACATTGAAAAAACACCATTCAATAATATCAAAAGAACTATGATTGCGATTTCCATATATTTTATTAATATTCGTCAAGCGAAGGTAAAGATATTACAAATGCAAAATACATTTATTTGATATTTATTAAGAAAGTTTGAAAATCCATTCAATCTTAATTGCTTTGTTTGATATCACCCATAAAGGAATAAATGCGTGAAACAGGATATAACCCACTTCTCAAATAAATGATTCGATAGATTATATTAACAACCGAATGAAATAAATTTTGTATTTTTGACGGACTTTTTCGAAAAAATAAAAACATTAATATATGAACATCTCGTACAACTGGTTAAAAGATTATCTTGACTTCGATTTATCCCCTCAGGAAACTGCCGATGCCCTGACATCTCTCGGTCTCGAAACCGGCGGTGTAGAAGAAGTAGAAACAGTAAAAGGAGGTCTCGAAGGCTTAGTGATAGGTGAAGTACTCACTTGTGTAAATCATCCCGACTCAGACCACCTGCACATTACAACGGTAAACGTTGGGCAAAGTGAGCCACTACAAATAGTGTGCGGAGCTGCAAATGTTGCCGCAGGACAAAAAGTGGTGGTTGCCTTGGTAGGAACAAAACTATATTCGGGCGATGAGTCTTTTACGATAAAGAGATCTAAAATCAGAGGTGTGGAATCGCTTGGTATGATATGCGCCGAAGACGAGATAGGAATAGGCACAAGCCATGCGGGAATCATCGTATTGCCTGCCGATGCTAAGGTAGGTACTCCGGCAAAAGAATATTACAACATACAGAGCGAATATATTCTCGAAGTAGATATTACGCCAAACCGTATAGACGGTGCTTCACACTTTGGAGTTGCCCGTGATCTGGCTGCATATCTGAAACAAAACAAACTAAAAGGGTCACTGAAAAGTCCATCAGTTGAAAGCTTTCAACTGGATGAACCAAACGGCGGTGTACCTGTAAAAGTAGAAAATACGGAAGCCTGCCCACGTTATGCAGGTGTAACAATAAAAGGCGTAAAAGTTACCGAAAGTCCTGAGTGGCTTAAGAACAGGCTTACTTCTGTAGGCTTGCGCCCAATCAATAATGTAGTAGATGTTACCAACTATGTATTGCAAGAACTGGGACATCCATTACACGCATTCGATGTAGCTCATATCTCGGGAGGAACAGTAATTGTAAAAACCTTACCGGAAGGAACTAAGTTCGTTACACTAGATGAAGTAGAACGTACACTTAGCGAGAGAGACCTGATGATATGCAACGACAAAGAAGGCATGTGTATCGGTGGTGTATTTGGCGGATTAGATTCGGGGGTTACCGAAAATACTACCGATGTTTTCCTCGAATGTGCATACTTCAACCCTACATGGATACGCAAATCGGCACGTCGTCATGGGTTAAATACCGACGCTTCGTTCCACTTCGAACGTGGCTGTGATCCAAACGATACGATTTATGTATTGAAACGTGCTGCTTTATTGATACAAGAACTTGCGGGTGGTAAAATAGTAGGACCGATACAAGATATATATCCTAACCCTGTAGCAAAGCCTACAGTAGAGTTGTCGTACGATAAAGTAAATAGCCTGATAGGAAAAGTTATTGAAAAAGAAACTGTAAAATCTATTCTCGAAAGTTTAGAGATTACAATAGAGAAAGAAACAGAAGATACGCTTAGCCTGTCTATCCCTACCTACAGAGTAGATGTATTGCGTGATGTAGATGTGATCGAAGATATATTACGTGTCTACGGATATAACAACATAGAAATAGGCGACAGCCTGAAGTCAAACCTTTCGTACGAAACACCTACAGACAAAAGTTATGACTTACAGAACCTGATCTCCGAGCAATTGACAGGTAGCGGCTTTAAAGAAATAATGAATAACTCGCTTACAAAAGAAGCTTATTATTCAGACTCTCAATTATACCCTGTGGCTAACAGCGTACGGGTTATCAATCCACTCAGTAACGACCTTAATGTGATGCGTCAAACGTTGATTTACGGAGGTTTGGAGAGCATTTCTTACAACCGTAATCATCAGAATCCTGACATCAAATTCTATGAGTTCGGGAACTGCTATTTCTATGATGCTTCTAAAAAAGTGGAGGGTGAAACTTTAAAAGAATATAATGAAGAGTTTCATCTTGGCATGTGGCTTAGTGGAAATAATATAAGCAATAGCTGGGCAGCAGGCGATGAAAAGACATCTGTATATCAACTAAAAGCCTATGTTGAAAATATTTTAGCCCGCTTGGGTATCGCAACCAACAGGTATGAATACGTACAGACATCGAACGAAATATTTACAGCAGCTTTAGACATACAAGCAAAGGGGAAAGGTAAATCGCTGGGCGTATTAGGTATAGTTAACAAGAAACTCCTGAAATCGCAAGACATCAATGCAGAAGTGTTCTATGCCGAACTGAACTGGGACAGCCTAATGAAAGAGATCAAGAAACATAGTATTACATACACGGAAATATCAAAATTCCCGGCTGTAAAACGTGACCTTGCTCTGTTATTAGATAAGAATATCCTTTTCGATCAGATAGAGAAGATAGCATACAAAGCCGAACGTAAGTTGTTGAAGAACGTTTCTTTGTTTGACGTATACGAGGGTAAAAATTTACCTGAAGACAAAAAGTCTTATGCAGTAAACTTCGTTATTCAGGACGATGAAAAAACGCTAAACGACAAACAGATTGATGCCATCATGCAAAAGATACAAAAATCTTTAGAAAGCGAGTTAGGTGCACAGTTGAGATAAATCTCAAACTAAAATAGATGAAATAGGCTGCTTCCTAAAGCAGCCTATTTTTTTAATAATAATGAACAATATCTATTACATCCGATTGTGACATTGCTCCGGGATTTATACCAAGCTCTCCTTCAGGTATAGGAAGATGCAGTTTATCGAAATACTCCTTCCAACCCTCTGTTATTTCATCCGAACCGGGAGATTTGAATGTCATAACATTAAGAGGAAAAATCGCAGTCCCGTTATTTGCTCTTAATAATATCTCATAGATAAATTCGGAACAATAATATTTATCGTTATTCATCACAAAGCCATCGTCATATTCTTTCCCTACCAACGTAAATCCTTCTTGTATTGCCCGGGGTATACAATATTGATATTCTGCCTTTAACCTCCCCACAACAGATACTGGATAGCAGCCCTTATTATTTTCGGGATAGAGATACTCATGCAACGGAGTAACAGCAACTCTGGGATGAGTAGCTTCGATTACATAGATGCTATCATTTTCATCGATATAGACCATACCCACATGGGTAAAATGATATTGATCGATGCTCGATGTTACTTCCTTTATTGCTTTGCCCATATCTCCCGAACAAGACTCCTGAAAGATAAGGTCTCCTGCTTGCAGCTTGAAGTTATCGGCTGAAATATGAAATGGAAGCAATAGGAATAAAATAAGAACAATTGTTTTCATATTATTGAGGTATGTAAAACGAACTGTCTGTTGCCATAAGAGATGTTTCACTCTGTTCAGTATAACAAAACACTGTGTTTATGACAACAGACAATCCCATTTAATTCTATCTAAAAGTATAACTAATACCTCCCATCAACCAAAAACCCGGTTGAGGAATATTACCTCTGTCAAAATAATGAGTATTGTACAGATTATTCATACTCAAATTCAACTGTAGATCATTATACTTGTAATTAAGCTTTAGGTCGAGTGTAGAGAATGCCGGATAATGCTCATTACCAACCTTCACCAGATTTTCATACTTTTCATAAAATCCCATCCGTTTTTGAAAACGAAAATACCAGCCTGCTGAAAATCCTTTATAAATTTGATGATGAAACTGTGCCGTAAACTTATCGCGCAAATAATTCAAGCTATACAATGATATCATATTTTGCGCATCGCTGGTCTGATGCATACGTGCATAGTCAAGAGATACGGAAGACTGCTCTCCTAATACAGGGAACACATCTGCCAATCCGAACTTCACTCCCATTTCAACACCTTTTGTATCTACTTTCGTAAGATTCCACGATGCCCATTTTGTGTCAGTTGCATTCACCTTCACCCAGTCTATCATATCTCGCCCCCACAGAAGAAAACCTGTCAGATATGCAGAGAGAAACGATTTATTGTATTTGAAGTTAAGATCGAGAGACTCTGACTTCTCAGGTTTCAATCCGCTGTTTCCGTTGTGGGTTTCTGTTGTATAATAAAGATCTGTAAAAGTAGGCATCCGTGTCGATTTGCTCCATGATGACGATATATTAAAGCCTTCTACAGGGCGATATGTAACACTCACCGAGGGGTAAAACCTATATTTACCACTCAACAATGTGTTATGATTCATCAAAACACCTGCAGAAAGCACAACTTTTTCGATACTTAAAGTATGCTCGAATGCCACACTCGCATTGGTGCGGTCATCATACATTTTATATCTCCGATGAGGCTCGATCATCGGTTTGCCTAATACCGAACTCATTATATCTTCTTTTCGCAACTCACCGCCCAAGCTGGTAATCCCCAATCGGGATTCATAGCTAAAGATAAGATTCGCTCCGTAGGTGTCATTCCGGTGATAGTTGCGCCCCTTGTCGGTATCCTTGATCAAGTCAAACTGATCGTGATGCCTGTCCCAATATACAATGGGAATTATTTTGAATTTAGAACCAAACTCTCCTTTCAGAGACCCCATATATATGCTTGTACGCTCATACTGATTGGGATACTTTGCCGAATAGAAAGTATTAGCTCCATATTTTTTATCGTTATAACCTAATTGTAAATCAATTTTAGATTCGTTTAGTCTGAAACGTGTTTGCCACAACACATTATACAGATCATAGTCGCTATTGGCTATATAACCCGCAGAAGAGTTATAGCCTACCGACAAACTATTTGTTGTTATGCCAGCTTTTGCCACACCACGTACTTCCATGCCACGCAGTTTGTGCATGCCCGACTCTACACTGGCATAAGCTTTATAATCTGCACTTTTCTTTGTAATAATATTGATTCCCCCCGAAAATGCACTGGCTCCGTATATTAGGGCTGACGGGCCGTGAATGATCTCGATACGTTCGATGTCTGAGAGATTGATTGGAATGTCGAAACTGTAGTGTCCTGTGTGGGGGTTGGAGAGATTTACTCCGTTGAGAAGTACTGCGTTTTGATCGAATGTGCCACCTCTGATCGAGATATCGGCTTGTACACCATGTCCGCCTCGTTGAATCACATCTATGTTAGCGGCGTAAACTAACAAGTCTTGAATACTCCGGACGGGCGCCTGCTCTATTTGCTCTTTAGTGATTACTGTTAACAGCTTCGCAGTTTGGTTGATCGGCATCTCTACCCGCGATGCCGTCACCATCACTTCATCGAGCTCTTTCTCCATCACTTTTTGTTGTTGCTCGTTACTTGTAGTTTGCGCAGATGCGAGCGATACATGAAGACATGTAAGTGCACACCCTGTCACAACCCCAATGTTAACAAGCCTGTGCATACTGTTGAATGCACTGTAGGCTTTCCGCAAAAATCTTTTAAAGCGATAAGCCTGCTGTTTGTTTACTTGTTTTTGATTCATTTTGTTTAGTTAATTAATAATAAAATGTCACTGCAAAAGTAAAGAAATTCTGTACAACTTCACCTATGTATATCAGCTAGAATTATAGAAGAAACAGACAACAACTTAAATAATTTAGAGCAAAGTAGTTTAAACATCAAACACTTAGAGAAAGGAATAGTCAAGAAAAAAATATTTAAAAAATCTATGAAGTCAAACCATATTTTAAATAGAGTGCAAATTTGATAGACATCGTTCAAAAAGAATATAAGAAACTAATAATAAGACACATATAAAGAACAACTCTATTCACATTGTATCCAATAGATACTCAATCATCCATAGCTCAAGAGAGGTTCTGTAATTGATATTTTTTATGCAGTTCAACATTCAAATAAAATATTTCTATTATATTTACTGTTTTGAACTAACATGAAATACGAAGGAAACAAAATAAATAATGAACAATACCATTATTTTCTACAGAATTAAGAGTTTATTATTCCAACCAAAAGTATCTTAATAAATATAAAAATGAAGAAATCATACGAACAGTTCATTGCTCGTCAAGAGCTCTTGAAGAAACAATATGACGACACATATTACCAAAAACAACATCAGCGGGGTAAACTAACTGCACGCGAACGCATCCTTCTTCTATTCGACGAAGATACATTTGAAGAAACAGATGCTTATGCCCCTCCTGCTACATCCTCATTCGGAAAAACAGTAAAAGCTTTTGGAGACGGAGTGATTACAGGATTCGGAAAAGTTAACGGACGTTTGGTGTATGCATATTCACAAGACTTTAATGTACTTGGAGGCTCTCTTGGAGCAACCCATGCCGCTAAAATAGCCAAAATACAGGACATGGCTCTCAAAACAGGTTCGCCAATGGTGGGACTTATCGACTCGGGAGGCGCGCGTATACAGGAAGGTATCAGCAGCTTGGATGGATATGCAAGTATATTCAAAAGAAATGTGCTTTCCTCTGGCGTTATACCTCAAATATCAGTAATAATGGGACCTGCTGCCGGAGGCGCAGTATACTCCCCTGCCCTCACCGATTTTATATTCATGACTGCCGACACAAGCTATATGTTTGTTACAGGCCCTAACGTGGTGAAAGAAGTACTCAACGAAACGGTATCCACCGAAGATTTGGGCGGAGCATCTGTACATGCTTCAAAATCGGGAGTAGCGGACTTTGTATATAGCGACGACGAAAATACAATATTGGGCGTCAAGAAATTACTTTCCTATCTCCCATCAAATAATATGGAGAATCCTCCGCTCACCGAACCGGCAGAAACGGCAACACGGGATGATGAGCAACTCCGAAATATTGTACCAGAAGATCCTGACAAGCCTTACGATGTAAAAGAAGTAGTGAGATTGATCGTAGACAATGGAGACTTTTTGGAAATATCGGAAAATCATGCGGCGAATATATTTACAGCTTTTGCCCGTATCGATGGCCGTGTTGTGGGAATAGTAGCCAACCAGCCCAAAGTAATGGCAGGGACACTTGATACACACTCTTCGGTAAAAGGAGCACGTTTCATCAATATTTGCGATGCATTCAATATACCAATTGTAACGCTGGTGGATGTTCCGGGATTCCTTCCGGGAACCGATCAGGAACATGAGGGCATTATCCGTCACGGAGCAAAGCTTTTATATGCATATACATTTGCTAATGTACCTAAAATAACAATTATCCTCCGAAAAGCATATGGTGGGGCATATATCGTGATGAACAGCAAAGGAATTGGAGGTGACTTTAGTTTTGCGTGGCCTACTGCCGAGATTGCAGTGATGGGACCCGATGGCGCTATCGCTATTCTTTTCCGCAAGGAATTGAACGAAGCGGAAGATCCGGCTCTACTGAAAAAAGAACTTACCGACAAATATCGAGAAGAGGTTACAAATCCGTATATAGCAGACGAAAAAGGATATATAGATGAAGTGATAGACCCTGCTGTAACCAAACAGAAGATTGCTTCGAGCCTTAAAGCCCTTGAACGCAAAATTGAGTTACGTCCTAAGCGTAAGCATGGTAATCTACCTTTGTAATACTTAAAATTGTATCTGATGAAAAATAAAAATAAGATAAAATCAATTCTTATTGCCAACCGCGGAGAGATCGCTATCCGAATAGCGCAGACCGCCAAGAAAATGGGCATAGAATCTGTAGGTATACGCACAGTAAAAGAACCTGATGCATATTATCTGACTCAGGTAGACCGCATCGTCAATTTTCCGGATAGGGAGATAAACGAAACGCCTGAATTTTTAGATATAGAATGCCTTGTGCTATTAGCTAAAAGGAACAAAATAGACGCTATCCATCCCGGATACGGATATCTATCCGAAAATGCAGAGTTTGCGACCCGCTGTACAGAGGAAGGAATTATTTTCATAGGACCTTCGCCACGTATCATACAGAATATGGGTGACAAGATCACTGCAAAGAATATCGCAGCTAAAGGCAATGTACCCATGTTGGGGGGTAGCAACGGCAGCGTCAGCACACTGGACGAAGCTATCGAAATTTCAAAATCGATTGGTTTCCCTGTAATCATAAAAGCTTCTGCCGGAGGTGGAGGACGAGGGATGCGCATTGTACGCAAACAATCAGACCTCAAACAAATGTATCTGTCCGCTTCATCCGAAGCACTGGCTGCATTCAGCAACCCTTCTGTATTTATAGAAAAGTATTTGGAGAATCCGAAACATATTGAAATACAAATAGTAGCCGACACCCACGGTAATATTATCCACCTGGGAGAAAGAGAATGTTCGGTACAACGCAAACATCAAAAGTTGCTCGAAGAAGCCCCTTCTCCGGCTCTGGACGATGAGCTGCGGAAAAAGATGACCGATGCTGCTGTTTCACTTGCACGAGAGGCTAAATATATAAGTTTGGGAACAGTCGAATTTTTGCTGGATAAGGACAAAAACTTCTACTTCATGGAGATGAATACACGTGTACAAGTAGAACACCCTGTAACCGAAATGATAACAGGATTAGACCTTATTGAGCTGCAAATACGAATTGCCAACGGAGAAAAACTACCGATTACGCAAGACGATGTAAAACTAAACGGATGGGCTATAGAATGCCGTATCAACGCAGAAGATGTGCAAGCCAATTTCTCACCTTGTACAGGCATCATCAAAGCTATGAGTCTGCCCAAAGGAAGCAATACCAGAATAGATAAAGGTGTAGTGGTGGGCTCTGAAGTCACTCCTTTCTTCGACTCTATGATTGCCAAATTGATTATTCACGGAAAGGATCGGGATACCGCCATTGCAAGAACAATCAAGGCTCTCAATAGATTCCATATAAAGGGTATAAAGACAACAATACCGTTCGACAAAGCTGTATTGCATAACAAAACATTCCAAAAAGGTGATTACAATACATCTTTTATCGAAAAGCAATTAGACTCACTCGTATATCGTGAGAAAGATGAAGACCTCTTTGCTGCACTGTTCTCTGCCAATCAGTTTAAGAAACAAAACCAGGCACTTGCAGAGAAGAAAGAAGAAACAGACCCTTGGGCTATGAGAAACAGGATTAATAATATGTAATACTTCGATTATGAAAAATAAACAACATAAACCAATCATAGCTTTAGATAAGAATTCGAACAAAGCATTTGATTTTCTTATCGATGAAAATGGGAAATATACGCACAACTCTAAAGAGCTGGACTTCAAAATAGAAACTACGCCTGATGGCTTTACTGTAATGACAGTGAATGGGCTTACCTATCCTGTGGAAGTAATAGCTCAACACCAGAACGAATATGAATTGCTGGTGAATGGTGTCAGTTATGTATTTTCGATTGAATCTCCTTTTTCGTTGGAGCGTAAAAAACTATTGGCCAACTTACTAAGCGAATCTACTACGATACGACTAAAAGCACCTATGCCGGGTAAGATACTCGATGTATTGGTGAAAGCTGGCGATACGGTAAAGGTTGGCGACACTCTTTTGATACTGGAGGCCATGAAGATGCAAAATGCAATCTTAGCAAGCACCAAAGGCATCATAAAAAAAGTATTGGTGAAAAAAGGCGATACCACTAGCAAAAGCGACTTGTTGATAGAATTGGAGAAAGAAGTGTAATAAAAAGGCGATACCCGTTTCTAGCATCAGCAACAATAAATTGTATTTCCCCAGCTTAATATCTTTTACGATATATAGTATATAAAATAACCTGCTTCGGCGGGTTATTTCCTTTTTATGGGTTAAATTTGTACTCAAACAATCTATAAATGTCCAAAATATGAAAAAAACACTTTTAGGGGTTATACTCCTTTGCTTATGCTCTTTTATTTTTGCCCAAACTCTTAATGTAGCCACGTATAATATCCGAAATGACAATCAAGGTGATGCCAACAAAGGCAACGGATGGGCAACCCGATGTCCTGTTATTGCTAACCTTGTAGCCTATAACGATTTCGACATCTGGGGTTCACAAGAAGTAAAACACAATCAGCTGATAGACTTGCTCGACGCATTGCCGCAATACAGCTATGTAGGTGTAGGTAGAGACGACGGGAAAACCGAAGGTGAGTATGCTCCCATCTTTTTCAAAAAAGATAAATACAAAGTATTAAAATCAGGACATTTCTGGATGGCAGAGAAAACGGATGAGCCAAACAAAGGCTGGGATGCTGCACTCCCACGTATTTGCACATGGGTACAACTGAAAGAAACAAAAGGCAAGCTTAAGTTCTGGTTCTTCAACCTACATATGGATCATGTAGGAGTAATAGCCCGTGAAGAAAGTGCTAAGTTGGTACTGACTAAGATAAAAGAAATGTGCGGCAATGATCCTGTAATTTTAACCGGCGACTTCAATGTAGATCAAACACACAAAAGCTATACATTGCTAAGCACATCGGGAATCCTTACCGACTCATACGACCGTGCAACAGTGAGATATGCACTGAACGGAACATTCAATGCTTTCAAGCCCGACCTGCTAACAAGTAGCCGTATCGATCATATCTTTGTAAGCCCAAGCATGTCTGTAGAACGCTATGGTGTATTAACCGATACATATCGGACTCCAAGAGATGGTGAAAACAACATCAAAACGGGTGATTTCCCGAAGGAATATTCCTTCAATGGATGCGATATACGTTTGCCTTCAGATCATTTTCCGGTGTCTGTAAAACTCATATACAAGAAAAAGTAGGAATAAACCGCTATCTTTCAATTTTTAATGTTAATCTCTAGTTGTTCAGTTAATAATTTTGTACTTTTGCAGCGCCAAAGAGAAGGTGTTAAAAATCAACTTTATACAATTTATTTAATCATACTTTTAGAAAAGACATGGCTTTAAAATTTATGACTGCTGATGAGGCAGCCGCACTTATCAAACACAATGACAATGTAGGATTTAGCGGATTTACTGCCGCAGGATGTCCTAAGGTAGTACCAGTAGCGTTAGCTAAAAGAGCTGAAGCAGAACATGCAAAAGGGAATCCATTCAAGATAGGAATGTTTACCGGAGCATCTACAGGCGATTCTATCGACGGGTCTCTGGCTCGTGCTCATGCAGTTAAATTCCGTACTCCGTACCAGTCTAGTAAAGATATGCGAAATGCTATCAACAGCGGGGAAGTTAAATATTTTGATATGCACCTTTCTCAGCTTGCTCAGGAAATACGTTATGGCTTTTTTGGACAAGTGGATTTTGCTATTATCGAAGCGTGTGACATTACCGAAGACGGTGAAATAGTACCAACATGCGGTGTAGGAATCACTCCTACTGTAGCTCGCCTTGCTAAAACTGTAATTGTAGAGCTTAACAGATGGCATCCGAAAGAAATGCGTGGTATGCACGATATTGCAGAGTTACCAAACCCTCCACACCGTAGAGAGATCGGGGTATATTCTGTAAAAGACCGTATGGGTACCGACTGCGTAAAAGTAGATCCTAGCAAAATAATCGTTGTAGAAACAAATACTCCGAACGAAGGTGGTGGCTTTAGCCCTGTAGACGAAATAACAGCAAAAATCGGAGAAAACGTTGCTAACTTTTTTGTTAAAGAAATGGCTGAAGGCCGTATGCCTAAAACATTCCTTCCTGTTCAGTCGGGTGTAGGTAATATTGCAAATGCAGTATTGGCTGCAATGGGTCAAAGCAAAGAAATACCTGATTTTGAGGTTTACACAGAGGTTATTCAAGATGCAGTAATCAGCTTGATGGAAAGCGGACGTGTAAAATTTGCAAGTGGATGTTCGTTAACAGTAAGTAACCCTGTTATCGAAAAGATCTACAAGAATCTGGAATTCTTCAAAGAAAGACTTGTACTTCGTCCTTCTGAGTTTTCTAACAATCCGGGTATTGTGCGTCGCTTAGGTATTATCGCTATCAATACGGCTCTGGAAGCTGATATATATGGTAATATCAACTCTACTCACGTTACAGGCTCTAAAATGATGAACGGGATTGGTGGCTCGGGAGACTTTACCCGTAGTGCTTATGTATCTGTATTTGTAACTCCATCAGTAGCTAAAGATGGTAAAATCAGTGCATTTGTTCCTATGGTATCGCATCAGGATCATAGCGAGCACTCTGTAAAAATTATTATCAGTGAATATGGTATTGCAGACCTTCGCGGTAAATGCCCTAAAGAAAGAGCAGAAGCAATTATCGAAAACTGTGTTCATCCGGAATATCGTCCATTGCTAAGAGAATATCTTGCTCGCAGCGAACAAGGACAAACACCTGTTGACTTATATGACGGATTTGCTTTTCACGAAGCTTTCATCGAAACCGGCGATATGCGCAACGTGAAATGGACTAAAGAAAAGAAAGCTTGATCTCGATAGATTAGTACTACAATATTATAGAAAATCCTGTGCTCAACTATTGAGTACAGGATTTTTCTATTTATAAACATACATGATGTCCGTTTACGAACACAACAAAGCTTCCATAAATCAACTTAACAGTCTAATATACTGAATATTAAAAGCAATGGCACAATAATTGACTTTATAGTCATAAAATAAAATATTTTACTATAAAGCGTACAATTATGAAAACAATAAAACTAATCACATTAGCAATCATCTCATTTCTATCTATCGGAATATATGCACAGAAGAAAGTTGAGGTAACATTAAAAGCAAGACAACCACAAGAGAGAGAATCTTTAATATATAAGAATAATGAGATTACCTCCAAAATTGTATATGAATATGATTGCAATGGATACAGAACAAAACGCACATCTTATGAATGGGACAAAACCCTTGGATGGGTAGCTTTATCATTATACCAATTTGAGTATAACACCAATGACCAGATAGATAACGTTTATTACACGAAATGGGATATCCGAAAAGAAAAATGGACTGACATTTCTGATCTGATAACATATAAATATGATTCGGATGGCAATCTAGCAACCATAGAGCGAACAAAAATAAGCGGTAAACCTTTAGAGTTGGTATCATTATATTAAGGAAGTGCTTGTAAGAAAATCCTGATTTGCTAGAAACAAGTCAGGATTTTTACATTTCTTATAATCTAGTTTTTATTTTAACCTTTTAAAATTAAGGTTTTATTATCTATCTCCTATCTTTGTTATTCAATAATAGAAAAGTATTCAATGGAACACGTAAAAAAACCAGATTGGTTAAAAATAAAACTTGGGGGAAATAATAATTTTTCACAAACCAAACATATAGTAGAATCACATAACCTACATACAATTTGCTCGAGCGGAAGATGTCCTAATATGGGAGAATGTTGGGGACGAGGAACGGCTACGTTCATGATCGGGGGCGATATATGTACTCGGTCATGTAAGTTTTGTAACACAAAAACCGGAAAACCTCTGGCATTGAATCCAAAAGAGCCACAAAATGTAGCAGAATCCATCCGATTGATGAATCTGAAACATGCCGTTATCACATCCGTAGACCGGGACGATCTGCCTGATCAGGGTGCTATGCACTGGGTAGAAACAATCACGAAGGTGAAGGAAGTAAATCCGAATACAACTCTGGAGGTTCTTATACCCGATTTCCGAGGTAATACCGAGTTGATTGATATGGTTTGCAAAGCCGCACCGAATGTTATCTCTCATAACATGGAAACAGTACGAAGCCTGACACCACAAGTGAGAAGTGCAGCTAAATACGATGTAAGCCTGTCTGTGTTGAAACGGATTGCAGAGAACGGATTAAAAGCAAAATCGGGTATGATGGTCGGACTTGGAGAAACAAGGGAAGAAATCTATCAGCTGATGGACGATCTTTTGGAGGCAAACTGCTCTGTACTTACTATCGGACAATATCTTCAACCAAGCAAAAAACATTTGCCTGTAGTAGAGTATATTCACCCGGATGAGTTTAAGAGATTGAAGAGTATTGCTTTGGAGAAAGGTTTTTCCTATGTAGAAAGTGGTCCACTCGTGCGATCTTCTTATCATGCCGAAAATTGTCTGTAATATTCAAACCTTACGGCAAATAATAAGGACTTTTTTTTCATCAGATAGTGTGGTGGCGAATATATAAATATCTCCACCTTCACTTATTCTTGTCTTTTTTCTGATCTCTTGAACAGAAACAGGAAAATTGCGTGTAGTTATATTCGCTTGTTTTATAGCAGATAAGTGCTGTTTTATATCTTTCTTATTGAAAGAGCATACAGTTTCAACAACAAACTTGCGCCCCTGAAATTCAGAGATCAGATCAGTAGACGTATATAAATGGCTGCTTGGGTGCAACTTCTCTAATTTGTAAATATCAGCTACGGATTTGTACATTCCGGCTTTCAATATCGAAGCATTTGGCTCGTATAGGTATTGTCCAACAGATGAAGTATAATTAACATGCGCTGAATCTTCGTCCTCTTTATGAAATAACAATACATCAGTCTTATCCTTTTGTATATTTACACAATGAATATGCTGATCTTTCTTATTCCTGTCTTTTATAAAAAGTAACTCCTTACACTCGTTCGCTACGCTTACAATATGAATATCAGATACGTTTCTCATAGATTTTAGTGCTAATGAAATATCAAGCATGGGTGATAGTTTTATCATTACCCTCTCGCCTTTTACGTCCAACAAATCTTCTATTTCAATTATATTAGGGGTACAATCTTCTATACGGAATATCTTTCTCCCTTCACTACTACGTCTTGCCGGATCGATATATATGAGATCAACAGGTGATAATTTTTCAAGATATGCTATTCCATCGGTGCTCTCTACTCGAACATTATTGAGTCCTAAAACATCTAAGTTATATTTCGCAACTTCAGCCAATTCTTCCTGCTGCTCTATATAAATAGCCTCTTTAAACCTTGCAGCTATGAAAGAGAAATCGACACCAAAACCTCCTGTAAGGTCTATCATAGAATTTCCTTCCACCAAACCCGCCTTGTATCGGGCAGTCTGCTCCGAAGAGCATTGTTCCATTGAGATATGCTTCGGATATAGAATGGAATCGATATGATACCACGAAGGAACTTTCTCTTTTGCAATCTTTCGTCCTGAAATTTGCTGTACTGCCAATTGAATATCTATATCTGGATATCGCTTTGCAGATAAAGCAAGCTCATGAATATCATCACACTCATGCTCTTTTATAAAATCTATTAGCTCAGGATTTAGCATTATTTTTTCATTCTGATAAATCGGCTCAACGAACTACCTCTTTTTGTGGAATCAGGTAATATAGGAGTAACCGTATCTCGAACAGACTTCGTCTTTAATGTAGGGAATCCAAACAGGTCTCTGAGGTTATCAAAGTCTTTCTTATATATAAGACCTACCCCTTGAGACTGCGATGTTTTTCCGGTATAATAGAATTTTTCGTTATAGTGGTTGTATGCCTTTACGCGCCATGTTCCGGCATTATTGAGCAAATATTCGATATCAACATCACTAATCATGGCTTCTTTGCCGTTATTGATATTTACATCATTGCGATATCCAAAGTTACCATTTATCAACAGTCGATCATTCATCAAACGACTAGACAATATGAGTTCGACTTCTGTACTTGTGAAATCTTTATCACTATAACGTATATTGGTTCCGAGCTCCCATCTACTATCTATCTGGCTAACAATTTTGGTCAACTGATTCGATAGTGTAGCCGAAGCCACGGCCGCAAAGTCTGAAGTTTCGTAAGGGGTATTTGATCCTTTAGGGCTATCAAACTTAGACAAGAGCAGCAAATATGCAACTTGCCAGTTGATCATATCAGGAGTATTTATAAGACTCTTCACCTGCCGTGCCACTTCCGGATCGGCTGCAGGGAATTGTATATCAAGCCCCACGGTAGGTTGCCTCAACGGCCCTGTGAGATCCAGAACACAGTTTACCGGAATAGTAGTTTGCCCGGTTGTTTCTATTAAAGTCTGATCAAGATCTCTTAAACTAGCTGTCAGTTTATAGATAGCTGTCACATCCAAAATAGCTTCAAACGGATCACCCTTGAATTGTACTGTACTTCCATCCTCTATTGTAAACCGCCTTTCCATCAATCGTTGGAAAGTAAAATTGTAACTCCCTCTATTTATGGTATATGTTCCAAACAGGCGAGGCGCAGATTTTGAACTCCATTGAAATTGCATCGCACCACTACCCGTTCCGCTAATTACATCACCGCCCACAGGGTCCATAAGAATTTCTACTGTAGCGTTAGGAGTGGCATCAATATAAAAATTCATATTTATTTCCATGCCGGAGCTGGCTTGTATCGGCGGAGCGACCTCCGCTATATTTGGAGTGATTATAGAGTCGGTCTTCAGCTTCGACTTATAATTGATAAACGAATATTCATTTATGATATTCTCCATGAAATTCATACGGACGAGTGTCTTGTCCTCAGTTCTCATGCTAATATCTATATCTACGGCTCGTTCGTCACCACCAATAGTTCCTTTCCCGCTACCGAATACCTTTCCATAAAAGATTGGATTTTGTTTTTGGGTGGCATTATATACAAGGAAATGATCGGCTGAGAGATCGACTAAATACATGAAATCCTTAAAGTAGTCGTGAGCCACCTTCCCGCTGGCTAAAGATTTATTATTGTATTCATCGATGAGAGTGATGTTGGTAAAGTAGATAAGATCTTTTTTCATGTAGATCGTATCCGAAAACTTATAATTTGTATTCAGAAAGTTAATCCCTATATTCCCGTCCTTAATGTAAGCCTTGCCCTCAACGGTAACATCCGAAAAGTCTCCAAACAAATGTACTTTACCAGTACCTCTACCACTTATATTCTGAAAAACAGCCTCTGCATACCTATTCAGGAAACTGATATCGAGACTATCCGCATCAAAATTTATAGAAAGCCCCTGATGTATAGGATCTATTTCTCCGTCTACCTTTGTTTTCTTATTCTCTTTGCTGACAATCATCCCATCCAACATTATTTTGTTGGTTTCGTCATCCAGCTCACTGAATATATTTAACCGCCCAAGCTCTGTTCCATTAAACTTAAAATCAGTGATATCTAAACGGGTATTCAGATATGGCTTGTTCTCGATGCTGGACATAAACAAACTACCTGTAGCCGCTCCCCCAAACCTCAATACATCGATTGCTAATGTCTGGAATACATATTCTAAGTTGATCTTCTTCAACTCTACCTTCAATATATCCGAAGAACTGCTTGGCGAGTAACTGCCGTTTATCTTTATCTCTTGACTTTTGTCACTTGTATATACCGAAAAATTATTAACAGCATAATGCCCATCCTGTATTTTAATATGAGATTTTTCCATCTTCCAAGTCGTGTTGTTCAGCATTAGCTCACTTGGTAGTGTTTCAATATCAATCATCAAAGGCCTTCTGTCTTCTTTGGTAAATAATGTGGAAATAGAAAAATCACCTTTAGCCTTCTGCATTCCATCATTAAGAAGAGAAATATTGGTATTTATCTTGTTGTTGGCTAATGTAGATTTTACAGAAATTTCATTTGTCACTTCTTTTTTCCCAATTATAGAGGCATCTATGCGAGTGTTGACAACATTATCTGAATTCTCATTTTCGGCAAGGACATAGCCTGATTTTATGTTCATTCCTGCAGCTTTGATCGCCGGAATGAAAACTTCCACTTTAAATTTATCCAAATGATTATCGTACCGCCCTACGATTTTAGCCTGATTTATGACCGTAACAGGCAGTTTGAATACAGAACTGAGTGTTTCTGTATTATTGATAGCAAAATTGAATGTGAAATTATTATTAACTACGCTTTCCTCTACCTTCTTTCCATTTACTTTTATCAATGCAGGCAAATATGGATGCAGGGTTTCTAAAATACTATTTGCCATCGTAGAGAAAGAGTAGTCACCATTAACATGTCCGTTAAGGATATCAGACTTTATGCTTAGTGTATGCCCCAAAGAATCTATTGTAGACTTAACAAGAAACTCGTCCATCTTGAAAACTTGATTTTCTCGAAGAAAGTCTACCGAATCGATACGTATATATCCTTGCGCATTATCTATATCCTTACCCACAAAGTCGGCATCTATATTAAACGATAAATAAGAATAAGGCATATTCTTTACCAAATGCAATTTATCTAATTGGATGTCTGTCGCCTTTGCCTTGAAAACAAGTTCGGGCATATTCTTATCTGTAAGATCAAACAAACCGGCTATATCGAGCTTTCCATTCGGGTCGTCAATCGCTAACTTACCATCGATGCGCAAGCCATCATATCCGGCATCAAGCTTTATATTTTTATATGAATATTCTTTATAATCGAAATTTGGAATGATCCCTTCGGCTTTACCTCTCAGCTTACCATTTTTTGGCTTTTCAAGATCCACTGTCAAGCTTAAAGAAGCCTTATTGAGATCTTTATTATCCAAGAATGTTCCCAAACTGAAATCGGTAGTATATACTTTACCTTTTACGTATGTTTCGATGCCCGGCTTGGGATTATTAACTCCGAAAAGCACATCTGTTTTAACCACTCCCAAATCAGTTTCTACACTACCAAAAGCGACAAGTTGATCCAGATAACCCGAAATATCCCCTCTAAAAGATATTGCGCCAAGTTTTTTTAATTGAGCAGGCAGTTGCCCCTTTTTTGATGAGAAGTTGTCAATAATACTCGACAATTCAGTATGGGTTAACGATAATTCATCGACACTACCTAGTACATATGTCTTCGATGGGTATCTCATATCTCTGATTTCTGCATTCGCAATCAAATGCATCTTTTTCCCGTAATCTAAAGATAAACCCGATACAGTAAGATCATCAATCTTACCCTTGACTTGCCCGCTGATAATAATCTTATCATCAAAGTCCTTCAAAATAGGTACTAATGCAGAAACATCCTTCGGTAATATATAAGAAGTAGCAACAACACAATCGATACTGGCGTAGTCCATTATCTTAGCGGTATCACTGGTAGGAGTCAGATTTATTTCACAACGACTTAGCTCTAACGAGGATGAAGGCAGGTCGAGCTCAAAATTTCTTATAGAAACTTTCTTTCCTTGAGTGATTATACGAAAGGTAAGATCAGATATATCCAGTCCGCTTTTCTCCCTAAGAGCAAACTTTTTGACTTGAATGTTCAACGAATCCGAAGTTAGAGATTTCATCGCCAACTTTGCATTCAAGTCGGATACGGCTATGTGGTTTTTGTCAAAATGATGAACAACTAAAGGCTTATCTTTTATATCGTAATAGAATTGACCATTCGTAATATTTACAGCATTCAGCTTGATTTCTATTTTCGATTTGGGCTTATCATCCTTTGGTTTAAAAGCATCGATAATATACTGTATATTCAGAGGCGCATCATCAGCCTCTTTAGATAGGTGAACCTCGAAATCGGAAAGCCATGCAGAGGTTACCACTATTTTATTTTGCATCAAAGAGATGAGATCGACACTGGCTGATATCTTATCGGCCAACAGCACTTTCTCATGAGACTGATCATACAAGTAAACACTGTCTAACTGAACAGTATTGAATGGCTGAAAATGCAATTTACCGATACCTAGTTCAGTTCCGATTTTTGCTTTTAGTTCATCTACAATAATGCCTTTAGCATATTCCTGCACAGCAGGCATATTCAACAGTCCGAATAGCAGGGTTACGAGTCCAACTATTATACCTAATACAGTGAGAAATATTTGCTTAAACCGTTTAATATCGCTTCCTTTTTAGAGATACAAAATTACCAAAAAAAGTGATTCCCTCTTACTCCGGAAACAGTTATCTTGCACTTTTAGTGTACTATTAAGATTAATTATGGAAAACCTTTTGTAAACACACTTACAAGACAGAAAGCTTTCAGATACTACGCTATAATCTATCTCCGAAGCAAGTCGGTTATCATCAGAGGATTTGTTGTCTTCATTTCGTCTAAAACTTTCTTCACCTCATCATAAGCCGAGCTTGCCGATGTAATCCGATTCATTTCATTTGCAGTAAATCCTACCATTTGCAAGAATGACACTTCTCCGTGCGGTGTTTGAATCTTTCCCAATTCAGGATCGGAAACAAAAGCAACCCCTACAATATTAATTTCGGCTGTAGAATTCAAACGAATAGGGCCATTTGCCGGTATAACATGATATTCTTCAAACCACTTACCGCTCTTTATTACATAGCGAGCAAGATTATTCATGAGGTTGACCACCCAAGTAGGGTCGTCACCATCTTCGGCAAAAGGTTTGAGACGGAATGTAAATTCAAATCCCCATTTACTAAATTCACCTCCGGCAGCCTCTTCGTTATAATAAAGTTCTGACATGCCATAGCTTACTAAGTGGCGATGAAACATATCTTTTTTCGAATCGTATATACTCACACCATCTAACGGGTCTTCCCCACCCAGCATGTAATGTACAGGAGGAGCATAGTGACGAGGTTTTTGATCTCCATAGATACCTTCCACTACCTTATCTATCTCCAGCCACCCTACAGCATCATCTTCATCGAATAAATTCTTGTATTCTTTTTGCGTCATTTATGTACTATTCTATTCTTCTAATTACCTATTTTATTCCGAGCACTTAGCTCACAACACTCCAATATCAGTACGATACATACAAATATAATCTTTTTAGCAAACAGTTGCTGGCGATACACATAAAAAAGTGCCGGCACATGAAGGCACCGGCACATCTCTTACATTATATATCTAGTTACTCTATTCTGTATTACTTAAAATAAGTCTCATCCATGTAACTGAATTCCGATTGATCTGCCTTACGGATACCTACATAGATATCTTCCCACTGGGTAGGCCATCCGCCAAATATAGCACCCAGTCTAATTAGTTTGAATACATGAGGACCTTTAGCCAAAGCAACCGACTTATCGCTACGTGAAAACCTGCGAGCAGTTCCGTTGTTATCTTTTTCGTTAGATATTAACAATTTACCATCAATCCACAATTCATAATCTGTACTGAAGTAGTAAACACCATCTTCAGGAATATTCATGTATCCGGTAAGAACTGTAGAATAATAGTCGTCGGCATATGGTTCTGTATAATTCGGTATTCTATGCTTAGACTTCTGCGGAGCGGCTACATACTCGGTTTCGGCAGCAGTCTTGCCTTCCAATTCCGCCACTGTTCTTGTATATCCTTTGTAGTATTCCGCTTTAAGTCCGGGCTTAGCATCCTTTTCCTTCTCTACAGCCGGTGCATACGATTGCTTTTCTATAGTGATAGTACGCACATCACTCATCTTATCAGACAAGAGTACCGAACGTATTTTCAAGGTTGTATTTGCAGTAAATGTCAACGGCTTGTCATAAACCTGCGACATCAATGCAGGCTCGCTGCCATCGGTGGTATATACCATTTTTACAGGTTCTGTTGTCTTAAATTCCAGTGTAACCTGATCTGTGAATGCTACAAAGTTACATGACGGCGCACCCTTTTGCTCCGGTAAAGGTATGTAATAATTGACATTATGCATATCAAGGCGCACGCGTTGATTATCGATACGACGCTCAAAATCTTTATAGTTTTTCTTATCTTTCGGTGTCCAATTCAGTTCAGCCAATGCAATAATACGCGGATAAATATCATATTCCATACCATTGCCATTGTACTTATATTCAGTCCACACATTAGCCTGCGCACCTAAGATATGATGTTTCTTATCTTCGGCAATCTTTTCCGGAACAGGCTCATATCCATACACTTTCTCTAAATTCAAGAAGCCGCCTATCGTTACAGGAAGGTTTTTAGCATCACCTTGGTATTTATCCAGATACATCCATGCCCCCGGTGTCATTATCACATCATGCCCCATATTTGCAGAAGCAATACCGCCTTCTTCTCCTCGCCAACTCATTACAGTAGCTGTTGGAGCAAGTCCTCCTTCAAGTATCTCGTCCCAACCGATCATCTTCTTATTGTGCTTCAACAAGAACTTTTCGATACGTTGTACAAAGTAGCTTTGCAGTTTCTCTTCAGCAGAGTGAGTCTTATCCGCTTTCAAACCAAGTTCTTTTATACGAGCCTGACACTTAGGACATACTTTCCATCTGTCTTTCGGACACTCATCGCCACCAATATGGAAGTATTCGCTTTCGAACAAAGGAATCACTTCTTCTATCACATTTTCCAAGAACTGGAATACAGAATCGTTTCCGGCGCAATACACATCGTTTGCCACACCCCAGAAACAACGTACATCGATTGGCTTTCCTGTACAAGAGAGCTCGGGATATGCAGCAATTGCAGCTACACCATGTCCGGGCAATTCTATTTCGGGTATAACTTCTATAAAGCGCTCTTTAGCGTATGCCACAACTTCTTTCACTTGATCTTGTGTATAGAAATAAGGGCCATATTCGTTTCCTTCACCCTCTGTTCTCTTTGCTCCTATCTCTGTAAGCTTAGGGTATTTCTTTATTTCGATGCGCCAACCTTGATCTTCTGTCAGATGCCAGTGAAATGTATTGATCTTGAACATAGCCAACACATCCAATTGCTTCTTTATAAAGTCTACATCAACAAAGTGACGGCAAACATCGAGATGCATTCCTCTGTACTTGAATCGAGGCTCATCTTTTATTGCTACTCCGGGTACTTTCCATGCAATATTTTTCACAAGCGTAGGACTTTCTATTTCGGCAGGAAGCAACTGCATTACAGTCTGCATCGCATAAAACAAGCCATGCGGTGTTTTAGCCTGAATATCTATCCCCTTTTCGGTAACGTCGAGCAAGTAACCTTCTTCGTTAACCGGAAGATCTGCGACAATAGACAAATTAATATAACCTGTTGCAGGTTTAGTTTTTTCTATACTCAAGTTGTATCCTGTAGATGCCTTGATTTTTGCAGCAAAGTAAGCAGCTACTTTTTCCACATCTGCGTTGTCTGCTACAAACACAACACTTTTTCCAAGCTTAAAAGTATCTTCTTTTTGCGTCAATTCGAGTGGTAACGGCGTAATATTTATACCTTCATTGTATGGCTTGAGAACTGTGGATTCACTTCCTCCGCATGAAAGCATTAAAATTGTCACCATAAATAAAATGATTGGCGTAAGTTTTTTCATTAGTTTTTACAGGTTTAAAGTTTAATGATTATGGTATTTTAAGTTGATTTTACAAATATAACCATCGTTTATTGCATATCAGCCACCGAATAGTTAATTAACATTTAAAAAAGTAATATTACCTATCACTGTTAATAATACTTCAGAGCAAGTATCTATAAAAAGCAACACACAATTTCTGTCTACAAAAAGTAACAAAAGTAACACTTAACAATACATATTTTAATGTCACTTTTTCTGCCATAATTTAACAAACAAAAGCGCTTATTATATCAGATAAATTTAGCAAAGAAAGATACCCCTAGAATATAATAATAAAGGGACACTTCATATACATGAAGCATCCCTTCTCTTTTAGTCAAACTTTGCAAATAAGCGTTAGATAGCGTTTATTTCTTTCAGAACAGCATTTGTTTTGTGAACGGCTGCTGCTGATGCTTCAAATTTTTCTTTTTCGTCTGCTGTAAGTTTAAGGTCGATAACTTTTTCCCATCCGTTTTTACCTAAAACTACAGGCACACCAATACAAATATCATTTTGTCCGTATTCTCCTTCAAGAGACACGCAACAAGTAACTACCTTTTTCTGATCGTGAAGGATAGCTTCTACCACATAAGCTCCGGCAGCACCCGGCGCATACCATGCCGATGTACCAAGCAATCCGGTAAGAGTAGCACCACCAACCATCGTATCGGCAACAACCTTATCCAATGCTTCTTTAGACAAAAGGTCTGTTACAGGAATACCTTTGTATGTAGCTAAACGAGTTACAGGGATCATTGTAGTATCTCCGTGTCCACCTATTACCATACCTTCTACTTCATTCGGATTACATCCCAATGCTTCGCTTAAGTAATATTTGAAACGTGAGCTATCCAATGCACCACCCATACCTACAACACGGTGTTTAGGAAGACCTGTCACTTTAGATGCAAGATATGTCATTGTATCCATTGGGTTGGATATGATAACAAGAACAGCATTCGGTGAGTATTTAAGGATATTTTCTGCTACACTCTTCACAATACCGGCATTTACTCCGATTAATTCTTCACGAGTCATACCCGGTTTGCGAGGAATACCCGAAGTAATAACAACTACATCAGAGTTAGCTGTTGCTGCATAGTCGTTAGTCACACCTTTTACACGTGTATCAAATCCCAACAACTGCACAGTCTGGTTCATATCGATAGCTTTACCTTCCGATACACCTTCTTTTACATCAAGCATCACTACTTCATCAGCCACTTCATTAAACGCAAGAACGTTTGCACATGTAGCACCTACATTTCCGGCACCTACTACTGTTACTTTAGACATAATAATTTGATTTAATATATTAATTAATAATTTGATTCTTTCATATTGCAACAAGACCGAAACAGATACTAAACAATCTCGCCTAAAAGCCTAACAAATGTACATGCTTATTCTGAAATAAAGAAGATTTTGCTCGTCAAAAATACCCCTATTTTATTAAAAAAAGCGAAAGGTTTTTAAATGCCTTTTGTTCAATCTGTATAAATCCGTTATATTTGTAGTCGCAGATTTTTAACATCATCATGGATACAGAAAAAAAGAGTAATTCGAAAATATTAATTGGAATAATAGCCCTGCTTATTCTGGGAATAGGCATAGCTAGTTACTTTATATTCAACCAGAAGACTCAAATCGACGAACTGCAACAGGAAAGTGTTCTGAACAAACAGCAGTTGGAAGACGAGTACGAGAGCCTGTCGATGCAATACGAAGGGTTTAAATTGAATATAAAAAACGATTCACTTCTACAAAAGCTAACAAATGAACAAACTAAAGTTCAACGGTTACTTGAAGAGTTGAAGACTGTGAAAGCTGAAAATAAAGCTGAGATTTCCCGCTTGAACAAAGAGCTGGCAACTCTGCGCCAAATATTAAAGTCGTACATCGCACAGATCGACTCATTAAACAGGGCAAATGCTCAGCTAAGACAAGAAAAGCAGGAGATAACAAATAAGTATCAGGAAACATCGAAAACACTGAATCAGGTAACTCAGCAAAAGCAAGACTTGACCGAAAAAGTCACCAAAGCGGCCAAGCTGGATGCAACGAATATAAGCGTGCAAGCTACAAACAGCAAGGGAAAAGTACAAAAGAAAATAAATAAAGTAGAGCAGCTGATAATCAATTTTACAATAACAAAGAATATTACTGCTGAGCCGGGTGAACGTACTATATATGCACGTATCATGAAACCCGATGATGATGTATTGACCAAAAGCAGAGCGAATACATTCGCTTACGAGAATGGAAATATCAATTACTCCATCAAGCGGGTTATAGAATACGGAGGCGAAGAAGTAGGTGTTACCATGTACTGGAATGTAGAAGAATATCTGATGCCGGGAACATACCGTGTAGATATTTTTGCTGATGGCAATAGAATAGGCAGTAGATCTTTCTCATTAGAGAACTAAAACCTTATTGATATATAAATGCAAATAGTAGAAGCTACTACAGACCATATTTATAATATCCAGGTACTATCAAATGTTATTTGGCCCGCTACATTTAGCAACATTCTTTCGCAAGAGCAGATAAGCTACATGATGGATATGATGTATAGTACGAGTTCGTTGGAAAAGCAGATGAATGAGTTAAATCATCACTATCTATTAGCCGAGGAAGATGGTGAATATTTAGGCTATTTATCATACGAGCTGAACTACAAAGGCACGCCAATAACCAAAATACACAAAATATATGTACTGCCTTCTATTCAAGGTAAAGGTGTAGGTCGCTTGTTTATAGATGCGGTGAGTAAACTTGCCCTGAAGAATAACAATACGCTTCTTTCGCTGAATGTAAACCGATACAACAGAGCGATTGATTTCTATAAACGAATGGGCTTCGATTTTTTCACAAGTGAAAATATTGACATCGGCAACGGCTTCCTGATGGAAGACTATGTGATGAATAAAGACTTGTAACTAGTCGATAATAATATCAAATTGGTTTAGCAACCCCGCCAATCCATCTTTAGAAAAACATGCTTTTTTGATCTGATTCTGACTCAGATCTATTGAGTAATTATATGCAGTGGTAAAATCCACTTCCTGAATATTGGTATTATAAAAGATTGCTTCTTCTAAATCTGCTTCCAAAAATTTTGATTGTTTGAGGTCGGCTCCTCCAAAGTCAACTCCCTTTAATGAAGTATCCTTAAAACGAGTCTTACTCATTTTTCGCTTTTCGAAAGAGGCATAATCGAGTATGCAATTTTCAAAGTCGACATGAAAAATAAAATCGTGGCAATGATTAAATTTCACACCAAGCATCTTACAATTCTTAAAATGGATATTATTCAGAGTAGACTGATTGAGATCCGCCATCGACAAATTACAATCTATAAAAGAACAGTCCGTAAAAGTACAAGTGATCAGCTTCGAGTCCGAGAAATCGCATTTCGAAAAAGTACAATTATCAAAGGACTTCTTATGTAATCCTTCTACATAAAATTTACCTTCAAAGATTATGTCTTCACTAACAGTCATACCCTCTCCTACTCTCTGATTATTTTCACTTCTCCAGTTTTACCCAATTTTATGATACTCGATGCTTTCGATTTGCTTGTATCATCCTGCCTGTATTTTACAATATAATCTACACCTTGCTTTATCTCTTCACTTATATCATCAAAGTTAGCCGGTGCAGGCTCCCCGCTGATATTAGCAGATGTAGAAACCAAGGCTTTTCGAAAACGCTTACACAACTCTTGAGAAAATTTTTCTTTTGTGACACGGATAGCGAGACTGCCGTCTTCTGCCATCAAATTAGGCGCAACATTTCGTGCTCCATCATAAATTATGGTCAATGGTTTTTCGGATAACTCTATCAGATCCCACGCTAAAGAAGGAACTTCATCGATATAATAATCGAGCTTGATAGGATTATCGAGCAGGGTAATAAGAGCTTTACTGTCGACCCTTCGCTTCAGTTCATATACACGATGTACAGCTTCCTCGTTGGTAGCGTCACAGCCTATTCCCCATATCGTATCGGTAGGATACAAAATCAATCCTCCGGACACAAGCACTTCAAAAGCCTTCTTTATATCTTCTTCCATAATTTATTTATCGTTAAGCAACTGAGAAAGATAAACATCTTCAAACTCTTCACCTCTTTGCAACCAGTCTTTCAAAATCCCGACAGATTGATACCCCGCTTTCTCAAACAAGCTGATACTATTGGTATTGCTTTGGGCTATATATGCATATATTTGGTGAAGGTACAAAAAGTCGAAAGCATAGTTGCTCATCAACTCCAAAGCTTGTTTGGCAAAGCCTCTTCTGCGATAGTCATCATCAATGAGAATGCCAATACCGGCTCTGCGATTGTGGGCATCGATATCGTAAAGATCAATGGTTCCGATAGTGACTTTCTCTTCTACGAGGTCTATCATCAGTCGCAATTGTTTGCTTTGATATATATCCATCTCCAAAGAATCATTAATGTACTGCCTCAGCACCAATTTGGAATACGGGGCCAAAGTATTTCCATGATACCACAAGACTGTAGAATTTTCCCAACGATATAAGATTTCTAAATCTTCGGGTTCTACGGCTCGCAAAACGATATCTTTGTTTTTCAATAGCATTTTGTAAAAGACTTAGTAGTTAATAACTTCCTCTCTCAAACATTTCGCCCAAGCGTATAAAGAAATTCTTCTTTCTTCTCCTCGCTCTTTGGCTTTCTCCCGAAGACATCATTATATTTTCGAAGGAAACGTCTCCTCTTTCCATCGCTTTAATCGCATGATATATCACCCCCCAATCAGGAAGTCCTCCCAAGTTGCGGTCGTCAATAAACAAATCTGCTGTTAATTTCCGAGACGCTGTTAACGAATCTTCCTCGGGATAATTCTTATTAGCTGCATAAAAATGCAACCCTTTATTTTTACAATAATCTACTGCTTCCTGCAACAGGCTGCCGTCTCGCACTGTCCAAAGAATAAGGATATGCCCATCTTGCTGCAACTGCAAAAGTGTTTCGATTGCAAAAGGAATGGGACGTCCGATTTTGGGATACTCATGTTCGACGATTGTTCCGTCAAAGTCTACTGCAATAACCATTTTATTTAATCTTTTATTTCTGATGTAGTATCGTTAGCTTCTTCTAAGGTCTTTCGGTTAGGATAACAAAAAAACAATGCAAATATAATTATAATTGTCATATACACAGAGTTCTTTGAATTAAACAGATACAGTCCGGCTATGTTCAATATAGCCGCCGCATCTAGCACAAACATACGCAGAATATAGGCAGGAAGATACTTCTCGAGAAACTTCTTGTGCTCCAACTCTGCTATCCTCCGATACTGAGTATGGAATAGTTTCAATGCGATTGGAATACTAGCCAACGATATTAGAATTGTATATTGTTCAAATACAACATTCGTATTTGTAGCGGTACCAAAAGTTAAACCTTTAGAGAATAATATAAATATTAAAACAGTCAACAGCAAAAGAATGTTCGCCCAGAATAACAACATTAATGTTTTAAATAGCTTTCGTTCTTTATTCTCCATTATGATTCTTACAATTTATATGACTCATTAAACAATGTCCTGTTCAGGATAGAGCGTCCCAATGTTACTTCATCTGCATATTCTATTTCATCTCCGATAGAAATCCCCCGTGCAATCATGGAAACCTTTATGTCGAAAGATGATAATTTCTTATAGATATAGAAGTTGGTGGTATCGCCTTCCATCGTAGTACTCAATGCCAAAATAATTTCTTTCACATCACCCTTGGCTACACGTGCCACCAGGCTGTCTATCTCCAGATCGGAAGGGCCTATTCCATCTATCGGGGATATGATACCTCCCAACACATGATACAAGCCTTTGAATTGCATTGTATTCTCAATAGCCATTACCTCTTTTATATTCTCTACAACACAGATGGTAGCTGCATCACGAGACTTATCCAAACAGATAGGGCAAATATCGTCATCACATATATTATGACAAACATTGCAATACTTTACTTCATGCTTCAAAGAAACCAATGCCTGAGCGAAACCTTCCACCATAGCATTGTCCTGTCTCAACAGATGCAAAATCAACCTCAAAGCCGTTTTACGCCCTATGCCGGGAAGCTTTGCGAATTCATTTACTGCATTTTCTAATAAAGCTGATGGATATTTTTGATTCATGATGCCTGAAAATTTTCGGATGCAAAGATAAGAATTATTTAAGGGATTTTCTCACTGATTCAAGACATCTTAAATCTATTTAAATATTATAAGAAGGTATTTTTAATACAATTAGAGAACAAGGCAGGCAACTTTCACTCTTTCTGACAACTCGGACAAAAGTAGATTGTACCACCCAAATATGCCTCCTTTACAATATCGATTCCACAGATGGGGCATGGCTCTTTGTATGTTTTCTTGGATAAAAGGGTTCTATATTTACCCCAATTACCATAAAAATCCTTTTCAGTATCACGGCCTCCTTTATCGGTCATATTGCGCAAAGTAACCTTCAGCGAATGGAACAAATCTCCTTTTTCGAGATCAGACATTGTAGATATTTTCCGTTTGGGATGCATTCCGGCTTTGAAAAAGACATCTTGTAAAACGCCATTACCCAAACCGGGAATTCGTTGTTGAGTACCAAGTAAGGCCTTTACCGACATATCTTTTTGTACACCGGCAAAGATTGAATCAAAATACGCCTCATCAAAAGCGTCGCTCAATGGGGAAATACTGTTCAGACTTCCGGCATGATATACATTTTGCAACTGTCCCTTATAGGCATATATGGCTCCATACATAGATACTGTAAAAGCAAGACATGTCATATCCTCGAACAATATCAAGAGCTGATGTTTCACCGGATACGTCTCGGTTGCCGTATAATATTTCAGGTTTGTACCATCACTTATCGAAATATAAGTATCCTTGTCGCAGATAATATCAACAAAGGCTCCATGCCCTCTTGCTGATTCTACTTCTCGCCCAACAAGTATATTACGATACAAAGCTGGGTTGCCATTGTACCATGTAAATTTGTGTGGACTGGTTGCCTGAATAACTTTTGCTATTCGTTTTCCTGTCAGGATGGTTTCAGCTTGTGAACTTATCGTTGCCGATTCGGGTATTTCTATCATACCTACACTTATAGGTTAATAATATAATAGTAGTTTTAGGATGCAATCGATGATGCTTTTATATTTTCCTCAAACGAATTTAGTTTATTTTTCTCACCCGCCAACCATATTACGTCGCCTTCTTGGAACACAAAGCCGGAAGTGAAATTGATAATAGATTCATCTCCCCTATCGATACCGATCACCATACATTCTGTTTTTTCGCGGATACCGGCATCTACAATAGATTTATCAATAAGCGGAGATCCCGGTTCTACAAGATACTGGGATAAACATATATGATATTCGGCTTCTTCCTCCATGAGCAAATCCTGCTCGGTCTTTTCCTCCAAGTATTGAGACAGCTTTTGCATTTCCTCATCGGAGCCCGAAACAACTAATTTATCAAATGGATATATACGTGTGTTCCCATCAGGTATATTAATCTTATTGCATCCTCTTACGATGGTTACAATATTTACACCTGTTTTTTGTCTAAAGTCTAATTCCCGCAAGGTTTTTCCGATATTGGAAAACGACTGAGAAATTTCAAATTCAGCGATATGAATATTCTTCGAACGCAGGTCATTCGCTACGGTTGGTAGAATTGCTGCATTTTTCTCTTTTAGTTTTTGTTTCAGGTTTAGATTTTCAAGAAATCGTGCCTCGATCCTACGGGACTGAGCCTTAAACCCTTGAGAGAATATAATCAACGTTACAACAACCAATGAGATAATAACCATCAATACTGTAAGCCTTGGGAATAGAGGAATCAATACCATTAGCACTAATACAATACAAATAATAATACGGAACACAATCAGCGAAACCAATGCCCCTCTGTTGAGTCGGTTATCCTTCCACAGATTTTTGAACTCTTCGGAGCGATTTTTCTTCATCATAATGGCACGCAAGAATGGAGCCATCAGAGTGAGTGTGATAATCGCTGCTAAAATCTGCCCCCAGATACTTCCGGGAACGTACTCTACAATATATGGTGTGATAAAATTCTGGAACACCAACAAGATAGCCAAAGATATAGTGAAATATACAGCGACTAAAGTGAGTATGCTTTTGAGTAATTTCTTCCAGTCATTTTGCTTATTCACGGTATCGTATCCCGATGCTCCATATCCATCTTTAATCTTGGCAAATTTATCGGGAACCCTCTTTTCCAACCAGCCGTATGCCGTATCGGAGAGCTTAATACAATACGGAGTAGTGAATGTTGTAATTACCGACACTGCTACTATGATCGGATACAGTGTATCTGTAATAACACCAAGACTAACGCCCAAAGTAGCTATAATAAAGGAGAACTCCCCTATCTGTGCGAGACTGAATCCCGACTGCATCGCCACTTTCAGGCTCTCACCCGAAGCCATGACACCTAATGTTGCAAAAATAATCCGTCCGATAAGCACAACCAAAGTAAGAATTATCACCAGCACGCCATATTCGGCAATAATAGCCGGATCGATCATCATACCCACAGATACGAAGAAGACAGCACCAAACAGATTCTTCAAAGGCTCCATGAGGTGCTCGATATGTTTAGACTCGATTGTCTCTGCCAATATAGACCCCATTATAAAAGCACCTAAAGCGGCCGAAAAGCCAACAATAGAAGCAAAAAGAACCATACCAAGGCAAAGCCCGATTGCCACAATTAACAAGGTCTCATCATTCAAATACTTTTTCAGTTTTTTGAGTATTGTGGGTATCATATAAATACCTACAATAAACCAAATAAGCATAAAGAAGAACAGTTTTACGACACTGTTTGCCAATTCACCGCTCTCTATATGCTGGCTCGATGCAAATGTTGTCAACAAAACCATCATTATGATGGCTGCAATATCCTCAACAATAAGCATCCCGAACACGATTCCTGCAAACTTTTTCTTTTGCAGCCCCATATCATTAAAAGCCTTGATGATAATAGTAGTAGACGACATAGAGAGCATACAGCCCAGATAAATGCTATCCATCCGGGTCCAATCATCTATGAGATTTACAATGAATAGCTGCCCCGCCAGGTAGCCAATTATTATCATAGAACCCAAGTTGATAAGAGTAGCAATAGAAGCTTTACCGCCAACGTCCATCAGTTTTTTGAAACTAAATTCGAGACCCAAAGCAAAAAGTAGAAAAATTACACCGATCTCTGCCCAGATGCCGACATTACCCATATCGGATATTTCAGGTAGGGTTTTGAATATAGATCTTACACTTTCATCCGATGCTCCCGATATATCTATAACGAGTTTCTCTATGAATTTTTTGAAGTGGAGACTTGCCAAAAATCCTGCAACAATGTACCCCAATACGACAGGTTGTTTTAGCCATTTGAATATAATAGTAACTATTCCGGCAGTTATTAATATAATTGCCAGATCACTTATAAAATCAGGAAGGTGAGCCATATAATTTTATTTTCTGCAATAAAAATTCAGTATAATTTGATATAAAAATATTCGTTCTTGTTAATAGAACGTACAAAAATGAGGTTTTTTCGATGTCTAAAATTATCAAAAAAAAATGATTCTCGAAAATAAATAACCAAAAAGTCATAAATTGCATCCTTCGCTACTTTTACTTATTTTATCATTTTTATTGCATCAACAATATATTTATATTAGCTTTGGTGCTAGTTTTTTTAGGTTCGATGTAAAAAAAACACTTACATAACATAATGATTCAAAACAATCCAGCTCTATTTTTACACTACAGACTGGAATTAAAACACAAAAAAAATGAAAAAGATTATTTTATTAATTGTTTCCGTCATTATAGCAGGAAGCTATAGTTTTGCACAAGAGAAGGCTTATGCCCCAACGTCTTTTTGGGATCATTGGTTTATACAAGGTCAGGTCGGAGGATCTTATACCGTAAGCGAATTCCATAGCAAAGCTAAGTTTGGAGATATCATAACTCCTCATGTAGCTATATCGGCAGGAAAATATTTCTCACCTGTAGCCGGAGCGCGTCTACAAGTAGGTGGATGGCAATCGAAAAACTATCATGAATATACGTTAAATAAACAAGCGAAAACCGGAACTTACAAAGTGGACTACATACAAACAAGCGTTGATGGTTTGCTTAATTTAACAAATCTATTCATGCCTTATAGCCCGGAGAGAGGTTTTAACCTGATTGGTATTGCCGGTATCGGTTATGCTCATGGCTTTGGAAAAGATAATATCGAAGGATTGGGAAGCATAGGCAGAACGAACAGTATTATACCACGTGTCGGATTTCAAGGAGACTTCCGTATAAGCGAAGCGGTAAGCCTTAACCTTGAGGTAATAGGCAACCTATATCCTGATAACTTCAATGGTGTGGTAGCCGACAAAAAATATGATGGTATTGTAAGCGCTCTTATAGGTCTTACTTACAACTTCACCAAAGGCGGGTTTAAGATGGTTGATGAAGCAGACCCTGCTGCAATCAGATCAATGAACGATAAGATCAACGAACTAAGAGGACAAATAGGAAGCAAAGATTCGGAAATCAGCAGATTAAAACAAGAGCTGGCCGTTAAACCTGAACCTCAGATCGTAATAGAAAAGACGAAAGAGATCAAGGAACAAACAGAAGTATTGATGAATGCTGTTGTTGTATTCCATATTGGTAGTGCAAAACTTGAAAAGAATCAAGATATCAACATTTACAATGCAGCCCGTTATCTGAAGGATAATCCACAGGTAAATGTTATAGTAACAGGATATGCCGACAAGAGCACAGGCACACCTGCTATCAATCAAAGACTTTCTGAACAACGTGCTGAGGCTGTAGCTAATGTGCTTATTGAAGAGTATGGTATCTCAAGAAGCAGAATAACAACCAAAGCCAGCGGAGATAAAGAACAACTATTCCCTACAGATCAGTGGAATCGTGTTGTCGTATTTACTGCCGTTACAAAGTAAAAAGTTATTGCAAAAATAAACAAGAGGCTACCTCACTTTTGATGAGGCAGCTTCTTGTCATATAAGAACATTCAATTATTTTTCTTTTTCTACAATTTCAGAATCAATAAGCTTTACAGGCTTTGATTTTTTGCGAAGCTTCATATTCAGAAACTCTACCAGCAAAGAGAATGCAATGGCAAAATAAATATATCCTTTAGGTATTTCACCCACCACTGTTCCAAATATAGATAGGCTAGATAAATGTGCTGCTTCTACTATTAGCATAACCCCTATCAATATCAGAAAAGAAAGTCCCAACATCTGAATAGTGGGATGATCATTTACAAAACGGCTTACCGGCCCGGAGAATAACAGCATTACCATTACAGCCAAAACGACAGCCGTTACCATTATGGTCATAGCCCCCACATAGCCAAACTCGCTGAAGCTTACAAGTCCAACAGCAGTAAGTACACTATCAAAAGAGAAAACAATGTCAAGTGCCACGATCTGGGCAATAACTCCCCAAAAACTGGTTTTTGACCCGGTTGTAACCGAATCACTTTCGCCTTCTAATTTATGATGTATTTCAGTCACACTTTTATATAACAAGAAAAGCCCTCCTACTAATATAATGATACTCTGCCCCGATATAGACCCATCGAGCCATTGTGTATCAAAACTAATAATAGGCTTGGTGAGCTTCATCAGCCACGATATACAAAAGAGCAAGGCAATACGAAAAAGCATAGCCAAAATAAGACCCACAGTACGGGCTTTGGGCTGCTCTTTGGCAGGAAGCTTAGCTGATACTATAGACAAAAATACAATATTGTCTATACCAAGTACAATTTCCAGAAAGGATAAAGTCAGAAGTGCAATCCACGCACTAGGCAAAAAGAACGTTTCTAGAATTTCCATCTTTATTTTTTTGTGTCAAAATTAATAAACATTTTGACACAAAAAAGAATCAATGTTTTTTTTCGAGATAGTCTTTTATAACAGCATTTCCGTCTGTCTTTATCAATCCCAGCATATACTGAATCTTAAGCTGTAGTTTTTTTAGTTTTGTTTTTAGTTTTATCTTCAATTTTGCTTTCTTAATACATTCTCAAGAGACAAATATAAAACACAAAATATACATATACAACTTATTAGGTTAAATATTAACTTCGTTTAATTTTATTTTTGTCACGGCTACATATTAAAAAACATATTTATAAAATATGATGTATCTTTGTTTAAATATCAATAAATACATATAATCTCACAATATAGATGGCCATAAAGAAAAAGATAATCAACGACCCTGTTTTTGGTTTTATTACGATACCGAACCTGTTTTTATATAAACTGATTCAGCATCCTCTCCTCCAGCGGCTAAACCGTATCAGGCAAATGGGATTAGCTTTTTTTGTATATCCCGGAGCACAACACACACGCCTACACCATTCCATAGGGGCTATGTACCTGATGGATGAGGCAATAAAGGTTTTACGAATAAAGGGGCATGAAATAACAGACGAGGAGGCAAATGGAGCGTTAGCCTGCATATTGTTACACGATGTGGGTCATGGGCCTTTCTCTCATGCGTTAGAACATACGTTGACAAATGGTATTCATCACGAAGATTTTTCTTTGGCGCTTATGAATTACCTAAACAAAGAACTAAAAGGGGAATTAAGCACATGTATATCAATATTCAAGAATGATTATCCAAAGAAATTCCTGCACCAGTTAGTCAGCGGGCAGCTCGATGTTGATCGCCTCGACTATCTTCGCCGTGATAGCTTTTTTACAGGTGTAACCGAAGGAAATATCGGTTCGGCTCGTATCATAAAAATGCTTGATCTAAAAAACGACAAACTGGTAGTAGAAGCAAAAGGCATTTACTCTATCGAAAACTTTCTGACCTCGCGTCGGTTGATGTATTGGCAGGTCTACCTTCACAAGACGGCTGTTGCCGCCGAAAAGATGTTGATAAAAGTTCTGATACGAGCTAAGGAATTAACAAACAATGGGGTTAACTTATTTGCATCTCCTGCTTTGCAATATTTTTTGCAAAAAAACATAGATAAAGCTTATTTCGAAAAGAAAATGGACGAAGTACTGCTTCACTTTGTTAAGTTAGATGATAATGACATTTGGAGCGCACTAAAGGTATGGGCTGATCACGATGATGTTGTATTATCCAAATTGAGTGATTGCCTTGTAAACAGAAAATTGTTTAAGATAGAAATAACGAATGAAGAGCTTCCGGCCTCCTATATACAGAAGTATATAGAGCGATATATGAGTGAATTTAATATTACAGAAAATGAAGCGTCCTATTTCTGTTCATCAGATGTTATCTACACGAATATGTATAATGAAGTGGATGACAGCATCGATATTTTATACAATGATGGCACAATAAAAGACATATCCGAGGCTTCGGACATGCTCAATATACAACTGCTATCAAAAAAAGTAGAAAAGCACTATTTTTCCTATCTTAAAATATTACCAACAAACAATTAAAATAAAGATATATTACTTTTGTACTTAATTATGAATATAGTACAGGTCGAACAATATATAGACGAGAACCAACTGTTAGAAGAGGGTAGCAAGGTTATTGTAGGGGTTAGCGGTGGAGCCGACTCTGTCGCTCTACTGGATATCCTGCACACGTTGAAATATAAGTGTGTGGTGGCACATTGCAACTTTCATCTTCGGGGAGAAGAGTCTAATCGTGATGCTTTTTTTGTAGAAGAATTATGCCAAAAGTACAATCTTAAATATGAAAGGATAGATTTCGATACAGAGGCCTATGCCGAAATTCATTCTATTTCGATAGAAATGGCAGCAAGAGAGTTGCGATATAACTGGTTTGAACAAATAAGAACAATCCACCTGGCTGATAAGATTGCAGTTGCACATCATCGTGACGATTCGGTAGAAACCATACTGCTAAATCTGATCAGAGGAACGGGAATTAGAGGATTGACCGGAATAGCTGCCCAAAACAATAACATCATTCGCCCTCTTCTATGCCTCAGCAGAAAAGACATCTTAGAGTATCTTAAAGACAGGGGATTGAAATATGTAGATGATAGCACCAACAATGAGGACTTGTATACACGTAATAAGATAAGGCTAAATATTATCCCATTACTGGAAACTATCAACCCATCGGTAAAAGATTCTATTATCCGTACAGGCGATCATTTATCGCAGGTGGAGAATATATATAATTTTTATATCCAACAGGTAAAGGCCGATGTGTTGAATGACGATAGCATCAACATCCGAACGCTGATTAAATATTTAGAGCCGGAAGCGATACTCTATGAGTTGCTTGCTCCTTACAATTTTAATACAGCAACGGTAAGACAAATTTTTGAATCGATAATAAGTCAGTCCGGGAAGATATTTTACTCCGACACCCACAAGCTGATTAAGGATAGGGAATACTTTATAATAAAGAAAAGAGAGAAACTCTCAGTAGACAGCTTTCTGATAAGGGAAGAAGATTGCTTGATGAGCTATCCATTACAGCTATCTATCGAAACAATCCAAATAGATAATGGCTTTGTAATAGAGAAAAATAAAAACATTCTCTATCTGGATAAAGATAAAATAAAATTCCCGCTAACACTCAGAAGGTGGCATCAAGGCGATTGGTTTATCCCATTCGGAATGAAGGGCAAGAAAAAGGTGAGCGATTATTTCACCGATCAGAAATTTAGTTTGTTCGAGAAAGAAGAAGCCTGGCTACTTTGCTCAGAAAATGATATTGTGTGGATTGTCGGCGAACGTTCCGATGATCGATTTAAGATAGACAAATCTACCAAGCAAATCCTAAAAATACAGATAACAGATAATACTTTATAAAAAAAGCACCTCTATCTATAAAAAGATGAGGTGCTTTTGTATTTAGTTAGATATTTATTTCAATTCGTATCCGGCTTCCTTAGCGTAAGCTTTTTGGGTATTTGCTAACTGCTCAAAACTCGCATTATAAGCATCCATTTTAGCATCATATGCGTCCGAAATTTTATCGAACTCTTCGTCCGAAGATTCTTCTGTTAAAGTGGTAAATTTCCTTCCGGCTTCTACGATTGCTCTTAGATCTTGGTATGTTTTCAAAGCAGCGTTTTTAAATTCCTCTGCACCTTTTGGAGCTTCTAAGGCTTTCACAATATCCAGTTCTGCATCAATCTTCACCAATGCACTATCTGTTGCAGCAGCAATACTTTCATAAGAACCGGAAGCAATAGCCGCAGAAAGAGTCTCTGTATACGAATCGCTTACATGAGAAATCGTCTCATTTGCCTTTACAATCGTATCGTTAAATTTAACAGGAGATGTTCCTCCACAAGAAGCTAAAATAAGACTTACTGTGAGTAATGATAATAATAATTTTTTCATTTCTAATTATGTTAAGATTTTTAATAAGAAATCAAAGATAGCTAAAACATATATTGAAGCCAATCTTTTAGGAAGATAAGGCTCTCTTCTTAGCCAAGAACTCTTTGATTCCTCCGATATGCTCACGCACTTTTTTATCCGAAAATTCATAGACTTTTGTCACCAGCCCATCCAAGAAATCACGGTCGTGAGAAACAAGGATAACTGTTCCATCATAGTCTAGTAAAGCATTCTTCAGAACCTCTTTAGTCTTCAAGTCCAAATGGTTTGTAGGCTCATCGAGAATAAGCAGATTTACAGGTTCGAGCAACAGCTTTATCATAGCTAAGCGTGTTCTCTCCCCTCCCGAAAGCACTTTTACTTTCTTCTCCGAATCGTCCCTGTTAAACATAAACGCTCCCAGAATATTACGAATTTGAGTACGTATATCACCTTCGGCAACCCGATCGATAGTCTCAAAGACTGTCAGATCTTCATCTAACAAATCAGCCTGGTTCTGTGCAAAATAACCAACCTGTACATTATGTCCTAAAAGTATACTGCCATCGTATGATGTTTCGCCCATCACGCATTTTACAAATGTAGATTTTCCTTCTCCGTTCTTTCCTGCCAAAGCAATTTTCTCGCCACGCTCTATCATCAGATTGGCATTTTCAAAAACCAGATAGTCATCATATTTTTTCGTTACCATATCTACTGTCAACGGATAATTACCTGAACGAGTAGCCGGCTGGAAGCGAATACGGATTTGCGATTTGTCTTCTTCATCTATCTCCACACGCTCCATCTTTTCCAATTGACGGATACGGCTTTGAACAAGCACCGCTTTAGCCGCTTGCGCTCTAAAGCGTTCTATAAATTCTTCTATCTCGGCTATCTGTTTTTGTTGAGCCTCCCATGCATGTATCTGTTGTTGGCGACGTTCCTGTCTGAGCTCTACATATTTAGAGTAGTTTACCTTATAGTCGTAAATACGCCCCATGGTTAACTCAATCGTACGTGTAGTTACCGCATCGATAAAAGCACGGTCGTGGGAAATAAGAACCACAGCTTTTGCCTGAGTATTTATAAAGTCTTCGAGCCAACCAATAGATTCTATATCAAGGTGATTTGTAGGCTCATCGAGCAACATCACATCCGGATTACTCAACAAGAGTTTAGCAAGCTCGATACGCATACGCCATCCTCCACTAAATTCGTTGGTAGGACGATCGAGATCGGCACGCTTAAAACCCAGACCAAGTAATGCTTTTTCTACTTCACCTTCAAAGTTGACGTCTTCTACCATTGCCAAGCGTTCGTGGGCATGAGTAAAGTCATCTATCAGTTTGGCATAATCATCAGATTCGTAGTCGGTACGTGTTTCCAACTGCTTATTCATATCCTCAATCTTTGCTTGCAGATCGAAGATATAAGAGAATGCTAAAGATGCTTCTTCACGCACTGTACGCTCATCGGTAATTTTCATTACCTGAGGAAGATACCCCACGGTAACACCATCAGGCCCGGTTATCGTCCCTCTGAAGTGCGTATTGACACCTGCCAGAATTTTGAGCATAGTACTCTTTCCTGCCCCATTCTTACCAACAAGCGCAATTTTATCTTTATCATTAATGATATAGCTGATATTATCGAACAATACTCTATCCCCTAACTCAACTTTTAAGCTGTCAACAATTAACATCGAATCTGTATTTTATTTTTTGAAGGTGCAAAGGTAGAGAAAAATAAGACACGAAATATCAAAACGAATTACTGTTAATCGTTATCGTTGGAAATAGCAAAGAGAAGAGGCGACCATCTCCTCTCTTCTGAATAATAAAAAGATAAGTAATATTTTTTTAGCCTTACCTTACTTGAAAGAAGTAAATTTCAGGCAAACAGGCATATCCAGTTCTATATCCTTATATGTATTTTCCAAAAGGCCTGTAGCCCTGTCTATAAGGAATATTTGGATGACATCGTTATCACGACTTGCCACCAATAAGAATTTACCATTCGGAGTAATCACGAAATTACGTGGATGCACTCCTGTTTCCTGATAGCCAACTTTGGTTAACTTACCATCTGCCTGATTTATAGAGAATATTGCGATACCATCTCCTTTCAGGCGGTTGGATGCATAAAGGAATTTGCCGTCAGGCGACACATGAATATCAGCACTACCCTTTGCGCCAAGTGTATCAGCTTGGATTGTTTGAATCTGAGTCAGATTACCGGCGTTAGCATCGTAGTTGAATGCGATAACAGCGCCCGAAAGTTCATTAATAAGGTATGCATACTTTCCATTCGGATGAAAATCAAGATGTCTTGGTCCCGATCCGGGTGCTACATCAAAAGCAGCAGGTGTTCCTACTTTGAGATAGTTCCCCTCATTACTTTCATTTATCGCGAATTTATGTATTTTATCTGTTCCCAAATCATCGGCAAACAAATATTTTCCATCAGGAGAATAACGTACACAGTGTAGGTGAGGCGCTTTTTGACGTTCTGCATCAGCTCCTTTTCCAGTAAACCGAATCAATTGAGCAGCAGTAGTCAGCGTTCCGTCACCATTAATATTAAAGGCTGTAATACTACCACCCGAATAATTAGCGGTAACAACATGCTTGTCGGTTTTGTCGAGCTCTATATAACAAGGGTCTGCTCCACCTGTCAATTGCGAATTTAGAAGTTTTAGAGTGCCATCTTTCTTATCGAAAACGAAAGCATTGGCTGCAGCTTTTGCGTCTCCGGTTTCGGAAACAGAATAAACATGCGTACCTTCTTTATTGATAGTAAGGTATGATGGATTGGTCACCTTAACCACACTTTTATATTTGGAAAAACCTGAAACGGTATCAAATTGATAAACATAAATACCTTCGCTCTCGCCTGTTGTATATGTACCTACCAGCAGGTACAAACTTGTTTCGTCTGAGATCGTTTCTGCACTCATATTTGTTGTACCCGACGGATCAATATTTGAATTATCCACATTTGTTTTTTGTTTGCAAGAAATAAGGGAAAGAACAGCGAAAGCTGAAAATAAAATATATTTACGCATAATACTCTATTTTATGTAAAAGATGAACCTGAAAAATGTTTACTAGAACAAAAGAAGGCAAAAATTATTAGTTTACGGCATTTTTTCAATACAAAATTCAAAAGAAATATTTTGCTTTAATAAGATTAAAAAGCTATCTTTGTCGGCTGAAAAAGAAGAAACAATTTAAACTACTATAAAATGAAGAAAGATATTCATCCAGCAAACTATCGTCCGGTTGCTTTCAAGGATATGTCAAACGATGAGGTATTTATTTCACGTTCAACTATCAATGCTAAAGAAACTATCGACATAGATGGTGTTACTTATCCATTGGTGAAGCTTGAAATCACAAGTTCTTCTCACCCGTTCTATACAGGAAAACAAAAACTTGTAGATACAGCAGGACGTGTTGATAAGTTTATGAACCGTTACGCTAAGCGTACACAACCAAAGAAATAATTGTAATTTAATTACAAGTTAACTAAAAAAGGCTATTCGAATGAATAGCCTTTTTTAGTATGTATATATCAATTATTTTAACTAACTACCTTTTCCAATTTACTTATAGTCTCGTTGCCTAATTTGGTCTTCGATTCGATATGCTTCAACACAGTCTCCACAAAAGGATTTTCCTCAAAAATACCACGCACTTGTTCAAAGTCTATTTTTTGCTGATGCTTATCTCCATCCACACCAAAACCTGTATGAGAAGATAAAGAAAATTCCTTCTTAGCATCCTCGTAAATCATTCTATCCAGCTCTACAACAGCTTCTTTCCATTGACTAACAATATCAATAATATCCTGAGCGGTAACTGTATCCAACGACAGATTATAATATTGCTGTATCTTATCCCAAGCCCAAGTCCATTCCAGTGAGTAATAGTTTTTATGCAGTTGCTCAAAAATAGCATTCATCTCACTCACATGTTTTATATTATCCGATTCTATATCATCTATAAGCTTATCTATCTCAGAACGAGGAACAAGCATACCTCCCACATCACTCCATTCATTCAGTCCCACTTCGGTGTCAGGTTTCAAACATTCCCTGATCTCCTCATTACTAGTGTATGAACACTTCGATAAGCGTGAAATAATAGAGTTCCCAAGAAACTTGTTAATAGCCATATTGTACAATTTCAATCCTCTCTTCAGAGAAGTTCCTTTGATGCGGCAACTCTGATATGTGTATGATCCCGATGTTTCGCCACAGGTCTCTTTCAGCCCTTCCAATATTTCGACCGCCTTAAACATTTTCTGTATTGTATAGGGACTGAGAAGGTTGAAGTTTATCTGATCTAGTTTTTCAGGATCTTTTCGTCTATCTCTTTTCGGAAATTTCTGTGCATCACGGATCGTACCTACACTTCGCAAGTTAATACCGGGAACCAATACCGACTCATCTTTATCCTCTATCAGATAAGAGAACGGCATATTGGAGGTATCTGCATTATAATAGTGGCGTCCCATAATAAGAGAAAAAGCTCCGATGCGTGAAGGCCATAGGATATACGAATTACTAGTTGTTTTCCCTCCACGCTCTACAATGCCCTGATGGATAGGCCCGAGCTTGTACATGTGATTACTCTGGTTAGATCCAGAACCTGCATTCATAAAAGAAAACATTCCGGCAATCAAGAGCGTAGACTTGTGATGAGTCACCGTATAAGGCCCGGCAAATAAAGCACAGGCTTCACCATTCTCACCCTGACAATTGCTAAAGAATAAAGAATCGCTCGCCGAATAAGTATGCCCCAATTGGCATGATTGCCCTACAAAACAGCGGGTAAGCATCGTCCCGTCTTCAACTCGTGAACCCGAACAGACAATAAAGTCATTCGCCATTACGCTATACCCGATATGAACAGGGTCGTACTGATTACTGTTAATACTTCCGTTCTCAAGATGTCGTGCTCCTTCTATTGTGGCATAGTCTCCGATGTGTACATTTTTTATTGCTCCTGCATTTACTATCGTCACATTATCGCCTATGTATCCAATATCAGAGGTGCGTTCTTTGGCATAATCAGCGACCATACCCTGAAGTTTTTTTATCAATACAGGTCGATGGCGATAGAAAGAAAGAATATAGGCAAAATGAGCACTCAGTTTATCATAGATCATAACCTCACGCCCGCCCGTTTCGTTTAATACCGAAACCTCTATTCCATTTCCAAACGATGATTGTCCTTCTACATAGAGATGATGTATGTTTTGTATGCGCACATTACTGCCAATACTATAGTTAGCTATATAATTCTGTACATTTTCGATAAGCACATTGTCACCCAATTCGCAATTATGAAGGCAAGTATGTTTCAGACCTGAATGCTTTTTCAGCCCTCCGGGCAATGTGAATTCATCCTCAAAAACACCTAACTTAACTTTGCCCGAAAAATTGGTATGTTTAATATAGTCCGGTTTGAAATTTTTATGTACCGAAATGTTGTTCCAGTTATCGGCTAAGCAGCCCTGACTCTCGAGTCTTGTTATTTCTTCCGGGGTTAGATTTCTGTAATCCATATATTATATTTAGATTAAAGCTTGAGTAAAAAACGATTTGCATACATCTTACAATAATACACACCGTATTTTTATCAACTGAGACAAATTTAATAATAATGTCTTTCAGTACTATCGAAATTCTATCTTTTTAATAAGAAACCCCGATTATAAATTAAACTATAATCGGGGTTTCTTACTTTATATTAATTCGCATCCGCTACTTCAATATCTTCTATCGGTGTGGATAAGCCCTCTATCCGCCGCTGTAAGCTATATTTACTTATCAGATCGGCAATTTCAGGATCGAGAGGTGCACGATAAACTTTCGATGGGTCTAACTCGCAGGCACGCATCAAGTGATCGATTGCCTCATTATCCTTATTTGAACGAATCGACAGTATGGCTCTCAAATATTCAGTGTTTCCTGTTTCAGGCAAACCATCCAATACTTCTTTAGCCTTGGCATTATACCCCATACATATCAAGCACAATGCCGTATTGTAATCGGGATAATCGGACAAAATTTCTAAAGCCTTCCAATATTCTCTATCTTGCAGTAGCTTCAATCCTTTTTCGTAGTTGGGCCTTTCCTGAACATCCAATGCAGTTTCTTCGGTCATACCCGGACGACGCATATTAAACTCGAAAGTAGCTTTATTTAGTAACGGATAGATAGAATCTCGAATCACCTTATAGTCGTCCGCAAAATCTTTCTTTATCTTGGTTTCCGTCTCATCAGGATCTATAGCCCCTTCGAGAAGTGCAAGAATCTGCGTCTTATTCATTATATCATTTCGCTGCTGAATCTGGTTTGCCAATGTATTCCAGTCTTCTCCTCCAAACTCGACCTTAATAACATTGTTGGCATCATTCACTTCGCCCGACAGTGACTTAACAAAGTATTCTTTAATCGCATCGGCTCGTTTTTCGGTTAATTTATAGTTTTTGTCGTATGATCCATCCAGCGCCGTAGTTACTCTAAGAACAATACTGTCGACAACAAACTTACCATCTTCAGTAAATGCACGGTATGTATTTAACACATTATTTATTTGGGCTTTGTTATCCTTATAATTGATACCAAAAGCAGATTGCCCGGGCTGAAACTTCACATACGTAGTCAAACGATTGTATGCATCCCTATACAGTTTTGTTCTTTTATAGATCAGTGATGTATCTACCAACTGCGACAATGAGGATATAAAATACGAAATAGTATCGCCGGGTGCCATCATATAACGGCTTCTATCCACAGCATCTACACGCCCATTCATTGTCAAGCTAAGTTTTTTAAGTCCCACTGTTACGGGATGATCTTGCTTATACAGGTATACAAAATCACGACCCGTATCTATGATTGTATCCAAACGAACACCTTCTTCGTAAGGAAATGGTATCATTTCTTTTGCCACCTCTGCTTTACGCTCTTTCTTCATTTCATTTTCGGCAATAGCCTCAAAGAGATATCTGTTTTGAGCTATTTCGATAGAGTCACTTTCGGTAAGTACATTGTTTATTATATCATCCAACGAACGCCCCTCTTCGTACGCTTCACGAAACTTTGCCGGCATCTTCATATAGCTTACCTCAAAGTTCTTATCATCCAACACAAGAGCTTTTGCATTCTTATTGAACTTCTTCATGTATTGAGCAAACAAACCCACGGTATCTTTACCATTAGCCATATCGCGGATCACCTGCTCACGTGCCTTACGCACATATTCATTATAAAAGCGTTGACGATACCCTTTGAGCTTAGCTAGCTCGGCTGCGTCAAATTTACTTTTCTCTGTCTTCCATTTCTCATATTCCATCTGCTTACTCCACTCCCGGTAGTATTCTTCATAATACAAGTTCTGGCGATTTCTGATATCTTTATCTGTTCCGGCTCTATCGAAGAATACGTCGTCATATTTATCATTTCCTACAATAGACTTCATATAATTATCATATTCGGCATAATCCTGCTTTTGCTTGGCGAGAAATGCTTCACCTTTAAGCACCACCTCTTTGAGAGGTATAATAGAGTCGTTGTGGAACAGTTTAGGAGACAACGTCATCCTGAAATTTTCAGACAAAAGTTCTTTAGGCACTCTTACTAAAAAATCTACTTTTACTCGTCCATTGCGCTCAGGCGTAAAGCGAGACTTAGCCGTAACCACAACTTCTGATAGTTGTTGCACCTCGTTAAGACTGGTTGCTTTTTTACCTTCTCGGTCAACAGACTCTGTTATATTTTCAGCATTGGTAAATGTTACTTCTTCAGAAACAGTCCTTGTGCCTCTTACATCCAACCCCTTCTGAAATGGAAGTTCTATTGTTGCTCTTCTCAATTGCTGCATAAATAATGGCTTCACCATTGCTTCTTTGGGCTTATCTTTGGAGTAAGAAAAACCTCGTCCTACAACATCCTCTCCTCGCGAAGCTCTTATATCACGAACCGACTCGGATGATTTACATGAGAACATGATGAATGATATTATTATCAGAAAAGAAATAGAAAAACATGCTGTCTTGGCAACACGTGTAGTAATGTTTGTTTTCATAAGTTTGTTTTCGTATATCATTAAATAATAATGATCTGTATATTGTATAGTTTTTGTAAAAACAGTGCAAAGATAGACAATGTCTACCAATATCTAAACAAATAAAAACTAATTTTTCGGAATAAAACGAAAGCAGGTCGTCTTTTCTATCAGAATAAGAGACATTTAACTCTACAAACCTCTCCAGAACAGTATTCGCAAGACTTTCTTCAATATGTTAAAAAAAACAAAGAATGCCGAGTAATAAACATCCGGCATTCTCTTTCTTATTCATCATTATTGTCTATGCGTGTTTCTTTCTTCTTTTTTATTCGTCCTGCCTTTCGCAGTGCCTGATCAAGTATATATTGAATTTGTCCGTTAGTACTACGAAACTCATCGGCAGCCCATTTTTCTATTGCTTCCATCATCTCGGGATCGACTCGCAAGACGAAACTTTTAACTGCTGATTCCTTTTCTTTCTTAGCCACAATTAAATATTTATTGATGAAGCGTTCCCGCATTTACAATCGGCTGTGCTGCTTCGTCGGCACATAACACGACAAGCAGATTGCTAACCATTGCAGCCTTGCGTTCTTCATCCAATTCTACAATTCCTTCTTTCAAGAGTTTATCCAATGCCAGCTGAACCATACTGACGGCACCTTCCACTATCTTTTCACGAGCAGCAATAATCGCATCAGCTTGCTGACGACGGAGCATTACACTCGCAATCTCGGCTGCATATGCCAGATAATTGATGCGTGCTTCTATCACTTCGATACCCGCAATCGCCAAACGGCTATTCAGTTCCTCCTCGAGCTTCTCGCTGATTTCACCATTATCGGAGCGCAATGTTACATCACCGTCTTTGCTTTCATTATTGTCGTATGCATACATGCCGGCTACCTGACGCAATGCTGCATCGCTTTGTATCTTTACAAAGTTCTCGTAAGCCTGCATTCTGTTCGAAAATTGAATATAGTTATTCACTGCGCCGGCAGTAATTCCCGTGATAGAAGATGTGTCTATGTCAAACATCGCCTTATACGTATCTTTTACTTTCCAAACCAGCACAGAGCCGATCATAATAGGATTACCGACTTTATCGTTCACCTTTATAGGTGGTACATCGAGATTACGTGCTCTGAGTGTCACTTTCTTTTTATTATAAAAAGGATTTACCCAAAGAAAACCGTTATCGGTAATAGTCCCTTTATATTTACCAAAGAAAACCATGACTCTGGCCTCGTTAGGCTCTACAATCATAAATCCTAAAATGGCCAAGGAAGATAGGAAAATAAAAAATACAGCTATAAACACTAAAGGAATATAGCCTAGGCTAAAAGACCATATACTGGCAGCCAATACTACAATAATGATAAATAAGGCTAGGAAGCCTGAAATCTTAGTGCCTTTAAAATCTTTCTCGAGCGTTTCCATATTTATTATGATATTAAAATGATATCATAAAAATAGATATAATTTTGAATAACACAAAACAATTTAGCAAAAAAAAAGAGCCTTGTCATTAAACAAGACTCTGAAGGTATATATAGATAAATATTAATCAATTCGATTCAAATTCGAGTATCTCACCGTATTCTGCCAACTTATCGAAAGCTCCTTGCAAGTCTGTTTGTCCAAAATAAACTCTGAAACAATTGATAACTCCACCATGAGCAAAAACAACAACAGAAGAATAATCTTTCTTTACCAGTTCGTCGATGAAGGATGCAACACGTGCATACATCTGATCGAAAGATTCTCCATTGGGTGTGGGTGTCCTTATCCAGTCCTTGTCCCATTCTTCCATATCAATGCGATCCCATTCTTTCATCTCCCAATCACCAAAGTGCAATTCTTTCAGGCGGTCGTACAATTGAATATCGGTAAAACCACAATATTCAGCAAGACGCTTTGCTCTGCTTAGTGGGCTTGAAAAAACAGCATCAAACTGCAAGTCTTGCAATTTTTGCTTCACCACCTCAGCTTCGCTCTCAAAGGTCTCTTTTAGCGGTACATCCGTTTGTCCGTAACAAACTCCATTAACTCCCACGGCCGTGTGGCGTACTATATATATTTTCATATTTAAACTTACGTATAGATAATAATTCTCCCTAGCATAATTTCAGGATAATACTTATCCCGAGAAAGAAAGACAATTCGCATAATAGAAACATTGCACCGCAACAATCTCCGGTATACCCTTGTATCTTTCTTTTCATGAGTAAAATCAATCCAAGGAAAACAAAGATAGGAAATATTATAGCCGCCCAAAAGTGAATATTTAATAATAATACGAAAGGCAGCAAGCCAAACAAAGCCGAAATAAGAGCGGTGCGCAAAGACATTTTCTTATATACTGTTTTCGATTTACTCGTTTCCGCATTTCGGGCATAAGGAAGGAATAAGGTAATTTGTGAACTGATAAGCTTGCATAACGGATCGCCCACCAAGATTACAGTACAAGACAAATGCAGACCTAGATTTTCTAAAAAGAAATAAAAGAATAAGAAGTAAAATATCAAGCTGATTACTCCATAAGTACCGATATGCGAATCTTTCATTATCTCCAATATGCGTTCGCGGGTAGTACCTCCTCCAAAGCCATCGAAGAAATCGGCAAAACCGTCTTCATGCAATGCTCCTGTAATGAGCAGGCGGCTAAGAAGAGCCACAATTATGGCAATGGAATAAGGTAAGATCTGAGCAGCACCCCACAGCACTCCCGCCATAATACCGGCAGTAAGCCAGCCTACGACAGCCCAGTAGTTTATCACCTGCTTAAAATATTCGGCAGGGACATTAAATGCTTTTATACGCCAAAAGGGTAAGCGTGTAAAAAAGACAAGTGCTGCTGCTATTTGTTTCATCAGTTATAGAGGTTGCCTTCGGAAAGGCAAGTTGCAATTTTAAAAATACTTCGTTACTTGGATTTCTTTAAATGAATTCATCTCATTTATCATACGCACGGCCGAATCGACGATAGGATATGCGCAAATAGCACCTGTTCCCTCTCCCAACCTAAGTCCTAAACTAAGAATAGGTTTTGCATTCAGATACTCCAACACAAGCTTATGGCCTGCTTCATCTCCCTGATGTCCGAAGACAGCATAGTGCAGAACATTCTTATTCAACTTTGATGCCACCAACATACAGTTTGTCATAATAAAGCCATCGATAAGAATTATCATTTTCAGTTCGGCAGCCTTGAGCATAGCACCTACAGTCATCACCATTTCATAACCACCGAAATAGCGCATAATATCTTCGACAGAAGCATCGCCTTTGTAATTATCCATCGATTGCTTCAGCACCTTATACTTATGGTTGATAATATTGCCTGTATGATCACATCCTGCACCAATACACTGATCCAAAGGGATATCTGTGAGGTATGTCATCCATAGCGAAGATGAAGAGGTATTTGTAATCCCCATTTCACCAAAGCTAATCACGTTACAACCCTCATCAAAACAAGCTTGTACGCATTCTGCACCCGATTGTATGGCCTGTTCCATTTCCTCTTTTGTCATAGCTGCTTCATGCAGATAGTTGCGTGTGCTTTTTCGAATCTTCTTGTGGATAATCGGATCTTCGGGCTTAAAGTCGAAATTAACACCGGCATCAACAACCTTTAGATTGAATCCGTGCTGACGTGCCAAAAAGTTGATTCCTGCTCCTCCATTCCAAAAATTTGCTATCATCTGATAGGTTACCTCTTGCGGCGATGGGCTCACACCTTCTGCTGCAATACCGTGATCTCCTGCAAATACGATGTGACAAGGATTTGTCAACTTCGGATTCAAAGATTGTTGTATCCAACCGATTTGCATCGCCAACTCTTCGAGTTTACCCAAAGAACCTTTAGGCTTTGTGAGGTTATCAATTTTTTCTTGTAAGTAAGAGCGTACTTCGTCTTCCGGTTTTTCGATGTTAAATTGTTGCATTGTATATTTAGTTTCTTTTAGATTTTAATTTTACAGTCGCTTTTCGTTGCTATGCTGTTGGCTCAAAACATCTTGTTTTCAAAGATTCGTCGTATTCGATAGAATGTAATGTTATTAAAAACAATAACGACAACATTTATGATCATTTCACTTTCAGGGGAATACCCGAAACCATCAGATAGACCTCATCAGCGTTTTCGGCAAGATATTGATTGAGCCAGCCTTGCAAATCGGCAAATTTACGTTGCAAGTCGTTTTGAGACATTTCGCCCATGCCTATTTCGTTTGTAACAAAAATAAATACGGCATCTTGAGCAACAAGCTTTCTGAATTCAAATTTCAGAGTGGTAAGGGCAGCTTCAACATCCGAATTCAGATCGAAGAAGAAATTCGTAGCCCATAGCGTAACACAGTCTATAAGCACTACTTTATTGTCAAAGGAATGCTTACTCAAGAATTTCTCTTCTTCTACGTTTATCCAATTATCTGCCCGCTCGGCTTTATGTCTTTCTATCCGCTGGCGATGTTCGTCATCCCATATTCGCGAAGTTGCCAGATATACAGGATTGGGAGACAAAGACAATGCTAACTTTTGTGCATAGCTGCTTTTACCTGAACGTTGCCCTCCTGTTATAAGGGTTATTTGCTTAGCCATTTATTTTCTCTTATACAAAAAATCTTTCCAGCGTTCTTCTACATCACCTGCTTTATACATTTCGTAACGAGCCATTGTGAAGAACAAATCGGACAAACGATTAATAAATCGCATAACAGCTGCGGGAACTTCATCCTGCTTGTTTAGAGTCCACAAGCGACGTTCGGCACGACGAGCCACAGCACGAGCCAATTGCAAGTTTGCTGAAACAACTGTCCCTCCGGGCAAAACGAATGTTTCGCTAGGTCCCATTTCATCTGTCATTTTATCCATACATTCCTCGCAAAATTTATCCAGATTTTCATCCAGAACATTTTGGTTTGTAGCTCTTATATCCGATGGTGTAGCCACCTGAGACATCACGACCATTATTTCTGTTTGTATCTTAAACAGAATAGGCTGCCACTCATGATCTGAAGATAAGTGAGCCCGAACAACACCTATTACAGAGTTCAGTTCATCGATTGTACCATTGGCTTCAATTCGTGGATGATCTTTACTCACACGTTTTCCTCCAAAGATTCCGGTTTTACCTTTATCTCCTCCTCGGGTATATATTTTCATTTTTTATGGTATGTATTATATATTAAAGAATTTCCTTCTGTCATTCTGAAAGATATTAAAGAAGTCAACACGACAAGATTAACTCCCATATAAAGTCTAGCAAAGATACAACAAGTAGAGATGAATCTATCCCATTTTTTAGGCTTTTTCATATAATTTATCTAATAGGATGAGTAGGCAAAAGAATGGAAAGGGTGGAGAAAAGTAACAGCAATAAAATAGGAAAAGAGCTGTTACCTTTGTTACTTTTTAACAATTAATTCCTGTTTAACAATACATTCTCTATCTCACTTTTTAGTTTATCTTTGTCTGTAATTTAATTCGTTAACGTCAACCTTATGCGATTAAACATTTGCATCGTTTCAATTTTTATCTGTCTCTTACTGGCAACCTCATGTACCGAAAAGAAGGTAGTATTCAACCAACGGGAATTTATCTCTCTTTCGGGAAAATGGCACTGCGACCTTGGCGAAATAAATCTGCCCGGAACTGTAGATGAAGGTCGTCTCGCACCCCGCAATAGCGATACCCTGAGCACAGGGCAGCTTACCCGATTGAATCCTTATGTAGGAAAGATGAAATATACCAAAGAGATTGAAATACCGGCAGGATCAGACCAGAAAGAATGGCGACTGATCATGGAGCGAACAAAACCCTCTACGGTGTGGATAGACAAAGACAGCATAGGAACAAGCTCGCTGATATTATCACCTCAGATATATAATCTCGGAAAATTAGCCGCAGGAAAGCACACTGTGACTATCGTAATAGACAACAGCCCCACTTCTGTACCGCAAGGAATACATGGCTCGCATGCATGGACCGATGCGACGCAAACAAACTGGAATGGCATAATCGGAAAATTCGGGCTCGAAGCCAATTATGGCATTCTCATTAGCGACCTTCAGGTTTATCCAAATGTTTCTTCTAAGACGATACCAGTTGTAGCACAAATCAAATCGTCAGTAAGTGGAAAAGCTAAAATATTAGTTCAGGGATATCTATGGAATACTACACAAAATACGGCTATACCCGATCAAGTTATCAGTATAGACCTGAAAGAGGGTTTGGAAACATATAAATTTGATATCAACGTGGGCAACAAACACGTTTTGTGGAGTGAGTTTGATCCTGCCCTATACAAGGTTAATTTCGAAATAGAAAGTCAGAATATAAAAGACAGCTATACTATCGACTTTGGCATCAGAGACTTTTCGGCAAAAGGGACACAGTTTGAAATCAATTCTCTAAAAACATTTCTACGAGGCAAACACGATGCCTGCTTATTTCCTCTCACCGGCTACCCGCCGATGAATAAAGAAGAATGGAAAAGACAAATGCGTATCGCCAAAGAATATGGGATAAACCATTACAGATTTCACTCGTGGACACCTCCGCAAGCGGCTTTTGATGCGGCAAACGAAGAAGGAATATATATGCAGGCAGAACTACCATACTGGGGAGCAATGGACACGACAAACACCGAGCTCAACAAATTCTTGATTAACGAAGGTGAGCATATCCTTGCCACTTATGGAAACAATCCTTCGTTCGTTATGATGGCTTTGGGCAATGAGCTTGGAGGCGATGTAGAACTCATGCGTAACATTGTAACAAAGTTCCGCACTTCCGACCAACGTCATCTTTATGCCTTTGGTGCAAATAATATGCTGGGTACTGCCGGACAACAACAAGGTGAAGATTTCTTTGTCACATGCCGTGTTGGCGGACAGGTAGGTTCCGACGATTACTCAACTCATACACGTGCGACCTTCTCTTTTGCCGATGCCAAAGACGGAGGGTATATGAACGCTACATACCCTTCTACTGCCATCACTTTCTCAAAAGCTGTAGAAAACTGTACTGTACCGATTATAAGCCACGAGAACGGTCAATTTCAAGTATATCCGGATTATAACGAGATAAAAAAATATACCGGAGTACTATATCCTTACAATATGGAAATATTCCGCAAACGACTTCAGGAAAATGGGCTTCAAGATCAGGCTGATGCCTTCCATAAGGCTACGGCACGCTTTGCTGCCCTCTGCTACAAAGCCGATATAGAAATGTGCCTTCGCACACCGGGGTTTGGAGGTTTCCAACTGCTCGACTTGCAGGATTATCCGGGGCAAGGAAGTGCCTATGTAGGTATACTGGATGCTTTTATGGATAATAAGGGCGGAATGGCGGCAGAAGAATTCGACGGTTTTTGTGACGAAATAGTTCCACTTTCCATCATGTCTAAATACTGCTGGAGCAATAGCGAGATATTTACAGCGGAGATAAAACTAAGCAACTATTCGAAGGAAGCTCTCTCGAAAAAGAATTTGTCATGGACGCTAAGCAAAGCGCATAGCAATGTAAATGTTGCCAGAGGAGAATTTCCTATCAATATCTCTCAAGGTCATTTAGGCGAAGTAGGAAAAATAAAAGTACCTCTTCAAGATATAAATACGGCAACTCAACTCGTATTGACATTACAAACAGGCCCTCATGTAAATAAATACGATATATGGGTATATCCCGACAAGCAAGTATCTGTAAAATCGGATATAAAAGAAACTTCGAGCCTGAAACAAGCTTTAGACTTGCTACGACAGGGAAATAAAGTATTATATATTCCCGATCACAAAGAAGTAGAAAAGCTTTCTGTTGGTGGATTATTTACTCCCGACTATTGGAATTACGCCATGTTCAAGAATATTTCGGAATGGTTGAAAAGGGATGTCTCTCCGGGAACACTCTCTATATTGACAAATCCTTCACACCCGCTATTCAAGGAGTTTCCGACCGAAACACATAGCAACTGGCAATGGTGGATTATATCAAAAAACTCAAGACCTTTTATTCTCGACAGAACCCCTAAGGACTACAAACCGTTGGTACAGGTAATTGACAATATCGAGCGTAACCACAAACTTGGATTGATATTCGAAATGCAGGTTGGTAAAGGGAAATTACTTGTTTGTATGTGCGATCTGAAAGCTATTAGCAACAAACCCGAAGGAAAACAGTTTGGGCAGGCTATAATCGATTATATGAGTTCTGCCGACTTTGCTCCTACAAATGGATACACAGCAGAAGATATAAAAAGCCTATTTAGCACTTCTATAAAAGAGAAGAAGATTGTAGGAGTAAAGAATATTACTACCTATAAATAGATAGGACTTGTCATTCTGAATGAAATCAAGTATCTCATATCCGATAGAGAACGTTCGTTACATTCAGAATGACAAACTATAATTATTGCTGATATAGCGTCTTAGCTATCCCCAATTCCAAGCCTCGAAGTTCAGCCAAGCCTCTGAGGCGACCAATACAAGAATACCCCGGATTGGTTTTCTTGTTCAGATCGTCAATCATCTGATGCCCGTGATCGGGACGGAAAGGAATAGATATATTACGTTGCTGTTGTATTTCCAAGAATCCTTTCATAACGCCATACATGTCCACATCGCCTTCAAGATGATTTGCCTCATAAAAATTGCCCTCCGCATCACGCTGAGTAGAACGTAAATGAACGAAGTTGACTCTGTCACCTAGGCGTTTGATCATATTAGGCAAGTCGTTATCGGCACGCACACCGAATGAACCCGTGCAAAAGCATAATCCGTTAGACTTGTTAGGCACAGCTTCAACCAATTTATTAAAGTCTGATTCCGTGCTCAGAATGCGAGGTAATCCTAAAATCGGATAAGGCGGATCATCGGGATGGATAGCCAGCTTCACACCTGCCTCATCGGCAACGGACGCAATCTCTTTTACAAACTCTATAAGGTTTTTTCTTAGAGTTTCTGCATCTATACCTTTATAGCGGTCGAGCTGTGCTTGAAACTCTTCAAGGGTAAAGCTTTCTTCTGCACCCGGTAGTCCGGCAATCATATTACGGACTAACAGGTCTTTATCCTCCTGCGTCATTTCTTCGAAGCGTTTCTTCGCTTTAGCAATATCTTCCGATGAATATTCTTGCTCTGCACCGGGACGTTTGAGTATGAACAATTCGAATGCCATAAAAGCCGCACGCTCGAAGCGTAACGCCTTCGACCCATCAGGCATTGTATAAGCCAAGTCCGTACGTGTCCAATCCAATACAGGCATAAAATTGTATGTCACAGTCGTAATGCCGCATTTGGCTAGATTACGAATACTTTCTTTATAGTTATCAATGTACTTTCGGTAGTCCCCTTCTCGCGTTTTTATATGTTCATGCACAGGGATGCTTTCCACGACAGACCACTTGAGGCCAGTACTTTCAATTATATCTTTGCGCTTTTGAATTTCTTCCACTGTCCATACTTCACCATTCTTGATATGATGCAGTGCAGTCACAATACCTGTTGCCCCTGCTTGCTTTATATCCGACAATGATACCGGGTCATTTGGCCCGTACCATCTCCATGTTTGTTCGCTAAGTATCATATATTATTTTTTTATTATATTCAGGATGTGTCAAATAGTAAATGAATCAAACCCTCCGTCTACAACAAGAATAGAACCATTTACAAAACCCGATGCATCGCTTACCAAATAATGAATAGAGCCTAACAGTTCATCTGATTCTCCAAATCGACGAAATGGCGTATGTGCTACAATTGATTTCGCTCGATCGGTATACGAACCATCAGGATTAAGCAATAGCGAACGGTTTTGCTCGGTAATGAAGAAGCCCGGAGCAATAGCATTCACCCGAAAATTATCCCCAAATTTGAGAGACAACTCTCCTGCCATATACTTTGTAAAGTTGGCTACAGCAGCTTTTGCCACACCATAGCCCATTACGCGAGTTAACGGGCGAAACGAAGACTCGGAAGCAATATTGATTATATTCCCTTTGCCATTGTCTACCATTGCCTTTGCAAAAACCAAAGTAGGTAATACCGAACCAAAGAGATTGAGATCTATTACATCCCGAAATGCACTAACATCGATATCAAAGATCGTTTTATCAGGTGGAATAGTAGCACCAGGCATATTCCCTCCGGCCGCATTTATCAGCACATCTATTTTGCCATACTTGCGGACTATCGCTTCTCTATTTTCTTCAAGGTTGGCTTTGTTCAGGACATCCGAAACAAAAAAGATCGCCTCATTGCCCGCTAGTCTTATTTTCTCAGCAAGGGCTTCACCCTTTTCTTTAGAGCGCCCGAGAATAACAACTTTAGCACCCTGCTCTGCTAAGTATTCTGCCATCTGTGCACCTAATATGCCATAGCCTCCTGTAATGGCTACAACTTTATCTTGAATATCGAATATGTTTTTTTTCATAGTTTATAATTACTGTAATAGTCAACGTTTTCTTTTATGAGTATATCTATCGGCATATAGTTTACTTTTTCGGGAACTTGCTTGAATAAAAAATAGTTTCCCATTGCTTTCAGAGCATCATATCCTTGCAGCTCGGGACGCTGCGAAAGGATGAAAGATATACGTCCATCTCTCAGTCCTTTTATGTTTCGTTCTATGGCGTCATGTCCGACTAACCTAATCTTATTTTGCTGATTGGCATCAAGCTTTTCCAAGAGGGTAACCAGTTCATATATTCGTGAATTAAGAACGATCCCTCCAACTAAACCCTGACTATTATTGATAATATCTTTCACCTCAAGAAGAGTCTTAGTATAATCATCGGGATTGATTTCAATATGATGGATATTCCCACTAAAGTTGTTATTCTCGATATATTCCATAAATCCGTTTTCACGGGTTTTCATTTGTACAGATATCTCCTTATATCTGAAACGTATATGGGCTATTATGATATCAGCTGCCGTTCCTGCCTCGTTCAATAAAAGCTTAGCAGCAATAACACCTGTACCGAATGAGTCACCACCAAAGTAAGATAGGTCTTTTTGTCCTGATATACCCGAATCTATATAAATGTATGGCATGCCTTTAGCGTCCAGTTCTTTTGACAACTTGATAACATAATCACCAAACAGAGTAGCAATTAACACGCCGTCAAACTCCTTTTCTTTAAATGAATTAACAGCATTGATAAAGGAAAAGCGATCATATTGATTGAAAAGAAAGTACTCTGTACTTATATTGAATTTCTTTAATTCATCTGTAGCTTTATCGATGCCTTCACAGACCAGCTGCCAATAATCGCCGGAAGAATAAGTGGGCGCAAGAATAGCAAACTTATAACTCTTCTTTGATGCCAGAAAACGGGCGACCATATTCGGCTCGTAGTTTATTTCTTTCAGAACCTTTTCAACTTTGGCTCTTTTCTCTTCTGATACTCTTCCCCTATTGTGCAGTACCCTGTCGACCGTACCGGTGGAAACACCAGCCATGCGGGCTATATCTATAATTCGTATATTCATATTTCAATAGAAACTGTATGTCTGTATACATATTACTTGATTGCAAAATTAATCTTTTAAGATTAGCAAACAATATGTGTGCGCACACATATTTAAAGAATAAAATATAAATAATTGATTACGAGCCGATAAATAATATCGTTATGCTAAACAACATATTTTGGATGAAAGGGCAATTATTTAAAAGTACGACAGCAAAAACAGATCGACACACACCGCAAATACCATTAATATTTCCGTACGGATATTGACCCGAACAGCAATTTTAAGGTCTTTGTAAGTCAGTTCTTTATCATTATATCCGATATAAGGCTTTTCGACCCGTTGTCCGAAATAGACATTCGATCCACCAAAGCGACAATTAAGAATACCGGCTAAAGCAGCCTCGGGATAGCCGGAATTAGGGCTTGCATGCTGAGAGCCAAACTTTCGGACAAAAGATAGTAATGAGATTTTTCCACTTACGACTACCATCAATAAAGATGTCAAACGTGCAGGAATATAATTTGCAACATCATCTATCCGTGCAGCCCAACATCCAAATTGCTTATACCGATCGCTCTTATATCCAATCATAGAGTCTAGCGTATTGACCATCTTATAGGCAAACATCCCGGGTACACCCAGAAGTATAAACCAGAATAATGGAGCGATAACTCCGTCACTAAGATTTTCGGATAATGTTTCTAACGCAGCCGTCCGTATCTGTTGTGGCGATAAAGCAGAAGTATCACGTCCGACGATACGGGCAACCTGTTTTCGTCCTTCTTCAACCGAAGAGTCGACAGCCACAAAAACATTTCTGACCTCATCGATCAAAGTCTTACCTGCAAGGCAAAAGAAAACCACGACAGAGGAAAAAAGTATAGATAAATATGGACTCAGGTAATCCAATCCTTTAATAATAAAGAAAATAATAAGGAAGCTCGATAAAATCAGAATAATAGAGAATAAAGCTCCTTTCATCATTCGTTTATTTCCTTTGTTGAGTCGCTTTTCGCCCCATCCTATAATATTACCCATAGCCACCACTGGATGCGGTAACCAGCGGGGGTCGCCAAACAATTTGTCGGCAGTCCAGCCTATCAACAAAGGCAAAAGAGTATACAAGAGTTTTATATCCATTCTTTGATTGCTTTTACAAACGCATTGTTTTCTTCGGGCGACTGTGTTGCAACACGGAAATAATGTTCATTCAAGCCATAAAAATTAGAAGCATCACGGATTAGTATGCCATGTTTTTGAATCAAATATTCTTTTAGTTCCGAAGCTTTTCTATCAGTCAATCGACATAAGAAAAAATGTGTATCGGTATCATACACCTCTAGTGTTTCTATCTGTGATAATGCCTTATGGAAGCGTTTTGCTTCTGCAATATATTCTTCAATCTTTATTATATCAGCACCATTATCCAATAGGAATTTACCCGCCTCTATCGCCAATCCGTTCACAGACCAAGGCATACAATATTTAGAAATCAATGCCAATGTTTCTGAACAGGCTGTTATATATCCTAACCGAAGTCCGGGAATAGCATAACGCTTTGTCATAGAATGCAACAATATCACATTCTTGTATTGCATTGCTTCCGATACAGAAAACAGCGATTTGGTTGTAAAATATTCATAAGACTGATCTATAACAATATATTTCTCAGGATGAGATATGATATATTCTTTCAACCTCTCTTTATCTGTAACCGTTCCTGTAGGATTGTTGGGATTACAAAGCCAAACGATATCTGTTTGCTCCGGGACATCATCTATAGATTTTACCATACTGACAATATGGTCATTTACCAAACAGGCATCTCCGTATTCGCTAAAGGTAGGGCGAATAACAGCAGAGTGTTTTCCTCTAAAAGCCTGAGCTATCATATAAATGGCTTCGGTAGCACCATTTGTTATGCAGATATTATTTGTAGCTACTTGGTTTTGATCTGCTATCAGTCTTGAAAGAGATATTGCATCCGGCTCGGGATACGAGTGTATCGACGCTATACGAGAACACAAATAGTCATCCAATACAGACAAATCTTGCCGGGTATATATATTAGAACTGAAATTACTTACGATTTTCTTACCGTAGTTATATATATCGTCTCCGTGCCCGTTGATCATGATAAACCGTTGTTATCTGTCATTATTTTATAAACCAAATCCATATCCACATGCTTACGAACATGGTCTGCCAACTTATTATATTGTTCTTCTTTGAACGCCTTGATGTCGAAAGGCGTATCGGATAGTTTATCGGCATAAGGAGATAAAAGATAATCTATAACTACCCCATTGTCCAAAATACCATGTATATATGTGCCAAAACATTTCTCACTTACAAAATACCCGTCTCCCCTACCATCTTCCAGTCTATTTAAAAAAGCTTTCTTTGCATTCTCTACCGGAGTCGTTGCTCCCATATGGATTTCGTAACCTTCACATACTGATTGGGTATTCAAGAAAGAGAACTTCACCTGACGGGTTACTTTTTCGCCTTCCATCTGTGTTGTTATAGGCAGTAGACCTAGTCCGGGTAAGCGTTCTATATTACTTTCTACGTGATTGGGATCGCAAACCTCCTGTCCCATTATCTGATAGCCACCACAGATACCGACTACTGTCGCTCCGTTTTTATGGGCTTTTACAATACTTTGGGCTACACCGTTGCGACGGATCTCGTATAAGTCGGAAAGAGTGCTCTTACTGCCGGGTATGAGTACGATATCTGCCTTTTCTATTTCATCTGTATTATTGGTATAATAAAGATGTACACGCGGGTCGCGCTCCAATACATTAAAGTCGGTAAAGTTAGATAAGTGCCTTAACAATACGACTGCAACATTCACCTTCCCATGTGTGGCCTGAAGATTCTTTGTTTGCAGCATCACAGAGTCTTCCTCTTCTATATAAATATCCTTATAGTATGGCACAACACCGATTACCGGTATTTGGCAAAGGTCTTCTATCATTTTAACGCCCGATTCGAACAAGCGGATATCTCCCCTGAACTTATTGATAAGAATGCCTTTTACATGCTTTCTTTCTTCTTCGGTAAGCAACATGATAGAGCCATAAACAGAAGCGAAAACACCACCCCGATCTATATCCGCCACCAATATTACATCGGCTTTGGCATGTATAGCCATCGGCATATTTACCAAATCGACAGCTCGCAGATTTATCTCCGAAATACTGCCTGCACCTTCCATCACCACAGGATTGTATCGCTGTGCCAAACGGTCGAATGCATCATTTACCTCTTTGCGAAGTTGCTCTCTGCCTTCTACTCTAAAGTACTCATAAGCGTGTTGATTACCTACCGGCTTTCCATTAAGCACAACTTGACAAACCTTGTCAGTAGTCGGCTTCAACAGCAAAGGATTCATATCCGTATGGCAAGGTACGCCCGCAGCTTCGGCCTGTACAGCTTGTGCACGTCCTATCTCCAGCCCTTCGGGTGTAGCATAGGAATTCAACGCCATATTTTGCGCTTTGAAAGGTGCAGGACGATAACCATCCTGTAGAAAGATACGGCAAAACGCCGCAGTGATTATACTTTTACCCACATCGCTGCCCGTCCCTGCAAACATGACAGGGTGAAGCTGCTTTGAGGCTTTTTGAGAATGAGACATGAAAAATGAACTATAATTTACGAGTGGTAAAGGTAGAACTTTTATCTGTGAAAAAGTGTATCTTTGAGTGTATCAATTTATCTATTATATATACGTGGAACGAAAAAGGTGACAGATCAGAAACATACAAACACCTGTTACTTTTGTTACTTTTGTCACCTTTTACTCTAAAATAACTTTGTATCATGATAAGAATAAACATATCGGAAGAGATCAAGAACCTTTGGCCCGACTTTCACGGAGCTGCTATTTTTGCGAAGGTAAAAAACACTCCATACAATAAGGAGTTGTGGGATGAGATCAACATATTATCGGAAGAATATAAGGCAAATCATGAGATAGAAGATATAAAAAAGAATCTGGCTATTGCAGCCACCCGAGAGGCATATAAGAAGTTCGGCAAAGACCCCAATCGCTATCGTCCGTCTGCGGAAGCCTTATGCCGTCGTATATTGCGCGATTTACCATTATACCAGATAGATACATTGGTTGACCTCATCAATCTTGTTTCTATAACGACCGGCTACTCGATAGGTGGATTCGATGCAGATAAAATACAAGGAGACAGCTTAACATTGGGAATAGGCAAAGAAAACGAACCTTACGAAGGTATCGGAAAAGGGATATTAAATATAGAAGGGTTACCTGTATATCGTGACTCCCTAGGAGGCATCGGTACACCAACAAGCGACCACGAAAGAACAAAACTAAGCGTAGAAACAACTAATTTCTTGGCTTTGATAAACGGATATAGCGGAACAAATGGTTTGAAAGAGGCTGCTGAATATATGCAGGCCTTATTGAAGAAATATACAGACTCGGCAGAAGATAAGATAGTCTATTATTAAATGGAACGACTATGAAAATATTAACAGGCACGCGGATAAAAGACGCGGATAGATATACGATCAAACATAAACCGATAAGTTCCATCGACCTGATGGAAAGAGCCTCTAATGCTATTGCTGAATGGATATGCAACAATATAAGTAAAGCCTCTCCCCTCTTATTCCTCATAGGAAAAGGAAATAATGGCGGCGATGGACTCGCTGTTGCCCGCATTTTGTTTCATGCAGGGTATGACTGTTCGGTATATCTTCCATTCGAGAAAGAGCAACTGACGAATGAATGCGGAATTAATTTAGAACGGCTCCCTTCTTATATTGAAAGGGTTACAGATATAAATAGAATTTCCAATAAACATATCCTTATAGATTCACTTTTAGGAACAGGTGTAAAAGGTACTTTGAAAGACCCTTTATTATCTATTATCAAAAAAGTTAACTCATTATCCAATGAGGTTATTTCTATCGATCTTCCATCGGGTATGATGAGCGAATTCGGCAATACGGATCAGACGGTTATAAAAGCGGATATTACCCTTACCCTAGAGTTTCCCAAACTTGCTATGCTTTTGCCTGAAGCCGGAGAGTATTGCGGAGAAATAATTACCCTGTCAATTGGACTTAGCAGAGAATATATTGAGCACACCCCATCACTATACCATTATATTACAGAAGAGTATATACAAAGTATAACGCTCAAACGAGAAAAATTCGGACACAAAGGTACTTATGGTCACGCATTGCTTATTTGCGGATCGAAAGGAATGGCTGGGGCAGCCACCTTAGCCACAGGGGCAGCCCTACGCTCGGGATGCGGATTAGTTACCACTCACATATCTTACAACGAGCGCCTTGCAATACAGATAAACTATCCGTCAGCAATGCTCAGCCTCGATGATGAAGATTACTTCTCTTCTGTACCCAAAGATTTATCTAAATATTCGGCAATAGGCATAGGCTGCGGACTTGGACAGGAACACCAGACAGGCGAGGCATTCAAAGAACTACTGACCGCTTCATACAAACAACCTTTTGTCATAGATGCTGATGCACTGAATATATTAGCAAACAATTACCATATAAAGCAGCGAATCCCCGAAAACAGTATTCTCACGCCTCACCCGGGAGAGCTCAAGCGTTTGGTTGGAGAATGGCACGATGAGGAAGAAAAGATAAACCTTGTGAGACGCTATGCAGCCAACATAAAGTCGATCATTATCGTGAAAGGAGCACACACGATGATATGCTTACCCGACGGCAATTGCTATTTTAACTCTACAGGAAATAGCGGCATGGCTAAAGGAGGTAGTGGAGACGTGCTCACAGGATATATTACAGGATTATTAGCCAGAGGATACAGTAGTACTCATGCTGCAATACTGGGAGTATATGCACATGGACTTGCCGGAGACAAAGCTGCTGCGAGATGGGGTATAGAAAGTATGAATAGCAAGGATATTATCGACTTCCTTTAACGAAGGAAATACAAAAAAAGAAGCCCGCAAAATCACATCGCAGACTTCCTGTACCTTAACACAAACTTTACAAACTACACATTCTTATAACGATGTGCAGAATGAAAAAGTTCATGATTTCTAATTAATTAACAATATATTCATCTATTATTCTTGAAAAATATAAGAAATATTATACACTTATCACAAGTAAATCTTCACTAACTAAATAGAATAAATCTATAGATAATAGATAAGCTCTTTGCAACGAATAACAAACTCGAAAACAACGATATATAGACGACCTAAAATAATATAAAATAAATAAGCCTAACAATATTAGTTGCAAGTGCAATTGTTTCAATAATATTCATATCTTTGTTATACCAACCACAAAGTTGTTACTTACGCACTATAATAGCTCCTCATAATTAAAAGAATAAAATTATGGAAGCTAAAAAACAAGCATTGGAAAAGAGCTTGATAAGTCTACAAAGCAACATGCTAAGCTTTGCTTTTAGATTAACATCGGATAAAGAAGATGCAAAGGACCTTACTCAGGAAGCAACCCTTAAAGTATTGAGCAGCTTTGATAAATATTACGATAATATCAACTTTAAAGGATGGGTCTTCACGATTATGCACAACATCTTTGTGAATAATTATCGCCAAGCCCTTCGCAACCAGACTATCGTTGATCAAACTGAAAATTTATATTGGATAAATCTGGCTCAGAATTCAGCATCGGATTCTCCTGAAGATGCTTATTCATATATAGAAATATATAAGGTATTGAATACATTTAATGAAGAACATCGGGTTCCTTTTACAATGCATCTATCGGGCTATAAATATGAAGAAATAGCTAAAAAGATGAATCTACCATTAGGCACAATAAAGAGTCGTATCTTTTTTGCCAGAAAAAGGCTGCAAGAGTTACTCAAAGACTATTAATAAAACTATCAGTTCACATCCTGAGTCAGCATCAATATAAGATAAGGACATATTTTGGAAGACAGAATATGTCCTTATCTTATTATAACAATTGTTCTTCAATAAAAGCCTATATTCGGTTCTTATCGCTAGAAAAACAAATACTTATAAATATTTTCTATAGTTCATACCCCTATAAAAAGTAGAAAACATATATCATTTATCAAAACTTCCTGCTAATTTTAGATTTTGTAGTTTGTAGTAGTGAACACTAAAAAATTATACCAATGAAGATACACGAATACCAAGCTAAAGATTTATTCTCATCCTACGGTATCCCTGTTAAAGAACAAATACTATGCTATGAGCCTGGAGAGGCAGCAGTTGCATACGAAGAGTTGGACACGGAATGCGTAGTAATAAAAGCACAAGTATTAACCGGAGGTCGGGGCAAAGCCGGAGGAGTAAAACTCGCAAAAAGCAAAGAAGAAGCCAAAGATCACGCAAAAAATATTCTTGGACTAACCATTAAAGGTTATCCCGTTACAAAAGTCATCGTAACTGAGGCAGTAGACATAGCGTCGGAATATTATATGAGTTTTATAATAGACCGGAATACAAAATCCGTTATACTAATGATGTGTGCCGAAGGTGGAGTAGACATTGAAGAAGTAGCAGAAAAGACGCCTGAGAAAATTTATAAATTTGCGATAGACCCGTTGGTTGGGCTGCCCGACTATCTTGCCCGCAAATTTGCCTTTGTCTTATTTCAAGACCTAAATCAAGTAAATCAAATGGCTTCTATATTACAGAAGCTATATAAGTTATTCATAGATAAAGATGCATCACTAGCTGAAATTAATCCGCTAGTTACCACCAAAGATGGAAAACTACTGGCTGTGGATGCAAAAATGACATTCGACGATAACGCCTTATACCGTCAGCCAGAAATATTAAGCCTTTTTGAACCTACGGAAGATGAGAAAGTAGAAACTGCGGCCAAAGAGAAAGGATTCAGCTTTGTAAGACTCGATGGAGAGATCGGTTGCATGGTAAACGGAGCCGGACTGGCGATGGCTACAATGGATATGATAAAACTATATGGCGGTGCACCTGCGAACTTTCTTGATATTGGAGGAAGCTCCAACCCCAACAAGGTAATAGATGCTATGACTCTGTTATTGAAAGATCCAAAAGTAAAAGTTGTGTTGATTAATATATTTGGTGGTATAACTCGCTGTGATGATGTTGCGTCGGGTTTACTTTCTGCCTTTGAGCAACTAAAAACAGATATTCCTGTGATTGTACGCCTTACAGGCACAAATGAAAAAGAGGGAAGAGAAATGTTGATCGGAACTCGATTTAAGGTTGCAGAAACAATGGGCGAAGCCACCCGAATGGCAGTGGCAGCCTCCAAAGAATAAGCTGATTGCTGATATTAAGTAATGATCAAAGCTAAAAAAGAAAACTATGAGTATACTTATAAATGAATCAACACGATTGATCGTACAAGGAATTACCGGGAGAGACGGTAGTTTCCATACAAAAAAGATGCTAGAATACGGAACTAAAGTTGTAGGCGGAACTACTCCGGGAAAAGGAGGAACCGATATCCTTGGCGTTCCTGTATTCAATACTGTCGCCGATGCTGTAAAAGCGACACAAGCAAATACATCTATTATATTCGTTCCGGCACGCTTCGCCGCTGATGCTATTATGGAGGCGGCTGATGCAGGCATCGGACTGATTATCTGTATATCCGAAGGTGTCCCTACATTAGATGTAGTCAAAGCACACCGTTTTGTACAAATGAAAGGAGCTATGCTTATTGGCCCTAATTGCCCAGGACTAATGTCTCCTGAAAAAAGCTTGGTGGGAATATTACCCGGACAGATATTTAAGAAAGGGAATATCGGAGTTATCAGCCGTAGCGGAACTCTAACTTATGAAGTTGTATATCATTTAACTGCAAATGGTATGGGACAATCTTCAGCAATAGGAATGGGAGGAGACCCTGTTGTAGGATTATACTTCCGTGAATTACTGGAGATGCTTCAAAACGATCCGGATACAGATGCCATTGTTATGATTGGAGAGATTGGCGGGAACGCAGAAGAACAAGCCGCTGAATATATAAAGAAGCATGTAACAAAACCCGTAGTTGGCTTTATTGCCGGGCAATCGGCTCCTCCGGGAAAACAAATGGGACATGCGGGAGCTATTATATCGAGTGGATCGGGCACTGCTGCCGAGAAAATTGCAGCATTAGAGGCTGCGGGTGTCCAAGTTGCTAAAGAACCTTCAGAAATACCGAATATATTAAAAGAAAAGTTGAAGAAGTAAAGAAATAAGAAGATAAAACAAAAAGAGGTTGCCAAGTTTGGCAACCTCTTTCATTAAAACCCTTCGATAAAACGAAGTTATCTAATTTCGATCTTTTTCACCTTATCTTCTAGTGCCTTATTCAACTTCGGTAAAGTGATTTGCAAAACTCCGTCTTTTTGTGAAGCTTCAATACTTTCTGCATCAACGTTCTCAGGTATTGCAAAACTACGTGAGAATGAAGAGGCTCTGAACTCTTGACGTAAAACTTTCTCGTTTTCATCCTTTTCTTCACTCTGAGTTTCACTCTGCGCCGAAATTTTAAGAACACCCTTTTCTATCTCTATCCTTACATCCTCTTTCTTAAATCCAGGTATAGACAATTCAATATTGAATGATTTGTCGTTTTCAGTTATATTTGTTGCCGGAAGATTTCCTTCAACAAAGCTGAACAAATCATCATTCAAATAATTGCTAAAGAATGTAGGGAAAAAGCTGCCACTTCTGTCAAACTTTCTAATTAATTGATTTTTCATTGCTGTATCCTCCTTTATTAAATTAATTTTTATCTGTTATTACAGAATCTAATTTTATCTATAAATATAGATGCAAAAAGTAGGCCATACTGCAATTATGTCACAAAAACAAATATAAAAACCGAACAAAAACAAAATAAATACCTAACAATCAAAACATAATATTAAAACAAACGAAAGGAATAAACAAGACATTATGTCATACACAAGAAAAACTTCTATATCCAACGTATAGAAGTTTTTATAAATTAATAAAGGCTAAACCTATTAAAAGTCTAGCCTCTATCTATAATAGAATATTAGTATTATTTACAGAGAATGAACGTGAGCAGCTAATTTTGACTTCAAGTTTCCTGCTTTATTCTTGTGAATCACATTTTTCTTAGCTAGTCTGTCAAGCATAGAGCAAACTGAAGGATATTGCTTTTGAGCCTCTTCTTTATCAGTCAGTAAACGGAATTTACGAACTGCATTACGAGTTGTTCTAGCTACATATCTGTTTCTCAAGCGTCTTGTTTCTGCTTGTCTGATTCTTTTTTCTGCTGATTTATGATTTGCCATATCGACTAATCCTTATATTGTTATTTTATTTCTTATTAAGTAGCCCATAGGGGAGTCGAACCCCTCTTTCAAGAATGAAAATCTTGCGTCCTAACCGATAGACGAATGGGCCATCCTGTGGAGCTTCTCTGTTTTGCAGTATCATTCTCCCTTGATTGCGGATGCAAAGGTAAGGCATTTTTGGTTATGTGCAAATATTTGCGGCTATTTTTTTCTAAAATATTTCACACAAAACGATAGACTCCTGATAGTCAATAACATTATTTGATCAAGAAATAGTGAAGAATATCCATTAACAAACAAAAACTTGTGAAGGTCTCTATATTCTCCTATTTTTGTAATGAATTTATACAAAACACATGAAGAAAATTTCAATATTTTTATCCCTTATATATGCATTTAGCTCTGTAGCGCAGAACACCTACAGGTCTCCACTTGATATACCGCTAATCCTCAGTGCTAACTTCGGAGAACTCAGACCAAACCATTTTCATTCCGGTATTGATCTAAAAACAGAAAGAGTCGTAAACAAACCTGTGTATGCTATAGAGGACGGATATGTATCCCGTATTTCTGTTTCGGCATCGGGCTATGGACTTGCACTCTATATAGACTACCCTTCCACCGGACAAACAAGCGTATACGGACACCTCAATAAGTTTGCACCTAAAACATCAAAATACATAAAAGACAAACAATATGAGCGTGAAAGCTTCCATATAGACACCACATTAGGAAAAGAAGAAATACCGGTAAAAAAAGGTGAGCTTGTTGCCTATAGCGGAAATACAGGATCGTCAGGAGGACCACACGTACACTTTGAAATAAGAAACACTACTAATCAAATAGCTATCGACCCTTTGGAGTATTACAAAGATGCTATAACAGACACACAAGCGCCTCAAATAAAAGGAATAGCTATATATCCTATAAATGAAAAAGGTGCAGTAGATTTTAGCCGTCATCCTTACCACAGAAATATTCCCATGCTAAAGAATGGAGCTTACACCACATTAAAAGACACAGCAGAAGTATGGGGGAAAATTGGATTTGGAGTTTATGCGAATGACAGAATGGATGGTACCTCAAATATATATGGCGTAAAAAAAGTTAGACTGTTTTGTGACGACAAAGAAATATTTTCTTCCAATTTATCTCTTGTCGATTTTAAGCAAACCCGGATGATTAATAGTATGACAGACTTCGATTATTGGAGCAGAAGGAGAATTTTCTATCAAAAATCTTACATTGAACCGGGCAATAAACTCCCTTTTTATAAATCGGTAAATAATGGGCATATTGATATAAAAGAAGAGCGAGTATACAATCTTCGCTACGAACTTGAAGATATGTATGGGAATCAAACAAACTATTCGTTCTGCATAAAAGGGAGGAAGCAAACGATCCCTCAGAAGAGAACTTGCTCGCAACGAATGGCATGGAACGAGGAGAATAGCTATTCAACAGAATCATTCAGCATCACCATTCCTAAAGAATACCTCTATGATGACCTGTGTTTTATGCTAAAAAAAATTCCATCAGCGAAACATCTTGCTGACTTATACAAAGTAAATGACACACATGTTCCCTTGCAAGATTATTGCAACATTACAATAAAATTAAAGAAAGACACCTTATCCAATAAATCACAATATGGCATTGTACGCCTCAAGGGGAATAATGAAGTCTGGATAGGAGGAACATATAAAGAAGGAAAAATCATTGGACGAATAAGAGAACTTGGAAACACATACACCATTAACGCCGACACCAAAGCTCCGACAATCACACCCATTCAACCCGAAAGATGGGCAAGACATGCTACAATAAGAATCAAATTATCGGACAATCTCAGCGGTATAGCTTCATACAAAGGCACAATCAACGGCGCATTCGTATTGTTCGAAAACGATGTAAAATCTCCGATCTATTCTTATAAATTCGATTCTTCGCGACTGAAAAAGGGACAAATGCAAAAATTAGTATTCACAGCAACGGATAAGTGCGGAAACACTTCAACGTACCAGTATGAATTTAAGTATTAGAAATTGTTGTTTATAACTTCTTCAGATCTTCGATAAACTCATCTACAATAGACTCAGGAGTAGCCCAGGAAGTAATAAATCTCATTGCAGAATGATTATCATCAACAACACTCCATGTAAGAAAGGAATAATCTTTTTGCAGACGACTTATCACTTCATTCGTTAATATTGGGAATATTTGATTGGTATCAGAGTCTATGAGCATAGTATAACCTAAAGCCTTGAATGCAGCTGCCATTTTCGCTGCCATCTTATTTGCGTGGGCTGCTAAATCAAAGATCAGGTTACCTTGGAGTAGTTGATCAAATTGCACTCCCATCACCCTACCCTTTGCAGTAAGAGCACCTCGCTGCTTAAGGTGATATTTGAAATCTTTGTCCAACTCAGGGTTTGTTATAACAACTGCCTCTCCTAACAGAGCTCCACATTTTGTACCACCAATATAAAATACATCAGTGAAAGCTGCAATATCAGCTAAAGTCATATCATTAGATTCAGCAGCCAAAGCCATAGGCAAACGAGCGCCATCCATAAACAAAATCAAATCATTTTCTTTGCAGAAAGAATAAAGGTCAGATAACTCTTGCTTTGTATATATAGTTCCCAATTCGGTAGAATTAGAGATATAAACGGCTCTTGTACGAACAACATGATGCCCGCGAAGTTTATTCAAAAAAGGTTTGATATCCTGTGGACGTAACTTTCCATCGACAGTTGATGCAGCTTCTACTTTATGTCCGGTCGCCTCTATTGCTCCAGTTTCATTTACATAAATATGCCCGGTTGTAGGAGCCACAACAGACTCAAAAGGACGCAGAATAGAAGATAAAACGACTAAATTTGCCAAAGTTCCGCCAGCTATCAAATGTACTCCCACATTCGGTTTGTGTGTTAATTCTGCAATCATCTTAGTTGCACGCTGCGTATATCCATCATCTCCATACCCGGATTGTTGTACGAGATTGCTTTCTACAAGAGCATTTAACACAGAAGGGTGGCATCCTTCAGAGTAATCATTCGCGAAACTATACTTCATTTTATTTCTTTATTATTTTTCGAGTGTAAATTTAAGTATAAAGAGAGAATATTGATTAGAATATATAGAAGGAAATATAAAGTCCTTACAAATAAAAAAAACATCCTAAACTAGGATGTTTTATAAATTATACTCAGACTCTTATATCTCGAACAGAAACTTCCCTGACATTAATCTTAGGGATAGGAATATTCAAATCCAAATCACGAACTACCTTCTTTTCTTTCACCGCCCGAACATCTGTATCCTCTACTCCAAGATCAGCGATCGCATTTTGAACAAAACTATCTATTTTATGGAAAGGAAGTGGCAGAAGCTCATGCTTATATAGCTTCTCTATCTCTATGACTCTTGTTTCCTTGTTCTTTATCCAAACAAGAACCTTTTTTATCTTTGTAAATAAACTTTTAACAGTGAGATCTGTAATTAATATTTCGTAGCAACCAATGCATTTTGATATATGACTCCCACTATCGTTGACAGTATATCCGGCTTCAGTTATCTCCCTGATATACTTTTTTATATACGGTGAATATCTTTTCATGAGTTATTATAAAATGTGGGTTAATAGTTAAATTTTAAGGAATCGGACTTCTATACAATCATCAGGGTAGATTTATTTGCTATCCCTACTGCATAATCTTCAAAAACAGGTGAAATTTCATTCTGTTTTCCGTTTTCGAAACATCCCCTGACTTTCTCATACGCTAAGAATGACATTTCAAATTCGGGTTGACCTGTAACTAATATAGGTTGATCTAAACGATTATACCAATAGTATTGTCCTCCAAATTTTTTTCTTGCCACTTCAAATACGTAAGCTCCAATTTTTATTATCATCTTCCTTTTAGTCTCTGAGTCAGCCTTTTTATAAAACACAATGCTATCCTTTATTATAAGGTCAACTTCACGCAAACTTTCGATAGTAAAATCAAGCTTAGCATCATCCTTAAACTGTTTGACTAATAGGTTTGCATTTGCAGACATGTCATCAGTAAATTGCTGTCGATCATTATCCGTTATTTGTGCTATTTCTTTCTTTTTTCGCAGAAAATCAAATAATCCCATTTCTTCGGTGTTTATGTTCTACCTCTACAAAATAAAATATAAACAAACGCATACCCTAAAAACAACTATAGAAGTCATAATGTTTAAAAGATACAACTTTTGAAAAATATTTTATAAAATAACAGTTTAGTAAAAAATAGAGAAATATTCTCTTATTCTTACACTAACGTCCGGCAACACATAATTATATATTAAAGCTTTACAGCTCTTTTTTTCAATCTCTGGGCTTTTTTTTTCAAAACAGGCATTATACGTTAAATTTATATTAAAGATAATGCTGCAAATATATAATGAATACAAAAAGCCTATATAAAGCAACTAATATTGCAAAAAAAGACAAAATACAAAACATATTTTTTGTTTTTTTATAAGAGAAAATCAAGTTCTATATAAGGTCATTAATAGCTAATATCAGTTTGTCTTCTGCAAATTTAATGTATTATAGTAATGAAACAAACTTTATTGAGGAAATTTGTTAAAAAAAAGACATAGTCACCTATCCTAGAAGGAGCAATAATTAGTGAAAAAGATATATATTTACATACTATAATTCGAACATGAAAATATAAAATATGAAAAAGGTCTTTGTAAGTGGGTGCTACGATATGCTCCATAGCGGCCATGTTGCATTTTTCGAAGAAGCTGCCGGTTACGGAGATTTATATGTGGGGATAGGTTCTGATAAAACAGTAAATGAACTAAAAGCCCGAAAAACCATAAACAGTGAGCAGGAACGCCTATATATGATAAAGTCCCTTCGGTTTGTAAAAGATGCCTGGATCAATAAAGGAAGTGGCATACTTGACTTTATTGAAGATCTGAAAGAACTGAAACCCGACATCTTCTTTGTTAACAGTGACGGACACAGTGCCTTAAAAGAACAGCTATGCAAAGACCTTCATATAGAATACATCGTAAGCAAAAGAATCCCCCACGCCGGATTACCAACTCGCTCCACAACGGCTTTGCGTGAAGAATGCAGAATTCCTTATAGGATAGATCTGGCAGGAGGTTGGCTTGATCAGCCAAATGTAAGCAGTCTATATCCGGGAGCTGTACTTACAATATCTATTGAGCCCGATTATGACTTCAATGACAGGAGTGGTATGTCAACCAGCTCACGTAAAAAAGCCATAGAACTCTGGCAGGTAGATATCCCGACAGGAGATAAAGAAAAACTCGCTAAAACCTTATTCTGCTTCGAGAATCCTCCGGGAACAAAATATGTAAGTGGCTCACAGGATTCATTGGGAATCGTTCTGCCCGGACTCAACAAGCTATATTATGACGGGGATTTCTGGCCATCACATATAGAGAAAGTATTGGATGATGAAATATTGTTGTGGCTAGAAAAACATTTGTGGCTTGTACCATTATATCCACGCCATCACGATTATGATGTCCTATCAAACACAAATATTACACTTGAGAATGCAAAAAGGTTAAGCAATGCTGCTGAGAATGCATGGGAGTCACTAAAAGAAAAAGATAAAAAAAAACTAGGAGAAGCCATTAGAGAAAGCTTCGAAGCTCAAATCGTGATGTATCCGCACATGGTATCGAACGATATTCTCGAAGTTTTAAACAAATATAAATCATCCGCTTTAGGCTGGAAGTTAAGTGGAGCTGGTGGTGGTGGTTATCTAATTTTCGTCAGCGAAACGGCTATAGAAAATGCAATTCAGATAAGAATAAGAAAAGCCGAATAAGAGACATAAAATAATTAAAGGGACAGATATCAATAAAATATCCGTCCCTTTCTATTTTAACAAAACCGATCAAGCCACAAGCCCAAACAGGTCAGATGATATTTAATTCGTATTTACTGAAGCTTAACGGCCTTACCCCTAGCATTACTCTTTATAGCTGCCTCTAATATTTCAACAACAATCAGGTTATTTTCTAAAGAAGACAAGTCTGTTGATTTTACTTCTATATCTCCTCTTACAGCAGCTTTTAGGTAATAGAAAGAATCATTGTAAGGTTCGGGCAAAGCATCTGCAACCATTTTAGCCTCTTTATTCCCTGAAAAGAAACGCATATCCTTTGCATTATCCTGATATAGGGCTCCTTTATTTCCATAAATATGCATATCCTTTCGGCCAAAGGGCCAGTTCCACGAAGCCATAATAATAGTAGTTACCCCCGGATATTCGAGAACTATGGTAGCATCATCGTCCACTTTTGGATACACATCGGGCTTCTGATGTTGCAGTACGGCTGACACACTCACAGGCTTTTTCCCGCCCATAAGCCATGTACTCAGATTTGCGCCATAGCATCCAAAATCTACAACAGCTCCTCCCCCATTTTTCACAGGATCAGTCAACCATTCCAAAAACTCAGGGCCACACCCAATCTCTACGGGCCCGGAATGTCCATCATATACATTTATTCGAGACATCTTACCTACAGCTCCATCTTTACGAATCATATCGTATGCCTTATGATTGGCTGGATACCATGTAGTTTCATAGTTGGTAAGAACCATAATATGATATTTCTGTGCTAGTTCAGCCATTCGCTTAGCCTGCTGTACAGTAGTGGCTAGAGGCTTTTCTACCATCACATGGATACCTCTAGGGGCACACGCTTCTACCACCCGAAGGTGATCATATATAGGCTCATAGACTATTACAGCTTCCGGTTTTGTCTTGTCAAGCATTTCGTCCAAATTCTGAAAGAAAAGCTTTTCATCAACTTTAGCACGTAACATTTTATTATTCCATAGCTGCGTATTTTTTTCGGCAACTCCCACAACCTGAAAATCACCTCTATCTAGACGTGACAACACTTCCCATAGATGTCCATGAGACAGACCCACTACTCCAAGTCGCAAAGGCTTGTCTTTTTGAGCAAAAAATGGTAAAGCAAGAGAAAAGAGAATAGTAAGCAGAAAAATCTTTGTTAATTTCATTATTCAAGGGCATTATTATAAAAGATAAAAAAGAACTATCGATCAATTGTACTCAACTCTGCTTTTACCTTCAATTGACGAGTTATATTTTCTTGACTAATATATCAGCCAAAGCCTCATCAATATGTTCGAAGGCAAAACGGTAATGTTTATCCAATAAATGTTGAGGAATAGCACGTTGCCCATCTATAAGCAATGTTGCACTTTCACCCATCATCATTTTTATCACAAATGATGGTATTTTAAATAAACATGGACGAAATAAAGTTCGTGACAACACTTTAGCAAAACGCCTATTGGTAATCGGATTAGGAGAAGTAAAATTAAAAGCTCCTCTTGCTTCGGGAGTGTCTATCAAGAACAATATACCGTTAACCATATCCTGAATATGAATCCATGATATATACTGGCTTCCGGATGCTATTACAGCACCAAGCCCCAACTTAAAAGGAAGCACTAGCTTGGGCAACATTCCCCCGTCTTTAGATAAAACGATACCTGTTCGCAGGATACATACACGCGTATGTCTGTTGTCTGCAGCCATTGCCAAAGCCTCCCATTTCTTGCATAGTAAATGAGTAAACCCTTCTCCGGGTTCCGAATTTTCATTTATTGCATCATCATCCTGAAGTCCGTAATAGCCAACAGCAGATCCTGAAATAAATATAGAAGGAGGAGTGTTGCTCAATTTGATCAGTTCTGTTAAACGACGGGTTGTATCCCAGCGACTATCACACATACGCTCCTTTTGCTTTGCTGTCCATCGTTTACCGGCAATAGATTCGCCCGCCAAGTTTATAATCACATCATAACCATCTAACGAATCTAGTCCATCTAATGATTGACAATATTCGACATCTGATCCCAGCTTTTGTTTTGCTTTGACTACATCTCTGCTCAAAACCGTGATCTTATGATTTTGCACTAATAAGGCCTTGACTAATAACGTACCGATTAACCCTGTACCTCCTGTAATAAAAACCCGCATATATATTTATTTAATACTAGAATGTTTATTGGACACAAACTACCTGGATCAACACACTATACAGAATGTATAGTTATGCAAATCTACATATTTATTCTTATTATTTTTTAATATCACTCTTTATAAAATAATAATTTTGTAACTAAACGAAATTATTTACTAGGTGGAATATTATGAGTAAAATATTATCATGTTTTTAATCCAAAGCCATATTTATTTGGTGATCTCGGTTAATATCAATAATTTTATAGACTGTTTGTTAATAAACTATTCTTATGAGTAAAGTTATCATTAATTCGTATCAAGACTTTGAACAATATGTAGGTAAAGAACTTGGTGTTTCTGATTACCTTAAAATTACACAAGAACGTATCAACCTGTTCGCAGAAGCTACACTAGACTACCAATGGATTCACGTAGATGTAGAAAGAGCTAAAGTAGAAAGCCCTTTTAAAAGCACTATCGCGCATGGTTATCTGATGGTTTCAATATTACCTTATCTATGGGATCAGATCATAGAAGTAAATAATATAAAAATGCTTATCAACTATGGCATTGAAAAACTAAAATTCAATCAACCTGTAGTAGCAGGTAACGAAGTTCGCCTAAGAGTAAAATTAGACTCATTAGTTAACTTAAGGGGTATTGCCAAAGCTGAGATAAAAGTTGTATTGGAGATAAAAGATTCTCCTAAAAGTGCATTGGAAGAAACTGTTATATTCCTATATCACTTCAACAGTTAAGAACAAGCACCGTTTGAAATAAAATAAAGGAAGGTATTTGAGATCTCAAATACCTTCCTTATTTCTTTATAACCTTACATTAATAATCGCCAAAAGCATTGTAATCACCATAAACTGATGTGTTGGTCGGCTTCACTTCATGCTCTGCCTCACTCAGGATATCTCCCGAATTAGCATCAATGTGAAGCATTCTATACTTAGAACCTTTTTGCAGCTTAATTCCCCACTGATGCGAATTATCATTGTACCACACAATAAAAGACCAGTTATCGCTTCCTGCCAGAGTATTTATGTAGCCTTTATCTTCCAGGGTTTTAAGCAGACTGTTATAACCAAAAACCCCTCTGTATAGATCATAATTGATGACACTACAGTTTCCCCGCTCGTCACATTCTAGCCATTTACCGATAGGAAACTGATGAGGCAAATATATTCCTTTTCGTTTTAAACTCCCACTGGGATAAAACTCTTTGAATATACGATATACGGCAGGTAAGGGCGGCACTTCATACACCTCTATAGGCAGTCCTTTACGGAGGTTCGATATACGTTTTTGCGTACCGTCCGCTTCGGTATAAACATAATCAAGGCTACCTGATTGAGCTACCTGATTGCGAAAAGCATTCATATCGAATTTTTCGTAGCTAAGAATCACTTTCTGACGAGGGTATATCTCTACTTGTACACTATTCTGACTATGCAGTGCGCTATGGGCGCAAAACAAGGTGAGTAAGAAAAATGATATTCCTATTTTTTTCATTTTAAGTATGTGTTTTGGTTCAGTTTGTGTTATATATTTCTTCAAATATATAAAATTTACAATTAAAAAGAGAAGCTCTTGTTGAAAATTAGAATATCTTTATACTGATAAAAAGCTAGTTAAAGATATATCTGATATAAAACTTAGAATATCGTTTTCAATAAAACATCAAGTCTATACTTCAAAAGAATAAAATTATGCTAAAAGAAGATACGCTAAAGTTCCTTCTGGAATTAAAAAAGAATAACAATCGTGAATGGTTTACTGAAAATAAATCGTGGTACGAACGTGCCCGCAAGGATGTTGAATTATTGATAGGCGAAATGGCATTAAAAATAGCAACATTCGATCCTGAAATTGGACATATCGATCCAAAGAAATGTCTTTTCCGTATCTATAGGGATGTTCGCTTCTCACAAGACAAATCACCATACAAAACTCATTTTGGTGCTATCTTTCGCGCTCGCACAGCAGATCAGGCATCAGGATATTATATGCATATCGATCCCGACGAACTATTCCTATCTTTAGGATATTATATGCTTGATGGTACGCAACTAAAGAAAATAAGACGTGGTATATATGAAGATTTTGACACATTCAGTGATATATTGAACGATAAAAGCTTTAAACAAGAAATAGGAGACCTATATCGTGACGAGGATATGCTTCAACGTGTTCCAAATGGATTTGACAAAAACCATCCTGCAGCAGAATATCTAAAGCTCAAACGCTTCTATGTATGCAAACCTATATCTAAAGAACAATTATTGAGTGAAGATTTTGCAGAATACGCCGCTAAAATATATAAGATAATGCATCCGTTAGGCGAATTTCTGAGCGATATTGTAAACGAATAAACGGGGCTAAAGGATTATTCTAATACGACATTTGAGAAGTATGCTGTTTCTAAAACATTTTCTTCATGCGAACAGATAAATATCCCGATGTAACATTTAGCAGGCAGTTGTATTTCTATCTCATTATCGGCTATTTGAGGAGTTAAACTTGTTCCGGTCTTCATCCTAAAAAGATTTCCTTTCCGCTCAAATTGTATTTGACTAGGAGCTCTATTGGCTGAAACAAGCTCTTCAGTAACGCCACCTTTAACCATTCTGTATTGCAAGGAAGTAAGCCCGTCTCCATGAACGGCAATATCGGCATAGCGAGAATCGGCATCTAACGTCTCTCGAACTTGTATGCCAATCTTGCGATGAGTATTTACACCGTCTCCTTCGAACATAATGTTTGCCCGTAAAACAAAGTCTCCATCTTTCTCAAGCCATGCAAAATGAAAAGCATCCAGTCCGCCCCACATATTAGCTCCTGCTCCCTTTAACGTATAGATACCTTTCAGAGAATCATAAGACATCGAACCCTTGAGCTTACAATCACCGATATCCGCAGATTGAATAAACAACTGTATCCTTTCGCTCTCCTGCCCTCCTCTACAGCCGAACAACATTGCAGTGAATATTAAAAGAGACATTGAAAGTATAGCCAATGTAGATATTTTCATCGTATTATAAACTCGTATTTTTAGGTTACAATGGTATATTACAGAATAAATATATTACTCTTTTGTAAACAAGAAGGACTGGTTTTTCTTTATTTTCTGGTATTGTATACTACTTAATCATAAATATAATACAATCCTCAAATATAACCAAACAAAACCCTTTTATATAATCTTATCCTTTTCCAGACTGGATATATATTATTAAACACAACAGTATAGCATCTGTTCAGATCGCCTCATCTCTATTGCTATAAAGATGATGTAGTTTTTTATAAATTCGGATAGAAAATGACTTATTCTTTTATCAATCATAGAACTAATTCGTTGTATAACCTCTCGAAAGTATCATCCAAATCGTCTGAGAATCCCGAACGAGAAGTAGATGTTTGTATAGAAGTGCTACGAACCGCAGTAAGCCAACGGTACCGATCCGATATTTCGTAAGATGCAATTTTACCTCCTGCTTTTGTTCCGGAGCATATTTTATCAAACACGTCTAAATTGATATATAATGATTCTAAATCTAACTCAGACGAAAACAAACGTAACTTATTCTCATCTAACACATAACGAGCCTTTATATATTTAGCCCTTTTGCAGTACATAATAAGCCCAACATTGATAAACTCTTCGCGTTCGACCCTTGGCACAACACGAATAACAGCATATTCATAGAAGTGTTTCCCTGGCATGTTGTGCTTCTTTTATAAATATTTCTGAATGTGCCAATCTCTCCTTCAGGAAGTTTACATATACCCGACGTATATCTGCGGGAGTTTCACCTTCCTCACCCCAATGCAACCAATCATGCGGCAGCAAAGCAACAATCTCTTCTATTTTCTCCGGTACAAGAATCTCTTTAAAAGCCTTATCAACCTCCTCCAATTCTGAAGCATAAGGTAGCAATACATGATCTTTAACCTGAGTAAAAGGGCTTAGCGCATATTTCTCCCAATTTACCCACGAGTGGTGAAAATAAAGCGACGCTCCATGATCGATAAGCCATAGTTCTTTGTGCCACATCAGCATATTGGTATTTTTGGTTGTGCGGTCTACATTTGTCAACAGGGCATCCATCCATACTATCTGAGAGGCTGTTTTACGATCAATCTGCACAGCTACGGGATCGAAAGTTAACGCTCCTGACAAAAAATGCAGTCCCATATTTAAACCACGACTAGCCTGCAAGAGGTCTTGTATCTCTTCATCACCCTCGGTACGTCCAAAAGCCTCATCCAGATTAATAAAGACTATTTCCGGAACACGAAAGCCGAGTGTTTGGGCAATAAGACTACCAACTAATTCACTAACTAGCATTTTTGTACCATGCCCGGCCCCTCTGAATTTGACAACATATTTGAATCCATCGTCACCTTCTGCCAGTGCAGGCAAAGAGCCTCCTTCGCGTAAAGGAGTTATATAGCGTGTAACATTTACTGTCCGTAATTCCATTTTCAATAACGACCCTTCCTTTTTATTATTTACATTAGTTCGTGTTGATAAAGATAAAAAATAGTCAGCGATTATCCCTTATTATTGTACATTATTAATACGAGTCGATCACACATGTACAAATAAAAAAAGCCCACAACATCACGTCGTAGGACTTTCTCATGCCTTAACACAAACTTTACAAAACTACATGTTATATAACCATAAGTAGTAGAATAAAGTTCAATTTATTTTGTTAATTAACTATATTTCCTTGTGTATTTTCAGAATATAAACATTTTAAAACACCTTAACAAACAAACACTTAAATAGAAAGAAAACAGAAGTTTATAATCTATTTTTATATTACAACTTAAAGTTATGCGGATTTTAGGATGTCGTTCATCTTTCGATCAGACATTATAGGGCTGAACAGTGTTTTGTAAATAGGCGACTGAAATATTTTCTTCGATAACATACCTAATCTTGATAAAAGCATGCAGTAACTCCAGATGATTTATCTCCAATCGAGGTTTATCCTTTTGATTATATTGATCTTTGATCATATAATTTGATGATTGAATATATTGATCGTAGTATTTGTATACCATACTTATATACTTATTATTCAAGTCTCTTTCATAGAGAAGATTATCTTTCGACTGGTATACAAAATCTCCAAATAAATTAATAAAGCCTATAAATTGGGTTATTGACTCATCGTAGAAATCATTCCCCCGTATATTATTTTCTATTTGTCCTACATTATAAGATTCGACATACTCGGGTATGATATTTCCAAAGCAAGCTAACCAATTCATCAAATTGTTTGGTTGTTGAATTTTATCTATATTCTTCAGTAGTGTCTCTTTTATCTTCACTAAATCAGTAACAGCAAAAATACATCCTGATTTATCAAGCATGAAGGCATGACGCCCCTCTACATCCGTATCACTATACCAAACCATATACAATGGAAAAGTATAATTCTGCGAACAATACTTGATAATCCAAATACTAAATGATGAACAGATATCATCAAATGAATCTATTTTTACTTCACGAATCATCTCAGAGTAGATAATCTAAAATCCCTAGAAAATGTAAAAGCTCTTATCTTAATCGACTAGACTTTATTATAAGCCATTTATAATTAATCTGATCACTTAAAAAAATAACAGTTTTTTATAGTATTTTACTTCTTATAATACAAATATAAGAGATCATTTCACCTTTTACAACTTTTTGAGAGAATCCTGAATATAAGGGTATCATTTTTAACGATAATCACCTTCAAAGGATTAATCGAGAATGACAATAAAAATGCCTAACCATATCTGATATGATTAAACATAATTCTTATAATATAAAAAGGAAAGGAGGAAAGTCTTTTAAAAGTGTTCTTTACACCAAAGATCTTAAAAACCCCTTATATTAGAGACATTTAATTAGCTCTGAACTAATGATATAAAATCATTAAATTTAAGAACGACATCCGGATATTCTGTATCTTTAATATAGTGCGAAATTTTCACCTCTTTTTTATTGAAATCAAAATCCAAATCCGATAAGTTCAGTGTAATCTCTGTATCAGTTTGTCTATCAATATTTTTCACAAGTCTCTCTCTTACTTTTTGCGATTTTGCTATTCCCTCTTTAAATATTAGAAGTGTTTTAGTCATCGTCTATTATTTTTTATTTAAAATCTTCCGATGGCAAAAATAATTTTTTAAAATAAAACTAAAAAACATGATACTAATTAGTTATTAACAATATAACGCTTTTAACCAAATTGAATGCCTTCCTATACTATTTTATTTTACAATCAAAAATTACATTAGCCTATATAAATTACACACAGACTACACCTAACTACCAATCATAGCACAATATAGAATGATTAAAAACAAGTATAATTTTTCTCTTTTTTTATATCAAATCACTTGATAATATAAAAATAAAAGTTACTTTTGTTATTAATTACACGAGGTATTGAAGATTAAAACATAAGGGAAACTTTTACATAAATTTATTAAAACTGCATAACTCTCTATTTTCCTACCAAGAAAAGATTTGTTATTCACAGTAAATAAGAAAAACTATAATTCCCTCTTAAAAAGATATGCAATTTTATGTCTATAGTATAGATAAAATTGGAATAAGTCAAAAAGCTAAATGTTTTTTGGAGTAGGAATATACACGAAAGTAATTTATGTATATGCAGACGCCTGACATTAACACAGACAATTTAGCAAACTGCAGGCGCAGCCTCCTTGAGTATTCAAGGAGGCTTATTTAAAGCTCATTTCATTTAGTTACTACATCATAGTTGATATATACTTTTTTACTGTAATTTTGTCTTACAAAAAGGTCATACTAAAATCTACAGGCTATATATTATAAGATGAGAAATATAAAACCTCAAAGTATAGGGATTGTCATATCAACTTACAATAATCCCGAATGGTTAGAAAAAACCTTATGGGGATATACTCTACAGACTCACAATACATTCGAATTAATCCTTGCAGATGATGGCTCGGGTGAAGACACCAGAGAATTAATAGATAAATTCAGGAATAAATATTTCCCGAGCATAAAGCACATCTGGCACACAGATGAAGGTTTCAGAAAGTGCAAAATACTAAACGATGCCATAGTAGCTTCAGAATCAGAATACCTTATATTTACAGACCACGACTGTATCCCTCGAAAGGATTTTATTGAGACTCATTTAAGATATGCCGAAAAAGGATATTTCTTATCTGGCGGATATCCCAAATTACCGATGGAGACCAGCAAAGCTATTACTTATGAAGATATCATCTCCGAAAATGCATTCGATATTAAATGGCTAAGACAACACGGCTTGAAGAGTTCTTTCAAGAATACTAAACTCTTAAAGTCAAAAACCTTTGCTTCATTTATGAATTTCATCACCCCCGCAAAAGCCTCATGGAATGGCTGCAACTCATCAGGATGGAAAGAAGACATGCTGGCTATCAATGGTTTTAACGAGTCTATGCAATATGGAGGATTGGACAGGGAGTTTGGGGAACGACTGGTTAACATGGGAATACGTTCTAAACAAATCAGATATTCAGCCATTTGCGTACACCTGGATCATTCTCGCCCATACAAAAATAAGGAACTAATAGAGAGAAATAAAGAAATACGCCGTAACGTAAAGGCAAACAAAATAATAAAAACACCGAACGGAATAGAAAAGCTTTGATCCTTAAAGCAAAGTATATCTTATTTATAGGCAACCACCTGTTTTAGAACATCGGCAATACTATTATCTGAACCAAAGATAAAGAGATAGCGATAGCTACCATTGTATTTAGGAGGAGCCTGAGTCAAATCCTTATTCAATCCGAAGCGATAAAAATATTCGGCAAACAAAACATTGTCGGAGATTTTAGAAAAGTATAAGTTTGGTGTTTCCTCAGCAGAACCAAAGAGCTTAACCAATTCGCAAGAGTATTCTTTTGTAAATCTATTTGTGTTATCAATGCTATCAATACGAGTTATGCAGTCTAACGAAGACTCGCCATTCTTCTGGAAATATTTCCAAAATGGGCTTCTTTCCATAAACATAAGTGTATCCGAAACTATATAGTTACGCTCTGAAGTCTTAGAGTCTGATAACAAATAATCATAAGCAATCTTATATCTTTCGCCATTATCACCTAAAGCATTCTGAGCCATTAAATTTACACTCGAACAAAATATAAATAAAAGTATAGCAAATCTCATTTTTCAACAAAAATAATCACAAATAAAACATATTAATCCATTCTTTAGATACCAAATAAGTATAAAAAGAATCAAATTAACACATAGCAGAAAGACAAATTTATAAAAATTATTTATAAATCCTAGCCATTTCTATTCTACAATCATATTTTCTTTATACTAACTCCAGCTATCCACCCCATCAATATACTGCAAAACACATTATAATGTAGATTATACATCAGTTCTATAAAAGATCGTTATTTTCTATAGAAACTAAAACTAAACAATAAAAAGTGACGACTATTACACTATTTTACTCTTGTTACTTTCAGGTCACCCTCTATTATGAGATAAATAGAATGAAACATGATACAAAAAAAGAGCTGCCTTATTCGGGCAGCTCTTTCATATAATTATGGTTTGACTTTAAACCAAATTACTCAGCTAACAAAATATGCAGAATCTGTACAGCCGCTTTAGTTACTGATGTACCAGGACCAAAAATAGCAGCCACTCCCGATTTATACAAGAAGTCATAGTCTTGAGCAGGGATTACACCTCCTGCAATAACGATGATATCTTCTCTACCAAGTTTCTTAAGCTCGTCTATAACCTGAGGCACAAGAGTTTTGTGACCGGCAGCAAGAGACGAAACACCGAGAACATTTACGTCGTTTTCTACAGCCTGACGGGCAGCTTCTTCCGGAGTTTGGAACAATGGTCCCATATCTACGTCGAATCCGCAGTCAGCATAACCTGTAGCTACAACTTTTGCACCACGGTCGTGTCCATCCTGACCCATCTTGGCAATCATGATACGTGGTTGACGACCTTCTTTCTTTGCAAACTCTTCCACAAGTGCCTTCGCCTCATGGAATGTTGGGTCTTTTTTACTTTCTGATGAATACACGCCTGATATAGTTCTGATTACTGCTTTATAACGTCCAACAATCTCTTCGCAAGCATCGGAGATTTCTCCTAAAGTAGCACGCAAGCGCGCAGCTTCAACTGCAAGCTCCAACAGGTTACCTTTCTTCGTTTTCACACATTCTGTGATAGCAGCTAATGCTTTCTTCACAGCTTCGTTGTCACGTTTAGACTTCAAGTCGTTCAAACGTTCGATCTGTTGACGACGCACCTCAGTATTGTCAACATCAAGAATATCGATAGGATCTTCTTTTTCGAGGCGATACTTGTTGATACCAATAATTGCTTGTTGACCTGAGTCGATTCTAGCCTGAGTACGAGCAGCAGCTTCTTCGATACGCATCTTAGGAAGACCGGTTTCGATAGCCTTAGCCATACCACCCAGTTTTTGAACTTCCTGGATCAAATCCCAAGCCTTATGTACAAGTTCGTTTGTTAGTGTTTCCACATAATAAGAACCAGCCCAAGGGTCGATCTCTTTACATATTTGAGTTTCTTCCTGAATGTATATCTGAGTATTACGTGCAATACGAGCAGAGAAGTCGGTAGGCAATGCGATAGCCTCATCCAATGCATTTGTGTGCAAAGACTGAGTGTGTCCCAAAGCAGAAGCCATAGCTTCAATACAAGTACGTCCAACGTTGTTGAAAGGATCTTGCTCTGTCAACGACCATCCTGATGTCTGAGAGTGAGTACGCAATGCAAGAGACTTCGGATTTTTAGCACCAAAGCTCTTCACAATCTTAGCCCACAAAAGACGTCCGGCACGCATTTTGGCAATCTCCATAAAGTGGTTCATACCAATAGCCCAGAAGAATGATAAACGAGGAGCAAACGCATCTACGTCGATACCTGCATCGATACCTGCCTTAAGGTATTCCATACCATCGGCAAGCGTATATGCTAACTCGATATCGGCAGTAGCTCCCGCTTCCTGCATGTGATAACCCGAGATAGATATTGAGTTGAACTTAGGCATCTTCTGAGATGTATATTCGAAGATGTCAGCGATAATTTTCATTGAGAATTCCGGTGGATAGATATATGTATTACGCACCATAAATTCTTTAAGGATATCATTTTGTATAGTACCCGCCATTTCTTCCAGCTTAGCACCTTGCTCCAATCCTGCATTGATATAGAATGCAAGAACAGGAAGTACCGCACCGTTCATTGTCATAGATACTGACATCTGATTCAATGGAATACCTTCAAACAAAACTTTCATATCTTCTACCGAGCAAATAGACACCCCGGCTTTACCAACGTCACCTACTACACGAGGATGGTCGGCATCGTATCCACGGTGTGTGGCAAGGTCAAACGCAACAGAAAGACCTTTTTGACCCGAAGCCAAGTTACGACGATAAAATGCATTCGACTCAGCAGCAGTAGAGAACCCTGCGTACTGACGGATTGTCCAAGGACGCATAGCGTACATACCCGAGTATGGTCCACGCAAGAATGGAGGAATACCTGAAGCATAGTTAAGATGCTCCATCCCTTCCAAATCTTCTTTTGTATAAACAGACTTAACCGGAATGAGTTCGGGTGTCATCCAGTCAGCTTCTATACCATTATCAGCAGCCCATTTTGTAGCGTCTGTAGCAACAAAACCCGAACTGTTGATATCAATGTTTTTGAAATTAGGTTTCATATTTATTTTTTATTTGATTATTTACGATATAGGAAATAAAATGAAAACAGCCACATCCCAAATAGCATGGGATATAAGCACTGTCAGCAAGTTTCTGTTTTTCATATATATGAATCCCCAAAAAGCCCCACATATAAAGGCAGCCATAAAAAGCATAAAATTGAACGCCCATATATGCACAAAGGCATAGATAAGTGTTGTTATAATATATGCTTTCATACTTCCGAGTTTGCTTTCGCTCAATGAACGTTGAACATATCCACGCCAAAAGATTTCTTCGGCAGGACCTATCCAAAACAATAGAGCCAATGCAAGAAACAATTTGCTTTGCCCGTCTTTCATGGCATACACATCGCTTACTTGCGGATGAGCAAAATCGAATAGCATTCCGGAGGTTGCATTACCTAAATAGAAAACGCCCCATAATACGATTGCAGAGCCAACACCCAAAGCAACATCTTTTATATTGAATGAGAACTCGGCTTTCCAGTCTTTTCTAAACAGAAAGCTCAAAGCTGTAAGTGTTCCTGCGGCGGCAAGCATAACATACCAGAAATTGATATGCGGGCTTGTCCATTGCGAAAACATTACAAACCAAAAGACTATTGCTACTAGGATTGCACCTGCAAGTTTTTTCATATCAGGATAGCTAAAATTAGGGCTAACGACAATGATGCACTAAACATCAATTGTAGTTGAGCAGTTCCTTTGTCCAATTCATTGATAGGAGTAACATCTTCTTCTGTTATCTGCGACATGGCTTTACAGTTCTTATATGCTACCGGTACTGTTATCAGAGTGATAAGAGCCGTTATCGGCAAAATATTAAGAACCACCATTACGATAATAGACAAATAAGCCAATATCGTCAACAGATAATAATGTATTACAGAAGCCTTCATCCCGATCAGCATTGCGTATGTTTTGATTTCCGCATAACGGTCGCTTCTGATGTCACGTGTATTATTTGCATGCAACACGTTGACAGTAATAAACGCCATAGGGAAAGAAACAAAAAGCAACAACCAGTCGAAGTGCCCAAGCATTACATATCCTGTACCCAGCATAATAGAGGGACCATAAACCAGAAAGATAAGAAGGTCTCCCAATGCTTTGAACTTGAAACGATAATAAAATACAGCGCCTATAGTACCAAATAAACCAACCCACACCAAGTCTATACCTGCTTGCGAAACCAAAAATAAACCAAGAGTTATCCCCAAAGCAATAAATGCCCATCCGTAAATAAACACCTGTTTAGGAGTAAATAGTTTGCTGGTAAGAATATCTGTTCCTACCTTGCCTTCTCTGTCTACACCATATTTATAGTCGTAATAATCACTGATCAGGTTACCACCTGCCTGAAAAACAACTGCGCCAATGATTGCAATTACACCCAATATCCAGTTAGCAGAACTTTCGGGGTACACGTGTATTGTATACATCATTGCAATAAGAGCAGGAAGAGATGATACCGGAAACGACCATGGTCGCGTAGCAATTACCCAGTTTTTTAGTATTGGTTTTTTTGTTTCCATTTTTATCCGAATTATAAAATATTATTCGATGCCCAGTTTTGCATTGAACATTTTTAGAGTCTCAAGGACATTGCTCTTCACATTAATGAAGTGTTCTATACCTTGCGCTTTCAAATCTTCCATGCATGCAGGAGCTCCGGCAACAACAAAATGTTCTTTGCCTTCGATCAACTTATGAGCTTCAGGAGCGTATGTTGCGTACTCATCGTCACTAGAACAAAGTACAATAACATCTGCTTTTTTCTCACGAGCAGCTTTGATTCCTGCTTCAACTGTTTCGAAACCTAAATTGTCGATAATCTTGTATCCGGCACAAGCAAAGAAGTTACTTGAGAACTGTGCACGTGCAAGACGCATACCCAGATTACCAATTGTTAGCATAAATACTGTAGGAGCACCATGTTTCTCTGTAGCTAGACGAAGTGTTTCGAATGCTGTACCTAAGCGGCTGGTAGGTAACGGCATATATTCTCCTTTTTCGGAAGAACATCCGCAATTACAACCTTCTTTTACAATTTTGCTTTCGGCCTTCTCTGTAAAGTTAGGATATTGATTAGTTCCCAATAATACTTCACGGCGAGTAGCCAATGCTTTGAAACGGATATCAGCTGAAGTTTTAACGGCAGTTTGTACTGTTGCCGCTTTCAATGCTTCATAAAATCCTTTTTCGTCTACTTCGAGGAACAATTTCCAAGCTTGTTCAGCTATAGATTTAGTAAGGTTCTCGATATAATATGAACCCGCTGAAGGGTCAGTTATCTTATCGAAATGACATTCTTCTTTCAACAATAGTTGTTGGTTACGTGCAATACGTTCAGAGAAGTCATCCGGAGTTTTATATGTTTCGTCGAAAGGACGTACTGTCAACGAATTAATTCCGGCAATAGTAGCCGACATTGATTCTGTTTGTGTACGAAGCAAGTTCACGTGGGCATCGTAAACAGTCTTGTTGAAAGTAGATGTTTGTGCATGAACATATATTTTTGCAGCACAATGACAAATTCCTTCAGGAGATTTGTTTGGACATTCGTTAGCACAGATAGGTTTGTAAGCTTCTACTATTTCGGCCCATAACCAGCGTGCTGCACGGAACTTAGCGATTTCCATAAAATAGTTACCGCCAATACCAAAGTTAAATTTGATCTTCTTAGCAACCAATGTAGGGTCTAGTCCTGCTTCAACAAGGGCAGACATCAACTGATTACCATTAGCCAGCGCATATCCAAGTTCCTGATAGATGTAAGCACCACCGTCACTCAATGCATAGGCATTAACAGCCAATACTCTGAAACGAGGTAGCGGAGCCGCAGCTTTAACTATCTCTGCTGCTTTCTCTACCCATCCGTCTGCATTACGGCCCTTTTTCAATAGGGGTTTGAAAGGGTCGTAGTTTACAGAACCAAAGCACTTCATCACATCTGCACCCGATTCTTTGATGTATTCAACTAAGATCTTAGTTAATTCCAAAGATTTGCGATGACATGTACTAAAGTTAAGCTCTACAGCTTCAGGATGAATGTCTTTCAACAATGTCTTGATGTTGTCGGCGTTTACATCATCTCCTTCGATATGAAATCCTAGAGATGTGATACCTTTGTAAAGTACGTCAAGAGCTTTTGCGTTTGCTGCCTTGAAATCGCGGACGTCAATATCCTGACGAGTATACCAGTCGTTATCTTTCTTGGTACCACGCACGTAAGGAAATTCACCCGGAAGTGACACAGCCGTATTAAGGCCTTCAAGGTCCTCACTTCTGTAAAAAGGGTTTACATTGAACCCTTCGTTTGTTTTCCAAATAAGTTTTTTCTCAAAATCAGCCCCTTTCAGGTCTGCTACGATTTTTGCCATCCACTCTTCAGTAGATATCGGCGGAAAATTTGAGAAAAGCTTTTCTTTCTGATTAGCCATGATTAATAAAATTGTTTAATATATAGGTTATATTTTATTGATTCTTAAAAGATTATAAATGGCCTATCTATATTTACATAAATGTTATTTATAGGTGCTTAAATTCAAACAGTTATCCTTATTAAAAATGCACCACAAAAGTAATCCTTTTTGTTTGGTTGGTAAAGTTTTCGAGCCTAAAAAAACTTAGGATTGGCAGTTTATATGTTAATAATGAAAAGGACTTTAGCCTTTTTATACTATTCAGTTCTATCATCCGGTAGCTGGTTTAAGGTAGAATTGAAATACCAAAGCTACATTTTAAGGCTTCTAAAAAGCATCAGAAATTTGGTTGCTCTATCGCCCCTAAACAGTTTGATATAACAAAGAAGAAGGATAGAACACGAGTTCTATCCTTCAGTATATTAATACATAAGAAAGTCTTTATTTTACATCTGCATTCATCAGAATATTGGGTTTAGCCACAAATTCTCTGAAATCATCTGCAGACGAATGTCCTTTGAATGGTGCATAAAAATGTTCCGGCTTATCGCTCTCCCAAGCATTGCGCCAGAATAATACCCATGCTATTTTATATTGGTTTATAACAGGATATACAGCTTGTGTAAAATACATAGAATCCGGTATAGATTCCATTCCCGTTTCTCCGATAGTCGGTATTTTACCAGACTTAGCTGCATAGCCGGTTACAATCTTAAGATTGAGATCCATCGCTTCTTTGTATTTTGCTACAGCTTCACTGTCTTTACCCGGCACATAGCAGTCATAACCCACTATATCAACATATTCATCACCGGGATAACGCTCTAGATACTCGGCTTCATTTTTTGTTTCTGATGGAGAATAGGCATAAAGAAGATTGTGTACGTTTTTCTTATCACGCAAATACTCTACGGTCATAATCCACAATTGTTTATACTCCTCGGGCGTACACTGTTTACTGCCCCACCAGAACCATGCTCCTGTATGTTCATGATACATACGGAACACAACGGGAATCAGGGTGCCTTTATCATCCTTCAAGTCGAGAAAGAAATCTGCAACACGATCCAGCCATGTGAGGTACTTTGCATGATTAGAGCCATTAGGCAGTATCGTTCTTACAACCGAATCCTGCGCACAGTCCCAAGCGGTATTTCCTGTTACTATATTGTCTCCATGCCAACTGGCTGTTGTTATGCCACCTCTATAGTAGGTTTCTTTGATATAGTGCTTCATATCGGAAAAGTAGACAGAATCAAGATTAAATTGAGCTCCGATTTCGATATGTCCTAACTCCCACCCTACCACTGCAGGATAATCGCCCGTCACATCTTTCACATCCGACCGCCCGGCTTCTTTATACCAGCCATGACCATACGCCAAAGCATCCTGATGACCAACCATTATACCCTTATCTAACGACTTAAATAATAGGTTGTACAGCTCCACAGTTTCTTTTGTGGCATTTTTATCAATAGGCAATTTCATATCTGCTATCGTTTCTTTTTGCTTACATGATACGAGTACCATAGCTACAGACATTAGTAATACAAATGTTTTCTTCATTATATATTCATTTTTCAGTTTGTTAAAAAGTAACAACCAACGGTCACAGGAGAGAAGTGTATGTAAAAGTAACAGGTTCAAGCTATTTTATTCGTGTCACTTTTTTGTCCGATATATAGTATTTCTGGTTCTCATCATTAATAGATGATTAACTGTCTCAATTATATATATCAGTCACATCATTCTCCATCAATATGGTTTCAGACTGAGTGAACACCTTAAAATCGTTAGCGGCAGGATGTCCCACAGTAGGTGCATAATAATGATGTTCCATATCACTGGCATTGCGCCATACAAGCACATAGCAAACCTTTACCTTTTGTAGAATAGGCAGTAATGTTGCCGTAAACCAATCCGACTGGGGTATCCCCTCCAATCCTGTCTCGGTGAAGGCTGCTAATTTACCTTTGCTTTCGGCTATATCGGACACTATTTTAAGCTTCTTCGCAGCAAGCTGAGGGTTGTTTCCTCCATCGGGGCGAAAGTCCCAATAGTTGTCCATACCGAGCATATCCACATATTCATAACCCGGATAGTATTCTAAGAATTCCTCTTGTGTTGTAAACTTGCAATCGGGCGAGAATGCATATATGAAGTTATGCACTCCTAAATCGTTTCGCAAATAGTCGATCGTAAACCGCCACAAAGCAATGAATTCATCTTTCGTACAATATCCCTTTCCCCACCAAAACCAATCGCCATCATATTCATGAAACGGACGAAATATAACAGGGATAAGCACTCCCTCTTTATCTTTAAATGCTGAAGCAACATCAGCAATAGATTGTAAGTATTTTTTATATTTATCGTGTAATTTCCCTCCGGGAAGAATGTCCGGAACAACTTTTATAGGATCTTTCTCCCAATAAAAACTTCCATCGTTAGCGAGATTACTAGCATGCCAAGCAAAGGTGGAAACACCTCCCCTGTTGTAAGTATCAACAACGGAAGTAATGAGCTCATGTTTAGCCTTCTCAAACCGCTCTGAATCGGAGGTAGTCACATTGGCAAAATCGAGGCCTATAACGGCAGGATGACTACCTGTAACATCTTTGACATCACTTCTATTTTTATCTCCAACCCAAGTACGTCCATAGCTGGTAGCTTCCTGATGTCCGAAAAGAACCTTACCGCTCTTCTGTATATCTTTCAAATTCTGATATAAATTTTTTGTTCGCTCTGTAGCTTGCCTGTCAACCAATGTATCAGAAGCTTTCACGGGAACAATGATAAAAACGAATAGGAAAAAGAAGATATACCTCATCATCACGGTAAAGGTTAATAATCAACAGTCTCCCGGACTGGCCGGAAAACTGTTGAAATAATAATACTTAATTTAATTCCATACTCTATACTCTGGGTAAGTATGGAATCTCTCACCTAAAAAAACCAACCTATATTGAAAAACAATCATTTTATAGTAAACAATACCTTGCCTTTTATATCATTAGAGGAAGCTCCTACCTGAAATTCAAAATCTCCGGGCTCTACCACACGTTTATTTTCGAGATTAATAAAAGAAAGATCGTTTAGCTTCAACTTAAATGTTACAGTTTTTGTTTCACCTGCTTTTAAAGCAACCTTTTCAAAACGGCGCAATCTTTTCACATCGGGAACCAGTGATGCCACCAAGTCGCTTGTATAAAGTTGTACAACCTCTTTTCCATCGCGGCTACCTGTATTTTTTACATCTACAGATACAGTTACTTCTTCATTCGAATTAAGAGGTAATTGAGACTTATCTAACTTTATATTTGAATATGTGAAAGTTGTGTAACTCAAGCCATACCCGAACGGATATTCGAAGTTATAGTCTCCTTCATAATTGTATGCAGCATCGGTATTTACTTGCTCATCAGAATATTTATGGAAATACGGCACTAATGAATTCGGATATGCCGGATATGTATAAGGCAATTTACCTGAAGGGTTTACATCTCCCGCCAAAATATCGGCCAATGCATCGGCTCCGTAAATTCCCGGTAAATATGTCTGTATTATACCATCTACTTTGGATGAGAACTTAGAGATCAGACGAGGTCGTCCTTCGCTCAATACCAAGATCACTTTCTTTCCAAGTTTCAGCATTTCCTGAGCCAGCTCTGTTTGCAAGTCATTCAGGTATAAATCGTTCAAATCTCCCGGTTTCTCGCAATATGAGTTTTCACCCAAACACAATATTATATAGTCTACATTCTTAGCGGCAGCAATAGCCTCATCGAAACGGTCTTTATGCTCTGTATCCCATTTTGTTTCTTTTGTGTAGCTCACACCCGGAACATAAGAAACATTTGCTTTACCGAATTTTTGTTGTACCGCATCAAGAATATTATGATACAAGTCACCAAACTCGTCTATTTTTTCACCTTGCCAAGAGAATGTCCATCCTCCGTTTAGCGCACGTTTGCTAACTGCATTAGGACCTGTCACCAGAATCTTCGCTCCTTTACTCAATGGCAATACATTGTTGTTGTTTTTCAGCAACGTGATACCATCTGCTGCTGCATTGTAAGAAGCTTGTTGGAATGCCTTAGAGTTAAACTCCGGATAATCTTTCGCATAGGTATTCGGTGTTTCAAACAATCCAAGCTTTATTTTCACAGTCAATACTCTTGTTGCAGCGTCATCGATGCGTGACATCGGTACTTGACCTTCATTGACAAGCTCTGTCAACAAATCACAAAATTCTTTATAGTTGTAAGGAATCATCGACATGTCGATTCCTGCGTTAATACCTGCTTTGATTGCTTCTTTGATAGAAGGAACCATTTTGTCACGGTTATACAACTTGTTTATATCTTCCCAGTCTGTAACAATCATACCCTGAAAGCCTAAATCCTGACGCAGCAATTTAGTCATCAGCTCATAGCTGGCATGTACAGGTACATTGTTTATAATACCCGAGTTGATCATTATAGTATGTGCACCGGCATCGATAGCCGCCTTAAAAGCAGGAACATGATATTCGAGTAATACATTCTCGGGAATATAAGCAGGCGTACGGTCTTTTCCACTAATTGGAGCCGAATAGCCTATAAAGTGCTTGATACATGAAGCCACCTTTGTTGGGTTTGCTATATTATTATCATCGCCTTCATATCCTTTCACCAATTCGTATCCGAAAACCGAACCGATATAAGGGTCTTCTCCAAATCCTTCGTACTGGCGAGGGAAACGTGGATCGAGTCCTAAGTCCAGTACAGGCGAGAAGTTCCAAGGCACATTACTTGCACGTGTTTCGTAAGCTGTAATTTCACCCATCTTACGGGCATGTGCCGGATTCCATGTAGCGGCAATACCTATTTCCTGAGGGAACATGGTAGAACCTGCCGTATAAGTAGCTCCGTGTATCTGGTCGAGACCATATATAACAGGAATTTTCATACGGGTTTCCTTCGTTGCTACTTCCTGAATCTGCTCTACAGCTTTAGTCCACCACTGAGGCGTACGCGCACGTGTACCGGGAGCGTTAAGAATAGATCCTACATGGTATTTAACAACAGCTTCGCGCACTTTGTCTGCATCTATCTCCAATGTGCTGGTAGGAGGAGTGTCCTGACCTTTACAAACCAGATCAACTGTTATCTGAGACATCTGCCCTATTTTCTCTGCCAATGTCATTTTCGACACCATTTCGGCTGCTCTTTTCTCTGCATCACCCTTTTGCGCATACATGCTGCAGGCGATACCCAATACAACTACTAATACTGCTAATTTTCTCATATAAAATATTTAAGTTCTACAAATAAACTATTCGTATACATTGTCATCCTGAACTTCAGTAAACAATTTCTACTCTTGCGGTTAGGTATTTTCTGTTCTCAATAAGACAATATATGTCAAATATACCTCAAAAAACACGATCTCCGAAACAAAGAGTTTATAATTCAAACTAAAAATTAACCTAATACTACCTCTATTTTACTCACCGAACCGGCAGGCTGTAGCGGAATAATGTTTCCTGACAAAGCCTTTCCGTTAACTATTATACTTTTTACTCCTCGATTCACTCCTGTATTTTTAATATCGATGAGATAAGTTGCATCTCTGAATTTGCGTGTCACCTCAAACCCTTTCCAATCGGAAGGAATACAAGGATTTATTTCCAATCCATTATAATCCGGCTTGATACCCAGAATAAATTGCGTGATCGCATAATAATTCCATGCTGCCGTACCGGTTAACCAAGAGTTCTTAGCTTCACCCGGCTTGAATGCATCTTTCCCGGCAATCATCTGAGAATACACATAAGGCTCTACTTTATGCAATTCTGATATTTCTTCGGTATAAGAAGGGCATATCTTGCGGTAATATTCCCATGCATAATCGCCTCGTCCCAAGATGGTTTCGGCAATCATGATCCAGGGATTATTGTGACAGAAAATACCTGCATTTTCTTTATAGCCGGCAGGGTAAGACGAAATCTCTCCGTATTCGACTACATATTCTGTAAACGCCGGATTATTCAACACAATACCATTAGGTGTATCCAGATATTTTTTGACAGAATCCAGCGATTTCTCTACCATACCTTCTTCCAGCCCCACTTTTGCCATCGCACACCAACCTTGCGACTCGATAAATATCTTTCCTTCCTTATTTTCATTACTACCGATTTTCTTTCCGTAATAATCATAGGCACGAAGATACCAATTACCATCCCATCCATGCTTCTTAACGGCTTCGATCATAGAGTCAATATAACCCTGTGCACGGTCAGCTTCCTGATTATTTCCTATCTGGCGGCAAAGCGTTACATAGTCCTGACCACAAACAATAAAAAGTCCGGCTATCATCAAAGATTCGGCTTTCGATCCTTCCGTTTTATTTTCAGTCGTCTGGAATGATTCATTCGGATCCCACGAAAAACAGTTTAAATTCAGACAGTCGTTCCAGTCGGCACGCCCGATAAGAGGCAGTAAGTGAGGTCCCAAGTTTTCGATCACGTGATTGAATGAAACAGTCAAGTGGTGAAACAGTGATTTCTCTGTTCCCACCTGATTGTCGAAAGGAACAGCCTCGTCTAATATGGAGAAGTCTCCCGTCTCTTTCAGATAGGCGACTGTTCCGAAAATGAGCCACATCGGATCGTCGTTAAAACCACCGCCGATATCATTGTTCCCTCGCTTGGTAAGTGGCTGATACTGGTGATAACAACCGCCATCACTAAACTGTGTAGACGCAATATCGATGATACGCTGACGAGCACGTGTGGGAATTTGGTGAACGAAACCAACCAAGTCCTGATTGGAGTCGCGGAATCCCATACCTCGCCCGATTCCCGATTCGAAGAAAGATGCGGAGCGAGAAAAATTAAACGTAACCATACATTGATATTGGTTCCAAATATTGACCATGCGGTCTAATTTTTCTTCACTGCTCTTTAGCACATAGCTGCTTAATAAATTATTCCAATAGGCTTTTAATTCATTAAATGCAGCCTGTACTTTTGCAACCGTATCGAATTTGGCAATGGTCTCCTTTGCTTTGCTCTTATTGATAACACCTTTCGATTCCCATTTATCCTTGCGGTTTTCGTATTCTACATAACCCAATACGAATATCAGTTCTTTCGTTTCGCCGGGTTTTAATTCTATTTCGAGGTAATGCGATGCTATAGGCGACCAACCGTGAGCCACAGAGTTGACAGGCTTTCCCGCCATCACCGCTTGCGGATCACGAAACTCATTATACAAACCTATAAATGATTCCCTGTCGGTATCAAACCCTTGTATCGGAGCATTTACGCTATAGTAAGCATAATGGTTTCTACGCTCTTTGTATTCTGTTTTATGATAAATGACAGAGTCTTCTATTTCTACTTCTCCTGTAGAGAAATTACGCTGAAAGTTTTCCATGTCGGTAGCAGCATTCCATAAGCACCACTCGGCAAAAGAAAACAGTTTGAATCGTTTGGTTTCTGTCGACTTGTTTGTCAACTTCACCTTCTGAACTTCCGCCCATGTCTTCAGGGGCACAAAGAAAAGTACTTCTGCTTCTATTCCGTTTTTCTCGCCGGTAATGGTTGTATAGCTCATTCCGTGGCGGCATTCATATCTATCGAGTTCAGTCTTGCAAGGCTTCCACCCCGGCGACCAAACAGTTCCTCCATCGTTGATATAAAAATAGCGTCCGCCATTATCCATAGGAACATTATTGTAGCGATAACGAGTAATACGGCGAAACTTAGCATCTTTATAAAAAGAGTAACCTCCGGCAGTATTTGATATCAAAGAGAAGAAATCTTCATTACCCAGATAGTTGATCCATGGCCATGGCGTCTGAGGATTTGTAATCACATATTCCCGACGCTGATCGTCAAAATATCCAAACTTCATATTTTAATTTTAAGCATTATTTTAAATCGAAATGTTCTATCATCTCCATACACATACGCCCATTATGATACGGGCATTTCCAGAACCCTGCCTTATCATCTTTTTGATTGATTGTTCCGTCTTCTTTTTGGCTCCAATACCATTCGCCATTGTCTTGGTCGACGATCTGATTGCGGATATAATTCCATATCCGTGCAGCCTTCTCTTTATATGTTATGTCTTTAGAGTTTTTGTACGCATACATATATCCTACTACAGATTCTGCCTGTACCCACCAATGACGGTCGCCATCTATGTGATTCCCATCCTTTTCGTATATCATACTGCCTTCTGCCTGCAAACCTTCGGATGCAGCATCTGCTATATCCAATGATATATTTTTTATTTCGGCAAGTAAGTCTCTATCGCCCAACATATCAGCAGCTTCGAATAACAACCATGAGGCTTCGATATCGTGTCCGTAGGATATGGCTGTAGACTTCACATTCCACTCTTCGTCGAAAAAGAGATTCAGATGGTTTGTTTTCTTATCCAATATACGCTCGGTGAAAATACCAATCAATCTTTTCTGGGCTGCTTTAAGCTGCTCATTGTCCCACACCCGGCACAGATTGGTATATGGTTCCAAAACGTGCAGATGTGTATTCATTGTTTTCTTTTCATTGGCATCCTTATCACTCAGGCGCATATCTTCGATAGGCTTCCAATCCTGAGTATAGGCTTCGAGATAGCCGCCCAATTTATCATCATGACATTTCTCTATCAGATAGAAGAATTCTTTTGCCAATTCCAGAGCCTGCTTGTTTCCTGTTGCACGATAAAACTCCGAGAAACCGTATAGCATAAACCCTTGCACATAGGTTTGTTTTTTTGTACTTACAGGATTTCCTTTATAATCGAGTTCCCAATATACTCCTCCGTATTCCCTATCAAGAAAATATGCAGTAATATAATCGAAAGCCCGTTGAGCCATATCGAGGTATTCCTTCTTCTTCAATATGCGGTATGCAGAAGAAAAAGTCCACAGGATACGGGCATTTAGTATAGCACCCTTATTTGCTTCAGGGTGCAATATGTTATTACCATCTATCTGTCCGTAGAAACCTCCATGCTCTGTATCCTGCATCTTATCGATCCAGAAAGCCAATATATTATTCTCCAGTTCGTTTTTGAAACCGTTCATAGATCAATCTTTTTGGGCACGTTTAGCATCCAGTTCGGCAGTTATTTCTTTTACTTTCTTTTCAGAAAGGGGATAAGCCATCATTCCAAGGAAAGCAATAATACAACAAATAGCAGGAAGGATACTTATCATCAGTCGCTCTCCAAAAATAGTATCCATACTTTGCTGAGCAATATGCGGATTATATTTGAATATGGATAAAATCCATCCGGTAAGAGCTGCACCTAAAGCCCATCCTAATTTTTGGGACATAGAAGACGATGAGAAAATTAGCCCTGAAGCACGACGGTTCGTTTTCAGTTCCTGATAATCTACAATATCGGCAAACATACTCCAAAGAAGAGGTAAAACATAACCTGCACAAAGAGAGATTAATGTTTGTAGTAATAATATCCAGCCTAACTCATTAGGTATAAAATAGAACACTACACTTAACGCTGCGGCTCCCGCCATAGCCAACATGTATGTTCTTTTCTTTCCGTATTTGGACGATAAAACAGGGGCTAGAATAACACCTACAAGGTTGGCAGCCTGACCAACAAGGAAGTAAATAGTAGTCATATCCCAACCTGTAACCGGCATTTTATATGCAAACTGTACGTAGTCTCTAAAATAGTAAATGGCTACACCATCGCGAACAGCATTAAACAACAAAGCAGCAAGCCCTGTGCCTACCAATATCCACCAAGGTGCATTATGAAACAGATTTTTCAAATCCTGCTTTACAGAAGTATTTTCATCTTCATTAACAGGCTCTACACGTTCGCGTGTCCATCTGAAACAAAAAATGAACAGAATCGTACATAACACGCCAATAGAAGCTACGGCTAGCGTCCAACCAATAGGAGATGTACTTACCGATGTTTCGGTTACCGCTTTCGTAACATCTACAGCCGCTTTGCCCTCGAGACCAGCAAACATATCAACCAATGGCTGCAACAACATAAAGGTTATAAAGCTACCAATAAAAGCAAACGACATACGGTACGAAGAAAGAATATTCCGTTCTTGCGGATTAGATGACATCACACCTAATAATGAAGCATAAGGCACATTTATCAGGGAGTATACAATCATCATCAGGGAATAAGTGATATAAGCATAAACGAGTTTCCCTGTTGATCCGAAATCCGGAACAAAGAATGTTATAACTCCCATTACGGAGAATGGCACAGCAAACCAAAGTAAATATGGGCGATATCTTCCCCAACGGGTCTTAGTACGGTCGGCAGCTATACCAACGAATAAGTCAAATACCGAATCCCACAGACGGGCAACCAGAAACATAGTTCCTGCCGCTGCTGCTGTTATACCAAAAACATCTGTGTAAAAGAACAAGGAGTACATGCCGAATATCTTCCAAAACATGGAAGAGGCCATATCTCCAAATCCATAGCCGATTTTCTCTTTTAAAGTAACTGTTGTTGTTTTCATGGTGGATAATAGGTTGTTTCAAAAGTAAGATCACTCTATCAGAGTGTTATCCTCTTTGTCACGCCGGACAAGCCGGAAGTTCTCCATTACATCCGGCATGACAAAGAGATAGTGAAAAATACCCTCGAAACATTTAGTATTATTATTTTAATTCTAGATTTTTCTTAATCAAAGCCGACAATGTCTGTACCGATGTAGCCGAACGATAACCGTCAGACGCTGTATTGAAACAGTAATCAACTAAGCGATCTACAGAAGATACTGCCACATGCATACGGGTGTCGCATGAAGCATAATACAGATATACCGTACCATCGTCGTCCGCTATCCAACCATTCGTAAATAATACATTAGACACATCTCCTACCCTTTCGTCATCTATCGGAGCCATTAAGTGTCCGGCAGGTTCTGCTATCAACTTATCGGGCTGCTCCAAGTCGGTCATGTAAAGATACAATACATATCTTAATCCCGCAGCACAGGCACGCACTCCATGTGCAAGGTGTAGCCAACCTTTTGATGTTTTTATAGGATGCGGACCTTCTCCATTCTTCAGTTCCTTGATGGTATGATAGTAACGGAAATTGATTATCTTTTCTTCTTTCACCTCTGCATTGGTAATATCATCTATCAATGCCCAACCGATTCCGCCACCACTACCGGCATCGATAAATCCGTCTTGAGGGCGTGTATAAAGTGCATATTTTCCGTTTACAAATTCGGGATGCAAAACAACATTCCGTTGCTGACTCTTTGTTTTCAAATCAGGCAGACGCTCCCAATTGATCAGATCTTTTGTACGTGCAATGCCTGCTGCAGCTACAGCTGAAGACAAATCTCCGGCTGACGCTTTCGGATCTTTCCTTTCGGAACAGAACACACCATAAACCCACCCATCTTGGTGAGCAGTAAGGCGCATATCATAAACATTTGTGTCGGGGTTGCCAGTTTCAGGCATAGCAATAGGATAATCCCAAAAGCGGAAATTATCTATACCATTTGGACTTTCGGCTATTGCAAAGAACGATTTACGATCATTGCCTTCGACACGTACAGCCATTATATATTTACCTTTCCACTTGATTGCTCCGGCATTGAATGTTCCGTTTATTCCAAAACGTTCCATAAAATAAGGGTTGGTTTGGGGATTGAGATCATAACGCCAGAAGACAGGAGCATGACCGGCTGTTAATACAGGATTTTTATATCGTTCGAAAATACCATTACCCGGTAATATTGGTTCATTTTTTAATGTAACTAAATTCTCATATTCTGCTGTAACAGCGTTAAGACGTGTATTGAAAATGTTGCTCATCACTTGATTTTTAAGGGGTTCAACCTGATTAAGTTTTATTAGAATTACTTTACTCTTTGTGTTTTAGCTTCTATTTAGTATTTAACTTATCTGCATATTCTTTTATTAATTTGATTGTTGAATCTGTATCAAATACAGAGTTCAAACCTTGCTCTTCTTGCGCCGGATCTCCGACATAATCGTCCCACGGTTTCCAAAATTCATGCGCCGGACGTCCGAATCCACCCCATGCCCAGAAATTACAACCTGCGATAGTTCCTTTATCCTTAGAAGCTGTTACTATGTGTTCAAAGATATTGGCATAGTATTTATCACGGGCTGTAACAGGATCATCCAGGGTATATTTATGATTGTCACGAGGAAAACCAAATTCTTCGATTGTCATCGGTTTATTCAGTTTTTTTGCCACAGCCAGATGTTCAGAGATATATTTATCTGTTCTCACAATTGCCGTATCTACCGATTCTTTAATCTTGGTTATATCGATCCAACTCCAGTTTTTAGGCCAAATATGTATTGTCAGATAATCGACATTCGGATCTGCATGTATCTCTTCATAAAGATTAATATCTCCTTCCGAGCCCATAAGTCCTTCGTTTCCGATAGATATGAGATGATTAGAGTCTAGCGAACGTATCAATGCTGTTGTTTCTTTCAGCCATTTCTTAAATGCAGGTTTACCTTCGTCACTAAACACACGCGGCTCGTTTCCCACCTGCCACGACATAAGGGCTGTATCTTCGGTATATTTTTTTCCTGTATATTTATTTGTACGAGAAACGACATGCTTTACATGATTAAGAAACATTGTATGACAACTGTCGCAGTCGGCATATTGTGCCACATGCTTAACAAATACAGGCCAATCATAAACTCCTTTTTCGGGAACATTTCCTTTTCCTGACCATTCGAGATACTGACCATAACCGCCACTCCATTCCCAGCTATTATTGAGATAGAGAACAGCATGCATATTGCGTTTGCCCAGCTCTGCCATGAAGAAGTCTAGTCCATCGAAAATAGTATCGTTGTATACACCGGGTGCTGTTTGCAACGTTGGCCTCACCTTTACTGCTTGTCCGGCAACACCATCTGCCCCCACCAGTACACGTAAGTTATTGATGCCATTTTCTTTCATGAAGTCGAGTTCTTTCAACAAGCGTTCACGATTCCCGCCTTCTCCTGTAGAGCCTAATATTGCGCCATACCAGTAGTTTGTACCAATAAAATAATACGGATTGTCGCCTATTACAAAGTGACCATCTTTTTGTTTTACAAAAGCAGATTCCGACATGGTTGTACTTTTCTTACTGTTACAAGAAAAAAGACTTAGAACTGTGATCGTAAAAAGAATTAGTTTCTTCATTATTATTTTATGTTTAATTTTTCTTTGATAAACGCTTTCGAAGCATCATTATACTCTTTGCCAACACTGTGGGCAAACTCAGGGAATGCCATCCAGCGTTTTTCGGATTTTACTTGATTGTAAGCCGCAAAATTTATATGAGGCGGACAAACATTATCCTGAACTCCAATCCCCATAATAAGAGGACATTCAATCCACTGAGCCAGATTCTTGATATCAAAATAAGTAAGAAGTGAATAAACGTCTTCCCATTTAGCCTCGGGATGTGTTGTCATATAATTATCAAAATCGCTTTTAGGCCAAGGGGCTATTTTGAAATAATCAGGATAATCGGATAAGAAAGGAATACTGGGTGCTGCTACTTTTACGCGTTTGTCGAGAGCCGCAGCCACAAATGAAAGTGCTCCACCTTGGCTACCACCTCTTACAGCAATCTTTTCGGAGTCTATCTCTGGTCGGCTGCAAACAAAATCAAGTGCCCTGACTACATCCAAGAATGCCCCACGATAATAATAATTATCTTTATTGTCGAGCCCGTATGTAATCCATGTTCCAAAACGATTTGTTGGTTGATTCAATGCTTGCCCCCTGATCGATAAAACAAAGTATGCAAATCCATCCCACCACTGATTTGGTGGATAAGGTTGTGAACCATACCCCATATATTCTACAATTACGGGATGCTTACCTTCTCTTTTAGGCTTAGCATAATATCCTCTTATCAGCTCATTACCAAAAGAACGCATTTCAACCAAATAGACATCGTAATCTATTTTCGAATACTCGGGAACGAGTGTCAATTTATAATCCGGTGCAACTTTTGCAAGCTCTTTCAAGTTGTTATCCCAAAATGCTTTAAAATCATCTTTTGCATCGAGAGGCGAGTTAATCTTTTCGGGTTCGAAGCCGACATTAAACTTTTTCTCGCAGGCTATTGTGTCGTTGCGTCTGAACTGAACGGTATATCTATAAAACCCGGGATTTGGATTATCGAAGCTAAAGGATTTGGATATTGAAGCTTTTCCGTCTATTTCTATATCCATAGAGTCAGTCTTTAGCGGTTGATAATCGTCTGTTGTGAGCGTTACCAACAATCGTCCTTGTACTGCCCATTTGTTCTTATTATCGATATTTACTTTTATCTGAACAGGACTAGGAGCCATAAATATATAGTCGGAGTCCGCCACCTGAACATTTAAGGCTAATTTATCTTTTGTTTCAGCGGTAGAGATCGATAGAGCAGCCCCTTGGAGGAAGCCACCGACATTCCAACCATCATGAAACTTAATCGCAATCAGATTTTCTCCTGTAAGATTAATATCTTCTTCGGGAACAAAATAGTTTCGTTCATTGTCAAAGTAGCCTCTATAGTCTTGCGGAAATTGACCCGTTTTACCTACAAGCTTACCATTAAAGTAAACCTCATCGGTAGCAGCCAAACGTCCGAGATGAAGCATAATTCCACCTTTATTCTTTATGGCATTGACTAAGACATCCGACATTTGTATTCTTTTACGATACCAACCAAAGCCGTTATCCAATTTGATGTTTTGATCTTTTAAGGATTTAGACGACAACACTTCTTGCCATGCAGTATCATTGTAGTCTACATTCATCCAAAGACTATCGACACCTTCTCCGGCATGAAATTTCCAATCGGCAGAAAATGATTCGGAAACGGTCGGGTCGAAATTTTCTTTTACCGCTTGTTTGCAGGATAAAATAAGAAAGAAAGTGATTACGGATAAGAGATATATCGTATATTTTTTCATGGTCTTTTAGCTATGATTCTATTTAATGATAGATAGTACAAATTTATAATTGTCAGCATCTTATTACAAATACTTTTTTAATCAATTATAATACTTTTTTTGGCATTTTACAGCGTCTACAAACTAAACATTATTGGCTTATTAGACATATAAATAAGAATATTCAATAGACAGTATGGAGAATACCGACATCCATACAAAGAATAATACTTTTTTAATCTTTAATTACAACTCACTGTTCTTTTTACTGTAGTGCAGCTTTTACTATTTTACCCCATTCTTTCAAATCGGTATCCTTCCAACCGGTAGCAGGAGATGTAGAATCTTTAATCATCGAACATGTTTCGTTTTTATCTGCGATAGACCACGCGACCCAACTTATCTGATGTTGTTTCATCCAATTCAACCAATTATTCCATTCTGTTTTGTTTATAGCACCATCACCCGATGCTTCCATCCCTGCACACTCCGACACAAAAATAGGAAGTCCTTTTCCGATGGCATAATCACCCCTATCACGTAAATATTGCTTATGTGTTGCAGCATAGAAATGTAGTGTATACATGATGTTATCATATCCTTCGATCGGATTATCTGCAGCCAGATGTATATCCTGATCCCAATGAGGTGTACCTACCAATATTACGTTCTTAGTATCTATCGCTCGAATCGTTTTAATTATTTCTTCCGAGTATGCTTTTACTGTTTCCCAAGAATCTTCTACCGGCTCATTGAATATCTCATATATTATATTCGGGTAGCCTTTGTATTTATTGGCAGCTCTTGTAAAAAACGCCTTGGCTTCCTGTGTCTTTATCCCATGACTATGCCAGTCTATAATAACATACATTCCATTTTCGATAGCCGCATCAACAACGTTATCGAGGCATTCGTTCGCTTTTTGAGGGTTGGTTATGTATGCTCCTTCGGGTTCAACCCCGATTGCTGCACGCACCAGATTACAATTCCAATCCGATTTGAGCCATGCTACAGTAGACTCATTATAGAAGCGCGGCCACCAATTATGCCACCCAAAACTTACCCCCTTGAGAGCTATTGTCTTGCCATCCTTATCTACCAATGAAGTACCTTTTACTGAAAGTTGACCATGCTGCTCTACAAAAGTCTGAGCAACTATCTGATCTGAATTGTCTCCGCTACATCCGACAAACAGAAAAAACAGTAGAATGTAAGCCTTGTAAAAATTCTTAATCATAACTCTCTATATTTTGTAAAAAAACTCTCCTTGCCCTAAAACAAGGAGAGAGTTAATATTCATTCTTTATATTATTTCATGCTCGGAACCTGGTCACGAGTAATCACATAAGTTTGCTTCATTGCATCTTTCCACCATTCGTCAGTAGCATGTTTACTACCACTATCTGCTTTTCCATACCATGGCATAAACCATGCCCAACGTGCACCAGCACTCCATTGTTCGGATAGAAGGCCAACTGTTCCACATTCGGAAAGGGCAATCACCTTATGCCCATAGCGAGCAAACTCTGATTGGTATATAGATACACAATCGCTTGTATTCTTACTATATAAATCACGACCAATGATATCTACATACTCATCGCCCGGATACCAGCTACTATCGTCAGACTCGCTTGTCCACACCCAGATCAGGTTGTTTACACCCTGCGATTTGAAATAGTCGAACATAGCAATCCAGAGCTTTTTACAAGAATCAGCATCTTTACCCCACCAGAACCAGCCGCCAGCAGCTTCGTGGAAGGGACGCCAGATAACAGCAATTCCTTCCGATTGTAATTGTTTCAATGAAGTAGCTACCTTTGCAAGATCGGCCTTAAAGACTTCATTTTCGCGTGTTCCTTCAACTGTAGCCTTGGCTGCATCGAAGTATGTATCAGCTTTGTAAAAAGCATAATCTCCATTTGAATCGGCAGGTATCAGATAAACAGCTGTTACAGTGTAATCATGTCCGCTTATGATAAGACCCGAAGACTTTAATTTAGTTAGGATAGCATCTGTTATTTTCATCTCATAATAATCGCCACTGATAGAAAAATATTCGTAACCATCGGCAATCTGTCCCCAGTCACTACCTTTTAGTGAGCCTTGAGCCCCTGATGCCACGTCTTTGATTGCAACACGGATAATATCGTTAACCTTCGCTGATGCAAATCCCTCAAGAGCTGACGCATCAGTAAGCTGTACATTGCCCGACCAATCGGAAGGCATAGCTACATTACCATTCCATAACCTAGCCGATACAGGAACATTCCAATGCCACATAATAGAAACCAATCCACCTGCATCCCACCAGTTTTTTACAGGCGAAATATCGCTATAGTCAATCCAGTTGCTAGGAGAATATGGCAGATGCACATAATCGAAAGTATTTAATGCCGGGTATTTTCCGGTAAGAGTATGAACGGCTTCTGCTTCTTCTACATTCCAATTTACATTAGCCATCGTACCGGAGATAACTTTTTGTTTATAGCTTTCCACCAAAAACTGATACACCTTCTTTGCCTGAGCTGTAGCATTCGGATTACAAAGCGTAGCTGTTATAACAGGATCGGCCTTCGTTGTAAAGCTGATAGTTGTTTCGGGTGCTTCTGTATAAGTAGGCCCAAGTACAACACCTGCAGGTACAACTAGTTTGTAAGTCTTTCCTTTTTCCAATCCGGTAGCTTTAATCGTTATCTGACTTAACTTGAATGAAACATCCGTTATAGTAGCTCCCTCTAAAGTAATCTTTTCTTGTCCGGCTTTGGGACAGAATATATTCTGATCATAATTCAGAACAATAGTTATGTCACCTTCAGGCAAATCTGTTGTTCCATCAGCAGGTGTACTGCTTGCTAATTGGGGAACACCCGGATCGCCGATAACCGGATCATCAACATCGGTACAGGCAGTCATTAGGATAACCCCCAGTAAGATATAAAAAATATTTTGTGCTATTTTTTTCATAATACATATTTTTGTAAAAAGCCTGCCTAATATAAATTCAGATTAGGCAAGCCTTTATTTATAATATTACCGACCAGTTATAATAGAAACCTTAGAGATTACAAGATGCTCCCCTTGAATAACAATTGCTGTAGTTGACCAACCATCGTTAGCTCCTAATATATTGTCAAGGAATGGTTGAGTTAATTCCATCTCATAATATGTTAAACTTGTATCAGTAAATACAGGTGTATCCCACGTTGCCCAGTTTGCATTATTAATCTGCAATTGTCCATATCCGGTAACTGTAAAATAGAATTTAAGTATTGCTCCGGCTTTTATTCCATCAAAAGATTCCTTATACAGACGGAATGCGCCTCCAGCTCCTTCACCCGCCCAAGATCCAAGGTCACGTGTTTCATTCATTATCACAGTTTCTACTATCCCCGAAGAGACAATACGTATTGTATAAGTCACTTCTCCGTTAGATGAGATCAGCTTAAATGCTGTATTTCCATTAGCATTACTTGGAACAAGTATACTAAGAGTAGAACCTTGCAAAATATACTGTGTATTATTTCCGTTTACCTGCACATTGGTCAGTTTATCCGCATTCTGAACATCTACTTTCAAAATAGTACCCGACTTGATTTCCTCATCTGAACCCGGAAGAACAGGTATATAACAGAAGTCTGGTTTAGTCACTGTCAAAACGGAGCCCTTTACAGTCTCTCCATTTTTCATTGTTAATGTCAGTTCTCCTGTCTCTGCATCTACCGGGGCTTTTACCACCAAGTCAGTAGAAGATGTTGGAGTAACTTCAACAACTTTGTTTCCTCCGAATGTTACAGATGTAACAAGATCTAGATTCTTACCTTTTATTGTAAATTCATTACCGGCAGCGACAGAAGATGGATTGTATGACAATATCTCAGGTTTTAACGTAGTAATTTTTACTGATACAGTTTTTCCACTAGCGGTATTTAGAATAAGATCTCCTGTTTTGGCATTAGTTGGAGTAGTTACTTTTATTTCCGTTGCACTCTTCGATGTAGGTGTTACAGCCTCTGATACTCCTGGGAATAATGCTGTAGTAACCAAATCCATATTAACCCCTTTGATCGAAATCACACTGCCATCCTTTATGCCTGTAGCAGGAGTAGCCACCAAATCCGTTGGCACAGCGACACCGATATTAGCTATAGCTACATGCACGCCCGAGTAAGCAACCATTACAATAGCACCATCGGTGATGCCTTCAGGCAGAGTAAAAGCCAATACATCATCTTTTATTGCATGAGCCACAGGCGCTCCATCAGGAAGCTGTACAGACTCTACCAAATCAAGATTCTGACCTATTGTAGAAACTACATCTCCGGGTTTTTTATTTGTAAGATCCAATACCTTTTCTACAGAAGGAAGAACTACTTGCAGCTCTGTTTCTGATTTCAATTCTACCGGAATAGCAGCTGTGTCAGCCAAAATAATAATACCGGTCTGTGCTTCGCGAGGAACAACGACTTCAATCTTTTTACGCTCCCATGTCAAAAAATCTTTATAAGATACTTCCACATTATCAGAAAAGACTACTTTCTGAATCAAATTCAGATAATCACCTTCTATTGTCAATGTCTGACCTGCCTTGACAGGAGATGGTGCAAACTTCGTAATAGATATAGGCTCTGTATATTTAAGCAACGTTTTGGTAGTTATTTCTAAACCTGAAGCAACAAGTTTAACATAGCCTTCTTTAGCATCCTGAGGAATGGTAATCTTTATTTTCTCTTTACTTACCACTTCTATATCAGTAACCTCAATACCTTCGGGAAGAATTACACTTGTTACTTTATCAAGGTTTTTCCCTATAAAGGTAAGCTCGCTACCACGTAGAGCCGGACTTGGGCCAAAAGCTTCAAGAACCACAGCGCCCGAACCATTGTCATCATCGTTAGAACATGCCGAGAATGTAACTGCAAAAATTACCAGCATTACTAAAACGACTTTACCATATATATTATTCAATATCATATTCTTATAATTTTAGCAATTATCATTGAGCTTTAACAACACGTACATTATCAATATGGAATGTAGGGTTACAAGGTGTACCTGTTACTCCTCCTCCATTAACAAATAATGTAATACCGGAGTAATGTCCTGCAGCATTTACCTTATTCAGGTTAGTACCATCTTTGCTATATTTAAAATCTGTCATTGGTATGGTTACCGTAACCCAACCATTACTTACATAAGTGCCTGTATCTGCCCATGGAATCCACAATGCCCGAGGATAATTACTATTTGACAAATAAGCATTATTAGGGTTACCACCGGTAGGACCACCTTCCTGCCAATTCATCCAAACATCTGAAGCTCCTGTAAAAATAATTTGAAGAGCAGCAGCAGACCATACGTCAGGTATATTTACCTCAAATTTTAAAACATATTTATCAAGGGCACCTGCATCAAAGAAATCAGGATCGGTAGTACGATATGTCCAGCGTTCATAACCAAATTTGCTATCATCCCATTTGTCATCATCCATTTCTCCTGTAAATATCAGATACTGTCCACAACCTGTTAATCCACCGTCAGTACTATATCCTGATCCGGCATGCCATCCATGATGATATCCACCATCAGCAAACTTTGTATCAAAATCTAGAATGATATTTCTATAATCTCTAAAATAGAATGGACTTTCAGTTGTACCATATACAGATGTAACTTTTACAGGTCCGGGCTTAGCACCTACAGGAACTTTTACTGCTATATTATCTAAATCATGGCTCACAACCTCACCTTGCAATCCTCCTTCAAAAGTTACAGTCAAAGGGTTGGCGTCTTCATGAATAAAATAAAGACCATGAATATAAGCAACATTGCCATCATCAACATATTCACATGTCATGGATTTAGGTGCAGGTGCAGGAACTTTTGTTTCGAAAGTATAATAGCAAGAGTCATTATTTGTATATAACTTAATCAAATCTTGCTTCTCTCCAGGAATACCTGAAGGTATATTAACAATAATAGTATTGTCCGTCACAAAATTCGGGTTTAACTTGGCTTTCTGATCATTAAAATAAACCTTATTAACTTTCGACAAGTTTTCCCCAATAATGGCAATCTGAGTACCCAAATATCCGCTTGTCAATAAAGAATCAGAAATAGTTGCGTCGCATGGGCGTATGTATCTAACGACCGGAGTACCTCCTCCCGAGCCGCCTTTATCGTCATCATCCGAGCACGAATTGAATGAGACAAGAGCAAGTAATACAATAGCTATATTTAAAATATATTTTTTCATAATCTAGTCTTACTTAAAAGTTAAAATGCATAATCAACCGGTTCCTGAGTTATACTTGGTGTCTTTGTTACTGTTTCCGCAGGAACAGGCAACACAAGATTTTTTTCTGTAATAGTTATAGTTCCTACATTTTTATCAAGATAGAATATAGAACCTTTACCCGAAGAATCATCGCTCGGATCGAGAGGAGTAAACCCTCCGTGATGTGCATTGCTGGCATTACGTTCTTGCCATGTATAACTACCATTAGAAATATATTGACGTTCACGCTTCATTCCATTCAAATAAGAAAGAGCCTTATTCATATCCCGATAGCTCATCCGTTTAATGTCAAGGAAGTTGACACCTTCAAGAGCAAATTCGACACGACGTTCTTTGATCAACTGATCGTAAGTAATAGAAGTGACTTTTGTAGAAAATCCGGCACGTTCACGTACCTTATCGTATACGGTCAATGCCAAAGCGTCGGTAGTAGATGTACCCGAGCCGATACATGCCTCAACATAACACAGATATACATCTGCCAAACGGAGTAAATAAATATTATTACCTGCATCCTGATTGGATGTTCCCGCAACTCCGTCACAATCGGAATTAGCTCCGATTACGTATTTCCTTACATGTGCCAACATACCATTTGATGTTTCGGTAGACTCATCTTGCGAAAAATTATGATAAGTATATCCACCGCCACCCAAATTTGGATAGCTATCACCATTGCGCATGTATGTATAATAACGGCGGGCATCATTCGAATCAAAAGCTTCTTGCAAACTAAGAGTCGGCCCCTTACCTGCTCCCCAAGATGAACCTAAAGTAATCAGTGCATTACGAGACAAAGAGACATTGCGTCCGTTACCGTATCCATAACCATCGTTTGTACATTGTATAGCAAACAAAGACTCTGAAGAGTTGTTTCCTTTTGGATAAAACATTGTAGAAAGGTCTGAATATAATTTCAGTCCACTATCGTTAATTACCTCAGCTGCATAAGATTTAGCTTTGGCAAAATTATCGGATGATGATGCATCAGAAAGGTGAGAAGCCATCGTTAGATGAAGCTTTGCCAACATACCTATAGCTGTATATTTTGAGCATCTACCGGTCTGAAATGGAGTTGAAGGAAGATTGTCTTTAGCGAATTCGAGATCCTGACGGATAAATTCGTAAACACTTGCTTGCTTATGGCGAATCACCTGACCTCCCGAGATATTATTATTTGTTATAATCGGAACATCCTGCCAGTACTCTGTTAACCAATAATAAGCAATAGCACGAATACAACGAGCCTCGCCAAGAGCACGATTTATTACCGTTTCCGAAACGCCATTAGATCTTGCTGCCGCAGGCATCCCATTGATAATATTATTACAATACGAAACAACACGGTAAAGTCCATTCCAGCCCTGAGTAAGGAAAGAATTTCCATTCTGAAAAGTCATATAATAGAATTGACCTTCCTGATCGTAAGTGTAATAAAGATCTCCGGCAAGCTCATCTCCTGCCATCCACATAAAATTCATTCCAAAGTCTTGCCAGACAAACGCAGCATACAGAGAGGCAGAGTTGGCATTAACGGCAGACTCTGATGTGTAATATGTCTCCAGCACCTGCTCTGACTCAGGAACTATAGTCAAGAAATCATTACAAGATGTAGCACCCAGGATAATGGATGAAAGACAAATTGATTTGATTATATTTTTAATATTCTTCATGTTTTTATCTTTAAAATTAGAAAGTAACATTTGCACCTAAAGTAAATACACGAGGTGATGGATAACGTCCCATATCCACGTTAGAAAGACCTGCCTGCTGGTTGTAAGAACCAATTTCAGGATCTAAACCTGAATAACCTGTAAACGTATACACATTCTGAACGTTGAAATAGAGTTTACAATTAGATATGCCTGTCTTCTTCAACCAAATCTTTGGCAGGTTATATGCTAATGATATATTCTGAATGCGCAAATAGCTTCCATCTTCGATCCAACGATCACTCATACGGTTGTTACCATTGATATCATTGCCGCTCCAACGAGGTAATGTTGCATTCGGATTGATTATATAGCTATTATCTACATTTGCCACATCATATTTATTTCCATTAACGTATCCCAATTGTGCACGATTGAGTACTGTGGTCGACTGATTGTCCCACTGGGACATCACACCTTCTGTTTTTACACGTACATAGTTCAAGATATCAGCTCCTACCGATCCGGTGAGGCCAATGCCTAGTTCCCAATCTTTGTAGTTAAAGGTATTAGAAAAACCAAAAGTAAAGTCCGGATTAGGATCTCCAATAACCGTTTGGTCATATTCGTTAATGATGCCATCAGGAACACCATTCGGTCCACTGATATCTTTAAACTTAACATCACCAACCCAAGCTCCGGTAGTGCGATGAATCTCTACACCTTCGGGCTTCGCTGAATTTCTCAAGTCTTCCGCATCTTTATAAAGTCCGTCGGTTTTGTATCCATAAAATACACCGATAGGTTGTCCTACCGAAATCATCGATACACTTTGAAATGCAGCATACCAATCTAATCTTCCATAAGAAGGGGTACCCAAGTCATCCAGCTCTTTTACTTTATTGCGGTTTAAAGAGAATGATAAGGCTGAAGTCCAATTAAAATCTTTACCCGCTATATTATGTGTATTCAATGATATATCAAGTCCTCGGTTTTCCACTTTTCCAATATTCATCCATGGAGTCTGAATATCAGTCCATCCTAAACCTCCAAGAACCGGCGAAACGGAAGGTTGAAGTAAGAGATCTTTTGTAGTCTTATAATATGTATCTACAGTAAGATTAACTCGATTATTAAATAATCCCAAATCAATACCTCCATTATATTGTACCGAAGCTTCCCATTTCAGATCAGGATTAGCATTATTTGACATACGATAAGCTGTACCAAACACGGTTTGAAAAGCTTGCATAGTAGATCCATAACGATATGTAGGTAATCCATCATTCCCATTCATACCATAACCCAACCTCAATTTCAGATTCGACAACCAGTTTTGTGTTTCCTCCATAAATTTTTCACTAGATATGCGCCATGCTGCAGCAAATGATGGAAAATATCCCCAACGATGGTTTACGCCAAATCTAGAAGATCCATCCGCCCTTAAAGTTGCGGTTAATAAGTAACGATTGTCAAAATTATAATTCGCACGTCCAAAAACAGAAACTTTTGCTGAAGAATCTTTTGTACCATTACTTGCCACAAACTTACCATCAGAACCAATCACATGAATATCATTTGAAGACAATTGATCTTTTTGTAATTGCAGGCTTTCCCATGATGATTTAGAAGCTTCTGTTCCGGCCATTAAGTTAATGCTGTGTTTATCAAAAGTCTGATTGTATGTAGCATAGTTCATCCAGTTCCAATATAAGCTATGCGCTTCGTTTTGCATAATCATTACATTGGTATTCTTCAACTGACCATATTCATAACTTGGCTTGAATCCCTTATTTGTACTATTGGAGCCATCAATACCGACTTCTGAACGAAAATTAAGATATTGATTGAGAGTAAACTGCCCATAAATATTAGCTATAACCCTCTCGCGGCGCAATGTATTGATCTGATCTTTGGTCAATGCCACAGGGTTGTATATCGAAGACCCATTTACGGTCTCAGGTCCTGCATAATTTCCATCAAAGTCATAAACAGGAACTGCCGGCGACATTAATGCAGCTTGCATTACCACGCCATTGATACCATCATTATTGATAATAGATTCATCTGTCCGTGAATAGGAAAGAGATGCTCCGACCTTTATATATTTATTAAATTCATTATCAACGTTCACCCTACCGGTAAATCGCTCAAAATCTGAATTTAGTAATATACCGTCTTGATTTGTATAACTTATAGATGCCAGATATTGAGTTTTATCTGTTCCTCCATTTAGGGAAAGGCTATGGTTTTGCATCCATGCATTATCCATTACGGCATCTTGCCAGTTTGTACCTTTGCCCAACAAAGAAGGATCAAGGTAAGCCTGATCAACATTCGGCAAGAAACCTTCATTGTAAAGCTGTTGTTGGTAAGTTCCATACTGGCGTAGGTTCATCATATCCAATTTATCGATAGGAGATTGAAGAGAAATACTTCCATCGTACGTAATATTTGTACGCCCTTTGTTTCCTCTTTTAGTTGTAACGATCACAACCCCGTTAGCTCCGGCAGAACCATAAATTGCGGCTGCGGACGCATCCTTCAATACATCTATAGATAGGATATCGCTTGGAGCAATAGCTGATAATGGGTTTACTACGTTTTGACCGTTAGAACCTCCCGACCAAGAAAAACCGACTGTAGATGAACCGGCACCACTCATTGGCACTCCGTCAATCACATACAGAGGTTCATTTGTCAAATTAATAGAAGAAGCACCACGAATACGTATCGAGGTAGCTGCTCCCGGTGCTCCCGAGTTGGAAGCAACCTGTACTCCGGCCACACGCCCTTGGAGCGCCTGGTCGAGGTTTGTGATAACGGACTCTTTAAGCCTGTCTGCCGATAAGCTACTAACAGAACCCGTCAGGTCACTTTTCTTCATTGTACCATACCCAACAACAACGACTTCTTCCAAAGCCACATTGTCTTCCTGAAGGGCAACATTAATAGGTTTATCTGATTCTACTTTTACTGATTGGGGCGTCATACCTATAAAAGAATATGTAAGGACATCGCCCTTATTCGCTTTTATAGTATAATTTCCGTCAAAGTCAGTCATCACACCGACTTTGGTCTGTGTTTGAACTGTCACACCCGGCATCGGTGAGCCGTCTTTAGCATCTGTTACCTTCCCTGAAATTTGATAGTTCTGCGCATACATAGCACATGGAACCATACATATCAGGAGCAATAAAAAAAGGATTTTTCTCATAATTTAAGGCTTCGATAATGATTAGTAATATTTTTACACGGTTAGATTTGCTTTATTCTCATATTGCTTCTTAGCGTAATACAAATGTATTTATGATAATAAAATATAACAAATACTATATTATCACATAGTAATACTTTATTATCAAAAACAAAAAGTAGACTCTTTCGCTAGCAAGCACAGAATCTACTTTAGCATCTAATTATAAGATACATATTATATAAATAAGGATTATTCACAAAGGATAATAATAATATTTTTCAGCTGACACATATAGAAAAAACATTAAGTCAAAATCAAAAAAATATCATAAATTGACAAAAAAGTATTATTACACAAAAAACTTAGACTCTTTATAATTTTCTCTAAATTCGCGTGGAGTACATCCTTTTTTCTTTTTGAATATACGATTAAAGTTCGACAGATTGTTAAACCCGCACACAATGCTAATCTCAGCAACACTATGGGTAGTATCAACCAGCATACGCGTAGCATGCCCTAAGCGTATGTCATTTAACGAGTCTATAAAATTACGTCCTGTACGCTGTTTTATAAAACGGCTGAAAGCAACTTCGGTCATCCCGACCAAATTTGCGACATCGGAAAGCCGGACTTCTTTACTATAATTTTCCAACATATGATTATAAGCACGTTCTATCCGCCTGCTATCATAATTTTGCGTATGTTCATTAAACGATCGGCTGGATAATTCCCGCATAGGCGATAAAGACAAATCGGATAGAATACCAAACAGATTTAAAACAGAATGAGCTCCCTCATGTTCCGAAGCAAGAGAATATAGCCTGTCTTTTATTTGCTTTATGGTCTCCTTCGAAAAGGTAACCCCATAAATGGCTTTCTCAAACATCTCTTTTACCGACCTGAATTGATTTTTCTGCAAAAGCTGTTCATTCAGAAGGTCGCCATGAAACTGAATTGTTATTTCCTTTATCTCTTTCGACTGACATTTATGATCCAGCCAACCATGTTCAAGGCTAGACCCGGTGATTAAGGTTAGTTCTAAATCGTCAATCTCCTCTATACTATCGCCGACTACCCGTCTTGCTCCCGCTCCATTTTCTATAAAATTCAGCTCAAACTCGGCATGGACATGAATAGGAAATGTAAAATGCTGTTTTATACGCGAAAAAATCATGAAACAGTCCCTTTGCGATAGAGGAGTGACCTCTCTCAATATTGAGTCTTTCATTGTATTTTAATGTTATAATATTCATATTTTTCTCAAAAGAAAACATTGTTTCCGAAAAAACAAATATATTTATGCAAAAAATATAACACAACATAATGCAACATACAGAATATTAAATAAAAACATAAAAAATTTCAATTTGTATTTTTTTCATTACATTTATCCTACACAATATTGAAAACATTTAAACAAACTAATTAATTGAACCAATCGTAAACTACATTTAATTACTTACAATTATGAAAAAATTAATAGTCAGTCTGTTTATATTAACAGCAATGACAACCGTCACAACGATCAAAGCTCAAGAAAAAATCGTTATCAGCGAAAGAACCGCAGCTAAAATAGAAAGTATAAGAACTAAAGCCGCAAAAGATGCTGCCGATGCAGATAAAAAAATGGAGCAGGAAATAGAAAAGGCAAAAAAGCAAATAGATTCTGATACTAAAAAAGCCGCAGACGACGCTAAAAAAAGAATGGAAAAAGATTCGAAAAAAGGAGCTGAGGATGCTCAGAAAAAAGCAGATAAGGCTATAGCAAAAGCCAAGGAGAAAGCTGAAAAGACTAAACTAAAAGCTAAGATGAAAGCTGAAAAGGAAATACAGAAAATAAAAACTGAGAAAGCTATCAATATTTAATTTTGACATTTAATAACACTTGAGTAAAGAAGAACTCTCTCGACAAATCGAAGGGGGTTCTTTTTATTTTAAGGAACTGGATCATACCCATGTCCACCCCAAGGATTGCAGCGAGCAATACGCTTTGTCGCCAACCAAAAACCTTTGAATGGTCCGTATTTTTTTATTGCCTGAATTGCGTATTCCGAACATGTAGGTGTATAACGACACGAGGGGGGTAGCATAGGCGAGATACTGTATTTGTAGAAATATACAGGCAGCAACAATATCCAGGATAATAGCTTCTTCATTCGGTTTATTCTATTTTCCTAATCTTATCGGATAATAAGAGTTGAGCCTTTTGCATTGCCTTCTCTATCTCTGCATACGTAGGTAATTCTGTCTTTAAATACAAGAAAGCAATATCCAAACACTTGTTATGAGTTTGTAACAGTTCCGACAATGATGATTTATTTAACCTGTAAGCTTCCCTTATCAGACGTTTTACCCTATTGCGCTTTACCGCTCGTTTAAACTTTTTCTTAGCCACACTTATCATCACCGAAGCATACTGATTCTCCTTATTATCCTCATCAGTGAATAAATAAACAACTCGTAGAGGATAAGCCACAAAAGAATCTCCATTTGCAAAAATGTTCTCAATAGCCTTCGTACTACAAAGCTTCTCTTGTTTCGAAAATGTCTTTTTACAATCGGTAGAATATGCTTCTGTCATCACTTTTTCTAAAGAAGCAAAGATACATTAAATAATTTTCAAAAAACATTCTTGCTCTTTAGCTATCAAAGGAAAATATTTTCACACAAAGCATAATACACATATAAACAGAATATTAAAACACAAATCCATTCGTATTTTTTAATCTTCAGATAAGAATATATAGAAAAATCCATTTTTACATGTAACCTTTTCCGAGGCAACTACGTCATAAAAGTAACGAGCTCGATACAACAAATCAATATGTAAGGAATAAGGAATATGAAACAAAGATTAATAATACTAGCCGCACTATTTATAATCGTCTCATCAACACTGTTAGGTCAGATTAATATATCAGGAACCGTAGTTGATACAGATACTCATGACATTATAGAATTTGCAAACATAGCACTGCTGAAACAAGACTCAAGTTTTGTAGCAGGCGCATCATCAGATACAAAAGGTCTATTTGCTTTTAATAACATCCCCACAGGTGACTATATATTATCAGCCACATTTGTCGGATATGGGAAAAGATATATTCCTGTTAAGAATGCAGTTGAAAACACATATCTGGGAAATGTACCGTTGAAATCCTCTGATATAGCACTCAAAGATGTAACAGTAACAGCAAATGCAGTTATACAAAAACCCGACAGGAAAGTAATTATCCCATCCGATGCACAGATAAAAGCATCGAATAGCGGTATTACACTACTACGTAATCTTCAGTTATCACGTATTATCGTAAACCCTTTGAATAATACAATTACCTTGCCGGGTGGTGATGCCGTACAGCTTCGCATCAATGGAGTAGAAGTAACTATCGCAGAGATTACAGCTATTCAGCCCGAAGATATAATCCGTATCGAATATCATGACGATCCGGGAATGCGCTACGGGAATGTAGGTGCTGTTATCGATTATATCACACGTCGCAGAGATTCGGGAGGAAATGTATCGGCGAATCTGGCTAATGTCCCATTTGGAGGATTGGGCTGGGGCGAGAATTTTCTTTCGGCGAAAGTGAATCATAAGAAGTCTGAGTTTGGGGTTAATGCATATTGGTCGCGCAGAAATATAGAATGGACACGCGAAAATGAGGAGACATTTGTATTTCCCGACAAAACATTGACTCGTACAGAAGAAGGGCAACCAACAACATTTAAAGACGACAGGCTGAACGTTGCACTGAATTATAGCTTGAATGAAGCGGACAAATACATGTTTAACGCAACATTAAGAAATAATTATCAGAAAACACCGAATCAGTTTTCAGACAGAAACAGTATGATCTACTCTTCGGATAACAATAACCCTCTGTCAATCTCCGATCATTCGACATGGAGAAGTTATGCTCCTTCGTTAGACTTGTATTACCAACGAAATCTAAAGAAAGATCAGCTTTTGATATTCAATTTAGTAGGCACATACATTGATTCTAAATCTACACGTTCGTATCAGGAACGCAGAAACAATATACTGAATACAGACATATATTCATCGGTACTGGGAGATAAATATTCCTTAATAGCGGAAGGTATATATGAGAAAACACTGAAAGCAGGAAAGATATCAGCCGGACTGAAACATACGCAAAGTTATACGAACAATAGTTACGAAGGAAATGTCGGTGCCAATGTAGGACTCAATTTTGCTGAAACATACGGTTATGCAGAGTTCCAATTTAAAAAGAATAAGTTTAACTATTCGTTAGGTTTGGGCGTAATGCGTAACTATAATAGTCAAGGAGAAAACCATAACGAAAAATATATCTTCCGTCCCAATGTGCGTGTATCTTATAATATTAACGACAATGCATATATCAGATACAATGGATACATATCAGGATATTCGCCTTCATTGTCGGACTTGAACAATGTAGAACAAGATATTGACTCATTACAAATCCGAAAGGGTAATCCTAACCTCCAGACAGTATGGTATTATACCCATACACTAACGGGCGGATATAACAAAGGAATATTCGGGGCAGAATTCTTTATGAGATATAGTTACGCTCATAAGCCAATCATGGAACAAGTAACTTTTGAAGAAGGCAAATTCGTTCGTACAAATATCAATCAGAAAGGATTCCATAGATTAAATACGGAGGCAACATTCAAATTAAAACCCTTTGGCGAATATCTCACACTATCCGTTACACCCGGATTCAACCGATATATAAGCTATGGGGAAGAATTTACTCATACGTATAGTTACTGGCAGGTGCGAGGTTCTGCTACATTCAATTATAAAAAATGGTCTTTATCAGGAGATGTATATACACGCTGGAATAACTTTTGGGGCGAAACAATGGAAAGAGGAGAACGTCTTCATATTGTATCGGTAGGATATTCAGACGAAAGCCGTCTATTAGGCCTGGAAAAAGTAAAATGGAGTCTTACCGGAGGAATGTTTAATCCATTTGCAAAAAGTTATTCGCAAGGCAGCCGCAATTATTCGACGCTGACACCGAACAAATCGCTTGTTTACACTGATAATCTGAAACAGATATTTGTAATAAATTTCACAGTAAACTTCAACTTTGGACGTCAGTATAAATCAGGCAACAAACGATTGAATAATGATGATACGGATGCAGGAATCATGTCTGGATCGAAAAAATAAGGTCCTCACAATAATATAATATTAAGATTAACTTAATATTGATTGTGTTTACAAATTGCCTCTACAGACGTGATGTTTGGAGAGGCAATATTTTTTCTCTTTCCTTATTAATATATAAAGAAGTGCAATTTAATATGTGTCGTTATCTATCATTTCGAGCAGTTGCAACATTCCATTATTGGACGCACGTATAATATTGGATTCTCGATATTTCCCAAACTGATACCTTTTTGTAATGCTTTTATTTTTGTATACAGTACAGACCCATACCGTACCCACAGGATTCTCTTCTGTACCGCCATCGGGCCCGGCTATTCCGGTAGTAGCTATTACACAATCTACATTTAAGAGATTTTGTGCACCCTTTGCCATCTGTGCAGCTACAATTTCACTTACAGCTGTATATTTATCTATATTTTCTTGAGAAACATGCAATACATTTACTTTTTCCTCATTTGCATAAGAAACGACTGATCCTTTGAAATAATTGGAAGAACCCGAAACAGATGTAATCATATGTGCAATATTTCCACCTGTACAACTTTCAGCAGTGCCTAAGGTAAGCCCTTTTTCGAAAAGCCTTGCTCCGAGTATTTTTTCGGGAGTAATATCTTCTTCTGCTATAATAGCATCGCCCAGTAATGCTTGTAGTTTTTTAACCTCTGCCTCCATCTCCGGCAAACGATGTTCTCCCCTGACGAACAAGCGAAGCTTCATCAGTCCCAAAGAAGGAAGATATGCCAGTCCAAAACCTTGCGGCAGATTATCTTCGAAGTCGGCAATGTACATTGCCAAAGCAGATTCAGTATAGCCTTTTACAATAAACACTCTTTTGATGTATGCCTCGATATCGTACTTGTTCTTTAGGCGGGGAAGTATCTCGTTTTCCATTACATATCTCATTTCGTGAGGTACACCCGGCATAGAAACGAGCACTTTATCTTTATAGTCGAACCATGTAATAGGAGCTGTACCTACCCTGTTTTGTATTACGGTACAATCTTTAGGTACATAAGCCTGATTGCGAGTCAATTCGTTTAGGGATGTAAAATTAGATATTACATTCTTTATATTATCCAGTACAGCATCGTCAAAAACTAATGTGGTATCAAAATACTCGCAAAGGGTTTTCTTCGTTATATCATCTTTCGTAGGTCCAAGACCTCCTGTCATCAATACGACATCAACACGCTGAAAAACATCGCTTATCGTATCTTTTATTTGCTGAGCATCGTCGCCTATCGACTGCATCTCTTCTACCTCAAATCCGGCTAGTGTAAGATTCTGAGCCATCCATGCAGAATTTGTATCCACAATCTGACCTATGAGAATTTCATCACCAATTGTAACTATTGCTGCTTTCATTTCTATCTGAAATTTTACAAACTTTTATTTTCAATTTGACAGATGCAAATGTACTATAAAAGCTTATTTCGGCAACAAATACTTCAGAAATGAAATACCACAGATTAGATAATTTACAGAATGTTCACAAATGAAAGAGGACAATCAGTTATCAAATAAATAACGCTGGATAAACGTCATAAACACTTCTTTATCCGAATGATATTTTCTCAATAATCTAGACCAGTCTCTTTCATCAAGTTCTATTTTCGTTCCTTTATTATCTTCATAAACCATTCTGTCGAAAATATCTTTCTTCAATGATGCTTTTTCTCCCTGATTGTTTTGATATTGCTGATAACCGAAAATATCTATTTTGTATTCTTCTTTGTAGTTTGACAGATTCTCACACATATCTTTGAACCGAAAAAAAGCGTCCATATCATCGTAATAAGAGTAACGAAGCATATCTTCGCGATATTCTTTCGAATATTTTATTTCGTTATTCCTACTATCGCTGTATACCCATGCATCAAAAATATCCTTTTTGAGAGAGGCTCTCTGTCCTTTGTTGTTTTCGTATTGCTGATAACCAAAAATATCGACTTTATACTCTTCTTTATAGTTTGACTGGTCAGCATACATTTCTATCAACCATAGAAAGATTCTTTTATCATTTTGGTGAAAATCTTGAAGGATAGAATTCCAATATTCTTTAGAGTATTTTACTTCGTTATTTCTATTGTCACTATATATCCAGTTGTCGAAAACGTCCTTTTTTAGCGAAGCTCTTTCTCCCCTACTATTTTCGTATTGTAAATAGCCAAAAATATCCCTGCTGATATTTCTTTGGTATTGATCCATCGAGAAATCTTTCCTTACGTCTCTATCTCTACCCGGTTGACAATAAAGGCTCATACTTATAAGAGCAGAAACAAAAATTATATATATGCGTTTCATAGTGTATTATATTAAGTACAACATTGTGTATAATTATAAGACCTAAGCCGATAATAAAGGTTTAAATGATATTCTTATTTTTTCATTGCTTTTATACGCTGCAATAATGTAGGATGCGAATAATTAAAAAGCACATATAATGAATCGGGATTCAGATTGCTTAATGATTTAACCGACAATTTCTTTAGCCCACTAATAAGTGAATCAGCCAACCCAAATCCGGCTGCATAACCATCTGCTTGATACTCATTTTTACGGCTATGAATACTCGAAAGCACATTAATAACAAAAGAAACCGGAGTAAAGAAAATAGAAAAAGCTATAAGACCTAAATGAAACGATGCAGATTGACCACCCAAAGCTATTGCAATATCTTTATTGTCGAGAAGCAATGACAGTAAAAACAACATGATTCCTGTATAACAAATAGAAATAAACATACCTTACAGTGTATGCTTCTTCTTGTAATGCCCTATCTCATGAGCCAATACAGCGACAATCTCGTCTTTATCTAGATCATTGATCAACGTGTCAAACAAAACAATACGTTTCTTTGCTCCAAATCCTGTAAAGTAAGCATTGGCCTTGGTCGAACGCTTCGATGCATCCATTACATAGATATTATTAATTGCAAATCCTGCCTTTTGAGCAAAAGCCTCAATTGCATCACGCAGCTCACCTTCTCCTAAAGGCGTTTGCTTATTAAATAATGGCACAATTATATTAGAATAAAATAAGGTCATAAACAAAGAAATCACAGTAATAGCACCCCAGGCATAGAGCCACGCCAATTCGCCGATTGCAGTATACAGCCATGTAATAAGAGCCAGAATAGCTCCTCCCAAAACAACTGCTAACAAAAGTCCCTTTAGTTGATCGAGCCAGAAAATAGTTTTGGTAGACTTATTGAATTCAAACCGTTCTTCGATGACAAACGTATTATAATAATCGAATGGAAGACTCAAAATCTCATTGATCAGATAGATCACACCAAAGAAAGAAAGTGTCAATAATATTTCATTACTAATAAACTGCCTTAGGAATTCATCCAACCAGCCAAAAAGTCCGAAGACCAGTACCAAGAAAAGTACTGAAAAAGAAAAAAGGCTGCCATATAAACCAAAACGACTATTTTCCTTTTGGTAAGCCTGCTGCTTTGCATATTCATCATCATCATAAATCCCCTCTAATTGAGAAGGAATTTCGGGACTCATACGCATTCTGTTACGGTAAGCAAGATATTGTGTCCATACAAAATTGAGGACTACAATTAGTAATATTATACTCAAATATAATGACATAATTTATTTTAAAATTTAAAATGATAGTATGCAAAGATAGAAAAGTAAAAATTAAATTCCCCATTAAAATAAATTTGGAGCACCTATTTGTCACTGCAAACAAATCTATATATTTATCATAACGAATAAATGAAAAACGGATATATTGAGAGAAAGAGAAATGAAACAGATAGCGACAGTTATAATATATATCCTCCCCTCGGCAAAAAACAATTTAAACAAAAATATCTGATATAATTTGTAACTATTTACATTCCATCTTCGTCATATATGAAACACAATTAATAAAATTATGAAAAGAATTGCATTATTTATTTGTTATATGATCATGGCATCATATTGTTTATATGCCCAATCAAACAGTAGTACAACCATAAAGGCTAATTCTGAAACAGTAAAGATCATTATAAATGGGTCAATATCAAATGAATCAATGCCATTTTCGGATCAGAGAAGCGATACGATCAAAGTTCCGATCAACATTAATCCTCTTGATTTTTCTCTTTATACAGATACAGACAGTGTAAAAGCACGCATTCCGGAAAATAGCAAGTTCACATTTAATATAGAAAAAGCCGGAATGAAGCCTTTGGTTATCATTATTCAAAACGGTATTGAAACAAATGAGATAACTTTTGATACAGTAGAACAAAATAGTGACCTCAAATTCATTTATGAAAGTGGAATGAATAACCCATATTTGGAACGATTGAAAAAAGAGTATCCAATAGATAGCATTGCAGCCAAAGGAAAAACAGACTTGGAGAAAGTACGAAATATATCGTCATGGGTGCATAAGCTTTGGAAACACAATGGATACAATACTCCCGAAAAAAATGACGCATTATATATTCTGGAGGAAGTAAAGAAAGGTCAACAGTTTCGTTGTGTAGAATACGGGATAGTAACAACCGCTTGTCTGAACGCCATAGGGCTGCCATCCCGCACATTAGCACTAAAGAGAAAAGACGTGGAAACAACCCCATCCGGCGCAGGACATGTAGTAATGGAAGTTTTTTTGAACGACTTCGACAAATGGGTAATGGTAGATCCTCAATGGGACGCCATCTTCTGCTTAAACGATATACCATTGAATGCCGTAGAATTACAAAAGGCTATAACAGAAAAAAAAGATATACAGATACTATCTGACGATAAAGAACTCAATCCTGCTCAATATATAGCATGGATATATCCCTATTTATACTACTTTTCGCACAAGTTTGATAATAGAGAAAATATACCTAAAGAGGATAAAATAAAAATAAATGGCAAATCGGATATAATGCTTGTACCAATAGAAGCTAAAAATCCTACTATTTTCCAACGAAAGTTCCCTATAGACTATTGTGTTTATACCCATTCGGTGCTTGACTTTTATAGTAAGCCTTACTAAAATAAAAAAAGCTGTAAAATCTTAATTTTACAGCTTTTTTTATTTTAATATATTTTTTCTTATTCTTCGAAGTCTTCTTTCATATTGTGGAAAACATTCTGAACATCATCATCGTCCTCAAATTTATCCAACAACTTCTGGATTTGCTCCTGTTGCTCTTTTGTTAGTTCTTTCAGATCGTTCGGAATGCGTTCAAATTCGGCACTATGGATTTCATAGCCGTTTTCTTCAAGATATTTTTGGATTTCGGAGTAAGATTTGAATTCACCATAAAGGATAATATCGTCTTCATCGTGTTCTAATTCATCCACACCATAATCGATCAATTCAAGCTCTAGGTCTTCTAACGAAACACCTTCTTTAGGTGCAATTTTAAATACGCATTTATGGTCGAACAAAAACTCAAGACTACCTGATGTACCAAGAGATCCGTTATGCTTATTGAAGTAGCTACGCACATTAGCCACCGTACGGGTAGGGTTGTCTGTCGCAGTTTCTACTACTATAGCAATACCAAAAGGTCCGTATCCTTCATATACCACCTCTTTATAATCAGCCTCATCTTTCGATGTAGCTTTTTTGATGGCACGTTCTACGTTCTCCTTAGGCATATTTTCTTTTTTTGCCTGCTGTACCAATACACGAAGACGAGGATTGGTATCCGGCTCGGGACCGCCTTCTTTCACAGCTATAGTAATTTGTCTCCCCAACTTAGTAAATACGCGGGCCATATTCCCCCAGCGTTTCAGCTTTGTCGCTTTGCGGTATTCAAACGCTCTTCCCATAAATATTTATATAATCGTTATTATCTTGTTTTTTGCTATGCAAAAGTATAAAAATTATCGAACAAACCTCCTAAATTTTACTGAATGAAGATTATTCATCCCAAAACTATATGGATATCATTTCTGAAGTGTATAACCGATGGTATAAAAAATTATCTCCTACCTAATCCTCTCCTTTTAGTATCGGTAATTTGATATGATATCTGGTAGCAAAAAATCGAATCACCACTACAAATACGGCTGTGGAAACTTCTATCACTAACAGTTGGATATCGAAATAATAAAGAACACTAAACAATATTCCACCCAAAATACAAGCGACGGCATATAGTTCCTGAGTAAATACGATCGGGACTTCATTGATAAGAATATCTCGTATTATCCCCCCTACTATACCGGTTATAGTAGCCATAGATACGCATACCCATATCGGATAACCGAGCGCCAAAGCCTTCTCGTATCCTACTACAACAAATAGCCCGAGACCGATACAGTCGAACCAAAATATCGTATTATTGAGATGAACCAGATATTTACGAAAACCAAGAACTATGATAAAAGCAAAAAGCGTACACCATATATAACGGCTCGCCTGCATCCAAAATACGGGAACATCGAGAAGAAGATCACGAAGTGTTCCTCCTCCGGTAGCGGTCACAAAGCCAATGACAATAGCGCCAAACCAGTCGAAACGCTTCGCCGAAGCCAAACGGATACCACTGATGGCAAATGCTATTGTACCCAATACTTCAATTATATCGACAACCTCTATGTTTGTCAAATCAGCAAAAAAGAACATGGTAGAAAGAATTATGTTGTGAATTGTGTCAGGTGGCAGTTTTACTAATAAAACCTACGTTGCCACTATATGAAAAAATATTTAATCTTCATCATTTGCAATCATACCGCTACCAATACACAGTTTAGAGTCGCTGTCGTACACCACACCAAACTGTCCGGAAGCAATACCTTGCACTTTATCATCAGAATATATACGGTATAAGTCCCCTATTTTTTCAATCCTACCTCTGGTAAATTCAGGGGTATGACGTATCTTGAATGTTATATCTTTAGAGCCTTCAAAGTCGCCCCAAATATCTTCGGTGATAAAAGAAAATCCGGCCAGATTTACCACTTTCCCATATTGGGTTTCCGGGTCGTATCCGTTAGATACATACACAATGTTTCGTTTGGTATCTTTCTTGATTACAAACCAAGGTCCGCCACTCAGCCCTAAGCCTTTGCGTTGCCCTATGGTATGATACCAATACCCATCATGCTTACCCAGTATTTTACCTGTTTCCAGTTCTACAATCTTACCTCTGCGCTCACCCAGATATCGGCGAATAAAATCATTATAATTGATCTTACCCAAAAAACAAATACCTTGGCTATCCTTACGTTGAGCCGATGGCAATCCTGCCTGTGCAGCAATAGCCCTGACTTCGCTTTTAAGCAAGTTACCTATCGGAAACATGAGCTTAGAAACCTGAAGGTAATCTATTTGTCCAAGAAAATAGGTCTGATCTTTAACATGATCCTTAGCTGTCGACAGCCACGTCTTGCTATTTATTTCTGTAGTTGTAGCATAGTGACCTGTCGCTATCTTGTCAAATTCGTGTCCCCATTTTTGTTCGAAACATCCAAATTTGATCAGCTTGTTACACATCATGTCGGGGTTGGGTGTAAGACCACGCTTCACCGCATCTATTGTATAGCTCACTACATTCTCCCAATACTCTTCATGTAATGATACCACTTCCATTTTACAACCATATTTTTTAGCAATATATGTTGTAATTTCTATATCTTCTTCTGCAGGACAATCAATATAACCTTGTTCGTCCTCCATACCTATTCGTATATAAAATATCGTAGGATCGTAGCCTTGTTCTTTAAGTTGATGTACAACCACAGAGCTATCTACGCCTCCCGATACCAACGCTGCAATTTTCATTCTTTGAAAGGATAATTAATGCGAGATAAAATAATCTGCAAAATTAGTAAAAATAGTTGTAAGTTTAGAGTTATCTATTATAAGATATTAAGCGATGAGATTCTCATATATCACCTATTAACCAGAGACTTCAAGAGCCCCAAAGTCAGCCCGGCTCCAATGCGAACATAGAATTGACCTCTGCCATTAAACGTATTGTAATCATAACCTACCGAAACATAACACATGTAAGCGTCAAAATACAGGTTAGGCGATAAGACGATACCATTACCACGTCCGAAGCCAAAATTATAACCCGCATCAAACTTAACGGCGGCTGTAAATGGTGAATAGTTGTTGGTAATCACAAAGAATGAAGCAGGCTTTATATTTAAACCTGAAACCGATGACGAAGCAGGAGAAATATAATCTGTACCTCCGCCTATTCCGAATATGAAGGGTGCGGATTTATCATTCAATACAAACTGAGGAATATAGCTATTCACTGAAAGCTGCAATCTATCTTTTTGAGCAAACTGAGCGCCAACCCCTAGATATTGAGCGAACGCCATGATAGGCATCAGCATAAAAAAGGCAAAAAAGACTTTCCTCATTATACTATATTTACAGATACTAAAAATATGATTATTATCCGAATATTACCATATTTCGGTTTTCACAAAGGACTTGATAGAGCCCATACCAAAACAAAATCCGGCACGGACAAAGAACTGCTGTTCATTTCCTGTCACATTAAAGTCATATCCAGCTTTTGCAAAAAAGAATTTATAATCTATATATACATTCGGAGTGATTACAATTCCGTCTTTACCATGCCTGAAGTTAAACAAATAACCTGCATCGCACCCCACTAGAATAGTTACCTTATTTTTATTGAATAACGATTCGCTGATAAAACTAGTAAGCTGTATAGGCTTCAGGTTTAGTCCTGCAACAGGTGAGCTCCCTCCCGTGTAATCGATACCACTTGATATAAAAGAATTGAAAGGATTCTTTTTATGCCATACCGGAAAAGAGGCATTGGCAGCAAACTGGAAGTCATTTCCTTTTCCTTTGGCATCGGCATACTGAACACCTACTCCTAAAAATTGAGCAGAACAGGCCAATGGCAAAAGTATAAATAGCAATATGATTCTTACTTTCTTCATCACATTCAAATAATATTAATCTACAAATTTACTCTTTATTTTCAACTAGAATTCTTTTTCGACCACATTGGTTCTCAACGATTTCACAAAATCCGTCACAATCAGCATTATTATACCTAAATATAAGAGAGATACAGCTTTCCATGGAATAAGATTAAAAAAAGATAATGCCTTCAAAGGATTAACATTATTATCTCCAAGAAATACGCCAAAATAATTAAGCGTTCTTATATAAGAATAAAATGAAACGAAAAGTATCCCTACAGCCAAGTATGCTTTTCTAGGGTAAAGACATATATATGCAACAGCTATTAAATCACCGAGATACATATAACGTTCACGCATTCCAGGTAGGACAAAAGGGCAAATGATGCAACTTAAGAAGATAAGCTTTAACCATGATTCCAGTGTGAATATGTATTTTTTTTTGCATAAGTATAAAACCCATCGATAAAACAAATATTGCAGTAAAAAGCATGCCATATATCTTATCCGCTGGGATGAAATTCTCTATCCACATATAAATATTCGGAAAAAATGAGACTAATGCATTATCAAAATTAGACTGCATCTGGTATACTAATATCAAATCCGTTAATGGACGCCCCATAATCCATGCCGGCAATAAAGAAAAGACATACACAGTGGGAATAATAAAGAAGTAATACCATTTAATTCCTCCTCTTATCATATAGATAAAGAAAAATGGCAAAAGAACACTAGCCTGAGCCTTAAAGGCGAATGCTATCCCAAGAAATATCATTGACATAATATTTTTTCGTTTCAACAGGAAGAATACACTTCCTATTGCAAAAGAAGAATAAATAGAGTCGCACTGAGACCAAAGTGCTCCATTTAGTATAACTGTAGGCAACAAAGTAGCAAGGGTAAACGATATCCATCTGGCCGTATTATTTTTACTTACCAGATAAACCAAAGCTGAAATAAAATAAGCAGCTAAAAAATCGAATAGTAATGAAACTACCTTTATACTATAAAGTGAGTAAACATCAATTTTAGCAAGTAATATAAGTATGTAAATATAACTAGGCGTATAGTTATAAAAAGAATCCTTTAGTGAATAAGCATATCCATTATTCCTGATATATTCGACCCACTCATTCAAAAAGAATTTATAGTCACAGTATATATAGTCAAAAAAGAATAGTCTCACAACTACCCCTAATACTATCAACAATAAACATGTTATTTTTACTTTACCAGTTTTCTTAAATATATCCAAATCCATACTAATATTTTAATTAATATTTTGAGTTGCTTTGTCTATATCCGCTTTCGATTTACTTGCTGTTACCAGATACACGCCCATAAAAATAAGAATACCAGCAATCAGTTTATCTATTGTAAATTTATCCATTCCCACCGATATTGCGATAAAGGAAGCGATGAGAGGTTGTAAATTATTATACATCGCTATCGTGGTCGGTCTTATTCGCCGTTGAGCCAATGGAATCATCATATAAGTAAAGAATGTAGCACCCACGAGAGTAAACCCGACAAGCAGATAGGGTAATATATCCTTTTGACTAAATAACGGAGCCTCTGTTATTTCTTTATAAAAAATTGGAGACAAAACAATAGCTGAGTAAAGAAACATCCACTTCATCAATGTGATAGGTGAATACTTTGTTGACAGCGGACGTGTTATTACCAGATAGAAAGCATACGAAAAAGAAGCACTCGCCACCGACAAGTTTCCGATCATATCCGCTTCTTGTCCGGGATGCCCCAAATGGCTCGTATATACTAAAAATATAGCACCGGCGGCACCGACAACCACACCTCCTACCTTCTTTGCCGTTACGGGTTCTTTTAGTACAATGGCTGCTATAATCATCGCAAACAAGGGTCCTGCCGTAGTTATTATAGACGCATCGATAGTAGACGTACGGCTGAGACCATAAGCAAAAAGCCCCTGATTGAGTACCATACCAAAAAGTCCACCGACAAATAGAATCAGCATATCTTTTTTCTCTATCTTTTCTTTTTGAGTGAATAAAGAAGTAAACCAAAAAGCAAGTGCTCCAAATAACATACGCATAAGCGTCATGCCAAACGAAGATAGGTATCCATGAGAATATACATATTTGTTGACAGGGATATTGATTGCAAATACGCAAATCACAATGAACATTATAATGTTCCCCTCTTGTTTTGGTGTCAATCTCATTATTTTAATTGCAAGTTAGATGTATATCTAAAAAATATTGATTAATTATTTTTTTCTGAATAATCAGGACGAGCCATTTTATTTATTTGCCTATCCTGTAATCTTGAAAAGAATATCAGCATACAAATAGCCCCGATCATAGCACAAAACATATCCGACTGGGTATCCCATACATACCCTTGTGTACCCAGAAAATCTTCTGCTCCGTCTCCCGACAAAACCGCAGTCCACCACTCTATCAGTTCGTAAAAGGCACTAATTGCTAGACAAATGCAAGTAACAAAGAATGGAATCCAGCCTTTCTTCCGAACCACATCCAAACGTATGAGCAGCTCACGAGCAACCATAGCAGGAATAAAGCCTTGTGCAAAATGCCCGACCTTATCGTAATTGTTCCTGTCCTGATCAAAAACCTCTTTTACCCAATCGAATAGCGGTACACGGGCATAAGAATAATGAGCTCCCACAAACAAAATGATAAGATGGATGAGAATAAAAATATAGGTCATATCCGTAAAGCGAAATCGCTTGAAAGTATTCATCAATACAATGACTGCCGCAAGGCATATCCCGGCTTCCAAAAACCATAATCCGGCCTCATAGGGCTGATACCCCGACCAAACTGCTACCAGGGTAAAGATGATAAGAAAAAACCAATATTTCTTCTCCATAGGAAATGTGAAATAACTCTATTTGTATGTGTTATATGAAATCACCTCTTCAGTAGTCTTCCGTTTTTTGTCTCGTAAAGGTTGAGCCGGATAACCGATAATAATGTCAAGTACCACTCTCTTATTGTCTGGGATATTGAGTAATTTCTTCATTTTCGATTCGGCAAACCAACCCAATATACAACTTCCCAATCCTTCAGCTTCTGCTGCAAGGCAAATATGTGCGGTAGCTATACCGATATCCAGAAATGCAAAATGCTTGTCTTTTACAATACCACCAATTCCCGAACTCAAATTTACTTTTTCTTCAACTACTACGATATGAACAGGAGCTTGCTTCGTAAAATGATTCATCCCCAACAGACGAGCTGAAGCAGCATCGGCCACCTTATTCTTCAATTCGGGTTCGTCGACTACAATAAAATGCCACGGCTGCGCATTGCATGCCGAAGGAGCTAAACGTCCGGCATCAAGTATGCGGGCTATAATTTCTCTATCTACTGCACGTGTAGTATCAAAAGCTCGTGTACTTTGGCGATGCTTCACCAGTTCGTAGAAATCCATAAACCTTAGTCTCCTATTATTTTTATATGCATACGTTCCACTGTCATTTTCTTATCCCAAGTAATAGCATTACTACCAAAAGATTTCAAATATTCATCCATAGATGACAAATTCATTTTCTTCCTTCTATCATCTACATTTTCCACGTCTTCAATAGGCCATACATAACCGTTGATGATTTGTGAACCATAAATCTGAGCTTTATTAGCATACACCAATATACGATCTTTAAATATAGCGTAGAGGTCAGGAACAATGCTTCCTTTTATATATCCTTCTTCAACTATATATGCATATTTATTCATATAGGCACTATCGGAATGCTGTATAACCAGAAATATTGCCATATTACCCTGAAAAGACAAGTCAGAAGGCCATCCAATCGAATCGAGTAAATGGGATACAAATAGTTGATTCTCTTTATCAACCTTTTTCATTATAGTTAGTACACTATCTTTTCGTTCCTTTAAATAATCACTTCCAGCATACTGAGTATCAATATTTATTAAACTTTTGCGTATACCCTGATCTGCATTATACATTTCAGATAACTTCTTCTCTAGCAAAATCTTTGACCCTTCTTGAGACAATATTGAAACAGAGAAAAATAAAAAGAATGAAAGAGTAATGTACTTTTTCATAAGGTCAAAGTTGAGTGATGCGGCTGATGTATTTACCTATAATATCAAATTCGAGATTAACCACACTACCTACTTTAAATTGATGGAAGTTCGTATGCTCGTATGTATATGGAATAATAGCAACCTCAAATGTATTATTTGTAGGATCAACCACGGTAAGACTGACACCGTTAACAGTAACAGAACCTTTATCAACAGTAAGATATCCTTTTTTTGCCATTTCCCGGTCAAATTCATATTCGAACTTAAAGTACCAGCTACCGTCTGCTTCACGTATTTCAACACATTTTGCTGTCTGGTCTACATGTCCCTGTACAATATGACCATCGAGGCGTCCGTTCATCAGCATACTGCGTTCTAGATTTACTTTATCTCCGACTTTCAGCAAGCCAAGATTTGAGCGCTCCAATGTTTCCTTTATAGCTGTCACTGTATATGTATCTCCCTCCAGATTTACCACTGTAAGACAAACACCGTTATGCGCCACACTCTGGTCTATCTTCAATTCGTGAGTGAATGAACATTTCATTGTAAGGTGCAGGTTTTCGGCTTCTTTACGTAACGATACTACTGTTGCTGCTTCTTCTACTATTCCTGAAAACATGATTTATTTCCTTTAATTTATTATATAATTTTTTCGCGGTATAAAGTTACGTATTTATTTAGAGTCTATTTATAGATTTTTACTTTTTGTAGTCCTTCTACATTCTTCTCTAAACAATGCAAGCTTAGAATTAGGAAGATTTCGTTATTTTTGTATCACAGATAAATCGCGCAACCTTATTTATATCATTTACCATTATGAAAGAAACACTAATAAATTTGGGCTACAAATTTGCTTTTGACGGAACAGTAAAAGAAATTCGCCCTATGGGAGAGGGACTTATCAACGATACTTTCTTTGTAGAAACAGAAGGAAACAGCCCCAATTATATTCTTCAACGCAAGAATAAAAACATTTTCAAAGACATTCCATCCATGATGGAAAATATCCATAAGGTAACCACACACCTAAAGCATAAGATAAAAGAACAAGGTGGAGATCCGCTTCGTGAAGCACTTACCGTTACTCCCACAACCGAAGGGAAGTTATATTACAAAGACGAAGAAAATGAATATTGGGCAGCCTGCTTATTTATAGAAGATACGATAACATATCAATTTGCCGATTCGCCTGAGCTGGCAGCACAGGGAGGGAAAGGCATCGGAAAATTTCAGGCTATGCTGGCTGATATGAAAGAACCTCTGGCAGATATACTACCCGGATTTCATAATATGCGCATACGTTTCAACCAGTGGGATGATGTGTTGGCTAAAGATCCCGTAGGCAGAAAATCGCAGGTACAGCAGGAAATAGATTGGATAGAGAACCGTAGAAAAGAGATGTTGGACTTCTGGACAAAAGCAGAGACAGGGGAACTACCGATGCGTGTGACTCACAACGACACTAAAATAAGCAATATCTTGTTTGACAAACAAGAAAATGTACTCTGTGCAATCGATCTCGATACGGTGCTTAACAGCATCTGCCTCAATGATTATGGTGACGCCATTCGTTCTTATGCAAATGCAGGTAAAGAAGACGATGAAAATCTCGACAATGTGTATCTCAAAATGGATATTTTTGAAGGTTACACCAAAGGCTACCTCTCCGAGACAAAAGTATTTCTTACTCCAGCCGAAATAGAGAACCTTGCATTTTCAGCGAAATATATCACATTCGAACAAGTGCTTCGCTTCCTGATGGATTACATAGACGGAGACAATTATTATAAGGTTAAATATGACACGCATAATTTAGTACGTACCCGTGCACAATACAAATTATTAGAATCGATAGACAAAAATTACAATCAAATGCTTGCCATTATAGATAAATTGGCAAAATAACAAAAAACAAGTTTACCTTGTATAGAGAAAATTTTAGAATTATCTTTTTTCGGCAAGAGATAACATGCATTTAATCTATTAGTTCTATCTTTGTGCTCTAATTTTTCAATCTGGTCCCAAAATGAACAAAGTACTTTATATTATTCTTCTTTTATTAATAACTCCCTTTTACGCAAAAGCCCAAGACTATGAAAAAAACTGCTATTACGGCATAACATTCGAAGTTAGCAGAAACCAAAACTGGGGTTATGGAGAATTGGTTATTACGGGAGTAGAGCCCAACTCTCCTGCCGAAAAATCAGGAATAAAAATCGATGATATAATAATGGAGATCAATGGGCAGGCCACATATCTGAGAGACAATCAGACCATCGCAAACTGGCTGTTTGACAACAAATATGATCCCGAAGTAAAATTTACAATTCGCAATATGAATACTTACTTTAAGGAGTACCCGCTTATGCGTAAATGTATTGCGACCAATTCAGTAAGCGAAAAACAATTATCTGAAGTATACTCTTTTTATAGCCTTGAAAACACCAATCATCAGATATTTACGCTACCGCTACATGTACAGACAAACTCTGATGTAGATTTCACAGATTATCACACGTACGACTTTTATGATGCAGGAAAGAATGTACCGGCTATAGACAAGCAAATTACAACCTTATTAGAAAAAGAATTACAGTTGAAAGGTCTGGTTAGAGATACTTCAGATCCGGATATAGTAGTACAGGCATATTACAGCTACTCGCCCAACAACAGATACACCGGGTTGAACAACCCGAATTATAACCCCATGTCGTTGAGATACGACTGCGACAAAAAACAACTGGTACTTCTACCTATATTTGATTCCAATGATCCTAAAGTAGGCTCTTCGGCTCAATACGTAGTGGAATATGGATTCAGCTTCTATGATCGTAAATACATAGATAATTCGAAGCTAACTCAAATATGGGATTGTAATATCAAAGATTATCTTTCTGCTCAGTATTCGCTCGAAGACTACGTGAAGCTTCATACACCTTTGATGCTCAAACAGTTTCCGTATACTCAAAACAAGAGAGAAGCTAATTATATTGTAGAAACAAACAAATATAATTATACAGGGATTTATTATGATGCAGATGATCTGGGACATATCAAAGATGTAGATTTTAATTCCCCTGCTTATATTGCCGGTATACGTCCGGGCTACATTATAGAAAAGGTAAACAACAGAAAGTTTGAACGCAACAAAGATGTCCTATCTGCCGGATATCGTTATTTCATAGATGATACAATGGTATTCAGAGATCAAACTACTCGCTTTACCAACTCGGAAGGCTTTTCCGACTGTATGTTCTGGAGCGCAGGATACTATAACGACATTGTGAAAGAATTTACAAAACCTGATTATTTTACGCAATTTTCTTATCTGTATGGCTTCGAAAAATATATCAATAACAAATCGGATAATAAAATCACAATCGAAGCTTGGGATGGAATACAAAGACGTATTTTTCAAATCGTTCCTGAAATAAGACATTCTGTAACAATCAGAACTTTGTAAGAATATAATAAATAAGAAACAAGCAGTAGAAGCTATTTCTTTGTAAACGAATAGTGAGACTGTCTTTAGTCTAAATTATAATATAATTTTATTCCTAAAGGTTGGTATGCTTTGATTATCAGCCAATAATTTGTACCTTTGTGCCCGCATTTGGGTAATGAGATATTATCCTGTATCGTATATAATCTGTAATTGAATAATAATAATGATAACAGTTTCTAATCTAGGGATTCAGTTTGGAAAAAGAGTACTTTTCCAAGACGTGAATCTTAAATTTACAAGTGGCAATTGCTATGGTATAATCGGCGCTAATGGCGCAGGGAAATCTACACTTCTCAAAATACTTAGTGGCGAAAAAGATGCTACAACCGGAACATTTTCTTTAGGACCAGGTGAGCGTCTCTCTGTATTGTCTCAAGATCACTTTGCGTTTGATGATCAAACGGTAATGAACACGGTTCTGCAAGGGCACAGTACGCTATGGAATATTATGCAAGAAAAAGATACTCTGTATGCTAAAGAAGATTTTTCGGATGCAGATGGTATCAGAGCATCGGAGCTTGAAGAACGATTTGCCGAACTTGAGGGATGGAATGCAGAGAATGACGCAGCCATGCTACTTAGCGGACTTGGCGTAACCGAGGATTTGCACTATCAGATGATGGGCGATATGAGCGGTAAGCAAAAAGTACGTATTTTGTTAGCACGTGCCTTGTTTGGCAACCCTGACAACTTGCTTCTCGATGAGCCTACCAACGACCTTGATATTGAAACTGTAATGTGGTTGGAAAACTATCTGGCAAATGCAGAGAATACAATATTGATTGTATCGCACGACCGTCACTTCTTAGACTCTGTGTGTACACATACTGTAGATATAGACTTTGGTAAAGTAACTATGTTTGCGGGTAACTATAGCTTCTGGTACGAATCGAGCCAATTAGCTTTGCGTCAGCAACAGCAACAGAATAAAAAAGCTGAAGAAAAGAAAAAAGAACTGGAAGAATTTATTCGTCGATTCAGTGCCAATGTTGCAAAATCGAAACAAACCACCAGCCGTAAGAAGATGCTCGAGAAGCTTAATATTGAAGAAATTAAGCCATCGTCTCGCAAGTATCCGGGAATCATCTTCACACCTGATCGTGAGCCCGGAAATAAGATATTGGAGGTAAACGGGCTGAGCAAATCGATAGAAGGGAAAGTATTATTCAACAATGTCAGCTTCAATATAGAAAAAGACGACAAGGTTATCTTCCTTTCGAAAGATCCGCGTGCAATGACTGCTTTCTTTGAGATAATAAATGAGTACGCTAAGCCTGATGCTGGAACATTCAGCTGGGGACAAACTATTACCAACGCTTATCTACCATTGGATAATAGTGATTATTTTAAAGAAGATCTGAATCTGATCGACTGGCTATCACAATTCTCTGATGATACAAGTGAGATCTATATAAAAGGATTTTTGGGCAGAATGCTGTTTTCGGGTGAAGAAGTACTAAAAAACACAAAAGTACTATCAGGGGGCGAAAAAATGCGCTGTATGATAGCACGTATGATGTTAAAGAGCGCAAACTGCCTTGTTCTCGACTCACCTACCAACCATTTGGATTTGGAATCGATACAGGCTTTCAACAATACACTCATTCAGTTTAAAGGGAATGTATTGATGGCGTCGCACGACCACGAATTTATACAAACTGTCTGTAATCGTGTAATAGAATTGACACCGAACGGAATTATCGACAAAATCATGGATTATGATGATTATATCACTTCGGAGGATATAAAATCATTACGAAACAAGATGTACAAATAATTAACATATATCTAAAAGCGATAATTCAGAACGAATTATCGCTTTTTTACATCAACAATAACCTTAAAAAACAGAAACAAACACGGTAAACCTATCATTTTTCCATTTCATTAACACCTTCGTGTATTTTTAACATAACTACTATCGTTAATATCAAATATTTGCCTATATTTGTATTGGCTACAGATGTGTAGCTAACACACAATAGTAAAATTTTGCCAATAATGTGGCATAAATATATATTTTCCTGTTTATAGAGATAGGAAAATGATAAAATATCAGGAAGGAGTTATTTAGGGTGTTCTGGGCATTTGTAACCCCCAATATCCGAGTAAGTCTCCTTATTTATTACCGACCTTACAGATTTAAATTTCCGCTTGTGAAAGTGGATTTTGGATAGCGCGGTTATTGGGTATAACTCCTTTCAGATATTATTATAATCCCAAAATATCTAAAAGTTATACTTGATACGGAAAGAAAGTTCCTATATATCTTTTCTGTGCAAAAAATCACGTTCCATATATTTTCAGACTTCTACTAATTGGATATTATATATTTATCAAATAAAGACAAAACATCACTAACATCCGTGTTAATACTAAAAAAACAGGCCATCCCTTACAAGACAGCCTATTAAAATTAAAATTTATATTTTGTATTTGTTTACTTCTCTCCTTCGAGCATAGAATCTCTATAACCCAAGAAATATAAAATACCATCCAGACCGACATTGGATAAGGATTGTTTCGCATTTGCTTTCACTTTTGGTTTAGCATGAAAAGCAATACCTAGTCCTGCAATATTCAGCATAGGGAGGTCATTGGCTCCATCTCCTACTGCTACAGTCTGACGAATATCAACCTTTTCTACCTGTGCCAACAAACGAAGCAACTCGGCTTTACGCTTACCATCCACTATATCGCCTACATAATTGCCAGTCAATTTACCGTCTTCAATCTCCAATTCATTTGCATAAACATAGTCGAAACCATACTTGTCTTTCAGGTAATTTCCAAAATAAGTAAATCCGCCGGATAATATAGCCAGCTTACATCCGCTCTTCTTCAATATGCGGATAAGGCGTGTCATTCCTTCTGTTACAGGAAGATTCTCTGCAATATCCTGCATAACAGACTCATCCAAACCTTTCAACAAGCTTACACGTTTCTTAAAGCTTTCACTAAAATCTATTTCTCCTCGCATAGCAGCTTCGGTAATAGCTTTTACTTCATCTCCCACTCCTGCACGTTCGGCAAGCTCATCTATAACTTCGGTCTGAATCAATGTAGAGTCCATATCGAAACAAACAAGACGACGCATACGGCGATACATATTTTCTACCTGAAAAGCGATATCAATCCCCATATCATCGGCAAGTTTCATAAAATCATGCTTCAGGGCATCTACATCATCTACAGTTCCTCTGATTGACAATTCAATACATGAACGGCTTGGACGTTCCGAAGCAGCCAATGGCACACGACCTGTCAGACGTATTATCTTTTCGATATTTAATTTATGTTTCTGACTTACTTGTGCTACAGCCGAAATATGAGAAGGGTCTAAAACACGTCCCAGAACTGTAACTATATATCTATTCTTTGTTCCCTGAAGATTCACCCAGCGGGTATAATTGTCCTTACTGATGGGTGAGAATCGGATAACAACGCCCAATTCTGTAGCTTTAAAAAGCAAATCTTTTATAACGTCTCCGGCATTCGTTGCTTCAAACATAATTGCCAAAGAAAGAGAATGATGTATATTAGCCTGCCCTATATCAAGTATATTGGCATTGTGATCTGCTAAAACCGCAGTTAAGGCTGCAGTAACCCCGGGCTTATCTTCTCCTGACAAGCTCGCCAGGATTATTTCAGATTCTTTCATATATAAATATTAAGCTATGCATTAAAACTTATTTGGTAAAGAATTCAATTCTCTCCAAGTAATTTTGTCTCAGCAGATATCACTTTCTCAAATTCGAATTGATCCACAATCTGCTGCTTGAGTATATCAATACGATCATTGCACAGGTTACCAATACTACCTTCATGCGTATGATGTACTTCTTTATTGTGACTAAAATTCCCTTTTTCTATTTCCAGTCCAACTTGCTTATAAGCATCACGGAAAGGAACACCCTCCAGAACCAGTCTGTTAACTTCTTCGACACTGAATATCAAAAGATATTTAGGATCATCCAGTATATGTTCGTTTATCTTCACTTCACCCATCATTTGCGCAACCATCTGTAAACAATCATTCATTTCTTCAAATGAAGGAATAAATAACTCTTTAATTATTTGCAAATCTCTGAAATATCCGGATGGAAGATTATTGGTAATCAACGTTATATTGTTCGGCAGGCCTTGCAACTTATTGCATTTTGCGCGTGTAAGCTCAAATACATCAGGATTCTTCTTGTGAGGCATTATGCTCGATCCTGTAGTATATTCGTCAGGCAATTTAATAAATCCAAAATTCTGACTGTTGTATAAGCATGCATCATACGACAATTTAGATAATGTTGCAGCAATGTTAGCTATGGCAAAAGCAACTACACGCTCCATCTTACCACGTCCCATCTGTGCATAAACAACGTTATAATTCATGGAGTCAAAACCTAACAAATCGGTTGTCATCTGACGATTGAGGGGAAATGAAGATCCATATCCTGCCGCCGATCCGAGTGGATTCCGATTGCATATCCGATATGCAGCCAAGAGTAACTGAAGGTCATCTACAAGACTTTCAGCATAAGAACCAAACCATAGTCCAAAAGATGAAGGCATAGCTATCTGCAAGTGCGTATAGCCGGGCATGAGGATGTTTTTGTATTTCTCACTTTGCAGCAAAAGGACATCGATCAGTTTCGTAACCGAATTTACGAGAGAATGAATCTGATCACGGGCAAAAAGTTTCAGATCAATCAGTACCTGATCGTTACGGGAACGACCACTATGGATCTTTTTACCGATATCTCCCTGCTTACGGGTAAGCATAAGTTCTACCTGAGAATGCACATCTTCGATGCCATCCTCTATTACGAATTCGCCCGAAACAGCCTGTTTATATATTCCTTTCAACTCTTTGATTAAAACAGCCAGTTCTTCTTTTGTCAATAACCCAACAGACTCTAACATGGTGATGTGAGCCATAGAGCCTAAAACATCATAAGGAGCAAGATATACATCCAACTCCCTGTCTCGTCCAACGGTATAAGACTCTACATCTTTATTTACTTGAACGCTTTTTTCCCAAAGTTTCATTGGCTATTCCTCTATTCTTCCTTTATTCAAAATATCAGCATAAGGTAAAGCAGAAAGGCTTTCGGCTACCTTATCTAATCCTGCCTGCAATGGTTTAGAAACCATCGGCTTCAAGAAAGGATTCAAATCAGCTTTAATCGTGAGCTTCATCTTAGTTTCGTCATCAGCTGAGGATTTTAGTTGTATCCACATTGTGACATCAAAAGGTAATTGCTCTGCCTGAAATTTTATTGTTTTATTGGGGTCACGTTCAACCACAACAAAACGTATTTTTCCGACCGGATCAACAGTAACGGTACACGAATCCTGATCAAAGGACAAATCTTTGACCATATTCTGTGGTATCTTATCTTTAGCCAGTTCCAGATTGTTCAAATCGGAAAGCACTGTATATATATCCGCATCAGAATGCGGAATAGTTTTTACTTCACTTACAAATTCAGCCATTATATATTATGGATTATTTCCAATCTGCCGGAGACTTTCTCCATTCCTGTAATGTATCCAGATCAGACTCGGCGATATATTCTATGCGTAAAGCCTCTTTTAGGACAGCATCGTAATCGGTAAGAGTAATTAGCTTCACATCAGCTTTTTTGAAATTTTCTGTTGCAACAGGAAAACCATATGTAAAATTAGCAACCATTCCAATTACCTCAGAGCTATCGCGACGAATCGCCTCTACTGCTTTAAGACTACTCGATCCTGTAGATATAAGATCCTCTACTACTACAACTTTACTCCCCGGTTTCAACTCACCCTCTATAAGATTTTCCAATCCGTGATCTTTAGGTGTAGCCCGTATGTAAACAAACGGCAAACCTAATGCATCAGCAACTAAAACTCCGGGTGCAATAGCTCCTGTAGCAACTCCTGCTATGGCATCAGCCTCCTGAAAATTTTCGAGAATAAGACGAGATAATTCGGTTTTAATAAAAGTACGTATGCGAGGATACGATATCAACTTACGATTATCACAATAAATAGGTGATTTCCATCCTGACGCCCATGTAAAAGGGTTTGAAGGTTGCAGTTTAATAGCCCTAATACTAAGTAATTTTTCAGCGGTCAGTTTCTCTAAAGTGTCCATTTTTGTTTGATATAAATAACAACAATCAATATTATTCGGTTACAAATATACAATTAATAGAAATAACAAAAGAAATTATACCATAAAGAAAATATGAAATAAAAATAAAGAACGTTTTATAACGCAAAAAGGAGCTACTTAATGAAAGTAACTCCTTTTGTATAGAAAGTCGTATTGGTGGATATACCGAAACTCCGTAAAACAGGATTTGAGTGCTTCGATCCCTTTGTAATCCACCGCGCTAAGCAACCCGAAGGTGTGGCCCGCCATTAGAATCAAAAGCTTGTCTCGGTCATTTTTTAATTGATGAGCTTCCCAATCGACCAACACGACTTAAATCTTTATATCAAATATATGAATATTTATCCTTCACTCCAAATAAAACCTCAATATTTTACTTGTTTTTGCTTGGTACTACAGCCACAACCGGAACATCCGCAGCTACCTTTTTGCTCATTCTTAGAAAAAAAGAATCCGTAAATTTTAAACAATACAAGGAAGGCAACAGATAGGCCTATAATACCAACAATAATTTCTTGAAACATATATTTATCCTCCGTTTCTGAAAACAAAGTTACATAAGATAAAAGAAAGATGACGTTAAAGAGAGGTTAAAAGACATAAAAAAGGATGTAAAGACAGAAGAAGACATTCGATTTCTTAACATCAGATTAACGGAATAAAAACAAGCCCTAAAAAAGTACTATACATAATACTTCTTTAGGGCTGCTAATTCAATTTACAAATTGAGAGTTATTTTGCTCCTCTCTTAAATGTAAATACGTTATTTCCAAATGAACCTTGTGCAACAGATATTGCAAATGTAACAGTATAAGCATCATCACAAGCACTATATTTTCCAGAGACTGGTTCATAAGCATAATTGGTATAAGTTAGATCCCATTCGGCTAGGTTATCAGCTAAAACTACCTTTGGTCCAGTTATACTAAAATTACTTGGATTAACATTTAGTGTTATTCTGTTTCCATTTCCTGTAAGCCCTTCAGCCTGAGGATATCCTTCGATGTAAATCTTATATGGGTCATTGGCATCAGCAACCATTGTTACACTACCAGCTACTCCCCAGTCGTCAGACTTAAACTCAAATGAACCTAGTAACATTACCGGATCAAAGTAACAGACAACAGCAATAGGAAATGTCGCTACCGAGCGAGTCACTACTCCTCCTTTAGTTGTAAGAATATACAAATTGAAAGTCTCACCTAATTTATAATCGCTCACAGGCATTTTCAGGGCATTAAGCACTTCTGTTGCTGTAACTTTTACTCCAGTAGATGGAATAGACACCTCTTTTAAGATAGCACTTTTATCTCCATGGGTCACTTCTATTTCAGCTTTATCAATTTTTTCTCCTTCCGGTAAAGATAAATCAAACTGAACGTAACTTTTTTCAAGATTATCAGTAAAATAACCAGGGGAAGGCTCAGATAATACTGGTACAACATATGTACCTCTTTCCTCTACTAAATTATCGTTATGATCTTTGCAACTTGTAACTAATAATAAAACAGTCACTATTGCATAAATATATATTTTCATAATCAATCTAATTAATTTAAATTACGCATTTAACGGGAGCCTCCAGCCCACCATACATTTTCCGTATACACATAACTTCCGTCACCGTAAGCTTCTGCAACATTTTTATTTGTCGTCACATCCTCAGCCCCGTAAGTAAATCTAAGAGGGAAATTTTTTGTATTAGCCAATGGTATAAAATCACCTTCTCCCATTGCTTTTAGACGTCTAATATCATTATAAGTTTCAAGTGATTCGCCTTCAAATAATCCTAGATATTTTTGCATCATAATCTCTTTTAATGCATCTGCCGGATTTTTAAGTTTTGGTTCAATAGAAGCTGTATAATAATCAGTTGCATCTTCAGCGTCAATTCCAACATTTGTAAAGGCTGTAATTACAGCATTCTTTAAATGAATTTTTGCATTTATAAGATCTTCTTTACGCGCGTAAGCTTCTGCTTTTAGGAATTCAAGTTCATGATAACTCATCAAATAAATTGGAGCTGTAGGAGTAGATGTAGAGAGAGCTGACACACCATATGATCCCTGTACCTGATTAGGGTTACCATTCGGAGCAAAAATTAATTCACTTGTACCCGGATAAGGTTTAAAGAACTTTCCATCACGTGGGTCATTTTTTGCAACAAGCTTATCATGTAAGCTTTGACTTGCCCCCATAGCTTTTCTATCTGTTAGAAAGATACTAAATGGATTTTTAATAGTTCCACATTTAAATAATGCCTCTTCTCCTTTTGCCGTAAAAGATTTATTTGCTGCATCAATTACAGCGTCATAATCAGGTTTAACTTTCGACAAACGCATTGCTAGACGTGCCTTTAATCCGTAAGCAAATTTAACCCAATTACTTGCTACACCCTTATAAATAGGATCCTGAGTTCCAATAACCGGAACACTTGATGTTTTTTCAAGGTTAGCTATACCATCAGTTATTAATTTATTTATAACCTCATACAAACTTTGTTGTTTGTCTAGAACTGGAGTCCAAATAACACCTGGCTGTAATGCTTCTGTCCAAGGCACATCACCCATTAGATCTGTTAATGTAGCCAAATTATAGGCACTTAAAACCTGTGCTATCCCTAAAACTGCTGTATCACTTTCTTCAGAGCCTCCAGGCGAACATTTCTCTATAACTTTCTTCAAGTTCAACAAATTAGAATAGACATTATTCCAGCTATTATTATAGGTAGTTGCACTTGTTGGTTCACCAATTCTAATCTCAGCATTATACATTTGGCCATGCACTCCTACATTATATTCGACATATACTGAAGCGTAAAATGAGAAGTCAGAGCCTATTACACTAAAAGATGTATTATTAATTACATCCGTAATTATAAATTTTGAAGCCATATCGGCAGGGTGATTTTTGTCCTCGTTAATATCTTGCATGATACTTTCGGTACAAGAAAACAACCCCAATGACATCAATAATATAAGTAAAAAATTTCTATTTTTCATATCTTATCTATCTTTAGAAATTTACATTAACACTAAAACCAAAGCTAGTAGTTTGGGGTAACGAGAAGCGTTCAAATGCACCCATCATATTGTTGTTACCTTGTGAACTTTCTGGATCTGCATTCGGTAATTCTGTCCAAAGCAAAATATTACGAGCAAAAGCAGAAAGAGCAACATCAGCTTTCGAGAATACTGATTTAGGAAGAGCATATCTTAGAGAAATCTCCCTTAATTTTAAAAATGAGTTACCATATATAAATGATTCATCAATATTGGAAAGTACATCAGAATATAAAGTTTGATAAGCATTCTTATCATTAGCACCACCTCTAACAATATCATTAGGAGTTCCGTCTGCTTTATAGCCTTTGAAAATAAAAGTAGAAGTTCTATCTTCAGTTCTCTTAGAAACACCATATGTATCCATCAAACCATTCATACCTGAATACATTTGACCACCATTTTTCCATTCGAACACTACTCCTAACGAAATAGACTTATAGGTCAACGTTGTTCCTCCACCCAAAATAAAATCAGGAGAAACCTTTCCTATTACTCCAGGTTCCCCGGCCATCGGCATACCGTAAGTTACACTATTTGGATCTTCGTCCACTAATATACGTCCTTCTTTATCTTTTTTATATTGAACTCCATAAATAACAGGATATGTAGAGTTTATACCTGCACGAACCTGAGGTGTTACAAATCCTCCAAGCATAATAGATTCAACACCTTCACGCAATGAAACTACTTTATTATCCAATTTCGAATAATTCAAATTTATATCCCAACGGAAATCTTTCATGAGTATTGGAGTTACATTTAACATAAGCTCATGAGAAGTAGATTTCATCTGTCCACCATTAGTTATAAGTGATGATGCACCTGTAGATCCAGGAAGAGGAACCGGAAATATCTGATCGACAGTATTTTGGTTAGCAAAAGTATAATCAAGACTTATTCTATCTTGAAGGAAATTCAATTGCAAGCCTATTTCCCATGATTTTGTATTTTGCGGTTTCAGATTAGGGTCATACAGATTAGGATACTGCGCATAACCACTTACATTATCTACAGGATAAACAATAGGTTGTCCTTGCCAAAATCCACCGCCATAAGTAGGACGGTAGTAATAATTATTCATATATCTAGAGCTTGCCTGACCTACTTCTGCATAAGAACCTCTAATTTTACCAAAGCTAAGTACATTTTGGTTCTTGAAAGGTTCTAGTTCTGTAAACACAAATCCCAACGATACAGACGGATAGAAAAATGTTCTATTTTTGGGAGGCATAGTAGAGGCGATATCCTGACGAGCAGTTGCATTAAAATACAACATATTCAGATAAGAAAGTGACATACTTCCAAAAAAGCCCACTGTACGCTCCTGACTTTGTCCTTCACTTGCAGTAACTGTATTAGCATTCCCAATATGATTCCAACCACCAAAATTAAAGTTTTCACCATATTCGCTATAAGACTTATTATTAGTATGATTTAATTCATTCCCTGCTATAAAGTTAAAGTCTAAATCATTTGAAATTTTCCAATCATAAACTGCGGTAAACAAAGAGTTATAAGTAAATTGAGTTATACCATAATTATCTATTGTACCTGTTTTACCAGCATGACCATAACCAAAGACATCTTGATAATGAGTGGTATAAGTATCCGCACCCAATTGATATTTAAGGGTAATCTTATGATCATCAGCTAATTTAGTTTCATATTGACCAAATAAATTTCCAAAGAAACGATTTGTATTTTCCGAAAACGTATTATTATATTGTATCCAATAAGGGTTATCAAAAGTTAAGCTGCGATAATAAACTTGTTTGTACGGATCACTTGCTGTACGATAAGGCATTCCTTTAAGATTATAACTGGCAGGTGCGCCCATTACTCCCGCTAAGGAACCATCATTTGCACCAGATAATTTATCTACACTATTTTTGGAGAAATTAGCAGAAAAACCTACTGTAAAATGATCATTCAATTTTTTATCTCCATTAGCTTTCGCATTCCATTTCTCTAGACCTGTTTTCAATGCTATACCAGATTGATCTGTATAAGAAATACCAACAGCAAAAGTCCCAGTATTTTCAGCTCGGCTAACTAGAACCGATGTTGTAGACTGAACACCTGTTCTGAAATAGTCATTCCAGTTATCATAAACTCCAGGTGTTACCCAAGCATCTTCAGGTGCATATCCGCCCTCTATTAATTGAGGAACTTGATATTTCCCATCATGTCCTTTACCATTACCACCATAAAGAGGATCATTAGGTAAATCTGAGATTTTAGGCCCCCATGCCATAGATGCATGAGAATTATCATTTGACTTGCTCGAAGCATATACTCCTCTCATCCCTTGAGCCCAAGTTGTTTGATAGTCAGGAGTACGAGATACAACATCAAAAGCAACAGTTTGCGTTAAGCTTATATTTGTTTTACCAATCGTTTTACCTTTTCCACTTTTAGTTGTGATAATCACAGCACCGTTAGATGCGCGAAGTCCGTAAAGAGCTGCAGCGGCTTGACCTCTCAATATATTAACAGACTCAATATCATTAGGGTCGATATCCAACGCTCTATTTGCAACGTCTGAACCACTAACACTATTACCTGTATCGTAATAAGATGTACTTGCAATCGGCATACCATCAACAACATAAAGCGGAGTATTATCACCATCAAAAGAACGAGCTCCACGGATAACGACTTGAGATGATGCTCCAGGCATACCACTAGAGTTTTTCAAATCTACACCTACAACCTTACCCTGTAGAGATTTAGTTAAGTCTGTATTACCCGTCATATTCAGCTTGTCGGATTTTACATCTTGAGTAGCATAGCCTAACGCTTTCTTATCTCTTGTAATACCTAATGCCGTAACAACGACATCACCCAAAATATGTTCATCGTTCTCCATAACGACTCTCATATTTTGAGAAATCTTAACTTCCACTGTTTTCATTCCGATAAGAGAAAATACTAATGTATTTTTACCCTCAGGTACATTTATCGAAAAATTACCATCCAAATCAGTCGAAACACCAACGGTAGTCCCTTTTACTACGACTGAAGCACTAATAACTGGCTCTCCTACATTGTCCACGACAACACCGGTTACGCGAGTTGTTTGTGCTGTAATAAATCCTATGCTTATAAATAAGCAGGATAGAATTAACATCACTCTTTTCATCATACAAACACTACTTTAATTTCTAAATTAAAACTTCATTCCGATGCTAACACTTTGATGCAATATCAGACTTTTTAGCATCAGTTTGTTTTTTGATATACAAAATTAGGCAATTTTCACGAAAAAACAAATCTTAGATTAAATTATACAAATTTTGTCATTTTGAAAGAACAAACATAATTAAATACAGATTTACAAACATATACAAGTAACACAAATGTTAAATACATTACATATTGAAACCATCCAGAAGCTATACACCAAAAAAACACTAAAAAAACACCCGCTTTATTCTTTCGAAAAAGCAGAGATTTAACATTTAATTGTAACTTTTTCAAAAAAAAAGAAAAGAGCAACCAAAGCCGCCCTTTACATATTATAATTACAACAATAAGAAACAATAGAATAAAAAAGAAAGAAAATAAGAGAAAATCAGAACAAATATCCAACTTGATAGACTACAAAAGAAATAAGCCAGGCTAGTAAAGTTGTGTAAACAATACTAAAAACACCCCATTTCCAAGAGCCGGATTCTTCTTTTATAGCAGCAATAGTTGCGACACATGGAAAGTAAATCAGCACAAAAAGCAGCAAACTGACAACTACCAATGGAGTAAATGTTGTGCCTCCATCTGCTTGCCTATCTGCTAAAAGACGAACTTCCAGCGATTCCTGATCTTCAGAGCTCCCCGTATATAATACACCTAAAGTACTCACCACAACTTCCTTGGCCGCCATACCCGAAAGAAGACTAACACTTATCTTCCAATCAAAACCGAGAGGCCTCATCACAGGCTCGATAGCTTTACCTACACGACCAATATACGACTCTTCTTGATGCTCTGTATTTCTACCCTCTTCTATTTCTTCGATTTGAGCACTCTTTTCTTCATCACCAAGCCCTTCTTGCTGCTCAACCTGAGTTATCATATTATCATATTTCAACTCACGTTCTTTGTCTCGTGGAAAATAACCCAAGAACCAGATGATAATAGATGCAACCAAAATAACACCTCCCATTTTTCGCAAATACTGCTGAGATTTATCCCACATATGTATAGTCACCGACTTAATTGTAGGCATACGGTAAGGTGGTAATTCCATTACAAATGGTGTATCTTCCTTCGGGAAAAGAAAACGCTTAAATAAGCGGGCAGAAATCACAGCCAATAGAATCCCGGTAAAATACAAACCAAATAAGGCAAAGCTTGCATACGACTTAAAGAAAACTCCTACAAACAACAAATACACAGGCAATCGTGCACTACAAGACATAAACGGATTAACCAACATAGTTATCATCCGACTATTACGGCTTTCAATAGTTCTTGTAGCAAGTATCGCAGGCACATTGCAACCAAATCCCATAACCAATGGAATAAAAGATTTTCCGTGCAATCCCATTTTATGCATCACCTTATCCATTATAAAAGCTGCCCGAGCCATATAGCCGGAGTCTTCCATAAAGGAAATAAAAGCATACAGGATCAATATATTGGGAAGAAAGACGATAACACCGCCAACACCGCCGATAATACCATCAACAACTAAGTCTTTAAGCATACCGTCAACCATATTTCCACGGATAAAATTACCAAGTACTGCCACCCCGTTTTCAATCCACTCCATAGGATATCCACCCAAACGGAATGTACATTCAAACATCACCCACATAAAAAAGAAAAACACAGGGAATCCAATATACTTATTGGTAACCACCGCATCTATCATCCGGGTTACGTCCGACTCGAAAAGCTTTTCTTTGAGTGTCTGCTTCAAACCACCTGCCACAAAACCATAACGGGCATTCGTCAGAACAGATTCGGTATCTTCTTTTAGTGTATCTTCTATATATTTAACCTCACTATCTCTCAGAGCATAGATATCCACAGCATTTGACAATGAGCCAACATAGGCGTCTACATCTTTATCTTTTTCCAACAATTTTGCTGAAATATAACGGCGAGGGAAAATCAACGATGTTTCTTTTTCCTTTTCAAGAAGTATATTGATTTTGCTTATTGCATTTTCTACAACATTCCCATAATATATATGTACACGTCTAACGACAGGTTCTTTCTCTTCATAGACACGTATCACCGCATCGAACAGATCACCTATACCTACTCCCGTTTTAGCAACTGTAGGAACAATAGGAATACCAATCATCTGAGACAGGCTCTGATAATCAAATTCGCTACCCGTTTCTAATAGTTCGTCATACATATTAAGAGCGATCACCGTAGACACCTCCATATCGATAAGCTCGGTAGTCAAATACAGGTTTCTCTCAAGATTGGAAGCAGCAACAATATTAATAACCACATCGGGTTTATCTTCTACAATATGTCGTCTTACAAACAATTCCTCCGGAGTATATGCCGAAAGCGAATAAGTTCCGGGCAAGTCTACAACTTTAAAAGTATAGCCTCCATGCTTAAACTTTCCTTCTTTCGAATCGACGGTTACCCCACCATAGTTACCTACATGTTCGTGAGCTCCGGAAGCAATATTGAAGAGGGAAGTTTTTCCGGCATTAGGATTACCTACCAATGCCACCCTTATTACTTTTTTCGAATCGGAACTCGGTTTTCGCAAAGATGTTACCACATCTTCCGTGGTGGAATAATAACCTAAAGATTCGTTCGTCGCAGAGTGCGGCAGATTCTCATCCCTTACTTTATGTGAATCAGGATATATAACTTCGATTAGAGCAGCTTCGCTTCTTCGGAGCGAAACCTCATAATCCATTATTTTATATTTAATAGGGTCTTTGAGGGGAGCATTTAATATCACCTTTATGGTTTTTCCTTTTATAAAACCCATTTCGAGAATACGTTTACGAAAAGCACCACTTCCATTTACGCGTACAATGACACCTTTCTCTCCCGTGTTCAAATCAGATAAAAGCATACTAAAAATCTTTCACTTAATTAGAGACACAAAGATGGGCATTTTTTATATAAAAAGAGAAGGAAAACTGACTTTATTTAGAATGAGTATAAAAAAGAACCTTTCCCTAACAAGAAAACAAGCCTCACCAACACAAGCAAGAGCACCACTCACCACAAGCCACATCGCAAAGAAAATCATCTGATTAATAAAAAAAAGGAAAAAGATAAACCAATGCTCAAGAGGAGCGTAATCAATGACAAAACCCCAAACCTACTTTCACAAGCAGATAATGAGATAAAAACACTTGTTAGTTTAAAGATAAGAGTCATTGCAGGATAATAAATGCCCAATAAATCCTTCGTCACTCCTCTCTTGCATTGGAATATATTGTATAAAGTACTTTAAAGATCAGAATATAAAGGAAACTCTTATTAGCATAATTTATTACTAATCTATAACAAATTTATTAAAAAAACTGGCTTTTTATATTTAGCAGTAAATTATGTATAGCTCTTTTTTATTTACATAGATGGCATTTGTACTATTCCACAGCCTTCTAGGAGTTTGTAATAAAGCTCTCCCTTTTAATTTTCACAAAAGTAAAGTAATTTTTATATTCTGCAAAAAGAATAAGCCCATTTTATAAAATTTGAATACAGAATGAGTTAATCTATTTCACTATATTTGCACTCTATTTTAATAATAGCGCTGTGATTTATCCGGAAAACTTTGAATATAAAATAGGATTTGACAAAATCCGCCAACTACTCATAGCAAAATGCTTAAGTCCACTGGGGGAAGAAAAGGTTATCAATCTGGCCTTCTCTTCTGATTATACACATATATCAGAATCGTTGTCTCAAACCGAGGAATTTATGCGCATCATAAACGAAGAAGACAACTTCCCTACAAATTATTTTCTTGACGTGAGGCATGCTCTACGCAACATACGGGTAGAAGGCACATGGATAGACGAAGCAGCCTTATTTGATTTACGAAGATCGTTACAAACAATACGGGACATTGTTCTTTTCCTAAAAAAGGAGGAAGAAGAAAATACCCCTTACCCATACTTGTATGCATTGGCAGGAGAGGTTGCGATATTTCCCCAGCTAATAAGTAAGATTGATAATATTCTGGATAAGTTTGGGCGCATAAAGGATAATGCATCCGCTGAGCTAAGCCGCATACGGAAAGATATAGCACATGTTTCGAGCGGGATATCTCGAAGCCTTAATGCAATTTTACGCACGGCTCAGAACGAAGGACTTGTAGAAAAAGATGTAACTCCCACCATGCGTGACGGACGTCTTGTAATACCCGTAGCACCGGCATTTAAGCGGAAGATAAAAGGGATTGTACATGATGAGTCAGCTTCGGGCAAAACTGTATTTATAGAACCTGCCGAAGTAGTAGAAGCCAACAACCGCATAAGAGAGCTGGAAAGTGAAGAACGCAGAGAGATTATAAAAATACTGGTGACATTCACCGACATACTTCGCCCGCTGGTAGCAGACATATTGCAGTCGTATGAATTTCTCGCTACAATCGATTTTATAAGAGCCAAAGCTACATTTGCCATCGATCTGGATGCTATAAAACCAAGCATAGAAGACAAGCAGATTATAAGGTGGTATAGAGCGAAGCACCCTCTGCTATTTATTTCTCATAGAAAACAGAATAAGCAAATTGTACCTCTCGATATAGAACTAGAGGAAGACAATCGCATTCTCATTATTTCAGGACCAAACGCAGGAGGTAAATCCGTTTGCCTAAAGACAGTGGGACTACTTCAATATATGGTACAATGCGGAATACCGATACCTTTAGCAGAAAATTCGAAAGTAGGGATATTCAACAATGTATTTATAGACATAGGTGACGAACAATCTATAGAAAATGATTTGAGTACATACAGTTCGCATCTAACCAATATGAAGTTTTTTGTAAGAAACTGCGATGAAAAAACAATCTTACTTATAGACGAATTTGGAGGGGGAACCGAACCACAAATCGGCGGCGCAATAGCAGAATCCCTGCTTAAACGCTTTAATGAAAAAGAGTCTTTTGGTGTAATCACAACTCACTACCAAAACCTCAAACATTATGCAAATGAACACAAAGGTGTTATCAATGGGGCAATGCTATACGATCGCCACCTGATGCAACCTCTGTTCACTTTATCTATCGGCAACCCCGGAAGCTCTTTTGCAATAGAAATAGCCCGAAAAATAGGTTTGCCGGAAGATGTAATTGCCGATGCTTCTGAAATAGTAGGCAGTGACTACATCAATATGGACAAATACCTGCAAGATATTGTCAGAGATAAACGATATTGGGAAACCAAGCGCCAAAGCATCCGTCAGAAAGAAAAACGGCTTGAAGAGATTACCACAACATACGAAACAGATCTGCTGAGCGTCGAAAAACAACGGAAAGAAATACTCCGTCAGGCTAAGGCCGATGCAGAACGGGTTTTATCTGAGGCCAATGCCAAAATAGAGAATACGATACGTACAATTCGAGAATCGCAGGCCGAGAAGGAAAAGACAAAGCAAGCCCGATTGACTCTTAACGAATTCAAATCGTCATTAGAAGACGAAAAAAAATTCTCGGATGATAAGATCGCTAAGAAAATAGAGAAGTTAAAAGAGAAAGAAAAAAATAAAAAGAAAAAAAGCGAACAACCCAAAGAGATTAAAGAACAAATAATCGCTATTGGAGACAATGTACGCATCAAAGGACAAACTTCAATCGGACAAGTCCTTGATATACAAAAAGGAAGCGCTACAGTTGCATTTGGCATGATCAAATCGACCGTAAAACTCGAAACGCTTGAATATATAAGTAAAAATCAAGTAAAACGTGAAAACCGCAGCACTACAGTCAGCGTAGCAGCCAGCGACGATCTCCGAGAGAAGAAACTCAACTTTAAGCAAGATATAGATGTGAGAGGTATGCGTGGCGAAGAGGCACTGCAAGCAGTCATGTATTTTGTAGACGATGCAGTGCTCGTAGGGGTTTCTCGAATACGAATATTACACGGAACGGGAACGGGAGCACTAAGACAGATGATACGAGACTATCTCCGTACGGCTCAAGGTGTGCGAAATTTTCAGGATGAGCATGTACAATTTGGAGGAACTGGAATTACTGTAGTAGACCTTGAATAATTAAATAGAAAAGCAAAAGGATAAAGAGATGGCAAAAACCGCAATATTGATAGGAAGTACCGGATTGACGGGGTCACATCTAATGAGAATACTATTAAATAGTGACATCTACGATAAAACGATATGTTTTGTACGTCGCGAGACTAAAATATCGCACCCCAAACTGGTTCAGCATATCGTAGACTTCGACGACGTAGACTCGTATAAGGATTACATGGAAGGCAATGATATGTTTTGCTGTTTGGGAACGACCATCAAAAAAGCCGGAAGCCAAGAAGCATTCAAAAAAGTAGACCTTACCTACCCTCTTCAATTTGCAAAGGTAGCTGCTGTGAATGGCATAAAGCAATTTTCAATTATATCAGCAATTGGAGCCAATCCGGAATCGAGCAACTTCTATTTACGCATAAAAGGCAAGTGCGAAGAAGAGCTAAGGAAATTGCCGTTCCAGTCTATATCCATATTCAGACCATCGTTATTGGAAGGTAACAGGAAAGAATTCCGCTTTGGAGAAAGAGTACTGAGTTTTGCCATGAAAATATTCTCCATATTTCTTACAGGCAAATTAAAGAAATATCGTCCGATCAAAGCGAAGGATGTAGCTGAAGCCATGTATAGAGTTGCTCAACAGAATACAGTAGGGCTTCATGTATACCGTTCGGACGAGATAACAGATATTGCGAAATAAGGTTTCACTTCCGCATATCTTAACACCTAACTAGTATGAAAAAGGTTATCCTATTCTGCTTACTCTCAATCTCTTTTCTTCATCTCTTTGGACAAGATGTTTCTTACACAAAAAGCGACATTGCCGGACGATGGGTAGAAGTAAAAGAAACTGACAAGCCGGGGCAATATTCAGAGACGGAATATCCTTATATATACATATTCAAGGATGATTATACTTTTCATTTAGGAGAATCGATGGACGGAGTCATTCTTTTCAATATTACAGGAAAGTATTTGATTGAGAATAACAGCATCTATATTACTTATTTTGAATTTCTACAAAACAACAACACAAAAAAACTTACACCAAAAAAATTGTCATTACAAATACGATCCATCAAAAACGGAATAATGACACTATACGTTTCCGATTATGATTTTTCTTATCCGCTCATATTAAAGAGGCAGAATTTGAGTCGATAAAACTACCTTAACATACCTAAATAATAATTTACAAAAAAATACATTTAATCTATCCATAGAGGCTAAAACGATAGAATACAATTAAATAAAGCAAAAACAAAGCTATACATTTCATTCATTTGCAGATATTATTATATCTTTGCACAGCAAACAGGCATAAACTATACAAAACGTTCTCCAAATGATAATGACGAAAAAACTACTTTTCATTTTTCCCTTAATATGTACTATTATAGGATTAAGCAGTTGTAACAGCGATACTCCTGACAAACCGGATACCAATACAGAAACAATTCCCACATCTGAACTTACTAAAGATGATTTATTGGGCACATGGGAAATATATAACTCGGAGAAACAAGTAATTAAAGTCAAAGAAGATGGGTCCGAATCGGCATATCCAAATTTCAGATCAGTAGATTATGACGGATTTATAAACAAGTTCTATATAGACTCGAAAGGCGTTTACACATTCGAAAACTCAAATGTACTGGATGAGCTTATAGATAAAGGTACTTACGATGTAAAAGATGGTCTGATCACCATGAATGTTACACGACATAACGGGAGAGATACTTCTTTTGTAAATACCGAAACAATCTCTATATTTTATAAAAACAAGGAGGCTTTTACGGTATTCAAATACTTTACGGTAGATGGCTATAAGATCAGAGACGGCAGATCGATGAGAAATATAGAAAAAGCACCGAATATACATCCCAATATGGAGAAAGTAGATGTTAAGGGTAAATATAGCAGCCTAGTAGGAAAATGGGAAGTATATGATTATCAGCTATTGGCTAATGGGGTATACGACGCTACTTATTCGAAAGAAACACTGGCTAAGCTGAAAGGAAACACATATACGTTCAATGATGAAGGAAGTGGAAAGACATCGGTAAATATAGATTTCCGTGATCCGGATAATGATGGAGTACGAATCACAGGTAAATATCCCGTAAAAATCGTTGACGATATTGTCTATTACTTTGTAGATAATGCAGTTGATACACTTGGAAATTATGTACCCACAGCACCTTTTCTTTGGGTTACAGACTGGAAAAAAAGAACAGATTCATCTACGAATAAAGAGTTTGATTCTTTCGTTAGCTTCAACAAGTTCAGGACTGATGCCAGACCCGATATAATATACGAAATGAGAAGGTTTCTCAGAAGGATAGATTAAAAAGCATCTACAACATACATACACAAATTATAGAAGAACAGGCAAACTTACAGTCCTGTTCTTTTATATTTTAGAGACCTGTCTCCTCCTTGCTTAAAAACTAAAGAGTCGACAGTTAAAGTGTATATATCAAGCTTATTATCGAATATAGAATCTTTATACAACATCAGTGTAAAATTATGTATTATAAAGGTATAGTCCGACTTTACAAGCCCGACAATTTCTTGCGTACACTTATTTCCATTAAAGTATAAATATACATCTTGCTGATTCAGGTCTAGGATTGCCGAATCGTTTCTTTTCGATTCCACAGCCACAAGCTGCCATTTTCCTTGTATCATCTGGTTATTTACCTCATCGCTATTGTAGGGCTTGCAACTAACCAAGAATAGGAAAGCAAAAATAAAACCTGCAAGGCTTATCAATCTAACAGACATTCGTTCCATGTTTACCACAAAAAAACAAATTATTTTCCATTAACGAGACATTCGCTCCATAAAAAGTCAGAATATTCTTATTGCTTTTACAAAATCCTGCTATATTTGTTCAACTGATTTTATTTATCTTATTTAAATACCTTTAAGCACAAGTTACGTATGAAAACAATAGGGAATATAATATGGTTGATTTGCGGAGGCTTTATGATAGCCATCGAATACTTCATTTCCGGATTTCTTATGTTATTGACCGTCATAGGCATTCCCTTCGGACTACAAGCTTTCAAGCTGGGAATACTTGCAATATGGCCATTCGGGAGCCATGTTGAATCGAAAGACTCTGCTCCGGGGTGCCTCAATCTGGTGATGAATATTATATGGATCATAATCGGAGGATTCTGGATTGCCCTTACACACTTGTTCTGGGGAGTTCTTCTCTGTATCACAATAATAGGCATTCCATTTGGAAAACAGCATTTCAAACTGATACATTTAGCTCTTGTTCCTTTCGGAAAAGAGATCAGATAAACCAATCGTCAAAACAGCTCTATCCCATCCTGATAAGTTTTAAATTTCAGCTCGGGCAATAACTCGTTTCTCATACGACGGGTATCACCATAGTATGAAACCATCCCTATTTTGACAAAGTCTACGGTGAGAGGGCTCTGTGTGCGAAACAAAGATGAAAATAGTTCCGACCCTTTTGATGCAGCCATTATCATCCATACAGGCATACGCCAAGGCTTGCGATTCCCGCTATAAGCAGTAATATCGTCTAAGAATTGCTGTAAGGTTTGCACTCCTTCGTCACCTATGTGATATATCCCTTTGATATCAGGTTTCAAAGCTGCGGCAATAGTGGCATTTGCAAAATCCACTTTCGAAATAAGATGAATATATGTAGGTTTCCGCCACACGCCCAAAAGCCAATGTCGAGCAAACCACTGTGCAGCATCTATCATCAGTATCCCTTTGCCATAGACCATTCCTACCCGCAGAGAGACAGCCTCTATGCCGTATTTGTCACCATAGCCGAACAAGAGCTTTTCTTCTTCAAGGCGAGTACGGGCATGCATCGATTCGGGCTGTCCATCCAAGTGCCCTGTTGCGGGATTATTGGGAGTACATTCTCCTTCAACATGAGGAAAACTAATCAATATTACACGTTTCACCTTCTGCTGTATAGCTGCATCGAGTAAGTTTTTAAAGTATAGAGTGTTTGTAGTTGGCAAAAACTTTTCGGGATTAGCCTTAAACAAAACCCCTGCAAAATGTACAACCACATCAACTCCGGCTAATACGTCTCCCAATGTTTTGGGGCTTGCCAGATCAACCCGAAACACAGATACATTGTTCTTACCTTTCAGATTCTCGGCTACATCTTTTTTGTGTATCAGCAAATTCAGGTGTACATTTTCTTTGTGTTGAAGTTCCTGAGCTAAGAGCCCTCCTAAGTTTCCGGCAGCCCCGGTGATAGCAATTTTCTTCATTGTGCAATTTTTGTTCAAAATATAAATATATGAAATATTTCCCCATGTTACAGAAACAGATAAAGCTGTTTACACAAAAAAAAGAGATAACCATACGATTATCTCTTTCTTTATATTATAAAACAAACGGAGTTAAGCCTTTGCTGCATTTGCTTTAGCCTTTGCTTCTATTTCCGACAATTCGTTCGCCAGCTTTCCTGCCACTTCGCCGGTAACTTCATTTATTTTTTGTTTTCCTTTTCTTACTTCTTGCCTTGCCTTTACGCCTACACGCAAAGCCTTGCTTTTGCCTACAGCCAACCCATAGTCTAAGTCTGACTTCGCTTTATCCGTAGCGCTGTTTACTCTTGTGCGCAATTCTTCCCTTGTTTCCTCATCGGATAGTTTCAATGCTGCATATACACCTAGTGCACCTACAGCTAAACCTAAAATAAATCCCTTCATAATGTGCTGTAATTTATGTGTTATATAATTCTATTATTAACAAATATAAGATATTTATAATGATAACAATCAATTAAATGCATTTGTTTACTTTAAATAACTTGTATATTCCTTTTTTAGTATAGTTAAACACAATGAATAAAGCCTGATTTTTGAATTAAGAAAGTTTATAATGCAAAATCATTTTATATAGATTCTGATTATTTTTTCCTACCTTCAACCCCTCTAAAGCCGTATATTGATGAAACATTTACTTTTTTGTTTTTCATTCTTAACTATCTTGATGGCATGCAGCACTCAACCGACATTGGAGGGGCGTTGGGCTGTAGAAATGGAACACAACCGTGACACTGCCATTATAGTAAACGGAGATACCATCGTAGCTCCGGAGTTGAAGATAGACCGAGACTCTATGTATCTGGAAATAAAAACGAATGGTCTTGTCAGCAAAACAGAATGCTTAGGCTTTTATACTATCAACAACAATCTTATTACCGTTACGGATAGAATGGGAAAACAGAGGACAGAAACGTTTGTGCTAAAAGACGATGTCCTAACCATCTTAGATAAGGATGATCCCAATAAGATTATAATGAGGCTGGTTCGTATCAGAGAGAAAGAATCGGACTGACGAGTAAACCGCATTCGGCAAAATCCTATAATCAATCATCTAAATCACTTTCCGTAATCGCAAACAAAGAAGAAAGTGTAATCACCCACAGTTTTGGCATTCACCTCTAGCCATCTCAGTTTATCTTTGGATGTGACTGTCTTCTGAATCAGTTTACCCGACGAGTCATAATCTTCTACAGATAAGACTCTAAAGCGTCTGTTTGAACAATCGTACATACTATAGTAGATACAGTAACTGAAATCGTTCCATTTCTCAGCTTTTTCCGGCTTTTTCATCGCCACATACCTGTCTCTTATTTTATCCACATAGGCCTTACGAGCTTCGGCAGACGTATATATTCGTTTTTCGTAGGCGTAAGACACTGCTCCGTCTTGTTTCAGATTGAGGGTGTCTGTATAGATTTTCATATCTTCGGTTACGGCTACATTGTGCCAACCATAAATACCTGCTCCCACCTGACGGGAGGTCTGACAAGCCGAAAAAGACAATACGGCTATAATTGTGATTAATATATATTTCATCCTCATTTTTAATTTAATGCACATTAGTAATATTCTTTATAAAATAACAGGGGCGTATTTATAAATAGAAAATGTAAACTTACAAAATAAGCAGAAAGTAATGCCAGTCTTTGATCTAATTCTCTGATAAAATAGTTTTCAACATCAGGTTTACATATCATTTTTTATCTAATAATATTATTATCTTTGCTATGATAAGATAAGCGAAACGAAAACATTGCATTGACAAAACATCTTTGCTGGAAACTCTTTAGCGAATGTATGTATCCATACATTTCTTTGGATTTTTAATTTTATAAATTAATAATGAAATATATATCAATATTCTGCGGCTCGGCCTCAGGTTCAGATAAAATCTTTGCAGAACAAGCAACCCTACTCGGAAAAACAATCGCACAAAAAGGCTATGGCATTGTATATGGAGGTGCACACGTAGGGCTTATGGGATATGTAGCCAATGGCGCACTAAGCGAAGGAGGAGAAGTAATAGGTGTTATACCCGAATTTCTGAAAAGCAAGGAGTTGGAACATACCAACCTGACACAGATTCATATCGTAGAAACAATGCACCAACGCAAAGCCTTAATGAACGAGATCAGCGATGGAGTTATCGCTCTAGCGGGAGGATACGGAACCTTAGACGAATTATTTGAAATGCTTACTTGGGCTCAATTGGCATTACACAAAAAACCGATAGCAGTATTGAATACCAACGGATATTATGATCCGCTTATTACGATGTCGAAAACAATGATCAAAAATGGTTTCCTGAAAAATGAATATCTTGATCTTTTGTTGATAGATGGTAATATTGGCAGTTTGCTGAAAAAAATGGAAGATTATATACCTCCGGCCAACGACAAATGGTTTGAAGTGAAATAATCCTTCAATCTTAATATACAAACTAAACAAAACACACCTTAGTATGAAAAAGTATTTATTCATTGCAGTGGCAATGCTGGGATCAGTTACAATTGTAAATGCCCAGACGGTAACAAAACGTGTTGTAGAAAAGACAAACAAAGGAGACTCGAAAACGCATTACAATTATTTATTACTGGATGCCGTCAATTATAGCGATGCAGCATACTCCAGATATGAAAAATTGGTGCAAGATGTATGGGATAAAAAAGCGAATGCTAACCTCACGAAAAACAGAATAGAAACTCTGGAGGAAATCGATAAATACCTGACGACCGTAAAAGAGACTCCGATATACAAAGGGGGAGAGAGTTACCAACTGGCAGTACTGGCATACCTCAGTGCTGTAAAAGACAAGGTTATTGCTCTGGAACATTTGGGAACACTGGGCGATGATGCGAACACCGACGCTATAGTGTACAACAAAGCGTCCGCTAAGTTTACAGATATATCGAACGAAGCTATTGACCTGAGAAACAATGTTAGAGATAAAAAAAGCGAATACGAAAAGACATTCTATATACAAAAATAAAACAATATAAATATGGCACTTACTGTTGGAGATAAAATACCTGTAATTTTAGGAATCGATCAGGACGGAAAAGAAGTAAAAGCATCCGACTATCAAGGGAGTAAGCTTGTATTATATTTCTATCCGAAAGACAATACCCCGGGCTGTACAGCTGAGGCTTGTAGTTTGCGAGATAACTTTTCGCAACTCCGAAAAGCCGGTTACCAAATACTGGGTGTTAGTGTCGACAACGAAAAATCGCATCAGAAGTTTATAGAAAAGCAACAATTGCCTTTTCCGCTGATTGCCGATACAGACAAAAGACTTGTGGAGCAATTCGGTGTATGGGGTGAGAAAACACTTGCCGGACGTAAATACATGGGCATATTTCGCACAACATTCCTGATAAACGAATCGGGCATTATAGAGCAAATAATAACTCCGAAGGAAATAAAAACCAAAGAGCACGCTCAACAAATATTAGATCTAAATAAATAAAAGTTTCATATAATTATCAAAGAGAAATAATGGCAGAAGAAAAAGAAAAAAAAGCAGCCCCAAACACAGAGAAGCTGAAAGCTCTGCAAGCTGCAATGGACAAGATAGAGAAGAGCTACGGAAAAGGCTCGATAATGAAAATGGGCGATGATAAAATCGATGAGATAGCTGTTGTTTCTACAGGTTCTATAGCCCTGAACGCTGCACTCGGTGTAGGCGGATACCCTCGCGGCAGAGTGATCGAAATATACGGTCCCGAATCGTCAGGTAAAACAACCTTGGCTATACATGCTATAGCCGAAGCACAAAAAGCAGGAGGTATAGCAGCCTTTGTGGATGCTGAACATGCATTCGATCGTTTTTATGCCGAAAAACTTGGAGTTGACATCGAAAACCTATATATATCACAGCCCGACAGCGGTGAGCAAGCTCTCGAAATAGCAGAGCAATTGATTCGTTCTTCGGCTATCGATATCATTGTTATCGACTCGGTTGCCGCACTGACTCCTAAAGCAGAGCTAGAAGGCGAGATGGGCGATTCAAAAATGGGATTACAGGCTCGTTTGATGTCGCAAGCTTTGCGTAAATTAACTGCTGCTATCAACAAAACAAACACCATCTGTATATTTATCAACCAGTTGCGCGACAAGATCGGTGTTATGTTCGGTTCGCCCGAAACAACTACCGGCGGTAATGCCCTGAAATACTATGCATCTGTACGCCTTGATATTCGCCGTATCGGACAATTGAAAGACGGAGATGAGGTAAGGGGTAGCCAGACACGCGTGAAGGTAGCAAAGAATAAAGTTGCACCTCCTTTCCGCAAGGCTGAATTCGATATCATGTACGGTGAGGGTATCTCTCGCTCGGGAGAAATCATAGACCTTGGTGCAGAACTTGGTATCATCAAGAAAAGCGGTTCGTGGTACAGCTACAATGAAACCAAACTGGCACAAGGACGTGAGTCGGCAAAAGAAGTGATAAAAGACAATCCTGAGTTGGCAGAAGAGATAGCAGGCTTAATCTTCGAAGCATTGAAAGAAAAGCACTAATATAAGCAAAGCAATCTAGGAATAGTGAAGAAGCTGTTTGAAGAGTAAAACTATATTTTGCTCTTCAAACAGCTTTTTTTATTATCATATCTCTTTCTATTTATCTTATATAGAGGGTATATTCGGATACTGTTCCCCATTATTCCGGTCTTTAGCGAAAGGCAGAAATAAATAAAAGGTTACATATAGAAAAACAATGAAATAGTGTCACTTTTGTCACCTTTTGCATTCAAAATACAGCATATAGAACTATACACCAATTACTTATACCTAAAATTTAAAAAGTGACATCTGTCACCTTTTTATAGAGAATTCATGTAATATGTTGTAGTATCTTCTTGTATATCGGATGTTGGTGCAGTATATAATCGTTACCAATCAGAAAGAGCTGCTCACGTGCACGGGTAAGAGCAACATTGAGTTTACGATCTACTGTTCCCTCTCGGTTCATACTACAAAAGTTTTTGAGTTGGTAAGATTTATTGAAACAGAAGGAAAGTATAATCACATCGCGCTGGCTACCTTGATAACGCTCTACGGTATCAATCATAATATCAGACAATTCGGAAATACCTGTTTCTTCGAGCTTTTTCCTGATCAGGGCTATCTGATTTCGGTATGGAGTGATAATACCAAGCGTTCTTTGAGGGTCGAAAAGAAGATTATTAGCCTTGTAGATATCCAGTAAAGCGATTGACAAGGAGACAGCAATTTCGGCTTCGGCATCGTTCGTTTTATCGGATATATTTGCATTATCAACCTCTCTGACAGGAATAAAGCAAACCCGCTTGTTTGATATCATGGTCTGATATGGATCATTCGAATCAAAAGAAGGATAATTCAAGTCGGCTTGCTGCCTTTCGGTTGCGATCTTTAATATATTGTCATAGAAGTGAGCATTTACAAGACGTGCAATATCCTGATGCATACGTCCATGATATGTAAGTGTATCATAGGCATGCGTCCATCCTTGTTTTTGGCAAATACGGAACAGCCGTTCGAAAAGAGATTCACGGCAATCGTAAAGCTCAATATCATTTAAGATGCTGCCATCGACCTTCGATCGGAATTCATCCTGCAATGTAATAGTAGACAACTGCTTGTGATCTCCAATCATAATAAACTTATCAAACTGTGGAAGCAGACCTATTATCTGAGATTCCAATATTTGTGAAGCCTCATCGATAATTGCCACATCAAAATGTTTCAGGTCGAATAGTTCCAGCTTACCCATGATAGACGCTAATGTTCCTACAAATATCCGAGTTGAGGCGATTGCCTGTAATAGGTCTTTGCGGTTTGTAGCTTTATATGAGATATTCTGCAACAGTCGATGTCGATATGGTTCTCCGCATGATAGTTCCGAACCTATACGGATATATCGGTCACACACGAATTCTTCTTCTGAAAATGCTTGACAGATAGCAGCACATAACTCATCTACAGCACGATTGGTATATGCCATAACAAGGATGTTGTTATCTTCTTTTGCATGAAGACGCTCGATGAGTTCCCGTGCAAAGATGGACGTCTTGCCTGTACCCGGAGGCCCTACGATAAGGAAATAATCATCAGCCGACAAGGCTTTCTTTATAACGCTTTCGCCCCTCTCCTCTTGAGTCAGTTCTTTGTCGGGACGGTTCTCATGGGAGATACAGTTCGGCTCTTTAAGTCCGAGCAAGAGTTCCTTCTTATCGGCAGGAGCAGAGAGAAAACCAAACAGGCTTTTATACATGGCATTATACCCATGATCGAGTTTATCGTGCTCTACCGCCCAAAGCCTGTAACGAGAGAAGAAAGCTCTGTTTCGCTGCTTGTATCTAAAACGGAGGGTTACCGAATGAGATGATATTTCTACAACTGTGCCTTTTAGTATTTGGTTGGTGAGTACCGTATCTTCCTCATCTTTCTTCGGATATAAGATACAGATTTCTCCTACCCGAAAGTTCACACAATCTTGAGGGGCTAATCGATTGAATCGGATCACCATATCCCGACCACTGTCGTCTATATCTTCTATCTCGAGATCAGAGATCAGATCCAAAGCGTCTTTGCGTTCGGAGAAAGTTGTATTCCACAGGGCTGAGACACTCATTGCTGTATCAAAATTCTCATCTCCTGTTTTTTGCAAGTATAATTCCCTTGCCACAAAGTTAATGTAGCGATAGGCGTATGTCTTTTCTAATGGAGATGATTTAGTAAGAACGTCCTCCAACTCTTTTAGCTTATCTATGAAGAACTGAGGTGCTCTACCATAATTATCTAAACTGAAGAGCTCTTTGAAAATTTGTTCTACCGTTTGCACATCGCCCGAATACAAGTCGTGTTCGGTAGTGACAATCAGATTGCGGGTATTGATAATCTCTTTCTCCAAGCGTTGGTATCTGGCTGCAAAACGGATATTCTCTCCGGCATTGTCGGCACTCGAATATAAAATCGTAGGATAGATATGACGTGCATCCTTGTTGAATACACTTTGTATCATGAGCCGATAGATAGCAGTCTGCGTTTCGTGGTTCGAAGCGATCTTTGTTACATCTTCACGAGGATAAGGTGGCTTGCCCGACTTTAATTCTATGATACGGTCTGCGCCATCCTCCTCATCGGAGAGTTGCAACAGGTCGAGCCGTCCTTGAAAACCGTATTTCTCGCAAAAGAAGGAAGGCTCTAATGTACACAGGGTAGTATCAAAGCCGTTTGTGGGCATATCGTTTATTATTACTCGCCGGATATTATTAAACTGGCTTTCTGCCCTCGACATGAAGTTGCGAAAATCCAAATTGTCCTTTATGTCTTGGCATGATGCATATTCGAAGGGCATCTGACGGAAAGATTTTAGAAACACATCTTCAAACTTCAATGTTCGGGGATTTTCGGTATATATAAGCTCATCGAGAAAGAAGTTTGCCAGATTTCCTAACAGTATATAGTGAGAATTCGCATTCGGCTCAAACTTTCTGCGGAAGTAATGCAAGTGAGAATTACCATACGGTTGAAAACACTCTGCCATTGCCGAAGCATCGATCAGATAGTCAGGCTCAAGTACAAATACGGAAGGAATGTAGCAGCCGTGTCCATCCTTTCTCACATCTAGCAGATTTAGCTGGGCGCCAATCCACAAACGATCGATAGTAGGATTGAATATCTCATTTGCAGACACATTGTATCTTACCGTTAATCTTTCTTGAGGTAAAGTCTCGGGTTGACAGATCAGTAACTGGTTTTCTTTATCTATATCCAACACCTGCACACGCAGTCTATCCAGCGGTAAGGTTTTCTTATCCTCTTGTTCGACACCTTCGGGTATTTCAGGGTTATGATCACCTTGCAAAAATGCATAAAACAACTCTATGCTTTGTTTAGCATCGTCGTATTGTTTGGGTGTAATCAGATTATTCTCATCTCTTTGCAGAAAAGAACTCTTTATACGGATTGTATGTAACCGCCACTCTATACGCTTAGGCAAATCATACTTTTGAGATATGAAGACCAGCCGAGAAAATAAAGAAGGAAACTGCAAAGATTCACCTTTAGTGATTTCCTTGCAGCTTCTTTCCAGTATCTGTTTGAGGCAGATATATTTATTTCTTAGCGATAGATTGGTTTTATCTATCTGTTGTATCTCAGAGAGATAGTCGGATAATAGAGATGTATTACCATACATTTTTACTAATCTCTAACTTCCAAATCGAGGTTGTTACTAATATCAAAATATGCAGGACCTCCGTCATATATATTTGAGTAAAACGTAATCTTCATATCTACAGCTCCATTACGATATAATAATTCATTAACATTCCTCATGAAGTTAAAATAAGCATTATCATCGATTGTAATCTTTGCGGCATCTTCTCTTATGCTTATTGGTGTTTCGTAAGCATAAACACCGACACCTGGAACTTCGATGTAAAACCTGTTAATAACATCTCCTCTTAAAAGATTTGATATTGTAATCCACGAGTCATTTGTTTTTATACCAATAAGATCCTCTCTTGAGGGGTTGAATTGTGGTATTTCAGTAATCCTTACAGTTGTATATGCTTGTCCATAACCATTGTGATCTATATTAAGATTAAACTTTATATCCAATGTGCCTGACTTCCAATAGTAATTCTCATCCGTTTCACACGACGAGAATCCGACTAAAATGAGGAGAGTCAATAAGATTACGCAAAGCTTGTTCATATAGTATTTCATAATTAAATAATTTAGTGACAAAGTTAAATAATTTTATCTTATATATATGACTATGAAAATGAGGTTTTGTAACATCGGGAATAATAGTTATAGAAAACTTTTATAAGTGACTGCTTGTTATATATCAAAATAGAATATCTATCTTTGACAACGAAATCTTAGGGGTGCCTTAAAATAACGGGCTGAGATCACACCCATACACCTGATCCGGGTAATGCCGGCGGAGGGATAGAGAAATATGCAATTGCGCACACGCATATCTTTAACATTCGGGAAATTATCTTATCAAACCCCTTTTTTGTTTAACATCAGGACATATTTACGTATGTCTGGCAAAATTTATATTTTAAATGAAAAAGGTCTTTCTCTCTCTTTCCATAATATTGATAAATGGAATGGGAATTTTCGCACAACAAAAAGCAGATAGTTTGAAAGTTGTAAAACTAGATGAAGTTGTTGTGTCTGCAACACGTGTAGGTCAGGATGCTCCGGTAGCATACTCTAGTCTGACCGAAAAACAACTAAAAGGAGACAACGCCGCAAAAAACATTCCGGCTATAATGCAAACCCTCCCATCTGTAGTCTCGTATACTGAAGGTGGAACGGCTGTAGGGAACACTTCGTTTCGCATTCGTGGAACTGATGCCAACCGTATTAATATCACTCTGAATGGGATGCCGCTGAATAATCCTGAAAGTCAGGAAGTATACTGGGTCAATTTGCCGGATTTGTCAAACTCATTGCAAAGTATGCAAGTGCAACGCGGAGTAGGAACATCTACCAACGGTGCGGCCTCTTTCGGGGCTAGTATTTCGATGCAAACGCTGGGAGGAAAACCCAAACCCTATGCCGACATATCTACAGCCTACGGACAATATAATACACTATTATTGTCGGGAGCAGCAGGTACAGGCATTATGAAAAGCGGATTGTCGTTAGACGCAAGATACTCTTACGTAAAGAGTGACGGGTATATCCGTAACGGAAAGGTAGACCATAAGAATATCTATGCCGCATTGTCTCACTACTCCGACAGGCAACTGATACGGCTGATTTATATGAACGGAATACAGCATACCGGCATTACATGGGAAGGTATCGATCCGAGCATGCTGGCTATAAACAGGCGATACAATCCGGCAGGGGAATATAAAGACGACAATGGCAATACACGCTATTATGATAACGAAACGGATAACTACTATTCGAATATCGGACAGCTGATATATACCCGTTATCTGACAAATGCATTGACATTGAATGTAAACTTGAGTTATAATCATGGCTATGGCTATTACGAAAATTATAAAACAGGGCGTAAATTTTCAGAATTCGGACTCGAAAATCAGACTGTAGATGGTACTACTTACAAAAAATCAGATCTTATACGTCGCAAACTGATGATGAATCATTTGTATGTAGGAGGGGTAAATCTGAAATGGGAAAAAGAGAAGTTTGATTTTACCTTAGGGAGCATGTATAGCTATTATGATGGAACTCATTATGGGCGATTACTCTGGGTAAAGTTCAACCAGAATATACCTGTTGGTTACGAATGGTATAGAAATAATGCCGATAAACAAGACATGAATGTTTTCCTGAAAACAGAATACAAACCGATGACCAATCTGTCGATATTCGCAGAAGTGCAAGAACGCTATGTAGACTATCGCATGAAAGGGATCGATGATGATCTTACAAATCTGTCAAGCAAAAACTACTACAGTTTTATTAATCCAAAAGGGGGAGTATCTTATCGCTTTGCAGATTATAACGAGATTTACGGATCGTTGGGTATATCCAACAGAGAGCCTCTGCGTGCCGACCTAAAAGAATCTCTCAAAGAAGGAGGAATCCCCATTACTTCCGAACGGTTGTATGACTATGAGCTGGGTTACAAATATGCGAATGCGACAATAGCTTTTAGTACCAATCTTTATTACATGAATTATAAAGACCAGTTGGTACAGACCGGAAAGTTGAACGACGTTGGTTATAAATTGCAAGAAAATGTACCCAACAGCTATCGTACAGGTATAGAACTGGCATTGTCTTATACGCCTAACTATTGGCTACAGCTAGCCGGAAACTTAACCCTGAGCCGTAACAAGATAAAGAATCACACTGTTTACTATCCTTACTACGACAATCAAACAGACTGGAATAGCTTAGGGCAGATATCAGAAACATTCAAATCTACCGACATTTCATTTTCACCAAATACAGTCGGCAGCTTTACGGTTACGTTCAAGCCATTCGAAAAAGAAGATATAAGCTTCTCTTTCATCAACAAGTACGTTGGCAGAATGTATTATGACAATACCTCAAACCCTGATAACCGCTTGTCAGATTATTTCGTTACTGACTTTGCAGCATCATACACCTTGGATGCGAAGAAAGTAGGGAAATTTGATTTTCAGTTTTTCATCAACAATCTGACAAATGTAAAGTATAATGCAAATGCATGGGTAGATACATATAAGTTTGCAGATGGAACAGAACAAGTTTATAAAGGGTTATTTCCTCAGGCGGGAGCTAACGTGATGGGCAAGATAAGATATCGGTTTTGATATATTTTGATTTACTTTGTGGGATGCAGTAAAACATCCCACAATTTTATATACAACAATGATAGAATATTTTATAGAAAATAATTGGGTCAGTATAGTTGGAGCCATTATCGGCCTTATTTTCCTTTACTTAGAATACAAAGCCAATGTATGGATGTGGGCTGCAAGTATCGTCATGGCAGCTTTTTATTTCTATATATTCTATAGTACGCAGCTATATGCCAGCATGGGTATATACATCTATTTTTTTGGGGCATCTATATATGGCTGGCTGATATGGATATTCCGCAACAGGGATACAGAAACAGGAGATGAGATCATCTCTCACGCCACCAAACGTTACACCCTGCCTATAATAATAGGAGTAGCTCTTATAGCCATATTTATCTATGGCATCCTTATTTCGTTTAGTGCCAATAACGTATATATCACGATTGGAGACTCTCTCACGACCTCCCTCAACATTGTAGCACTGTGGATGATCTCCCGAAAGTGGGTAGAGCAATGGCTATTGGTTATTCCTGCAAATTTAATTTCAAGCATCTTACTCTTTGCTCAACATGATATTATGTCGGGCTGTTTATTTTTTATCTTTTTCGTTGTCTCTATAATGGGATATTACAAGTGGAAAAGATTAGCATTAGCTTCGTGATACAGTCTTGTTATTGTCATAAAACAGAGATATGTAACACAAAAGATATAAAAAATGTTATCTTTGCATCAATGGAGATAACAGTTAGAGCAAACAATTCTACAAGATAATTACATGAAAATCTTCCAGGTTATTACGGTTTCTGAATATGGCGGCGCCCAGACTATAGTTGCAGACCTGGTAAAAAAATTCAGTTCTGAGCACGAACTCTTTCTCCTATATGGAGGTAATGGCGAAGCCTGGAGTAATTTGGGAGATAATTTTACCCGCATTAAGCTAAACAATCATTGTAAAGAGGTTTCAATAAAAGATATAATGCTTTTATTGAAATTATTTTATTACCGTATCAAATACAAACCCGATATTGTGCATCTGCACTCTTCCAAGATGGGAGCGATCGGGCGATTAGTCTTCGGTCGTAAAACAATTGTATATACTGTACATGGATTTGATTCGATAAGGACTGCTTTTCGGAAATTCTTAGTTATCGAAAAATTGTTGAAGCACAAAGCATTCTGCATCATTGGGGTGAGCCAATACGATGTGGATATGATGAAGGAAGAAAATATCTATAAAAACGTAGAAAGGATATACAATGGCGTTGCAGATCACTATCTGACAAACAAAATTGAACAAGATCCTCTGACTGAAAAGTTAGAGAGTATAAAAAAAGATTATCCCAAAACAATCATGTGTATTTCGCGAATATCGAAACAAAAGAAATTCGATTTATTTCTGGATATAGCACATGAAATGCCTCAATATGCCTTTGTGTGGATTGGTAACAAAGAGGAAATAGAGGGATTGCCGCCCAATGTATTTTGCTTGGGTGAAATGCACTCTGCTTTTACTTATTTAAGGTACGCTGATGTTTTCATATTACCATCCAACTACGAGGGGTTGCCAATGTCGATACTTGAAGCTCTGGCATTCAAAGTTCCGGTAGTTGCATCTGCTGTAGGAGGTATTACAGAAGTATTGGACGGAAAGAATGGTTTTGCGGTAGAGAATAAAGCCTCTATCTTTGAAGAAAAAATACAATATATTTTATCTGACGAAAACATTCAGAAAAGTATGTCTGAGAATGCAAGACAATCATATCTTGCAAATTTTACGATAGAGAAAATGGTAGACAGTTATGGCGCTGTCTTTAACACAATAGTAGCAAATAAAAAATGAGCCAGCCTTTAGTCTCTGTATTAATACCCTGCTATAATGTAGAAAGGTATGTGGAAGAATCGATCAATTCGATTCTAAATCAAACATACCGTAACCTTGAAGTTATAGCCATAAATGACTGTTCTACTGACAGAACAGGAGACTTATTACAGGCTATGGCAGAAAAAGATTCCCGTATAAGTGTTTTCACCAATGAAAAGAATCTGAAATTAATACAAACATTGAACAAAGGTATCTTGCTGTGCAAAGGTGATTATATAGCACGTATGGATGCTGACGATATCTCCTTGCCTACTCGCATCGAAAAGGAAGTCGCATTCTTGGAGAAACATACCGATCATGATATAGTAAGTACACAGTTTTATGCCTTCCGATCAGAAAATCCGAATAAAAAAGATCTGAACCATAGCCCGACACACGATCGGGAGTTGCGAGGATATATGCTTTTTCGGTCGGGAATATGCCATCCGGCGGTAATGATTCGCAAGAGAGTATTTACCGACCTGGGATTAAAATTTGAGCCGGAGTATTTACATGTCGAAGACTATGCATTGTGGTCCGAAGCTATGTATAAAACAAAGTTGGGAAATCTGAGTGAGCCTTTGTTACTATATCGCGTGCATAAGCAACAGGTATCCTCTTTGCACGAAGAACTGCAAACAGAGAATAAGAAGAAGGTGTTTAAAATACATTGCAAGCATTTGGGCTTGCCTATCAATGACGACTTTATAAATATCTATACTTCTGTAGCAGAATGTGTTCCTTTACAATCGTCATTCGACTATCTTGACAAGTGTGAAGCATTTATGGTTTCCTTACTCAAACTGAATAAAGACAAAGACTTCTGTGACGAAAATTATCTGGTGAAGCTTCTTTCGCTTACATGGTTACGTCTGTGTGCAAATTCTCGTTTAGGTCTGAAAGTAATAAAGACGATGAAAGCCTCATCTTTATACGATGAAAGAAATTATACATCAAGAGATTTGGCTATTTTTTATACAAAGTGTACTTTTAGACTCAGATATAAAAAGTCCCTTATTTACAAACTAGTATTTAGATAAAGTGTATGCCTAAATTGAAACAGGTATTACCAATGTTGGTTCCTTTATTGGTAACGTTCTATTATATTTATCCACAGGCTTTGGATGTACGAGGCTCATCTTTCATTTCTCTATCGGGTTTGATCGGACTAGCTATCTATGCCTATCATCGTTTTCCATTTCGGGAAGTTGTATATGTGATGGTTGCCACTTTTGCTTTATTTCTGATTTTTTACACTTCGGTATGGTACAATGGAGTCGATGACGGAGGATTTAGCTTCGACTATGTAAAGAGTAGGATTGCCTGGTTCTTTACAGCATATATTATTATGTTACTTATATTTAAGATACATAAAAAACCTACCCTCAACACAGTTCTCTTATACATTATCGGAGCCATCGCATTACAGTCTCTTTGCGCATTTTTGATGTATATAAGCGATCCTGTTAAAGAATTCCTCATATCTTTACAGATGGAAGGTGGAGAGTACACTGAAGAAATCATGGAGGAAGCCGGAGGGCAACGCCTGTTGGGATATGGCATCGGGTTCTTTGGAGCAGGAGCAATCAGTGGTATTGCCCTTATCTTACTTTCCTATCTCTTTATGAGAATGAAACTTACTACCAAAGAATTTATTATACTGGCTACATTGTACGTATTTATTTTTTATATCGGTCTGTTTATGGCTCGTACAACGATTGTAGGTATGGCGGTGGGGTTTGCTCTTATTGCGGTATTGTATTTGTGGGACAACAGGGCAGTGAAGAAACAAGCGAAGACATTTGTCATAGCTGCGGCATTCCTGATGGTCGCCGGATATACTTTTGCAATGTTTTACTTTTCGAGCTTTACTGACTGGGCTTTCGAATTGTTTACAAACCTCTTTGTACACGGGCGATTAGAAACAAAGTCTTCAAGTGGATTATCTCAGATGTTTTTGATACCGACAAAATTCTCAGAGCTGATTATAGGGCAAGGGACAGCCACATTTTTTGGTACCGATGTGGGATATAGCCGGCTCCTATTCTTCTCGGGAATAATAGGAACTCTGGGATTTTTCGTATATCAGCTATATATCATAAAACTTAGCTTAACAAAAGACTGGGGTGTTAATATGGTTGCCATATCGATTTTTGTATACACCTTGGCGCTGAATGTAAAAGGACTTATCGACTTAAATCTCATATTATACATCATATTCTTCTATTTTATGTTCTATAAATATTACGTATATATGCCTAAGCTATATACGAAGAGCAAAATAAAAATGAAGCAAAGAAGTATAAGCAATAAGATATAAAGAAGCCGTAATAGCAAAAACAGCAAAATGAAAGAATGTATTATATTAGCCGGAGGGCTGGGTAGACGTTTACAATCGGTAGTAAGTGATGTTCCGAAATGCATGGCCGAAGTAGCCGGAAAACCATTTTTGAGTTACTTGTTCGACTATGCAAAAAATCAGCAATTCGATCACCTGATTCTTTCATTGGGTTATAAATCGGAAGTTATACTACAGTGGCTCGACGGCAAGTCATACCCTTTCAAGATATCTTATGTCGTAGAAGATTCTCCCTTAGGAACAGGCGGGGCAATCAAGCTGGCATTCGAAAAAGTAGAAACAGATAAAGCCTTTATCTTCAACGGAGATACATTCTTTGATGTAGATACTACTCTGCTAGCAGAGTTTCATAAAGAAAAGAAAGCGATGATATCCCTAGCATTGAAACCTATGACAAATTTTGACCGTTATGGTTCTGTCGATTTGGATAAAAAGGAACGCATCATTCGCTTTAACGAGAAACAGCATTGTGCAAAGGGATTAATCAATGGAGGAGTATACGTAATAAACAAAAACCTGTTCTCGACACTTAGCCTCCCTGAAATATTTTCTTTCGAAAAAGATGTGATGGAAAAGCACATCAGCGATATTCCATTCTACGGCTGTGTGCAAGAAGGTTATTTTATCGACATAGGAATTCCTTCCGACTTTGCGAAGGCAAATCAAGATTTTAAGAACTTGTAAAATTAATATGGACAAACAAAATTTAGACAAATACAAGTATTTATTTCTTGATAGAGATGGCGTTATTAATGTAGAACGCCCCAGCGATTATGTCAAGAATATACCAGAATTTGTATTTACGGACAAAACTTTACAGGCTATCAGAATGTTATCTTCTAGATTCGAACGCATTTTCATTGTCACCAATCAGCGTGGAGTTGGCCGTGGCAAGATGAGCGTATCCGACTTGGAAGAAGTACATAGCTATATGCTATCCCAGATAGAAGCTTCAGGCGGACATATAGATCGAATATATTATTGTACCGATCTGACATCTGACTCTATAAACAGAAAACCCAATGTGGGAATGGCTTTTAAAGCACTTACTGATTTCCCCGAAATAGAGTTCGAAAATTCAATTATGGTAGGCAATAGCATGTCAGACATTGAATTCGGCAACAAAGTGGGAATGTACACAATACTAGTGGGTGATAAATATCCCGAAGGTCATAAAATATACGAGAACATTAACGGACATTACAAAAATCTATATAAGTTTGCAGATAGTCTGCTCAAGATATTTTAAAATATCAAGTCATGATAATAAGAAGTAAAGCCCCATTCCGATTAGGATTAGCAGGTGGAGGAACCGATGTATCTCCATACTCGGATTTGTATGGAGGATGTATATTGAATGCAACTATAAATTTGTATGCATTCGCAAATATTGAACCTCGCACCGACAACAAAATTGTATTCCGTATTCCACAAACAAATGAGGAATATATTTTCGATTCTGCGATCGAACTACCTATCGCCAACGATAAAGCCGATTTGATGAAAGGTATATACAACAGGGTAATCAAAGACTTTATAAAAAAGCCTTTATCTTTTACGCTGACCTGTGCTCTCGAAGTTCCTTTTGGCTCGGGACTAGGAACGTCCTCTACCCTAGCCATTGCTATATTGGGTGCATATACCGAATGGCTCTCTTTGCCTTTGGGCGATTACGACCTGGCATATCTTGCATATCAGATAGAACGGATAGACCTAAAGCAAGCAGGAGGAAAACAAGATCAGTATGCCGCAGCATTCGGAGGGTTTAACTTTATGGAATTCTATGCAGATGACAAAGTGATTGTAAATCCTCTACGCATCCGCAACGAAATAATCAATGAGCTATCTAACAACTTGTTGCTTTGCTACACCAACTCGAGTAGAAATTCGGGAGATATCATCGAAAAGCAACAAAAGAATGTTAAAGATCATCAAGAAAGGTCAATAGAAGCAATGCATCAGATAAAAAAACAGTCTTATGAAATAAAGGAAGCTATTCTGAAAAATAATCTGGACGAAATAGGAGATGTTTTGCATCGGGGATGGACTTACAAACGAGACATGGCGGACGGAATTTCCACTCCGCTTTTCGAAGAACTATACAATACAGCCATATCCGCCGGAGCCACAGGAGGCAAAATATCGGGGGCCGGAGGTGGAGGATATGTGTTTTTCTATTGTCCGAGAAATACACGTTTTTCCGTAGCGAAAGCTTTACAAGGATTGGACGCGCAGATACAACCATACACTTTTACAAAAAAGGGATTAGAAACCTGGTATACTAAATAAAACTAGATGAAAGTAGCAATTCTGATACGTGTATATGACAGGATTGAAGATTTGAAACATAATCTTCGGATCATATCTGATACATGGAAGGAAAATGATTATTATACAATTGTTGTCAGCAATGGCAAGAACAATGGCTATGAGGTCACTCCCGATTCGTTACCGCTCATCGACAAGCTCGTAATACTGGAGGAGAACGCAGGACATAGGCGAGGCAATTCGCAATTACTAATGGAAGGTATTAAATATATTCCATCAGACTGCAAATACACCCTTATCCTCGAAGCTGACACATGGATGTACGGTGATCGTATTATCTCTAAATATACAAGCTTACTTGACAAATCTGATTTTGCAGTTTGGGCCAGTGCCGACTGGTATGACAAATACTATGCCTTAGCTACAGATTTTGCAATTATCAAGACACAATATATTATCAAAAATTCGGGAATCTTTGATTTTGAACTTTTTCCCGAATGTCATATATCCAACTTCTTGAGAGATACAAACGCAGGTTATCTGTGGATAAAGGAAAATACACCTGTGCATGTTCCTAGTTATGTGAAATACAAATACCCCTATATACCAAACATCAAAGAGGGACGTTTTTATGTCTTTCCCAAATCAAAAACAGTTACGCATCATATTGAGTACCTGAAGGGAGGAATGGAGCAAAAAAAACGTTATTTTAATATCATTGCCAACGATGATTATTTCACCGAAACAAAAAGTAATAACAAAAGTTGGAACAGGTTTAAAATGAAGTTTTGGATCGGATTAAGTAAGTTATTCGTGAAGAGAAGTTGGTATAGTGATAAAACCTATAAAGATATAGAACAGCAGAATACTTAATATATGATATTCTCTACATACAGTTTTGTATTTATTTATCTGCCGCTAGTACTCTTGCTATACTTCGGGATGGCACGTTATGTAAGCCGCAGATTCCAGCAAATATTCTTGATCGTAGCATCACTGATATTTTATGGAGCTATATTTTTTCAAGGATTCGAACATCTCTGGTATATAGCTTTGATTATGTCCTCTGTGATAGTCAACTATTCTGTTGCAACCGGCGTGCAGAATATAGCGAGGCCCCCTACACGTAAAATACTATTTACAATAGGTGTTATATTCAACGTTGTGCTTTTAGGCTATTATAAATATTCCAATTTCTTTCTGGAAAACATCAACTATGCCTTCGACACGCAGTTTGTAATAAAACATATCATGCTGCCTATCGGCATCAGCTTTTTCACATTCCAACAAATAGCTTTTCTTATCAGCGTCTTAAAACGTGAAGAAAAAGTACCAAACTTTTGGGATTATACATTGTTTATCGTATTCTTTCCTCAGTTAGTAGCAGGGCCTATAGTGTTTCTTAAAGATGTGCTGCATCAATATCTAGATGAGAAAAATCGTTTTTTCAATGCAAAGAACTTTTCAGCCGGTCTTTTCATCTTTGTTATCGGTCTTTTCAAGAAAGCTGTAATAGCCGATACGCTCGACAATTTTGTATTTTACTCATACCTATCGCCCGAAAAGCTTGGTTTTGCGACCTCATGGCTGACCGCCCTGTCTTATTCGTTTCAGATATATTTCGACTTTAGCGGATATTCCGATATGGCAATAGGATTGGCTAAGATGATGAACATCAACCTTCCGGTCAACTTCTATTCTCCATACAAGTCAGTAAGTATAACTGAGTTTTGGAAACGGTGGCACATCACATTAGGTCGGTCTCTGGCCGTACTGATATATTATCCGCTGGGGGGGAATCGCAAAGGTCTTGCCCGTACATGCTTCAATCTGTTTGCCGTATTTTTTGTCAGTGGTATTTGGCATGGCGCAGCTTGGACTTTCATCGTATGGGGTATTGCACACGGGGTAGTACGCATATTTGAGAGGCTATTCATGAAGCATCTGGAGAAAATACCCAACCTCATACGGATATTCTTCACATTTATGTTTGTAAATGCGGCATGGGTATTATTCCGTTCGCCGACATTCGACATAGCTCTGACCGTTCTTAAAAACATGTTCGCTCCTGAGAGTTTCAACTTCAGTGGTATAGCCCACATGGCTTACAACACGAGCATAACATATCCCGACTCTATGGCTGTGATATATGTATTGGCTATCCTGTCTATTTTGACTACATTGGTGTTTTTATATCCTAAGAACAGTATAGATAAGTACAATGAATTCAAACCGACAGTAAAAAACGCGATGGTTATTGCCTTGCTGTTCACGGTGTCGGTAATTCATTTCTCGAGAGTAGGTGCGTTTATTTATTTCAACTTCTAGCCTATGAATAAGATAGAGAATAAAAACTCATTCAAAAAATTCCTTAGTGTATTTACAATAGCCTCTATTGTAATGCTGCTAGGCGTGGGCTGTCTTACTTATATTGTTGATCCATTTTTCCAGTTCAGAGTCAATGAAGATGGACGCTATTTTCTGAGTCCATGGCTGCAAAATGGAGGACTCGCACGCAACTACGACTACAATACTGTTGTACTCGGATCATCGATGGTGCAGAATTATGATATATCTATTCTCAAAAAGAATAATCCTTCTGTTAAACCTGTTAAGCTATCAAGCGGAGGAATGAACAACGAAGAAATGAAATATCTATACTCGTTAGTCAAAAAAGATAGTGTAAAATCATTCATTATAAACTTTGACATTCCTCAGTTCAATCTCGGCTTTGAAGAAGTCCGTTATCCGCGATTCCTATACGAAGACAAACCTATCAATAAGCTACAGTATCTATATGGATATGAAGCATGCATACGCTTCTTACCCATCGACCTGATACTACCTCTATATCTGAAAAGTAAAGAACAGATACCCGTAGAGTATGTGATGAAAACAGAAATAGATCAAATAGGGAACAACAGTTATTTGAACTATTACGATGCCGATCATGTAAAGGATCTTTACTTAAGTGGACAAACAGTATCTATCCAGCGACTCGATGGAATGAAGGAACGCATGCAGAGCAAACTTGCTTCATTACTGGAAAATATGGCTATAGACGATCATAAAGATATTCAATATACAATTGTATTGTCTCCATACTCGGCTCTCTATTGGTATCATACCAAAGAAAGTGGGTATTACGACCAGTTCATCGATTTCATATATCACCTGCAACAGTCTTTAAAGGCATACAACAATGCCCGATTGATGTTCTTTTTCAACATGAATGAGATTACCGATCTGAATAACTATTCGGACGTTACACACTTCTCTCCGGCATTGACAGACAAAGTACTCGAAAATATTTATAATCCGGAATATGAACTTAACTCATCCAATATTGATAATAAGATACACCAACTGGATAGTTTAGTGAATATATTTGTAGAACAAAACAAAGATTGGTTACCCAAAAATTGACATAATATGTTTGTAGTTAATGGAAGATACTTAACCCAAAAAGCAACAGGCGTACACCGATATGCTTTCGAGATATGTAACAAACTTCATGAAATGGCTGTCGATTTTCATGTGGCCGTACCGAATGAAATCCATCCGGATTATAAGTTCAATTTCAAGGTGGTGAAATGTGGTTCTTTGAATACGCATCTCTGGGAACAGATCTCCCTACCTCGCTACCTGAAGCGTATTGGCAGCCCATTGTTGATAAGCTTTACAGGCTGTGGCCCACTAAATTATAGCAATCAAATCATGACCATCCACGACGTATCGCACGAGCGTTACCCCGAATGGTTCTCAAAAAATTATTACCGTTTCTACCATTACATGATGCCTCGCATCGGGAAAAAAGCACATGCAGTACTTACCGTCAGTGAATTTTCGAAGAAAGAAATAGTGGATACTTTGGGTATAAATTCCGAAAAGATACATGTAGTACATAGCAACGTACCGTTTCATAATAAGCCAAGTAAGGAGGAAATATTGAGTTTCAAACGCAATCCCGAAGCGGAAAGATATATTCTGGCAGTATCATCGATGGACCCCCGCAAAAACTTTATACGACTCGTAGAAGCCTTTGACAAAATAAAAGACAAGTCGGTGAAACTATATATTATAGGTATGTCGTTCAAAGCTTTCAATACACCTGATCTACAAAAGCTAATCGGGGAAAATGTACATCTTCCGGGCTATATACCCGATGAGAAATTACAGACCATGTATCAGAATGCTTTATTATCTGTATATCCATCTCTGTACGAAGGCTTTGGCTTGCCGCCATTGGAATCGATGACATACGGCTGTCCGGTTATCAACTCGGATATACCTGCCTTACGCGAGGTAAGCCAAGATGCGGCATTATACGTAGATCCTTACAATGTAGAAGATATTACTCAAAAGATAGAACAATTGTTGGTTGATGAACCGCTGCGAAAAGAATTACAAGAAAAGGGTTTACTACAAATAAAAAAATATTCGTGGGACAAGTCAGCCAAACAAGTTTACGAGTTGGCTCAAATATTTATGTAAATTTTTGATTCGACTCTCTGATTTTATCCTTTACTATTTGTACCAGAGATACAACAAGAAGAATAAGAGAGGCAGCAAAACAAGCGAATCCAAGTACTTTATCCGAATCAAAATTTAGAATGCCTACTGATGTTAACAATAAAGCAGTAGGAATCAATGCGTATGACATTGTAAAAGGCCTGGAAGTTTTCATTATTGGTATTATTTGTGCTTATTTACTTATTAGATGCATAAAAAGCCAGAAAGATGCAAAAATACAGATTATTTAAATAAATTTAACAAGAATTATGTCTCGTAAATTATGCTATAGTCTCCAAACAGGTCATTATTACTATAAATAAAACAAATTACGGAAGAAATAGTTCATCTGTGAATACGGGTTTCAAGACATTCGCAAATAAAATTATTCTACAATAAGCTACTATGCCATTCTTTTATACGCTTTTTTAGAATGTTATCAATACTAAAAACATACCGACAAGAGCCATACAGAATAAAACTCATAGATTTTGGCTCTTTCTATAAAAAGACTATATTTATAAGAACAGAGTGTATTTATAGCTTTATGCTATATCAACCTTAAATACGTATAATATAGGTCAATAAATGAAATCGGATATGTTCATATAGTAATTACAGATTTTGCTTTTTGATTAAAAAGCTCTTGCTTTTACTTTGAAAATACCTTTATTTAACCTACTTTTGCAGGGTAATAGAAAAAAGCGATTACGCATGTTTTTTTTCTATCATAGTCAACGATCAATACATCTAAAATTAACTATTCTAAATAACTAAAAACAGATTTGATTTATGAGTTGGTTACTTAAATCTTCTATTGGCAAGAAGTTGATCATGAGTATCTCAGGTATCGCTCTTGTCTTATTCTTGCTGTTTCACGCGGCGATGAATGTAACGGCGGTGTTTTCGGAAGAGGCCTACAACACCATTTGTGCCCTTCTTGGTGCTAACTGGTATGCTGTGGCAGGTACTGCCGTCTTAGGAGGACTTGTTGCAGTTCACTTCATTTATGCACTTATCTTAACCCTACAAAATCGCAAAGCTCGCGGTAATGATCGTTATGCAGTAAATGTACGCCCTAAAAACGTGCAATGGGCATCTCAGAACATGTTTGTTTTGGGAGTAATCGTAATTGGATTCCTAGTACTACATTTCAGCCAGTTCTGGTATAAAATGATGTTTGCCGAACTAATGGGACATCATCATGTAGAATTAGGCGATGCTACAGTATCTCCACAAGATGGAGCTGCTTTTATCAAATACTATTTCAGCAAAGAATGGATTGTTGCAGCGTATTTGATATGGTATGTAGCATTATGGTTTCACCTATCTCACGGATTTTGGAGTGCAGTTCATACCATCGGCTGGAACAATCGCATATGGATGAATCGCTGGAAAGTAATTGGACAAGTAGTTGCTACTATTATTTGTCTTGCGTTTGCATTTGTAACTATTTACTTCTACGCAAGAGCTACTTTTTGCCCATTTGTTTAGGCACTGATTATTTTTGTTAATTGATTAAAAGAAAAACAGATATGAGTACTATACTAGATCCAAAAAAAGATTCAAAAATACCTGATGGGCCATTAGCAGACAAGTGGACCAACTATAAAGACCACCAGAAACTGGTGAACCCTGCTAACAAACGTCGCCTTGACGTTATTATCGTGGGTACAGGTCTTGCAGGAGCTTCAGCAGCAGCATCACTTGGTGAGATGGGCTTCAATGTACTGAACTTCTGTATCCAGGACTCTCCTCGCCGTGCACACTCTATCGCAGCACAGGGAGGTATAAATGCAGCAAAGAATTATCAAAACGACGGCGACTCTGTATACCGTCTATTTTATGATACAATCAAAGGTGGTGACTACCGTGCTCGCGAGGCGAATGTATATCGTCTTGCTGAAGTATCGAATAGCATCATCGACCAATGCGTAGCTCAGGGAGTTCCTTTTGCTCGCGAATACGGCGGCTTACTTGACAACCGTTCATTCGGTGGAGCTCAGGTATCCCGTACTTTTTATGCTAAAGGACAAACCGGACAGCAATTGTTATTAGGTGCATACTCGGCTCTGAGCCGTCAGGTGCAAAAGGGAAGCGTGAAGCTTTATACCCGTTACGAAATGGTCGACGTTGTTATGATCGATGGCCGTGCACGTGGTATTATTGCACGCAACCTTGTAACAGGTAAACTAGAACGTTTTGCGGCACATGCTGTAGTAATAGCAACAGGTGGATACGGAAATGCATTTTTCCTTTCTACTAACGCAATGGGTTCTAACGGATCGGCAGCTATCCAAGCATACAAAAAGGGAGCATACTTCGCAAATCCTTGTTATGCTCAAATTCACCCAACATGTATTCCTGTTCATGGAGAGTTCCAGTCGAAATTGACATTGATGTCAGAATCTCTTCGTAACGACGGACGTATATGGGTACCAAAGAAAAAAGAAGATGCCGAAGCAATCCGTGCAGGTAAATTAAAACCAACTCAGATTGCAGAAGAAGACAGAGACTATTATTTGGAAAGACGTTATCCGGCTTTCGGTAACCTTGTACCACGCGACGTTGCATCTCGTGCAGCAAAAGAAAGATGTGATGCAGGATATGGAGTAGGATCTACAGGTCTTGCCGTATATCTTGACTTTAGCGATGCTATCAAACGTCTTGGCCGCAACGTAGTAGAAGCTAAATACGGTAACTTGTTCCAGATGTATGACAAAATCGTTGACGAAAACCCATACGAAACACCGATGATGATTTATCCGGCTATCCACTATACAATGGGTGGTATCTGGGTTGATTATGAGTTGATGACCTCTATCAAAGGTTTGTTTGCACTGGGAGAAGCTAACTTCTCTGACCACGGAGCAAACCGTCTTGGCGCATCAGCATTGATGCAGGGACTAGCCGATGGTTATTTCGTATTACCATATACTATTCAGAATTATCTTGCCGATCAGATTACTGTACCTCGTTTCAGCACAGACCTTCCTGAATTTGCGGAAGTAGAAAATGAAATCAAAGAGAAGATAGCTAAACTGATGGCTATAAAAGGAAAACGTTCTGTTGACTCTATTCACAAACAATTGGGTCTTATCATGTGGGATTTTGTGGGTATGGCACGTACAAAAGAATCTCTTGAGAAAGCAATCGAAGAACTGAAAGCTGTTAAAAAAGAATTCTGGTCGAATGTTCTTATACCGGGCGAAGCCAATGACCTGAATACTGAGCTGGAAAAAGCTCTACGCTTGGCAGACTTCATCGAAATCGGTTTATTAATGGCTTATGACGGATTGAATCGTAACGAATCGTGTGGTGGTCACTTCCGTGAAGAATACCAAACTCCTGAAGGGGAAGCGATGCGCGACGATGAAAATTACTCTTATGTTGCATGTTGGAAATATCAGGGCGAAGATTCAGCTCCTGAGCTTGTAAAAGAGCCACTAGACTATGAGTTTATAGTAAGACAACAACGTAATTACAAGGCATAAAATAAACGACAATGGAAAAACTAATAAATATAACATTAAAAGTTTGGCGTCAAAGAGGCCCACAAGTAAAAGGGGCTTTTGAGACATATTCACTTGATGGTATTTCAGTAGATAGTTCATTTCTTGAGATGCTTGATATTCTGAATGAAAATCTTATAAACCAAGGAAAAGAGCCGGTAGTATTTGACCACGACTGTCGTGAAGGTATTTGCGGTATGTGTAGTCTTTACGTAAACGGACATCCACACGGACCGGATGAAGACATTACAACTTGCCAGTTGCACATGCGTAAATTTAAAGATGGCGAAACTATTACTATCGAGCCATGGCGTTCAGCTGGGTTCCCTGTTATTCGCGACTTGATGGTAGATCGTAATGCTTTCGATAAAATCATTCAGGCTGGTGGATATGTAAGTGTAAATACCGGAGGTATACCTGATGCCAATGCTATTCCTATCCCTAAGGTAGATGCTGATGAAGCAATGGATTCAGCTTCTTGTATCGGATGTGGAGCTTGTGTTGCTGCTTGTAAGAACGGTTCGGCTATGCTTTTCCTTTCGGCGAAAGTGAGCCAATTGGCACTTCTTCCTCAAGGACGTGTAGAAGGTGCTCGCCGTGCTAAAGCAATGGTAGCTAAAATGGATGAATTAGGATTCGGAAACTGTACCAATACAGGTGCATGTGAAGTAGAATGCCCTAAGAACATTTCTATTAGCAATATTGCTCGCCTCAACCGCGAATTCTTATCAGCTAAATTTAAAGACTAATAATCTTTATAAATATATGGAAAGCGACTACCATGAGGTAGTCGCTTTTTTTGTAATATTGCATGATATAAGGCCTAATATTATGACAAAATATTTTCTAATCTTATTTAGCATCACTTGCGTCCATGGATGCATAACATCAACAAGAAGTTGCCCCACCGTAATTAAAGAAATAAACAATGAAGATATTACCATACAATGGTTAAGTAACACCGGACTAAACTCGCAGAAGAACGATATTATAATAGCCAAAACAAAAAAACTCGTTGATACCATTTGTATTTCAGACAATATAGTCGATATATCATTTTATAACGGGATTTTGGGAGAATGTAATATCATTATTATTGGCTTTTTAGGTACTCCTCATAAGAATACACAACAGACTGAGATAAAAAATAAAACATTTAATTATCAAATACTAGCAGATAAAAACTACCTTGAAGTAATTTATATGAATGAGAGAAAGATTATTCATGGTGGGATAATAGATAAAGAATCATCTACTTGGCATAATTTTCATGAACAAAAAGAGCGTTACACCCCAACACTAGATGATGTAAGATATACTGAGAAAATCTTGACGGACAACATTGTTTATATAAAGAGAGAAGAACCTGCCCATTCAGACTTTATAACAAAAAACCTAAATCGTTATTTAAGGCAATATGTAGGATTTATCAATAAAAATGGAGACAAAATCGTTTGGATTAACTTTCTATATAAAAATGACCGTTTTATAAATACAGCTTATCTAAACGATGCTGTGATAACGGTAAATGACGGTGGAGAATATTATTGGTCTATTAAAGTAAATATAACAAAGAATAAATTATACGACATCGCAGTAAATGGAGAAGCATAAAATTATACCTTTATAATAAAAAAGTAATATATGTCTCTAAAATATGCAGTAATAGGAACCGGAGCTATAGGCGGATATTATGGCGGAAACTTAGCTCACTCAGGGCACGAAGTACACTTCTTGTTTCATTCAGATTATGACTATGTAAAGAATCATGGGCTACAGATTGATTCTACTAACGGAAACTTTCATTTATCGGATGTTCTGGCTTATAGCAATACGAAAGACATGCCTGCATGTGATGTTGTTTTGGTTGCGTTGAAATCAACAAACAACAACCTCTTAAAAGAGCTACTTCCTCCCCTCTTACATCAAGACACAGTCGTCATATTGATACAAAATGGATTGGGATTGGAAGCTGATCTACAAGAAACGTTTCCTGAATTACAAATTGCAGGTGGTTTGGCTTTTATCTGCTCCAGTAAGATAGGAAATGGTCATATAGCCCATTTTGATTATGGAAAACTCAATTTAGGATCTTACTCTTGTAGAGATTCTAAAGTGTTGGAACAGGTGTGCTCCGATTTCAAAGGAGCAGGAATAGAATCAAATATTCTGGGACTTGAGTTAGCACGGTGGATGAAGCTTGTTTGGAACATTCCGTATAATGGCATGACCGTTGTCTTAAATACAGAAACAAATATACTGATGAATCATCCGTCAACTGCAAAGCTATTGAAAGAGATGATGCTCGACGTGATACGTGGTGCTAATCACGTAGGACAAGGAAGATTTACCATACCAGAATCTTATGCCGATGAGATGCTGGTTATGACGCAACAAATGAGACCGTATTCACCAAGTATGAAACTTGATTTTGATGCTCATCGTCCTTTAGAAATCGACTATATTTATACACGACCGATAATAGAGGCACAGAAAGCAGGGTACGAGATGACCCGGGTTTCTATGTTGGAAAAACAATTGAGGTTTATTCAGGATCAATATATCAATAAGAAAATAGGGTAGCACAGATTCTTTAATCTAAATCTTGATAAATTAAACGAAATAGCATATATTCACCCCTATCTCCATAATATAACTTCAATGACTTTTCGGTTAAAGTAAACGAATGAACTAACTCTAAATAGCCTTCAAAATATCCTTTAAATCCCTTGATTTGGGGCTCATTCACTTTTGTCATAAGGAAATCTTTAAATGAAATAGATTCTTTATTGATATTATATTCTCCTGCTATACTATTTGCGAGAGTATACCCATAGAATTTATTAGTATTATGAAACGTAAGGGTATAACATGTTTCACAGCTTGATATCTCATTATATTCTGTATTATTACCAAAACCTTCAAGTTTCCAAGAATTCTGAATCTGTTTACTTAGGGTATGTTCATCGTCGCTACATCCTAGAAAAATAATAGCTAATAAAGAAAAAAGGAAAAATTTTATTTTCATAATTTATTTCATTTAAGGGTTACGCTCTATTTAATAGATGATTAGGAGTTATAATACGCTGCATATAAATAAAAATAGGGTTGCTCCATATTTTGTTTGGAACAACCCTATTCTATATTATATTTTATCTACGGATTTATCAAGAATAACACAGCACGGTTTTTATCATTCTCAAGTTCGAACGGCTGCAATCCATCACCTTTCCAGTTTACAGATATTCTGTTTTTGGCAATACCATATTTTGTTTCCAAAGTTTTTGCCACCTCATTAGAACGTTGTTCCGATAGCTTCATATTTATTTTAGCAGTACCTGTTTTCTTATCCGCATATCCTGTTACGACAACAGTCGAACCGGGATGCTCGTTCAAATAATTCACAGCCAACTCAATCTTAGACCATTCGGATGCATCTATCACATATTTATTTATACGGAAAAAGACAGGGTTAGGCAAAAAGAAAGGATCTTTTTTCACAGGTGCTACAACCGGGTCGGGATTTTTGATAGGTCTGGTCTCCGCCTCTATCGGAGGAGCATCTTTTACTGGCGCACACAGTGATGGTATACTGTCCGGACAACCAAAATACTTTCTCCTATTGGTAGCAGCATTTGACAATACTACAGTTTGTCCCGGAGTATCTCCCCTCAATATTGTTACACGATCATCACTGATTAATTGCACAGCCGGATCATTCGACGTAGATGTGGTAGTTGCATTTTGAGCTTTTACGGGAAATACAAATAGCCCTAAAAGCATAAATGACAGTAGAAGTCTTAGTTTCATAATGATATACTTGGTGTTAAGGTAAATACCTATTTTGTTTGTATTAATTGACAAATTTAATATATTTCTTATATTATAGGAAATATTTTAAGAAAAGATTTATGAAATGTAAAAAATGAGATAAATTCCCTCTCTTTTTTGAATAAAATGCTTGATATTAATTCTTTATTCCGGAATACTGCAAGCACCGACATACGACTTTCATTATCTTTGTAACTTAGTTCTTACTTATGGATAAAAAGATTATAATTGAAATAAAAGGAGCGACTCCTCGCATTGATAGTTTAAGATTTAATCATCCCGTAAACTGGACGATTAAAGAAAACGAACACTGGGCGGTTATTGGTCCAAATGGCGGAGGAAAAACGCTCTTGGTAGATATATTATTGGGTAAATATGCACTTAAAGAGGGTGAAATTATTAGTGCTGATGAATCAGGGGTAAATCTATCCGTATCATCTGTTGTAAAAAGTGTTGCTTTCAGAGATATATACAGCATTATTGATACACAGAACAGCTACTACCAACAACGGTGGAATAAGGGAGATGAGCAAGAAGTACCTCTAACAAAAGATTTGGTGCAGAATGTCGATCAAACATGGTTGAATACATTGGTAGAATGGTTCAGGATAGAAGATCTGATGAATAAAGAGGTTAATCTTCTATCGAGTGGTGAGCTTCGCAAATTTTTGATTGTGCGCTCTCTTTTATCGAGACCTCGCATCTTGATACTCGACAACCCGTTTATCGGACTCGATACGTCATCCCGAAAAGTTTTGAATGACCTGCTCACCCGTTTATCCGAACTCGATAATCTACAGATTGTATTGATCTTATCCAACCCCAACGATATACCGGATATGGTTACCCATATTCTGCCGATTAAAGACAAACAGATATACCAACCGATGTCTCGCATGACTTTTGAGGAAGATAAGGAGTTTGTAACTTCATTATTCCCCTCTGTCGGTATCGAAGAACTGGAGACACTTAAGAAAGCATCTAACGATGAAGAGACCAAGACTTATGAGAATGCCGCTATTCTAAAAAACATTCATATCCGATACGGACAACGAACAATATTAAAAGATCTGGATTGGGAAATCAAACGAGGTGAAAAATGGGCTCTGCTTGGAGCCAATGGGGCGGGCAAATCAACCTTATTGAGCTTGATATGCGGTGATAATCCGCAAGCCTATGCAAATGACATAACGTTATTTGACCGTAAAAGGGGTACAGGTGAAAGCATCTGGGATATAAAAAAGCGGATTGGATACATATCTCCCGAGATGCATCTTTACTATCTAAAGAATGTGAGATGTCTCGATGTTGTTGGATCAGGCTTTTTCGACACTATCGGTTTATACAGAAAGTGCGACACAGAACAAGAGGTCGTAGCTCTCGAATGGATGAAGCTTTTCAGAGTGGAACATCTCAAAGATGTATCTTTTCTGAACGTGTCTTCGGGAGAGCAACGCCTGATATTGTTAGCCCGGGTGTTCGTAAAAAATCCCGATCTCCTTATACTCGACGAACCGCTGCATGGACTGGATATTATTAATAAAAGAAGAGTAAAAGAAATCCTTGAAAGGTATTATGATTCAAACAAGTCGCTAATCTATGTCACTCATTATGAAAACGAAATCCCGAGCATAGTGGACAGGCGGAAAGTTTTGATAAAAAATGAATGAAAGTTATAAAGTAATTCTACTTTCCTATCCCTGCATTTATTTTGCAGAAATGTTGTAAAAAATTATTATTTTTGAAGCAGAAATAAATAAGCATAAATTAAAATGATATTCCGTTTTTTACTTTTATCAGATGAAGTTGAAGACTTCAAGCGTGAGATTCAAATAGATGCAGATAATACTTTTCTTGATCTGCATCAGGCAATTATTAAGTCGGTAGATTATAAAGACGGTGAGATGACTTCATTCTTTATCTGCTCTGACGACTGGGAAAAAGAACAAGAAATCACCCTTGTGGAAATGGATACAAGTTCGGACGAAGATTCGTATACAATGGAAGAATCTATCCTGAACGATTTTCTGGAAGATGAAAGACAAAAATTAATGTACGTATTTGATTATATGACAGAGCGTGCATTCTTTATGGAACTACGAGAAATCATTACAGGAAAAAACCTCGAACAAGCCGTATGCACTAAATCTACAGGAAATCCTCCTACTCAGTTTGTTGACTTCGAAACAATTGCAGCAAGTTCTACATCGTTGGATACGGGTGAGACTTTCTATGGCGACGAAGGATACGACATGGACGAACTGGATGCCGAAGGCTTTGACGGATTAGACGATGTTCAGCTGCCTAGCGACGAAGAATATTAATGAAACGCCTGATAGTACTGCTTGGCCCCACAGGAGTGGGGAAAACAGCACTAAGTCTCAACTTGGCTGAGCACTATCTGTCGCCTATCATATCAGCCGATTCCCGACAATTTTTCAAAGGACTTGAAGTCGGCACTGCTGCGCCGACTACAGCTCAAAAAAAACGTGTTGCACATCACCTTGTTGGTATGCTTGATGTTACCGGCTACTATAGTGCCAGCGAATTTGAGCGTGATGCCCTGAATATAATAGAAGATCTTCATAAATCGCACGATGTACTTATAGCCACTGGCGGTTCTATGATGTATATAGATGCTCTCTGCAATGGCATCGACGATGTACCCACAATAGACGAGAGTCTCCGCAAAGAGGTCTATGAATTGTACGAACGAGAAGGACTGGAACCGATACGGGCACAATTGAAAGTACTAGACCCTGATTTTTATAATGAAGTAGACCTAAAGAATTATAAGCGTGTGATTCACGCTTTGGAAGTTTGCCTGATGACGGGCAAGCCTTATTCATCATTCCGAACACAAACAAAAAAAGAACGTCCGTTCGAAATTATAAAAATAGGATTGACACGCGACAGAGCCGAATTGTACGAAAGGATAAACAATCGTGTAGATGAAATGATTTCTTCGGGGCTGCTAGAAGAAGCCGGACGTTTTTATCCACAACGGCACCTCAATGCATTAAATACGGTCGGATATAAAGAGTTGTTCAAATATCTGGATGGCGAATGGACTCTTGATTTTGCTATCGAAAAGATAAAACAAAGCACACGCATTTACTCTCGCAAACAAATCACATGGTTCAAGAGAGATAAAGAAATTCACTGGATAAACTTATCTGAAACAAGCGAAGACGATGCGTTAAAAAAAATAATATCCATTAGCGGATATTAACAAAAGGTGAGCTTTTATTGTTTAATTAAAATAGAAGCTGTATTTTTAACAATCATAAAAAACTATTATATGAGAACAAGGCTATACAAGTATTTAGTTATCTCTCTTTTGGCTGTATTTGGCATTACCGGATTAACGGGTTGTGGAGACGATATTACCGAACAATATTATGTAGGTTCGGAAGTTAAAACAAAAGATTTTAAGGTTGAAAAGAATCAATGGGGATGGAATGACGTTTACAATCGCTATGAAGCGACTATAAGCGTAAAAGAGATAGATGAGAGATTGTATGAATTTGGCACAATTGCCGCAACTGTCTTTGTAAATGAAGAAGCTCCGGATGGGAGCATTTATGAAGTACAAAAAAACTTACCTTTCGTACAAGCATATAAAGACTTAGCTACTCCGTATACCGAGTATATAGGTTTCGATATATTTTATGGAAACGGAACTAATCCTTCTGTTACCTTTTATATTCAAACATCAGATGGCTCTCCTGATACTCCTGTATTACCTGACGCTTATAACTTCAAACTTGCTTTGATATGGGATAGTAAAACTAATTAATATATTATATTAAGCGAGGTGTCTATTGAATAGACACCTCTTTCTTTAATTATATAGTTTTATTATATTCTATATACAACTATTGATAGAGAACATATCCTATAACTTCTTCATATTGCCAGCTCGAGTTCATGCGAGCATCATTGATGTTATCAGTAACATAAAATGTGTTTTTACTTTTATTCCAAAATCTATGTAATGCAACGTAGTTACGCATATCTAAAGGCTTATCATAATATCGAATACTGTATAAACGACTATCTCTTTTATATTGTGTAGGATTTGTTAATCTAGGATCCTTCGAACGAATATCAGAAGCATAATAATATCTATTAGTCTTTATGTGTATATATCGAATAAATGAACCAAATACACCTTGTCCTGCTGAGTACTCATTGCCATATGTTCTGTTTGTTGTATATCCTATAACTTTATCAAAATACCATCCCTGCTTCGATTCATATGTATTTGTCAGGTAAGCTTCTTGTGTTTTACTATTCCAATATCGATATAAAGGAAAAAGGCTGAGGTTATCTGCTTGGTTATTTTTTATAAAATTATTTACAGCTTGTTTTACCAGCTCTGCTTTTGTGTTATCAGCGATCAACATATAGATAGGATATGTTTTATTCCAGTCTAAATCGACTAAAACTGCATTTTTATCATTTATTGACGCAATCCAATTCCCCACATTTAAAGAATAACTTGTCCCTTCTGTTGGTGATATATTTATAGAAAGTCCATTCGTGTTCCCTCCGTAAGATTTTATACTACCATTCCAATTAATGTTTTTACTATTTATTTGGGTAGTTGTGGTTTGCTCCAGCCTGCAGTTGCTCCTAATCCTATCTTTGATAAGCCAAATTTAGCTCCAACTTCAGCTGTTTGCTTTTTACTATTAGTGGTTCCATCTTCGAGTGTTAATCCTCTAAATTCAGATTTGAAAATTCCTCCTGTTGTAAATTTAAACAAAACGTGTGTTCCAAATTTTTCAACTAAATTATATGCTTGATTTAAAGTATTTACTTTTTCCAACTCTTGTTTAAAATAAGGATTTAAATATTTTTGCGCAATGGATAATTCTGTATCTAAAATAAATCTTCTATGAGTACTGAAAATTTCCGCTGTGGCACATGAATAGGCTGATGAATAAGAGACCTTACTTTTAGTTTCCTGACTTGCTTTTACATCTGCGGAAAATAGTCCTCCAGTAAGGCCTTTTGTTATACCATTAGAAGCTACTGAAGCTGAAAAATTGGTTTTAGTAGTAACTTCTTTTACATAGCTGAAATAATCTTCTCCACTATATACTCTAGTATTAGTTCCACTGTATGCTCCTTTATCAAAATATATTAAGTTAGATGGCTCTGTAGTTATTAGTTTCTCTATATCAATTACTTGATATTGACTAACTGCATCTCTATGCGCGTATGGTTTAGTGATAAAATATCCATATCCTAATACATCATATTTTTCATCTCCAGATGACTTAGTTTTAGGATCACTTTCAGAATTTACAACATTTGTATCTTCTAATAAATTTTCATAGCCTTCCGAACAAGAAAAAAATAGAAAGATAAAAAATACTGACAAGTAAATAAAATTATTCTTTTTCATGGCCATTATATTTTAGGGTTAATAATAGAGAAGTTCACGATGCGTAATATTAACGCAATTTTAAGCTAAATTATCAATAGGTCAAATTTAAAACTGTTAATATTTGCAAATAAATTATTATATTCGCTTATAGGATTAATGGTAAGATAATACTAGATGCTATTTCTGATAAAAACCAGCAGATAATAGATGCAATCATAGAGTATCAACTGCCTATTTTGTCAACACACATGAAAGTCGTTTGGGCCGAACTTATTATCCCTATCTCAGTCGTTTAATATACACCTGCTATCGCTTTTTTCCAAAGCTAAAATAAATAAGAAGTGGATGGATTTTCTTATTGCAGAATTATCTTATATTGAGTTCTTTGATGTTATTGTATAATTATCAACTTTTAGTTACTACCCAATAAGAGGAAATCTAATAAAGTGACAATAAAAACATACCGAAAAACTGTTACTTTTGTTACTTTTTGGAATTGAAATAATTTTTACCAAGTAAACATAAAAAACACAAATTATAGCTAAATACACAATTTACAAGGCTTTCGGCCGTTAATTAAAATAAAATGTACTTACTTTGCACTCCATTATCACTGACATTTGTGAATGAAACTTAACTATATAACATTATTCTTTCTGTTTTTCACTCTAGGTTCGGGTGTTGTATATGGTCAGTGGGATTCCCAGATCAGCCAATATTGGAATATGAAGAACTTTTATAATCCTTCGTTTGTTGGAGAAAGAAATGTTATAGAAAGTTCTTTGCTACATCGCCGTCAGTGGACAGGTATAGACAGAGCTCCGGTAACATCGTTGGTTTCATTAAATATGCCTATGAACTTTCTGGGCAAGGAGCATGGAGTGGGTGCGATGGTTATAACTGATAAATTCGGATTATTTACGAATACCTCCACTATGCTGCAATACGCTTATCGGTTTAAGTTTAAGAAAAACAGATACCTAAGAGTAGGCTTACAAGGAGGGATGATGAATATAGACTTCGATGCTTCCGGGATAAAGAATCCACCAAGCGGAGAAGGAGGAACTGGAAACGGATCTGAAGGAGAAACAGACCCTACAAACCCAACCACAGCTATAGGCGAAAAGAAGTTTGATATGGGTGTGGGTATATCGTGGATCACTCCTACTTATTACTTGGGAGCTTCTATAACGCACCTGATGCAGCCCAAGTTTGATATAGATGAACAAACCACCTCTTTTATTTCCCGTATCTATTATCTGACAGGAGGATACAATATAAAGCTGGGAAATCCGTTGATAGAATTGCAACCATCTGCTCTCTTTAAATCTGATGCTGTGACCTATCAATTGGAAGTTACAGCTAAAGCCGAATATAAAAAGATGTTCAATGGAGGAATATCTTGGAGAAAAGGGGACGGTTTTGTATTTTTGCTTGGTGTGAAAATAAAAAATATAGATGCAGGCTATTCATACGACCTTTCAACATCAGAGATATCGAAGGTCAGTCATGGAAGCCACGAATTGTTTATACGCTATAGTATGCCGTTAGAGAAGCGAAAAGACAGGCATTCGGGCAAAAGTATAAGGATATTATAATTATAAAAAAGACGAGTATACAAACTTACAAGTAGAATAAATAAAAAAGTTGACTGACAGAATCAGATCTTAAAAGAAATATGAAACATTTGTGTTTTGCAATTATAACTTCACTCATCCTGTTTACATCTTGTGGTAAATCGGTAGGATCAAGCATCGGCGGTGAAGTAGTTGGCGAAAAGGGATCGTCGTGGGCCGAACCTACACCTTACGGTATGGTATTGGTATCGAGAGGTTCTATAGAAATGGGACCGGCCGAGAACGATTCCCTATGGGATATAAAAGCCAATCCGAAAGGAGTTTCGGTAGATAATTTTTGGATGGACGAGACAGAAGTCACCAATTCCAAATATCGCCAATTTGTATATTGGGTACGCGATTCAATTATCCGTGAACGACTGGCCGACCCTGCCTACGGAGGAAACGAAGCATTCAAAATCACAGAAGACAGATACGGTGACCCAGTAAAACCTTACCTCGATTGGAGGAGACCGATACCAAAACGCCCTTTGGAAGAAGAGGAACTGGCAATAAACAGTGTAACTTTTATACATCCCATAACAGGAGTTAGAGGATTAGACCCTCGTCAGATGAATTTCAAATATGAATGGTTCGATTATACCGAAGCAGCAAAACGTAGAAACCGTTTGATACCTCAGGAACGAACCCTCAATACAGATATTGCAATAGATGTCAATCAAGTAGTAATGATATCAAAAGATACTGCTTATATCAATGAAGAAGGACGCCCTGTAAACCAAACAATAGTCCGCCCTTTGAGCTCATTATTCGATTTTGTACATACCAAGATTGTAAACGTTTATCCCGATACTACTGTTTGGGTAAACGATTTCAACAATGCTTACAATGAGCCATATATGCGGATGTATTTTTCTCACTCGGGGTATAACGATTATCCGGTTGTAGGTGTAACTTGGGAACAAGCTACTGCTTTCTGTGAATGGAGAACCATGTTCTACAAAATGGGACAACCTAAAAATGGACGTCCGATCGAAAACTTCCGATTGCCCACAGAAGGAGAATGGGAGTTTGCCGCACGTAATGGTAAGACCGAAAATAAATATCCGTGGGATAAAGAAGGTACAATGGATGAGAAGGCTTGCTTTATGGCAAACTTCAAGCCGGGAGAAGGGAACTATACGAAAGACGGAAATCTTATCCCTGCTCGGGTAGCGTCTTATGTACCAAATCGTTTTGGTATATATGATTTAGCCGGTAACGTTTCCGAATGGACTTCTACGGCTTATACCGAGTCGGGTACAGCAATGATGAATGATATGAACCCTCAATACAAATACGATGCTGCCAAAGAAGACCCATATGCTATAAAGAAGAAAGTAGTAAAAGGAGGATCGTGGAAAGATATAGGGCGAAACATCAGAGGAGACATGCGCGAAGGTGAGTTCCAAAACCAGCCGCGCTCGTATATCGGATTTAGATGTGTAAGAACTCAGGTAGGATTTGCAAAATCTAAGAAGTAAAGAAAATGAATAAGATATATAAAATATTGGCTGTCGTTATTTGCGGATTGAGCTTTATCTCTGTGTTGCATGCACAAGAACAGCCCGAATCGCTTCGAGACAGAATAGCCAAAAGACAACAGCAACAACAGGGTAATACCCAGCAAAACAACAACGGGCCAAAAGTACCCCAATTGTCTGTGCGTGCAGAAATGATGAACGACACACAGACACAGGATTTATCGAATGCTACATGGATCAGAGAGGTGTATCGTTTTTTAGACCTTACAAAGGGTAAGAATGCTGCCCTCTATTATCCGGTACAGCCTATTGGCAATCAGATGAACTTCTATACAATGATCTTTAAACTGATGGGTGATGGAAACCTAGTTGCTTATGATTGGAATAATGGCACTGACCTTTTTGTGGATAATCTGAAAATCAATTTTGGAGACGTACTCGAGAGATTAGAGATACCTTATCAAAAAAACGGTAATACCTATTCTTATGATGAATTCAGCATTCCCAGCAACGAAGCTTTGGGATATTATATCAAAGAAGCTTGGTACTTCGACCAGTCTAATTCTGTGCTAGGTGTAAAAATAGTGGCTATTTGCCCGGTACTGTTTCGTCAGCAATACGTTGATGGTATAGACTTCGGAACATCTACAAATCAAGGCTTAAAAGAACCTCAGTTTTGGATACCATACGAAAACATACGCCCTTACGCTGCTCGTATGCCTATTATGGCTTCGGATAAGAACAACGTAATGAATAAAACCATTGACGACTACTTCCGTATGCGCTTGTATGAAGGAGAAATATACAAGACTACCAATATGGAAAATAAGTTCCTCAACCAGATATATACGACTCCAGAGACATTAAAAGAGGCTCAAAACAAAATAGAGGGCGAATTGAAGGAGTTTGACAAAGAACTATGGATAGTGAACGACTCGATCAATCAAATTCAAACAGGCAATACAAAAAGTACAAAAAAGAGCAATTATAAAGCACCGAAAACAAAGAAAGCAAAAAGTACCTCTGCTATCTCGTATTCGGCCAGAGACAGACGATAAATAAATAAACTGATATATCTTAAGGGAGAGGTTGTTTGGCAAAAGCAATCTCTTTTTTATTTAAGTTTGCCATATCTACATATCAAAAAGAGCACTTATAGGTTTTATATATATCACATTGAACATTAATATGACATTTTTGTGTTAAAATATTTTACTTTTCAATAAATACATTTTATCTTTGCAAAGAGTTTTAGGTTATTACTATACAAGATAATTAAACAGAGAGTACCATGATAAATAACAGGTACTCTCTGTCTTTTTTTGTCTTATAGGTTTAGGTTATTAAAGTAAAGATTGTTTATTTAAAAAATTGGTTATGAAAAGGTTATTAATTTTAGTTGTAGCTGTGCTTGGATTAGGAGCCAGCTCTTACGCGCAAAACGATTATGATGTTCTTTGGGTATTGAACAACAAATCAACATTCGAAACTGTTGCAGAATATGTTAATGCAACTTCAAATCAGAAAGAATATATGAGAGCTATCTTCTATGATTCTACTGAAAAACTAAAAAGCGCACTGATCGACAATGATAAAGAAGCAGCAGAAAAAGCGCTATTCTTTAATTTGGCTAATGTAAGATCAGTTTTGTCTGAAAAACAGTATAGAAAGTATTTGACAATATTAAATACTACTATCAACGATCAGCAAGGCAAGTACATGGCTAGCAAATGAGAAAAATAAGATTGAAGATAGAAGGATGTTTCTTAAATAGAGACATCCTTTTTTATTTTATCCTTCTTCATCTTATCAATCATCCAAATCAGTAGCAAATAGATTGGCATAACAACAGGATATAGCAAAAAGATAAGGAATACATACCCATGCCTTCCCGAAGCATATTCTCCTATCACCACATCTATTAAAGAATATGACCACACATATAAACACAAATAAAGAATAGGTGCTAAAATACCTCCAACTATTACGACAGGGGAAAAACGTTTCGTCGGCTTCCTGATCCGATATCTCAAAGTAAGATAAACATGTACAATACCCAGTACTAGAATAAAAGCAAGCACTAACCAATTCCCAATTGCCACAAAGACATTAGCAAACCATCCTACTTGAGGTGTGTAAGTTATAACAAATTCATCTGATGGTATGTCCGAAAAATGCAAGTGTGTTACAGCATCGGTAAGACTCGTTTTTTCAGCAGGCAAATTCGTTTCGAATGTGCCGTCCAGTCCTGTTATATCTATCTCAATATCCAGTCCTCCGAATGTACGCCAAAAATGAGCGGGCGCAAGATTGTACCTCAACGTAAATTCTCTGACAGGATTACCGACATACACATTCGCACGCACTGTATACTCCACCCTGATAGCATGCTCTCCCTCAGAAAGATCAATTTCAAAATATTTCAGTCCGATCAAATTCGGAACATTCTCCTGCGAGTACAAGAGATGATTATCCAAAGAATCTACCGACGAAAGAGCCCCCTTATCCTCGTATGAAGAAGGTATCTTTGATATCGCAACTTCTTTATCATCTACCCATACACGAAAGCCATCACTTTCAGACACATCAGTCATTGTATCAAACACAAGAGGAATCTGCTTCCCTACTCTATCTGATTTAACAGTATAGATCACCGTATACTTAGCTGTATAAAAATCAATAATGCGGACATGTAAAGACTCATGCAGAATATCTATATCCTTGCTCGAATAAGCTTCACTCATCGGATTGCCACCTATCCACGGAGATGCCATATTCGCCGAAGTGGATACGCAAGCAATTATAAAAGAGAATAGAAGTGAAAATCTTTTTAGCATAGTTTTGTAAAACATTTATTTTAGGTTATTTATAAGATAACCTTTCGTAGGAAATATCTGGTTTAGCTGCTTTTTTACAGCTTGCTTCTCTTCGGCTGTAGCCTGAGAACAGATACATACTATTTCATCCAGTTTGGTTTCACCGATAATTAATAACAATGGAGAAGAAGGACGTGAATCATACAATTTCTGCAAGTCTGCCATTGCTTGTATAATACGTATTCTTCCACGTGAAGCATTGGCTGCCATTTCGTCCAACCCATTGCGATGATAATTGTACCAGAAAGAATGAAAGGCTTTAGAGCTCTCATCGGTAAGAGCCACAGCAAGATCATACCTGTTATCATTCTTGCCGGAGAAAGGCTCCCACCCTTTTGTATTCAATGATTGAGCCATATTAGCTATTTCCATCGCCCTTGCAAAATACGGAGCACCTCCATTTAAGGAAAACGAATCAAAATCAAGCCCTATAACAACATAGGCATAAAAGGATATTACTGCCACCAAGTTATTGGAAAGTGTAATATTGCTCAAGTCGAGAGATTCCCCCGGTGTATAATTAAACTCAAACTTAGTATCTCTATAGTTGATCAGAGTAGTTATATATGTCGAATTATATACAGGACGGCGTGAAGTAACCTGCATTTCTGCAACAAAACTATTATCCGAAGTCATTTCACTTATCGAGATATTTACAGAGCAATCAATACGCTCATTTCTGTTGAACGAGGCATTTGTCCATGCCTGATCATTCAACAACTGATTGAGTGAACTCTCCATTGCCGAAAACAGGTTTTGGTTTGCCGCAGGAACCTTACTGCTATTTATGGTTAATTTGGCATTCAACTCCTGTGCCTCTATGTCAGCTAAAGAGATTATTGCAGATATTATAAATAAAGTCAGTCTTAACATACTACTCGAGATTATATGTAATACTTAATACCTTAAACTCTGTTCGACGGTTTACCTGATCAGCCATTTCCTGTTGCTCTGGTGTGAGCCCTTCAATAAACTCCTCATTCAGTATATCACCTTCTTTCAAAAAGTCATACCTCTTTACGATAGCTTTGGTAACCGTCTTGGGCTCACTTTTGCCTTTGCCCACAGCCGTCAATCGATCTTTAGATATTCCTCCCGCTATCAGGTAATTGACCACTGATTCAGCCCTGCGTTGCGAAAGTTTGATATTATATTCGTCCGACCCTTTTCTGTCGGCATGAGCCGAAAGCTCGATTGTCACATTCGGATTGGTATTAAGCAAGTCGATCAAACCATCCAATTCTTTTTTTGATTCGGGAAGCAAGGTTGCTTTGTCGAACTCATAGAATATATTTTCCAATACCACCGGCTTATTGATCGGGGTAAGAATGAAATCGAGCATATAGGTTGAATCCTTCTCCATTGGCATAGTTTTGAGAGACATACGTGTATTCAAGTGATCTTTGGCACTTGCCAGAAACACATAGTCTACCCCTTGCTTTACGTCCATTTTGTAAGTCCCGTCGTTTTTTCCGGGAAACCTCATATTCGTTCCATCACGTCCTACCACACGTATAGTGGCATTGGTTACAAACTCATCGTCTGTATCCACAATATATCCTTCGGCTACGGTGGTTATTATCGGGTATGCAAAAGAATATATATGATCAAATCCTTTGCCGTCACCACGGTTGGAGCTAAAGAATCCACTTTCTTTGTTTCCTTCGAACGTTATACCAAAATCATCTGCCTGAGAGTTTATAGGGAACTTTATATTCTCTATCTTCCAGCCTTTAGACTTCTTGTCATATTCAGCCTTATATATATCTAGACCACCCATCCCTACATGTCCATCCGAAGAAAAATAGAGCGTAGAGTCGTTTCGCATATATGGAAACATTTCGTCTCCTGCGGTATTGATGTCCGGCCCCAAATTCTCAACAAATTCTACCAGATCTCCAACCATGCTTGCCCGCCAGATATCTTTACCGCCATAGCCTCCAGGCATGTCGGACACAAAATAAATATAGTCACCCGAGGGAGTTATCGCCGGATGGGCATAAACACTGGTTGTATCACGCTTGTTTATTTCTATTTTCGTACCCTTTCCCCATGACCCGGACGAACGGTATGAGACATATATAGATGGAAAGGAAGTATTTACCGAATCGAGTTTTGTTTGTGTAAAATACATTGCCGAGCCTGTAGCCGAAAATGATGTTGTGCCTTCGTCAGATGATGTATTTATAGGTGAATCCAAGTGTTCAGGTTTCATCCAGTTTCCACTCTCGTCTTTACGAGACATGAATATATCATTGAGCTTAGATCCTGTAATATTACTTATAGTATCTCCTATAACACCTTCTCGGTTAGATGTAAAGTACAACTGATCGTAATCGGGAGGAAGCAACATCGGACTAAACTCTCCCCGATTGGAATTAAATAAATCCATCCTCTTCACTGTATACAATGTCGGATTAGCTTTCCACTCTGGGGCTACCTTTGTACCTTCCAGCCCGTTAAGAGCAAATTTATTATCAGGAAAAAGCTTCAAGAAATCAATGTAGTAACGGGCAGCTTGCTTATAATCTCCCACTTTCTGCAACGATCTGGCATATTGCAGATTCAAAGTACTGTCGTTCACCTTATATCTAACAGCATTTGCATACGCCGCATTCGCTCGTAGAGGGTTGTTTATCAACCTGTAACTCTCCGCCATACGCAAAGCGACTTCCCCTCTCAGCTCTCTCTTCTTTACAGGGATGCTGCGGTATATCTTGCGATACATATCTGCTGCAACAAAGTATTCTCCTTGTGCAAACTTACGGTCTGCATCTTCCAGTTTTACTTGTTTACAAGAATATGCAGACAATAAAAGAATAAGGATACTAAATATGTAAGATATAGATCTTTTCAAGCTTTTTTCAGGTTATTACAATAAGTTGTTACAGTTTACAAATATAACTCATTTCTGCTTAGAATATTGCTTCCTCAAACTGGAAACATGACAGGCTAATTATCAAGTCTTTATTCCTTTTCGCAGAACTTTACAAACGCGGTCATGAGAAATATATTTTCACAAAAAGAATTCTAAGACAAATCTAAATTGTTTTTTTAACGTTTTACCTAACGTTTCATGGTTGCTTGTAGTGGGTATTGCGGGGATTAACTGTCAACGATTCAAAAAGTAACACAGGGAGAAAGGATTGTTAATTAGTGACTAGCACTTCGTGTTTTACCTTATTTTCATTTCCTTTTTGTCATTTCTTTTATTGTTAGCCTTTTAGTCGGACGCAGTTTTGTTTTCTCTGATTCAAATTGTTGATTTGCAACTCCAATAAACCAAATACCAAAATCGCCCATATGCCCATATAAATCTCGATCTATACTATATTTATGACAAATTTCCATGACGTCTATCTTCTCAACTAATTCTATAATATTTTTGTGTCGAACTGGTGAATACCAATGAATATTCGGTTTATTATCCCATTCTGCATAGTTGATGATTAATATTTCTGCATTTTCGAAATCATTCTTAGTAGGCTTATTTTCTTGATTAATCCTTGTACTTGCAATAAGATTGTACCCATATTCTGTATCATGGACTGCTTCCAAGACAACTGCTCCTCCGTAATTTCCATTTTCGAGTTTGAAAACCAAACAATCGCCTTTTTCAAAAGCAGGCTGCCGAATTATTTTCTTTTTCCTTGCTTTCGCTTTAGGTCGCTCTTCTTGAAGGTTTAAAAGAAATCTTTGAAGAATATCCTTTCGCTTCTTAATCTCTTTTTCAGGAGCCTCAAGCCGCCTCCAGACTTCAAGGTCATTGCCTGATTCTATTATTTCCCTTATTCGGAGAAATAAATCTTCCTCTAGTTGCTTACATTCCCATTGGGCTTTGGCTAATGCAAACCAAAAATTATTACTCTCTTCAAGATCATCAATTATTTCTTGGTTTTCTCTGATTAGTTTTACTGATATTTCAGCGACTTCAAGCCCATCATTGTATAAATCAAAAAACTCACTGTAAATGTCGGCATAAGTATCATTTGATGATATTGCAACTCCCCAAGTTCCCATAATTTAGTTATATATTTTTTATACTTTCTAATTTTTCACTTCACTATCCACTTAGATTGTTGATTTGTCACTAACTTGATCATTACCGCTATAAAATGACGTTGTCTCTTATTCTCGGGAACAGCTGACGATATGCATGAAAGCAAAGATATTGATAATAATTGTCATGAAGAATATCTTGTCCTCATTCTCTGAAAGAATATTACAGTCTAGTTCTCTTGAAAGTATTGAGGCTTAGGAATAAATATTCCTAAGCTACTCTCAGAAAAAATATTAGGCAGAGCGAAGCAGAGCCAATGATACATAACTGTAAATGCTTTATATTCCTTAAGTAAGAAAAATTCAGTAAAAACAAATATATCTAAATAATAAGAAAGGGATACTCTATGCGAGTATCCCTTTCAAAAAAAGTATAGTTAGATAGGTGTTATCTTACTTTCCATTTACTCTGAAACGTTCATTACCGTTCTTAATGAAGTCTACTATTTGATTGGCTGCAGCAATACCGGCATTGATATTTGCCTCTTCGGTTTGCGCACCCGATTTTTTAGGTGTAGAGAAATATCTTCCTGCAAATTTTTCTGTCATTTCAGCATGATTGCCGGGAAGTACATCTGTTACATATTTGAAATCTTTACGTTCTTCCATTACCTTCACTATCGAAGCTTCATCTACTACTTCTTTACGAGCAGTATTAAGCAGCAATGCATTTTTAGGCATTTTGCTAATCAATGCATAGTTGATAGAATTAGCAGTTTCGTCTGTAGCAGGCATATGCAAAGATACGTACTGACATGTAGTGTATAATTCTTCAGCAGAACCAACAGCTTTTACGCCTTCTTTTTCGATAGCTTCTTTAGACAAGAACGGATCGAAGGCATAAACTTCCATACCAAAGCCTTTGGCTATACGAGCAACATTGCGTCCTACATTTCCATAAGCATGGATTCCCAATTTTTTACCCAAAAGCTCTGTTCCCGACGTACCTTTAAAGAAATTACGGATGGCATATACAGCAAGACCAAACACCAACTCTGCAACAGCGTTTGCATTCTGACCCGGAGTATTCATCACACATATATTGTTTGCTGTGGCAGCTTCCAAATCAATATTATCATAACCGGCTCCTGCACGTACAACAATCTTTAGATTCTTAGCAGCATCCAATACTTCCTTATCGAAGATATCGCTACGAATAATTGCAGCATCAACATCAGCTACCGCATCTAGCAATTGTTTCTTCTCTGTGTACTTTTCGAGCAAAACCAATTCAAATCCGGCTTGCTCTACAACTTCTCTGATTCCAGTTACAGCCTCAGCAGCAAATGGTTTGTCTGTAGCAATAAGTACTTTCATTATTTAGCTATTTTCTTTTCAAATTCTTTCATTGCATCTACCAATGCCTGAACACCTTCGATAGGCATAGCATTGTAAATAGATGCACGGAAACCACCAACAGAGCGGTGTCCTTTTAGTTCACACAATCCTCGTTCTTTCGCAAATTCTAAGAATGCTGCTTCATTTCCTTCATATTCGGAAGTCATCACAAAACATACATTCATCAACGAACGGTCTTCAACCTGACATGTACCTTTAAACACGGAACTGCGATCTATTTCGTTATATAGCAATGCAGCCTTTTCTTTGTTGCGTTTATACATTGCATCAAGACCTCCATTCGCTTTCAGCCATCTCAATGTTTGCATTGCAGCATATACAGGAACAACAGGAGGTGTATTGAACATCGATCCGTTTTCGATATGCGTACGATAATCCAACATTGTTGGGATAGGGCGATTTACCTTTCCTAATATTTCATCTTTTACGATAACGAAAGTCACTCCCGATGGAGCCAGATTTTTCTGAGCACCACCATATATCAAAGCATATTTTGATATATCTACCGGACGAGAGAAAATGTCTGACGACATATCTGCAACCAATGGCACCGGAGAATCGAGATCAGTATGTATCTCTGTTCCGAAAATCGTATTATTGGTAGTGATGTGGAAATAATCCGCATCGGTAGGAATTGTATAATCTTTTGGGATATAAGTATAGTTAGCAGCTTTAGATGATGCCACTTCAACTACTTCACCAAACAGTTTAGCCTCTTTCTGAGCTTTACTTGCCCATGTCCCCGTATTCAAATATGCCGCTTTTCTTTCTAGTAAATTAAAAGGTACCATGCAAAATTGCAAACTTGCACCTCCTCCAAGGAAAAGCACCGAGTAGCCCGACGGAATTTCTAATAATTCCTTAAACAGTTCAACTGTTTCGTCCATTACAGCCTGAAAATCCTTGCTCCTGTGGCTTACCTCCATTAAAGAAAAAGAAGAACCATTAAAATCCAGAATAGCTTTTGCTGTCTCCTCCATTGTTTGTTGGGGAAGGATTGATGGCCCTGCACTAAAATTATATTTCTTCATTTTATATATTAAATTAGGGAATTAAGAACTCTTCAATATTAATTTTTGGACTTCAAAATTACTAATTATATATGAAATACTGTGATTAAGAATGACTTTTATTGATTTTAATTTCAAGAATCTAGCAAAATGCTTTTTGTATCAGGGGTATTTGGATTTTTTACATATTATGATACTTTTAGCTATTGTTTTTATATATTTGCATATAGCAAAAAGTAAGATAAGATTGCATTGCCTTAATTGATTTTTAACCTTATAATCCATTCAATTTAAACAGCATGGCCCTAATAAAACCGTTTAAAGGAATAAGACCACCCAAAAGTATTGTTGAGCAAATTGCCTCACGCCCCTACGACGTTTTAAGCTCTCTGGAAGCTCGACTCGAAGCAGAAGGCAACGAAAAATCTCTTTACCGCATCATAAAACCGGAGATAGATTTTGAAGAAACAATCGACGAACATCACCCAGATGTATATCAACGAGCAGTACAGAATTTCAACAAGTTTCAGGAAAAGGGTTGGTTGGAGCAAGATACTGAAGAGTACTACTATGTATATGCGCAAACCATGAATGGAAAAACTCAATATGGGTTGGTAGTATGCTCTCATGTAGATGATTACATGAATGGAAAGATAAAAAAGCACGAACTCACACGCAGAGATAAGGAAGAAGACCGCATGAAGCATGTACGTGTGAACAATGCGAATATAGAACCTGTATTTTTTGCCTACCCTGACAATAAAGACTTGGATAAGATAATAAAAAATGCAATATCTACTCCGGCCGAATATGACTTTGAAGCAACAGACGGTGTAGGGCATCATTTCTGGGTAATAAAAGATCAAGAGGACATACAACAAATAACGGATATATTTGCAACTATACCTTACCTGTATATCGCCGACGGACACCATCGCTCAGCAGCGGCAGCATTGGTAGGAGCCGAAAAAGCGAGATTAAACCCTCATCATAAGGGAGACGAAGAGTATAACTACTTTATGGCTGTTTGCTTTCCCGACAACCAACTCAATATAATAGACTACAACCGTTTGGTAAAAGACCTGAATGGATTGAGTGTTTCCGAATTTCTCAAAAAACTAGAAGCACATTTTATAATAGAAGAGAGGGGTTCTGACATTGAAAAGCCAACCGCTTTACATAATTTCTCCATCTATCTTGACGGCAAATGCTATAGCCTGACTGCAAAAGAAGATACTTACGACGACAACGACCCTATAGGCGTCTTGGATGTGACTATCTCTTCGAAGTATATATTGGACGAAATTTTAGGCATAAAGGATTTACGTTCCGATCAGCGTATCGATTTCGTAGGAGGAATTAGAGGATTGGACGAACTGAAAAAACGTGTAGATAGCGGTGAAATGAAGCTGGCATTGGCCTTATACCCTGTCACCATGAAGCAACTGATGGACATTGCCGACTCGGGCAACATCATGCCACCAAAAACGACATGGTTTGAGCCTAAACTACGGTCAGGACTTGTTATCCACAAGCTGGAATAACATATCTTTTCTTTAAAACCGAAACAAGAAAAAGTAAAAATAAGCCGATGTTGCAGAACTCTACAACATCGGCGTTCTTTATTTGTTATATAAAAAGGTATATTTGTCAATTATACAATTTAACACCACCACAGAATTATGATAATAAAACATTTTACAGACAACGATCTGTACAAATTTTCTGTCATGCTAGCTATCCAAAAGCTATATCCGTGGGCATACGTCAAATATGCTTTCACGAACCGAGGGAAGACTCAATTTCCTGAAGGATTCGCCGAACGGATGAAAGAAGAAGTAGCATCTATGGCTAACTTGCAATTAACCGCCGAAGAGAAAAAATTTATAAAGGCCAAATGTTATTTCTTCGATCCTGTATTTGTTGACTTTCTTGAAGGATTCAGATATAAACCGGAGGAAGTAACCATCACTCAAGAAGGAGGAGACCTCAGCGTGGTAATAGAGGGCTATTGGTACAGAACTGTACTTTGGGAAGTTCCGCTACTGGCAATTATCTCTGAACTTTATTTCCAGATGACAGGAGCTACCCCGCAAAATGTAGAAGAAAATGCAATCATAAAAGCAAAAGCCCTGAAAGAAATGGAAGCCGATTATTCCGAATTTGGTACTCGCAGACGTTTTTCTTTCGACGTAGAAGATAAAGTTATCGGAGCGCTTCAGGCTCATTCGGGAAAATACTTCAAAGGAACAAGCAATGTATACTTTGCGATGAAACACAATACGATTCCGATTGGTACAATGCCGCACGAATGGTTTATGTTTCATGGCGCAATATTCGGTTATCGATCGGCAAATATCAAGGGATTGGAAGCGTGGGTAGAAGTATACGACGGCAGTCTGGGTATTGCATTGACAGATACATACACTACCGATTCTTTTTTCAATTCGTTCAGCCTCAAACAGGCCAAACTATTTGACGGAGTACGCCACGATAGCGGAGACCCTCTTGTTTTTGCAGACAAGGCGATCTCTTTTTATCAACAAAACCGCATAGATGCCACGTCCAAAACATTAGTATTCAGCGACTCGCTAAACCTAGATACAGTTAAGGAAATAAAAGATCATGTTGCCGGACGTATACACGACACATATGGTATCGGCACATTCTTTTCGAACGATGTAGGATCTAAAGCGTTGAATATCGTTATCAAACTAACGGATGTAAAACTACATAAAAAAGATGCGCACTTCATGAAAGCCGTAAAACTTTCGGATGTAGCTGGAAAGCATACCGGAGATCCGAGAGAAATAGATTTAAGCATAAAAACATTAGGACTGGAATAATAAACAAATAATATATGTCTAAGCTATTTAGTAATTTATCGATACGTAATCTTACTCTCAAAAATAGGATTATCATGTCTCCCATGTGTCAATATTCGGCGCATGACGGTTTCGCTACCGATTGGCACTTTGTCCATTATGCCAGTAGAGCTATAGGCGGTGTAGCAGCCGTTATACAGGAAGCAACCGCCGTTTGTCCCGAAGGTCGAATTTCGTATGGAGATTTGGGTATATGGAAAGACGAGCATATATCAAAACTCAAGGAAATTGTAACAGCAATCGAAGGAAACGGCTCTATACCGGGAATACAATTGGCTCATGCCGGGCGTAAAGCAAGCTGCGAGTTGGGATGGAAAGGTGGAGAGCAAATAAAAGAAGGCGAAAATAGTTGGCAGACTGTAGCCCCCTCCCCTATCTCTTTTTATGAGACTGATAATACTCCGGCAGAATTAACAGAGGTTGAGATAGAAAAAATCATATATGATTTCGCTCTGGCTGCGCAACGTTCGATAATAGCGGGATATAAGATAATAGAGATACATGCGGCTCATGGATACCTTATCCATCAATTCTTATCTCCTCTTACCAACAAAAGAAAAGATCAATATGGTGGTACATTTGAGAATAGAATCCGGTTATTGATTAAAATAGTGGATGCTGTACGGTCATTATTGGATGAAGACCACTCATTATGGGTAAGGATATCAGCTACCGACTGGGTAGAAAATGGTTGGAATCCGGAAGAGTCTACACAATTAGCATCGTTATTGAAAGATAAAGGAGTAGATGTTATCGATGTATCATCCGGAGGTAATCTACCGCACGTAAAAATACCTGTAGGAAAAAATTATCAAGTACCTTTTGCAAAACAAATAAAAACCCGAACAGGAATACTTACAGGAGCTGTAGGGCTTATTACTGAAGCCGATCAGGCAGAGGAGATTTTACAAAAGGAGGAGGCCGATCTTATTTTTATCGGCAGAGAATTATTAAGAGACCCTTATTTTGCGCTTCATGCTGCAAAATCCTTGGGAGATGATCTAAAATGGCCTCTTCAATACGAAAGAGCAAAGTAAAAGTATAGAATTAAGCGGCTGTAATGGAAAGGATGACAACCCCTTTTCATTACAGCCGCTTCTCTTTATTCTTCCATCAAATCGAGGACTCTATCATATCCCCATTTTTCGGCAACTTCATCATCGGATGTGAATCTATTTTGCCATTTAAAGTCGACAACTTCGATACGCTTCGATGCCGAGCCATCCCATTCCACAGTAAAGCCCTGATTCTTAAGTTGGGCGACAATTTTGTTACCTATCAATATAGCTTCCTTGTCATTCTTCTCTTTTTCTCCATAGAAGCCGACACTTAGCACTCCGGTTTGTATTACACGTTCCAAATCCTGCCCGTGATAATAACAATATCCAATAGGTTTTACCCCATTATCTTCCAGATCTTGCCATACATCCTGCACATCATATATAGCTTCAGATTGTGTATATCCGGCATTGTGCAACGCTACAATTTTCTCTTTACAAAGATTATCGAAAACGGTATGCAGCTTATCCGTATCAGTAGGGCGTTGCCATGTTTTACTTTCAGATTCATTTTTCGCATACTCCTTGCCAAAAATATCCCGAATCCACTCTTCAGAGATTTCGCTTTCCCAGCCTTCATCTTCTACAGCTTCAATAGCCTCTGTAATAATATCTTCTAAAGATTCAAATCCTGATTTTATACTAATAAGGAAATGATCATAGAGATACTTTTCATTTTCTGTCATAGTGTAAAAAAAATTAAGACACTTCCCATCCTTCAGAAACAAAAGAATGTGTACTTGTTTAGTTAGGTATCAATTATTTAAAGTTAATATCAATTCTAGTCCAATCTCATAATATTAGCACCCAGCTGATTAAGACGCACGTCGATATTCTGATATCCACGGTCTATCTGCTCTATATTGTGTATCGTACTTTTTCCATCGGCACACATAGCGGCAATAAGCAAAGCTATACCGGCACGGATGTCCGGTGAAGTCATCGTTGTGGCACGCATAGGACGTTTTCCTGTACCAATTACCGTTGCACGGTGCGGATCGCATAGTATGATCTGTGCTCCCATATCGATAAGTTTATCCACAAAGAACAAACGGCTCTCAAACATTTTCTGATGTATCAACACACTCCCCTTAGCCTGAGTAGCCACCACAAGTAGCACACTGATTAGGTCGGGAGTCAACCCCGGCCACGGAGCATCGGCAATAGTAAGAATCGACCCGTCGATAAATGTATCTATAGTATATTCTTTCTGTGCAGGGATATATATATCATCTCCTCTGCGCTCCAATTGGATACCCAAACGGCTGAATGTATCGGGGATAATACCCAAATCATCGTAGGCTACATCTTTAATTGTAACTTCCGATCCTGTGATAGCGGCCATACCGATAAAACTACCGATCTCAATCATATCAGGCAATATACGATGCTTTGCAGCACCCAAAGAAGTTACTCCTTCGATACGCAATAGGTTAGAACCCTGCCCATCTATCTTGGCTCCCATCTTGGTAAGCAAACGGCAAAGTTGTTGTATATATGGCTCGCAGGCTGCATTGTAGATTGTAGTTTCTCCTTCGGCTAATACCGCTGCCATAACAATATTGGCTGTACCGGTAACAGAAGCCTCATCGAGAAGCATATATGTACCTTTCAGCTTTTCGGCTGATATATTATATATCTGTTCTGCGTCGTTGTAATTAAATTCAGCTCCTAGTTTTTGTATCCCGACAAAGTGAGTATCGAGACGACGACGACCGATTTTGTCTCCTCCCGGCTTAGGCAGAATAGCCCTGCCAAAACGAGCTACAAGAGGCCCTATGATCATTACCGAGCCACGCAGAGAGGCACTTCTCTTCAAGAACTCCGGTGTTTGCAAATAGTCTATATTTACATTTTCGGCCTTGAATGACCAGGTATCTTCTGCCAACCTTTTGGTTTCGACACCCATGTCGCTCAATAGACGTATCAGGTTGTTTACATCCAGAATATCCGGAATATTTTCTATAATAACTTCCTCTGCGGTAAGTAATGTCGCACAAATAACCTGTAACGCTTCATTCTTTGCTCCTTGTGGAATAATTTCTCCACTCAAGCGACAACCTCCCTCTATTATAAATGATGCCATGATTTTAGCTAATATGATTTTTTAATAAATTCTAACTTCGGGTTCAAGCTCGATACCAAATTTATCGTTCACTGCTCCCTGCACTTCTTTCATAAAATTGACGATGTCGTTTCCATCAGTTGTGCCATAATTGACTATAATAAGCGGCTGATTGGGATATGTACCTACATCGCCTATTCTTTTTCCTTTATATCCGGCTTTGTCAATAAGAAATGCGGCTGATGTTTTTACCAACCCATCTTTATACGGAAAAACAGGCAGAGTCGGATATTCCAGTAAAATCTTATCCACAACCTCTTTTGTTATATACGGATTCTTAAAGAAACTTCCGGCGTTTGGCAATACCCTTTCATCCGGCAATTTTCTTTGACGAACACGTATAACAGCATTACGTACATCCTCAACTGTAGGTTCTTCTATTTCCTCCAGTTCTTTATTCAGATCTGCATATTTGGGAGTGTAAACGAAAGAACGTTTCAGATGGATAACAACGGATACGATCAAATATTTATTTGTCCTTTTGAAGATACTGTCACGATATCCGAACTCACATTCCGCGTTCGAAAACGAAACAATCTTCCCTGTTTCCATATCTATTGCAACAACTTCTCGTATCACATCTTTTACTTCAGCTCCATAAGCCCCTATGTTTTGTATAGGTGCTGCACCTACTGTACCGGGAATGAGCGAAAGATTTTCGAGCCCCACGAAACCACGTTCAACACAATAAGCGACAAGTTCATCCCAGTTTTCGGAAGCATTGACTTCCAGAAATACATCATCGTCTTCGTCATCATCGTCTGATATTTCACGAAGTCCTTTGATATGGGGATAAATCACTAGTCCATCAAAGTCTTTGGTAAAAAACAGGTTGCAACCGCCACCTATTATTAGCTTTTTTTCGTCCGGGTAATCAGATAAACACTTGCGAAGCTCTTCGATTGTAGTGGGCTTGCAAAAAATCTTTGCTTGAGCTTCTGTTTTTAATGAATTGTAATCTTTTAATTGGGTTTGCCTATAATAGTCCATTTCAGGAATTATTGATTCTACATAAATCCGGTATCAACGCTTTCGCTTCAACCAGAAAATTAATATACCCAGTGCGACAACAATTCCAAGAACAATGAGAACTGTCTGCCAATGGGTCATGATGAATTTGATGATAAATATTAAAGCTATGACGGCAAGAATAATACCGACTATTTGCAAAACTCTGCGGATTGTCTGCTTTCTTTTTGCGGCCTTTTCCTCTTCGCTTATATCGAGGGTGTCGTCCTCTTCGCTTTCACGACTTCCGTCTATATCAACATGCTCTTCGCTTTTCACATCTTCAAAAGGAACGTAACCTTTTTCAACTTCTTCCGAAATAGATTCGATTTCCTCAAAGTCTACATCTTCAGTCTGAACCAACGCTTCTTCTTCACCCTCGTATATCTCCATCGGAATATCATCAGGGTTGATATAGTTATCTTCTATCGCTGACTCTTCGTTTTGATCCAACGGTAATTGATTTTCTGCACTAGTCGGCTCAACAATCTGAGGTGTAAACTTACCGGCTTGCGCCCTTTCGGTATCAGCAAGACGGATGATTGTATCCACACGTGATGAAGCCACTTTTGTGTCAAAGTCTCCGCTCTCAACCATAGATATCAACTCGTCTTCTATAGCCGGATATTTGATCATAAAAGACTTCAAAGCATTCGCGAAATCACGAAAGCGTTGTATCTTTTCTATTTTTGTCTTCACTTCTTCCCCGTTTCCTGAGGATAGGTCAAGCACTTTATCTGCCAATATAGATTTTAGGCGCTCCATAAATAATTAATCAGAAATATATTTATCTGTTTCCGTACATTTGTTCGTAATATTTCATATAGTCGCCCGAAGTAACTTCTTCAACCCAAGTCTGATTGTCGAGATACCAATATATTGTTTTCACAATACCGTTATCGAAGGTCGTCTCAGGCAACCATCCCAGTTCGTTCGATATTTTAGCAGGGTCAATAGCATAACGTTGGTCATGTCCCTGACGGTCTTTCACAAAAGAGATGAGATTGTCGTTGATCCAACTTATATCGATACTTCCATCAGCAGCCACGTCTTTTTTCTTCAATATGTCACGATACTTAGGCTCCTTCTCCATAATATCGTGTATTGTTTTTATTACCAGTTTAACGATCTCTATATTTTTTCGCTCGTTATGCCCTCCTATATTGTACACTTCGCCTACACGTCCTTTGTGCAGAACAATATCGATAGCCTTACAATGGTCGTCCACGTATAACCAATCTCGCACATTGCTACCATCACCATATACCGGAAGTTGCTGTCCTGCCAGAATATTGCGTATAATCAGAGGAATAAGCTTTTCAGGGAAATGGAATGGTCCGTAATTATTCGAACAGCGAGTTATATTAATCGGCATCTTATAGGTTTCGCCATAAGCTTTTACAATCAGGTCGCCACCTGTTTTTGCTGCACTATAAGGAGAACGCGGGTCTAAAGGAGTTTCTTCTGTAAAGTAACCTTCTTCGCCTAACGATCCATATACTTCATCTGTAGATACCTGCAAAAATTTTACCCCTTCGCGCCAAATCGGATAATTATTTTCATCTTTGCCTATAGTCCAAAACTTTCTTGCTGTATCCAACAAATTCTGAGTACCAAGAATATTTACCTGTAAAAATAATTGAGGATTCTCGATACTTCTATCAACATGACTCTCTGCCGCAAAGTTGACAACATAGTCTATCTGATGATCCGAAAAAACTTTCTCTGTAATATTTTTATCACAGATATCTCCCTTTACGAATGTTACGCGGGAGTCTTTCAACTCCTCAGCCAGAGTTCCAAGATTTCCGGCGTATGTAAGTGCATCAAATATAACGAGTTTTGCTTCGGGATGTGTCGCCAACATGCGTTTCACAAAATTCGAGCCTATAAATCCGGCTCCGCCTGTGATCAAGTATGTCATTGTTTTATATTCTTATTTATTATTCATCACAAAAATAAGAAAAAAACAATATTAAAAACATTCGAGACGGTATTATATGAGGTAAATTTATTTATCTCAATCCTTCTATTTTGAAAAACTGTCACGTTTATGTTATATTTTTTAACAAATAGACATTTTTTTCATATATTTGTGGCATCCATAAATCAAAATCCATTTTTTATAATGAAGGTAGAATTAGTATTACAAGACTTAAAACGCAGATTTCCGAACGAACCTGAGTATCTTCAGGCTGTTCAGGAAGTATTAGAATCCATTGAGGAGATTTACAATCAACACCCTGAATTTGAGAAGGCAAACTTAATAGAAAGACTATGCATTCCTGATCGTATCTTTTCTTTCCGTGTAACGTGGGTTGACGACAAAGGCAACACGCATACCAACATGGGATACCGCATACAACATTGCAATGCCATAGGCCCATACAAAGGCGGCTTACGCTTACACGCCTCTGTAAATCCGTCTATATTGAAGTTCCTTGCTTTTGAGCAAACGTTCAAAAACTCACTCACTACGCTTCCTATGGGAGGAGCAAAGGGAGGTTCAGACTTTAGTCCCAAAGGGAAATCTACCGCAGAAATCATGCGCTTCTGTCAGGCTTTTATGCTCGAACTTTGGCGCAACATCGGCCCCGACACAGACGTCCCGGCAGGAGATATAGGCGTAGGTGGTCGCGAAGTAGGTTATTTCTTCGGAATGTACCGCAAATTGGCTCGTGAATTTACAGGAACATTCACAGGTAAAGGGCTTACATTCGGAGGTTCGCTCATTCGCCCGGAGGCTACAGGTTACGGAAATGTATATTTCCTACTCGAAATGTTGAAAACAAAAAACATTGACATAAAAGGTAAAAAATGTCTTGTTTCAGGTTCAGGAAATGTAGCGCAATATACTTGCGAAAAACTGATAGAGCTGGGAGCAATACCTGTTACATTATCAGACTCTAACGGGTACATCTACGATCCGGAAGGAATAACAACCGAAAAACTGGAGTATGTAAAAGAGTTGAAAGAGCTTTACAGAGGCCGTATCAGCGAATATGCAGAAACATACGGTTGCAAGTATGTTCCGAATGCACGCCCTTGGGGAGAAAAAGGCGATATCGCATTACCATCGGCAACACAGAATGAAATAAACGGAGAGGATGCAAAAAAACTCGTAGCAAATGGTGTTATCGCAATATCGGAAGGAGCTAATATGCCATCTACACCTGAGGCTATAGAAGTATTCCAACAAGCGAAACTACTCTATGCACCGGGTAAAGCGGCAAACGCCGGAGGTGTTTCTGTATCGGGATTGGAAATGACACAAAACTCGGAGCGCATAAGCTGGTCTGCTGAGGAAGTTGATAAGAAGCTGAAATGGATTATGCAGAATATCCACGAAAATTGCGTGAAATACGGTACAGAAAAAGACGGATATGTAAACTATGTAAAAGGTGCTAACATAGCCGGATTTATGAAAGTTGCTAAAGCCGTAATGGCTCAAGGCATCGTATAAAGCCGTTTTATGAATAAAAGAGGCTGAGTAATTACTTTTACTCAGCCTTTTCTTTTCGCTAAAATCCATAAAAATTAATTTATATCTTTGCAATACTTCAACAATAAAACATCTGCCAAATATGAATAAAAAGTATATACTTTTCGGTCTCATAACTATTTGTAGTATCTCTTTTATGAGTTGTTCTCAAAAAGATGAAAAGCAAATAACAAAAAAGGAGGCCGCCTTATCTGCAATCTATAACAGAAAAAGTGTACGCAGTTTTATCAAAGACAGACCTGTTTCGAATGAAGATGTTCAGGCATTAATAAAGGCCGGTATGTCTGCACCTTCGGGAAAAGACACCCGTCCGTGGGAATTTGTGATTATAAATGACAGGGCTATATTGGATAAAATGGCAGAAGAACTGCCTACAGCCAAAATGTTATCTCAAGCGCCAATGGCAATTGTTGTTTGTGGAGATACCATCCGCTCTTCATACTGGTATCTCGATTGTTCGGCTGCAACAGAAAATATTCTTCTGGCCGCCGAAGCAATGGAGCTGGGAGGCGTGTGGACTGCCGCTTACCCCTATCGGGACAGAATGACTACAGTGATAAAACATACGAATATGCCAGCACAAGTTCTACCACTGGTAGTAATACCAATAGGCTACCCGATGGGAAACCATTCGGTAAAAGATAAGTATGACGAAAAGAAAATACACATGAATAAGTGGTAGTTTTATACATCTACCTGAAATAATCCGTATTTTTGTAATGAACAAATACCATCGATATGAATGATTGGAAAGACCGTCTGAATGTTGTGTATTCCACAAATCCGGACTTCAAATATGATACAGACAAGGAAGAGGAACAAGACACCTTCCCGAAAGAGAAACAGCAATTACGCATCCAGCTCGATAAGCGCAACCGAAAAGGAAAAGCCGTGACTCTGATCACAGGATTTGTGGGGACAAGCGAAGATCTGGAAGAATTGGGTAAATTCTTAAAGGTTAAATGTGGTGTTGGCGGATCGGCAAAAGACCACGAGATAATTGTACAGGGAGATCTCCGTAACAAAGTATTAGAACTACTCCAAAAAGAAGGGTATGTCAAATCACGCATCATTTGATGATGAAATAAACTTATACGTATATAAAGCCTCTGCCGGCTCGGGTAAAACACACCGACTGACAGAGAAGTATCTTAATTTGCTTTTCTCGTCCCCCTTTGCATACAGGCATATACTCGCTGTAACCTTTACCAATAAGGCTACAGACGAAATGAAAAGCCGTATAATAGAAGAGTTGGCAAATATCGCCACAGGGAAGGAATCGGATCATATAAGTTTTCTCTCAAAAGAATATAAATACAACGAAGAACAGGTAAGGAAAGAGGCTCGGGATATACTGGTGCGTATCCTACACGACTATTCGTCTTTTTCGGTAAGCACTATCGACAAGTTTTTCCAACAAACAATGCGGGCTTTCACCCGAGAAATCGGCTTAGGTGGTGGGTACAATGTAGAACTGGATACCAACAAGGTACTGGGCGAAGCCATCGACTCCATGCTGTACGATCTGGAACAGACAGACAATAAACTATTATTGGATTGGTTAATCCGTTTTTCAGAAGAAAAAGTAGAAAACGGAGAAACCTGGAATATCCGCAACGATATACAATCCCTATCGTCTGAAGTATTTAAAGAAAGCTACAAAGCATACAGCAATCAGGTGCAAACAGACATCAGAGATAAGCAGCTGATGACCGACTACAAAGATATGCTGTTTACCATTATCAGGAATTTTGAAAAAGCATCGCAGCAGATTGGAGAAAAGGCATTGAACATAATATCTCGCTTCGGGCTCAAAGGTGAAGATTTTAAAGGAGGAACCCGCTCTCCGTTTCTTAATTTCTTGAAATGGGCTAACGGAACGATTGCCGAACCAACAGATACGTTCCGCACGTTAGCTGATAACCTTAGCGGCTGGTACACCAAAACGACAGGTTCAGCTACACGGGATAAAATAGAAAGCGTATATCCTGAACTCAACATCTGTGTATGCGACATCATAAACCACTATGACAACTCTCTGATCTATCAGACAGCATACGAAATAAACCGCTACTTCTTCACATTAGGAATCCTGGGAGACGTAGACAAAAAAATACGAGAATATAGAACAGAGAATAATATCATGCTAATTTCGGATACGACCGAACTGCTAAACCGTATCATAGAGGGCAATGAATCTCCATTTATATACGAAAAGGTCGGTCAACGAATCAACAATTACATGATCGACGAGTTTCAAGACACATCCGGCATGCAGTGGCAGAACTTTCTTCCTCTGGTAAAGGATAGCCTTGGCAGCGGAAACAAAAACTACATAGTAGGCGATGTAAAGCAAAGTATTTATCGTTGGAGAAACTCAGATTGGAAACTTCTGGACGAACAACTCGATATCGATTTCCGAAGCGAGGGCATAGAACATGATACGTTGGATACCAACTGGCGCAGCTCCCGCAATGTTATTTCTTTCAACAATGCAGTATTTTCTATTGGTTCGGCGTTGCTGCAAGATACATTCAACAAATCATTGCAAGATATTGATAATGCAAGGCTCAAGCCATTCCTCACACGGATAACAAAAGCTTACGACGAACTGTATCAGGAGATACCCGAAAGCCATAAAAACAACGAAGGGCGAGTAAGAGTAGAGTTTATTGATACTGACGAGCATATATGGCAGAATTATGTATTGGAGCAATTACCTGTCGAGATAGAACAGTTGCAGGAAAGAGGTTACAGCCTCAAAGATATTGCCATACTGGTACGTACAAAAAAAGAAGGAGCAGATGTAGCAAATTGCTTGTTGGAATATAAAAAGCTGCACCCAGACTCAAAATATCGTTATGATATTATATCCGATGAAGCGCTGTTTGTAAGCAACTCAAAGAGCATCAAACTTATAATTGCCCTACTAAAGCATTTGCACAATCCTTTGGATAAATCGTTAAAGGCCTTGGCTGTTTTCGAATATTTCAAATACAGCAAGCAAATGAATGCCGAAGAGGCGCTGTTCAAATACTTCTCGGCAAAAGATGATCTGCCTCAACAGATAGAGGACAGGCTGAGCCATATACGAGAACTGCCATTGTATGAAATGACGGAAGAGATCTTCAATCTGTTTCGTGAAGCTATGGAAAACGATGAGCAGGTATATATACAATCGTTTTTAGATATGGTGCTCGATTTCACGGTTCGTAATTCTTCCGATCTGGATGCATTTCTCAGATGGTGGGACGAGACGGGTACAAATAAAACTATTTTTACCCCTGATGGCCAAGATGCGATACGGATTATGACAATACATAAGTCGAAAGGGCTGGGTTTTAATGTTGTACTGATTCCCTTCTGCAACTGGGAGATAGATCATAAACTAACTACAATATTGTGGTGTCACCCACAAACAGAACCATTCAACAGACTACATCTCGTTCCTGTAAAATATTCACAAAAGCTAAAAAACACCATTTTTGCTTACGAATATTTTGATGAGCGGCTTCATGCATTTATCGACAATATCAATGTATTGTACGTGGCTTTCACTCGTGCGAAAAACGAACTGATAGCTTATGCTCCCAAGCCGAAGAAGGAAGAAGTGAGTAATATATCGTCTTTGCTATGGGCTACAATAAACAGCGGTTCTGTAGGGAATGGCAAGCAAGCTTACACAGACTTGTCTCAACACATAGATGAAGAAACTGCAACTTTTGAAATAGGTGAAAATTATATACCAATCAAAAAAGTTACACACAGATCGGTAGAAGAAATCAGTGTAGATAGCTTATCAAGCATTCCTTATGACGAAAGAGTAAAACTATTGTTGAAAAACAAGTACTTTTTCACCGACACCGGACAGCGAGACTACGGCACTCTGATGCACGAAATTGTGAGTAAGGTAAAAACAATTGACGACGTACAGAAAGCTGTAGAAGAATATCACATTGCAGGAGAGATTACTGCTACTGATAAGAGCAAGATAATAGGACTACTAGAAGAATATCTTTCCAATCCTCTGGTCGCCCCGTGGTATAGCGGTGAATACAAGGTATTGAACGAGATACAGATATTACAGCCCAAAGGCAAATTTGTTCGTCCCGACCGTGTGATGATAAAGGGCAAGGAGGTTATTGTAATTGACTATAAATTCGGCGAAAAGGAAGACAAAAAATATATCCGTCAAGTGAAATATTATGCCGATCAGATCCGTAAAATGGGCTACACCGACATAAAAGGATATATTTGTTACATCAGATTAGGTAAAATTGTAGAAATATAATTTGTGGAGAATCCTTTACAAAAGCCGACTTCAAAAAGCTTCGACATTCCAATTAACTAATTATTTAACTATTTTACTATTTTTAATACAGTGTAAATAAACTATTTACACATATTCTACGTTTATATTATGTGTTTTTCATAGTATTAGATTTTAAGGTTAACAATAAAGATTGGTTGTCGGGATGACAACCTTTTCTTTTTTATATAACCTCTAATACAATAAACGATTAAATAATATCAACGATAGGTATTCGACCTTCTCTTCTCAATCTGCTTTTACAACTCTTACCGACCTTACACTATAGTAGAAAGCGTATTTATTGTTCAGCCATTGATCAGGATTTGTGCTCAGGTCTTCGTAGTGAAATTTGCTATGAACAGCAACTTTGTCCGTAAACACAATATCTTGTATTCCATTAGCCACCTGCTCCTTCAAGGATGCTTCCCGAGCCTGATAGACATCCGATATTAACTTCATTGATGGGTATTTTCTATAATAATCTATACCATATAGACTAACCAATGCTATTATCGCTATCAAATTCGCATATTGGAACAACTTGTGTCTTATTTCTATATTCGCATATAGGATACCAATGGCGATAACTATAAAAACAATCTGCCCGAACATAGCCCAAGCAGGGAAAACAGGTGATACAATCATTATAAAGAAAGAAAGCTGACCTGCAACAAAGAATAGTACTGCTGCAAACAAAACCTTTTTATATTGATCTTTCTCCATATTTTTTCGGCTCTTGAAAAAGAGAAATAAAAAAAATAAAAGGAGCAGCGAAACAGGAAGCATATAGGGCAAATATCGAATAGACATCATATCCGATAAGTTTGACCAGAGAATTTCAAGTATTGATAATCCCTGCTCTCTCATATTTTGCTTAGCAACGAGTGCCGCACGAACATAATTTCCGGGTGCGAGAATCATCAAAGCAAAGCCAAGGCATAATCCAATCAAACCTGAGATTGCCCATTTAGGAAGCTTTAAATTTCTCTTATAATAGATACAAAAAGTAAAAATCAATAATATAGCAACTGAGGCGGTAGATTCATTTGTCCATCCGGCTATGATTCCTGCGAAAAAAAATAATACAGTTTTATAAAGTTTATCATCCGTACGCTCATCAAAAAAGTAAGACACATAGGGATATATAAATAGTATAATGAGTAAGGTTCCCCACAGATAGTTAGCACTTCCTGTAATCCAAAACACATCGGAGGTAAACCGGGGAACAAGAAACCACACAGATACACTGATCAGTATCAGCAAAAAGGCGTTGGTTGACTTACCCTTATTGCAAATACAGTACATTGAGCAGATTAGAATTACATAAGCTAATGTATTTAATATATCATTGAAGGGTGTACCTATCCACAGAAGAAATTGGGCTATGAAGTGAACAACCGACCGTCCACCCCAATTGAAATAATGGGCATACTGAGATTCGAGTATATCTTTAAAGCTCGCTATCTTTTCATTGCTTGAAGGGAAACCATAATCGACCAGTACCTCTCTGAATGAATAGGCCCAATCGTCGGCATGGAGAGGGAATAAGTAGTTAAAGTAATAAATAGTAGCACCAATACAAAAAAGTACAACTACAAAGAGAAATCTTTGTAGTTGCAAGTTTTTTGTATTTAGTTTATCTATCATACATAAATCTTATTTCTCTCTGATAATGATATTAATCGGAGTACCCGACAAATCCCAATTATCACGAATACGATTTTCGAGAAAACGTTTGTATGGATCTTTTATCCATTGAGGAAGGTTACAAAAAAAAACAAACGTAGGAACATGTGTATTAGGTAACTGCGTAATATACTTTATCTTGATATATTTTCCTTTATTCGCAGGAGGCGGAGTGCGCTCTATGATAGGGAGTAATATCTCATTCAGCTTATGTGTTGGAATCTTAGTTTTTCTACGACCATAAACTTCTTTAGCTGTTTCTAATACTTTCAGAATACGTTGTTTGGTCATAGCCGAAGCAAAGATGATCGGGAAATCAGTGAAAGGTGCCAATCGTTCCCGAATTGCATTTTCGAAAGTCTTTATGACAACCAGTTCCTTATTCTCTACCAAATCCCATTTGTTTACACAAACGACAAGCCCTTTACGGTTTTTCTGAATAAGAGAAAATATATTCATATCCTGACTCTCTATCCCTTGCGTAGCATCAAGCATCAGAACACAAACGTCTGAATTTTCAATCGCTTTTATGGAACGAATCACCGAGTAGTATTCCAAATCTTCGGTAACCTTTCCTTTCTTACGGATACCCGCAGTATCTACAAGATAAAAGTCCAGATTAAACTTATCGAACCGTGTATAAATCGAATCACGTGTTGTGCCTGCGATATTGGTTACAATATTACGTTCCTCATCCATCAAGGCATTTACCAAAGATGACTTCCCTGCATTAGGTCGCCCAACAATGGCAATACGTGGTATATCTTCGAGATGTTCCTCTTCTCCCTTTTTTGTAAACTTGGTTATTATCACATCCAAAAGATCTCCTGTACCCGAACCGTTGATCGCCGAAATATTAATAGGATCACCTAAGCCGAGAGCATAGAACTCTGCCGACTGAGCGTGCAAATTAAAATTATCTGCTTTATTGGAGACAAGAAGGATTGGTTTCTTTGAGCGGCGAAGCATGTTTGCAACGCTCGAATCCAAATCTGTAAGTCCGTTCATTACATCTACCATAAACAGAATTACATCAGCTTCTTCTATAGCAATGGCTACTTGCTTATTTATTTCATTTTCAAAAACATCCTCAGAATTCACAACCCATCCACCTGTATCCACAAGCGAAAAATCCTGACCACCCCACTCTACTTTTCCGTATTGGCGGTCACGGGTCGTACCCGAAGTTTCATCGACTATAGCCTGGCGACTTTCTGTCAATCGATTAAACAGGGTTGACTTACCCACGTTGGGGCGTCCAACTATAGCTACTAAATTTCCCATATTTGTATATTGTACTCTAAATTTTGTGCAAAGGTACGTATTTTTATTGAAAACACTTTCAACGAAAAAGGCTTGCGTATGCAAGCCTTTCATATTTTTATAACTTATATCCTATTGAAAGTGTGATACTCGTGTAATCCACATAATCGTATCGCCTACAGGCAGGCTCGTTTTATGGGCACTTTTAAGAGCATCATCTAAAGTGAATTTTTCTGTCGGTATGCCCTCAAATAGTGAAATATTCTTATCTGTACTCTTATATCCTACATAATGCTGTCTTATCCTCAAATTTTTTTTACTACCACTTCCATAGTATTGCTCTATGCCTCCTGTAGTAATATACAACAAAGTATCATTCTGGAAGCGATACTGGCTGCGTTCTTTGACTATATCTCCTTGATTTACATAAACAAAATCATCATCGAACAATATATATGTATCAGTAGGGTATTGTTCATAGAGACGAGTAAAGACGGTTGCGGGATCAAATCTCTTTGGAAGAACTGTATCAGGACCCAATACAGTACCTTTATAGATATTAAAGTCTGTAATAGACGAACTAATGTATCGTATATTATCCGTTTTATTTTCGTTGCTGCATGCTATCAACAAAATTGCAGATAAGACAAAAAGTATATATCGTTTTTTAGAAAAAATCATCTTACGGTCAAATTAGATTTAGGTATCATTTGAACTGATAAATTGCATTACACCATACAAGGGTATCTTTCGGGTCGGTCATCTCGCTCAGTGAAGAAAGCCCTCTCATTTCGAGCGTTTTCTCCAAGCTTAAAGCCTGATTAAACGAACGTATAGTATCATTACCTCTTTCGTTACGATAACGCACCAAAGCTTTAACCCTATATAAGTTATCTGCATTACCAAGAGCCACAAATACTTTATGCCAAGTCTTGTTTACCGTATCAAGTTTATTTATAAATAGAGAATCTTTTTCGTAAACATAGCTGGATACTATTTTTTTTTGTCCTAAAGAATCAACATAGGTCAATTTATCATTGTCAAATTGAATCCTTATATTATCATATAAATCATATTTATACGAACCTTCAAAGAAATAATTTGCCAACTCAGTTCTTCTCAATTCATTAAATTGCACTTGCTTTCCACCTGTAGCCGAACCCGCATACACGGCGAGGCTAGACAAGTCTACATTTGTTACCTGTAGTACACCATCCACTTCCTCCTCACTCGAACAGCTGACAAAAAACAGTGCGCAAAATATTATATATAATATACTTCTCATTATCCGGCTTGTTTTTCTAAAACGTAAAGATAATCAAAACAGTTTTATTCCTGCCACAAAATAGTTATCTCCTGAGTCGACAGTCTCTATCGGTTCTAATTTTATATAGCGAACTTTTTCTGAATTCGTTGCAAACAAAGTAACTTCTTGTTTTACCGGATTATTAGCTATATTATTGAAAATAGCATTCTTCTTAACTTGTGCCCAATTCTTGCCATCTAAGCTGATATAAAAATTATATCTGAGAATATTTGATGATTGTACTTTATTGAAAGGAACATAAGTAAAACCTTTGATTAACACAGCTTCACCCAAGTCGATTACCAATGGAGTCTTTTTCTTTACTTCGAGGAAAGTATTATCATCAGTATCTGCAATTTTTGACAGATCAGCAACAGGCGATACTAATTTCCATTTAGATGTAGAAAGGCTCTTATTATTTTCTTTATTTACTGCTTCTGTCGCCGAGAATGATTCGGGAGCATTATACAAACTTACTTTGCTGATTAGCGGACAAGCAAGAGCAGTAAAAGCTATCTTCAGTTTTTGAGTAGAGATCGCAGGGAAGCGTAAAATACGTTTGTAGCCTATTGTTGTAGCATCCGTCAAGTCTTTCCAAACTCCGTTATCCCAATATTTTACACTAAACGATGCCACTCTTTGCCCTAATGGGATATATTCTTGTAATGCCAAACGGTTAAATGTCTTCGCTTGTTTCAAATCAATTTCAATAGACGGATTTAATTCACTATCGTCTGTAGCCCAATACGTGTTATAGTTATCGTCAAGCAGGTTTGCAACAGAATATTGGGCAGCGTTGTCTCTAACATTACTTGCTTTTATTTCAGCGCCTTCAATCAAATCTTTGCTAAATGATTCTTCTCTTGCTTTACGAAACTCCATCAAACGAATAGAGTCGTTGGCATTAATACGCCCTGTGCGATCGGGAGGAACATTCAACAACAAGTTAGAATTACGTCCCACAGAAGTATAATATATATCCATCAATTTATCTACTGACTTTACCTTATCGTCTGTAGACGGACTATAAAACCATCCCGGACGAATAGAAACATCCGTTTCGGCAGGAACCCATGCTTCACCACCTTGTACGCCTGTATTTAAAATATCTACTGACGGTGCTCCGTGTCCCGGTTCATAGCCCTTAATATTAAGTGTAGACCAGTTAGTCTTACCTGCAACACCTTGCTCATTACCCATCCAGCGACAGCCTGGGCCTACATCACTGAATATTACAGCTTGAGGTTGATTTCTATATACTGTATTGTGAAATAAGTTCCAATCATAGACTTGTTTTTTGCCGTCTTTCCCTTCTCCGTTTGCACCATCAAACCATTGCTCAAACACTTCTCCGTATCCTGATAGCACTTCGTTTAATGTATTTGCAAAAACCTGATTATACTCAGGGGTTCCATAAGCAGGATGATTTTGATCCCAAGGAGACAAATAAACTCCAAACTTTAAACCATATTCGCGGCAAGCTTCAGAAAGCTCTTTCAACAGGTCTCCTTTTCCATCTTTCCAAAGGCTTTCTCTTACTGTATGCGTACTATATTTACTTGGCCACAAACAAAAACCATCGTGGTGCTTTGCCGTGATAATGATACCTTTCATACCTGCAGCCTTCGCTGTAGCTGCCCATTGACGACAGTCCACATTGGTAGGATTAAATACCTTCGGGTCTTCTTTTCCATTCCCCCATTCTACATCGGTAAAAGTATTAGGGCCAAAATGGGTGAACATATAATATTCCATTTGTTGCCAGTTGACCTGATCTTGCGTTGGTATCGCTCCATAAGCCTTTAGTGGCTGATTCTGGGAATTAGCAGTTTGATATAAAAATAAAAAAAGGAAAAAGGTTAAACTCAATTTGAATTTCATGTTATCTCAGTTTATTAGAACTATAAAAATAAGTTTGGTAATTCTTTTGCTTGAACGAAACAAAAGAACAAAATATTATAAACAGGTTAATTTATCTGCCAAGCGCTTCTAAATTTGCAGCCCGCAATTGTTTAGGGAAAGTACAACTTTCGTCTATTATATAAACCCACTTCGGATTTTTTATTATTTTCTTCGAATTTGAGCTGCCGAATGTACGATCACCATCTTCTACAGGATCAAAATATTCGGAAAAGTCCACTTGTTCGTTTTCTTTAGACGAAATAATAAATATACGATTCGTCATAATGAAGTAACCATAAGTCTTTTCTCCCGGTTCATACATTTTGTTCCATTCATTATCGAGAGCTGTAATATCCAATTTCAACACGCCTTTATCTTTCGAAAATAAAATTTTGGTTACCGGCCAAAGATATCCGTTTTTCCTGCGAAAAATAAAGTTGCTGATATCGGAAGCTAAATGGCCTATCTTTTCATTCTTCAACGAGTAACATGATAAAGTCAATTTATTTACGTCACCGTCTGAATGAGAAATAGCAAATATCTCGGATAAAAAACAGATACAGAAAATTGTTAAGATTGCAGCTTTTTTCATAACAGTACTAATATTTCAGCGTCACAAAAATACACTATTTTTTCTCTTTTCTGTGCTTAATATTATAAATGCTATAAATAGTTAATCTTTTTTATCAGATCAGACTAATAATTTATTTTTGTATAAAGTTATAAAATAGTTAAAGGCATGAATAATATTGTTCAGATATTGAAAAAAACCGGCCTTTTTTTATTTGGAGTTCTATTAGTAATTTGGGGCTATAAGGTAAATGCCGCCAATACTGAAGAAAAAGCCAAAGAGGAAAAAGAAAAGAATACAAAAGAAGTTGAACACCCCATCGTCTTACCCCCTGCTGACGAACCCAAAACCGAAGAGCAGCCCGTAAAAGAAGAGGTAAAGAGTTTAACTGCTCCGGCTAAAGTATCTACTGATAAGAAAAAAGCAGAAGATGTGAAGCCTAAAGCTTCTACCACACCCCAGACAAAAAAATCAGCAACAGCTGTAGAGAGTAAAAAGGAAAACCAGACGGAAGAAAAAAAGGTAGAGGAAGTCAAGCAAACCGTTATAGAAAAAGCAACACCCGAAGAATCGTCAGGAACAGAGTAAACCTGTAAATGGAATTATTATACAAAGCCCAGACCCGATTCTTATTCCATTCGCATATAAAAATCAAGATATCTGCTTTTTACGAAGAAAGCATATTTGATGAATTATTTGCGATTCTCGAACATGTGGATAAGAAATACAATTCGTATCAAGCAGGTTCTTATTTCGACATAATAAATAAGAACAGCGGCAGCTTTGTAGATGTTGATAAGGAAACTGTAAATATATTAAATCAGGCAATTACAATCTCAGATTTCTTTAATGGAACTTATGACATTACAGTCATGCCACTTATTAGGCTATGGGGATTCTACAAAGATGAACAACGGCAAACACCCTCAATCAAAGAAATAGAAGATGTAAAAAAGCTGATTGATTATAGGCACATAGAGATAAACGGAAAAAAAGTCAAGATAAAAAAAGGACAGGAAATCATTACTGGTTCGTTCATAAAAGCCTATGCTGTAGATCGTCTGACTGAAAGAATGCTTGAATTGGGAATAAATGATGCGATAATCAATGCCGGAGGCAGTACGATAATGGCAATAAATAACGAATCGCACCTACGATGGCAAGTCATGGTGAGGCATCCCCAAACGGAAGAAGTTTTATTCAAGTTAAACATTGCAAATCAGGCATATTCTACATCATCTCAGTCCAAAACTTTTGTAAGTATAGATGGTAAAGAATATGGGCATATACTAAATCCTATTACGGGTTTCCCTTCGACAAACAAGCAGGTGGGAATTATCAGCGACAAATGTATGGTAGGCGATATGATCTCTACGGCTCTGTTTAACGAATCGGCAGAAGGATTTTTAAAAAAGATTGATCTGCTATCGGAACATTACAACATAAAAGGTTTTATGCTCGATAGTGATAATAATATTATATACACTCAAGATTTCAGATAGTTATTTCAAATTAAAATAACAAAAGCTATGATAATGCACATACTTTCGATGAAAGGGAAAACCAAGAAGAAGAGTATTCAGGATATTGAAGACGCTCCATTTCTATACATTCCCCTCGCAGAATATTTAGGCTGTGCTCCTACTCCTGTTGTCAATGTTGGCGATAAGGTCAAGAAATACCAATTGATAGGAGAAGTAAAGGATAAGTTTGCGACCAAAGTACATGCGCCGGTATCGGGCGTGATTTTGGAAACAAAAGACTATCCTTTTGCAGATGGCTCTTCTGTAAAAACCATCGTTATCCAGAACGACTATAAGGACGAGGAAGTAAACGACATTTCGTACAAAGATTACAACCAATGTAGCCCCGAAGAGTTGATAGAGCGAATTAAGGATGCAGGTATAGTAGGACAAGGTGGAGCTCAATTTCCAACAGCTATAAAATATAGCGTTGGGGAACATAAGATACATACCTTTATTGTAAACGGTGCAGAGTGCGAACCTTATCTTACGTCAGATTATTCACTGATGGCAGAACGTACCGAAGAGCTATTTAAAGGAATTGATATCATAAAAAAGATACTTAATGCCGACAATGTTATCATTGGTATAGAGCATCAGAATAGAGAGCTTTTAAAAGTATTTGCTCCATATCTGCAACAAGAAGAACATAAAGGCTACAAAGCAATATTATTGCCCGATCAGTACCCTCAAGGTGGCGAGCTGCAATTAATAAAGTCTGCCACAGGCATTGAACTACCAAGATCGAAGCGACCAGCCGAAGCGGGAATTATAGTGAGTAATATCGGTACTATCTACTCTGTTTATCAGGCGGTAGTAAATCACAAACCAGTTATCAGCCGAATAATAACAATCTCAGGTGAGCGATCTATTAATTATGGCAATTACGAAGTGAAAATAGGAACACCGATACGACATATCACAAAATCGCTAGGGATAGAAACTTCGGGTAATACCATCATACAAGGAGGTCCGATGATGGGAAAGGCAATACAAGACCTGTCGATACCTGTAACCAAAGGTGCATCGGGAATACTATTCCTAAAGAAAAAAGAAGTGAAACGGAGTAATTGTATCTCGTGCGGTTATTGCGTCGATGTATGCCCTATGCGTCTGATGCCAATGAAGTTTGAAGAAAACTATAGAAAAAAGAAATACTTCAATCTTGAAAAATACAGTATCAGCAGTTGCATCGAATGCGCAGCTTGCGAATACATCTGCCCAAGTAATGTGCCGCTTATAGAAAGCATAAAAGAAGGAAAAATAAAACTTAAAGAACTAGCAAATGCAATCAGATAAAACAATATTTGCTCCCTTTGTCAGGAAAAGTGATAGTACCAGCCGTGTAATGGCAGATGTTATTTTAGCATTGCTCCCATGTATAGCCATGTCTTATCTGGCATTCGGGTTTGTACCTGTCATGGTAATCTTGGTTGCAGTAGGAAGTGCGTTATTAACAGAATTTTTATTCTCCATTATCTTTTCCAAAAACACGGAATCTCTTTCTGATGGGTCAGCCATTATTTCGGGAATTCTGCTTGCATTCACAATAGCACCTTTCACTCCTCTCTATGTTGTTGCATTCGGAGGAAGCATGGCCGTTCTGTTCGGAAAATTACTCTGGGGTGGCTTAGGACGTAATATATTCAATCCTGCGCTGATCGGACGAGAGTTTATGACTGTATTCTTTCCCGCTGTAATGGCTTCACGCACTATTTGGTACGACAAGACGGCGGTGAATATAAATGAGCTCAATATATTTAACGACAGTTTTATAAACCAACTATTTTATAAAGCATCGGGAGCAATAGGCGAATATTCGATATTCTTTTTAGTGCTAGGCGGTTTGTTCTTGTTGATTAGGCAAAGAATCTCATGGCACATCCCATTTGCCTTATTAGCGGCTTTCACTGTATTGCTTCTTACCGTGTCCAACCTGACCGAATATACAATACAGTTTTCTTTGGGAGGCTTATTACTGGGCACTATATTTATGGCAACAGACATGCCCACAAGTGCAAGCACCAACTATGGAAAGTTATATTATGGAGCGATGATAGGTTTAACAGCAATACTCTGCATCATCAATGATGTGAAGTATGAATACATGTCTTACTCGATACTATTGTTGAATGCCTTCGTTGTACCTATCAACTGGGTATTCCGTCCGAATGTATGGGGACAAAAATTAGATCTTCTTACCCGTTTGTGGCAAGGTCTATCACTTACGGCATGTATACTAATGGCTACATTCGCTGTTATCTATCTGCATCATACAGGGTTGATAATGTATCTTGTATTTATTTATATTGCTTATTGCATCATAAGGTTCATAGCGAAGGGAGTAAAAGCGGAATAGCAGAGAAAAATATCAATACAAAAAAAGAGCAGACCGTCAGATCTGCTCTTTTCTATTTTTTATATCTCACCGAATTATAAGTTCAGACCCATAATTACAGAAGGGAAAATCCCAAGTAATAGATTCAAAGATATAGCGATTACAGCTACAGCTTTATATTCGAAAGGAACTCGTAGAGGCTCTTCTGTCTCGCTTTCTTTGGTGATCATTATATTTGCTACTCCCAGATAATAGAACACTGCTATAATCGAATTTATAATACCGAATATAACAAGAACTAAGTGGCCTGATTGTAACATCTGATCAAACACAAAGAACTTCGCAAAGAAGCCTGCAAAAACAGGAATTCCACTTAATGACAACAATGCGCAAATAAATATTGCAGTCAACACCGGCTGACGTTTCACCAAACCAAAGAAATTTGTCATATCCTCATTGTCTTTTCCTCGGCAAACACCAAGTATTACAGCGAATGCAGCAATACCCGCCAAGCTATATGCTGCGGCATAATACAATACTGTATTTGCAGATGTGCCAATTGAAAGTAAGGTCATCATCATAAATCCGGCGTGTGATATCCCCGAATAGGCCATCATACGCTTTATGTTTTTCTGCTTCATTGCTGTTACGTTTCCGACTGTCATTGTCAATATAGACAAGACGATCAATACGATCTGATATACAGGTGTTACCGCAACAGACAATATTGTTACTACCTTAAACAATGCCCCTATTGCAGCCACCTTTACCAAGGTACTCATCAGAGCAGTAGAAAGTGTAGGTGAACCTTCATAAACATCAGGTGCCCAAAAGTGAAACGGTACGATAGATGCTTTAAACATCAAACCGACAGTCAACATCACAAAACCTAGACTAAACCATATAGGTAAAGATCCAGCCTGAGCAGTAGATGCAATAGCAACTGTAGCTATATCGAACGAACCAAATGCACCATATATGAGAGCAATACCAAACAGAATAAAGCTGGACGCAAATGCACCCATAATGAAATACTTCATACCGGCTTCGTTACTTCGCAAGTTCTTCGGATCGCTGGCTGCCAAAATATAAGCGGCAATAGACAATACCTCAAGTCCCACAAAAAACATAATAAAATTTCCGAAAGAAACCATAGCCACAGCTCCGGCCACTAGAAAGACCTTCAAGGCTACATAGTCGGCAATCTTATCTATTCTGTCTTGATAAAACTTGGGACTCATCGCAAGAATCAGTACAGCAAGAATAATAAACAGGATAGAGAATCCTTGCGAAAACCCTGTTGCTACCAACATATTGTACTTATCCGTACCAAGGAAAGATTGTCCTAAGTAAAACTCGGTAACAGTCAACCCCAATACAGCAATCAGTCCAATTAGCGTAACTGGTATAAGGATTTTTCTCAAATTGAATATCTCTAATAAAAGGCAGATTATACCTAATGCTGAGATGGCTATCAATGTACTCATTATATATCTGGCTATTTTTATCTGTTAATATACATTACTATCTCTGTCAGGCTTGTAGATACCAAGTCTGTAACCGGCTTCACATACACCCCGAAAAATATAAGTACTCCTATTATTAAGGCGAAAACTACCGTTTCGGTCTTCGACAAATCCCTGAACGGATTCACGGATGGTTCTCCTAACATTACCTGCTGATACATTCTCAACATAAAGAGAGCACCAAGGAACAATGCTGTTCCTATTGTAAGGGCGTACCAAAGATTTACCTGATACAATCCGAACATTATTGTAAACTCTCCGATAAAGTTAAATGTAAGCGGTATACCGATAGAAGAAAGGATGCTTATAAAGAACGCCACCGAAAACTTTGGAGCATGTTCTTTAATACCACCCATCTTACTTATAGTCAATGTATGCATACGTGTTTGGATTACATCTGCGGAATAGAACATACCCACAATACCAAAACCATGAGCCAGTATAAGTATCACAGCTCCTTCTAGTCCATCGTATGTCAACGCATAAGAGCCCGCCGCAATAAATCCTACGTGAGACAATGATGCATACGCTAAAAATCTTTTCAAGTCGTCCTGACGCAGCGCCATAATAGCTCCGTATACAACTCCAATAATACAAAGGATCACGATTATTGTTCTGAACTCGTTTGATGCGTAAGGAGTTACGGGCAACTGCCAACGAATAACGCTATATGCTCCCATCTTAGACATAATACCTGCAAGTAACATAGTACCTATTGCCGGTGCTTTCTGATACACATTTGCCTGCCAAGTATGGAAAGGGAAAATCGGTATCTTAATAGCATAAGCAAGGAAGAATGCCAAAAATATCCAGATTTGTTCTGTTTGGCTCAGACTTGCATTATAGAATGCTTCTAGCTGAAAGCTTCCCGTTTTTGTATACATGTATATAATGGCAGCAAGCATAAACAATGATCCGGCAAATGTAAAGAGGAAGAATGTCATCGCAGCCTTACGTCTTTTGACGATTTCGCCGTTACCCCACAATACGATGATAAAATAGATTGGGATAAGAGACATTTCCCAAAACACATAATATAAAAGAGCGTTGCTGCTTAAAAATGCGCCTACCATAGCAAAAACCATAAACATGACTAAGCTATACAGCATCTTTTCATTCTTAAATTCGCGCGATTGCGTACCCAGTATAATTATAGGCAGCAGTATCGTAGTCATTAATATCATAGCCATCGACAAGCCGTCGGCCTTTAACGAAAACGAGATATTAGGCTTACTAATCCAATCTATGCTGAAATTTGCTCCTGCTGCTCCGTATTTAAGACATAACGCTACCGAAAAAATAGCTGCGGCAACACCGAACAACATAGCTACTTTAGAGGCAAATCTATTTCCTGATAAATAAGTAAGAATTGCACCTACCAATAATATGATTAATATAATAGTGATATTCATGTTTCTTTTTTAATTTTTATACAAGAAATAAACAGATGATTAGTGCACTGAATCCCAACACAAAGAAAAACAGATAAAAACCGAGACTTCCATTCTGTAGTCTTCGCGCCGGAACTGTCAATAACTCGACCAAGCCTCCGAAGCTTTTCAGTATATTTTTTAATGCTCTTTCTACTACACTTTCAAAGAAGCCGGCTAAAGCATAAAGAGGTTTTACAAATAATGCATCGTATATTTCATCAATGTAGAATTTGTTATAAGATACTTTAGCAACTCCCGAAATCTCATCATCCTCAGCAGGGACTTCAGATTTCTTTATATATTTAAAGTATGCCAATGCAATACCAACTATAGCGATGATAGTAGAAATTACCATTGTCATCACCATCTGATCTACAGGAGCATGTTCGCCTGTAATACCCGGTAATATTGGCTCTAGGTAACCGTTCAACCAGCTAAGCCCTCCGAAAGGAATACTGATAAGCCCTCCGAAAAATGCTAAGAAAGCCAGCACGATAAGCGGCAGAGTCATACTGCTTGGCGATTCGTGCAAATGATGTTTCTGTTCTTCTGTACCTCTAAACTCTTTGAAGAATGTAAGATATAGCAAACGGAACATATAGAATGCAGTAAGCAAAGATGCTAACGCTGCTAGAATCCATAAGAAAATATTATGCTCGAAAGCTGTCAGCATGATTTCATCTTTGGAGAAGAAACCTGCCAAAGGCGGAATACCTGCAATTGATAACGTAGAGATCAAAAACGTATAATACGTCGTCTTCATCTTATTCTTAAGACCTCCCATCTTGCGCATATCCTGTTCGCCTCCCATAGCATGAATAACTGAACCCGAGCCAAGGAATAAGCAAGCCTTAAAGAATGCGTGTGTAATCACATGAAATACTGCCACGTGATAAGCACCCAGCCCAAGAGCCAAGAACATCAGCCCGAGCTGCGATACGGTAGAGTATGCAAGTACTTTCTTTATATCATTTTGTGTAAGAGCTATCGTTGCAGCAAATAATGCAGTTACAGCACCTACAATAGCAATCAGAGTCTGAATATCGGGAGTGAGATCAAATATAAAGTTCAATCGTGTCACCATAAATATCCCCGCTGTAACCATCGTTGCAGCATGTATGAGTGCCGATACAGGAGTAGGACCTGCCATCGCATCGGGCAACCAAGTATATAAAGGTATCTGTGCACTTTTACCTGTAGCCCCTATAAACAATGCCAATGTGGCAACGCCCAACAGTGGGTCGGGACTGGTAACAAGATCTTTTAGCGAAACATAGTCCACCGTTTTGAACATATAACCCAATGTAAAAATACCGATAAGGAAACCTAAGTCTCCGATACGGTTCATCACAAAGGCTTTCTTTGCCGCATCGTTGTTTTTATGATTTCTCGACCAAAAACCGATAAGCAGATAAGAACACAAACCTACACCTTCCCAACCGATAAACATAACGAGAAGATTGCTTCCCGAAACAAGTATCGTCATAAAGAAGATAAATAAATTCAGATATGAGAAATAACGGTCTATATTTTCATCATCGTGCATATACCCCATCGAATAGATGTGTATCAGCGTACCGATACCTGTCACAAACAACAACCATACTAGCGACAGTTGGTCGAGGGTGAAAGACAGATCAGTTGTAAACTCCCCTAATGCAATCCATTGAAACAGGTTGACATTGAAAACCTGACCTGTAGAAAGATTTTGGATGAAAAGGTAAAGAGATATTACAAAACTTATAATTACAGCTGTGGTAGCAATAATTCCGGGTAATGTGCGACCCGTTAGTTTTTTACCAACCAGCAAATTAATTGAGAAACCGATAAACGGACTAAGCAAGAGTATTAATACTAATATTGTTTCCATCCAAATTTATCCTTTTAAGTTTTTCAATTCATCAATATCTATCGTGCCTATGTTTCTGTAGATGGCAACCAAAATAGCCAATCCGACAGCCACCTCTGCCGCAGCTACGGCCAATGAGAATATCACAAACACTTGTCCGCTGGTATCCTGATGATACACAGAAAAAACAGCCAACAACATATTGGCAGAAGCCAGCATCAATTCTACCGACATCAACATCACAATCGTACTCCTACGATACAATATTCCAATTGCACCCACACAAAACAATAGTATGCAGAGGTAGATGTAATTGTCAATTCCTACTTGTTCTAATATATTATTCAGCATAGCTTAAGCTTTTTTCTCTTTTTTAGAAATAAGTACTGCCCCGATCATAGCCGTTATAAGCAATATAGAAGCAAATTCAAATGGCACTAAATACTCGTCAAGCAGCACCTGACCAATAATACTTACCGACTGATAGTCTAACCCCTCGGTTTTGTATGTTTCTATCACAGGCGTAGCCTTCAAGAGCGCAGCCAACAGGACAATTCCCATCAAGCAGCTCGATATTGTAGCCGCCACACGACTGATCACTTTTTTCTTTGGCTCGTGGCTTTCACTCAGGTTCATAAGCATCAGAGTAAATAGCAATAACACCATGATAGCTCCGGCATAAACCACAATATTTATAACCGATAGAAACAAAGCATTCAGCAGCAAAAAGTGCCCCGATATGGAGAAAAAACAGATAATCATATACACTGCACTATGGATAGGATTCTTAGACAATACCGTCAGAAGTCCCGTACCGAGTGTTATGGTTGCCAGAATATAAAAAATTATTGTAATCATATCATTATTTATCTCGTATCTCTATTTAATCATATTTGCGTGCTTTGGCATCCTCTACCGAAATCACGAGTTTATCTTTTCCATAGATAAAGTCTTCACGTTCTAATTTCGGCTTCACCAGGAGCTTAGACTTGGTTAAGAAAATAGCTTCTTTCGGACAAGCCTCTTCGCATATTCCGCAAAATATACAGCGTAGCATATTTATTTCATATTCCGAAGCATATTTTTCTTCACGGTACAGATGTTCTTCTCCTTTTTTACGCTCAGCAGCCACCATCGTGATTGCTTCTGCCGGACAAGACAAGGCACACAACCCGCATGCCGTACAGCGCTCGCGCCCCTGATCGTCACGCATCAATACGTGCTGTCCACGATATACAGGGCTAAATTCGCGTTGTTGCTCAGGATACTGAACAGTCGACTTCTTCTTGAAAAAGTGCTTAATTGTAATTATAAGCCCTTTTATCACAGCAGGAAAGTATATCTTTTCTGCGAAGGTCATGTTTTTATCAACAACCTCCGTCTTTCTTCCTGATAATGATATTTTTTCTATTGACATCGCTAATTTCTTATTTTCATTTAAAAATCAGGACAAAAATTCCTACCAAAATGATATTTACTATTGCCAACGGAAACAGCATTTTCCATCCCAGTTTCATCAGTTGGTCATATCTGAATCTCGGTATTGTCCAGCGCACCCACATATAGAAGAAAATGAAGAATGAAGTTTTAGCTAGAAGTGATAGTACACCCAGACCACTAGCCATATTTATACCCCAATTCTCTGTTACCCAATCTATTCCCGGATAATTGTATCCTCCAAAGAAAAGAACAGAGATAAATGCAGATGAGAAAAACATGCTCGCATATTCAGAGAACATATAGAATCCCATTCCCAACGAAGAATATTCGACATGGTGTCCGTTAACCAGCTCCGACTCACATTCTGCAAGGTCGAACGGTGTACGGTTACATTCTGCAAACGAACAAACAAGGAAAATAATAAATGTCAATGGCTGATAAATCACATTCCATTGCATACCATGCCAGCCACTTTGCTGTTGAGTGATATCTACCAGGCTCAAAGAACCTGTCATCATAATCAGCGCAATAAGAGAAAGCCCCATTGCTATTTCATACGAAATCATCTGTGCTCCGGCACGGATACTTCCCATCAGGGAATATTTATTATTTGATGCCCATCCTCCGATTACAACACCATATACGCTTGTAGATAATACAGCTACAATATATAGAATAGCCACATTTACATCTCCGATGTAAGGTTTAACCTCTCCATAGCCTGCTATAACAAACTTCTCTGCCCATGGGATCAACGCCCCCCCAAGCAAAGAGACTGTCATGGCAACAGCCGGACCGACAACAAAGAGAATCTTATTCGGCGTATTTGGCATGAGGTCTTCTTTGGCAAACAACTTAGCTCCATCGCAAAGAGGCTGTAGCAAACCAAAGATACCTGCACGGTTCGGGCCGAGACGATCTTGTAAAAAACCGGCCACCTTACGTTCTGCATAAGTAGAATACAACGCAAAAAGCATTGTGACAGCAAACACAAGAACGATAAGGATCAACTTTTCTAAAATAAGTGCAATCTCCATTATTTTATTTATTCTTTTGTTTTCTTTATAGCTTCCAACTCCTCTGCATCATAAGGAGAATCAGGCATGCTTATTTTCTTCTGATCTTCTTTACGACCTTCCAATACAAGTTCGTCTGTATTTATCTTAACCTTATGTATCGGCTCTGTATAGTTGTTTACATTGATTACAGATGGCTTCTCAAATTTGCGAGGGCCTTCTATAGTCCAGTCTTCAACATTCTTATGTTCGAAACGACATTCGTTACAGATAAATTCTTCAACTTCGTGCCATTCATCTTTACGGGCTGTCACACGCTGAACTTTGTCGCCAAACATCCATAGTGTTACTTTTCCGGAACATTTTGTACAATGACGGTGTGCATTGAATGGTTTGTTGAACCAAACACGAGACTTGAATCGGAATGTTTTATCGGTAAGAGCTCCTACAGGACAAACATCGATCACATTGCCCGAAAAATCGTTATCGATCGCACGTTCTATATATGTAGAAATCTGAGCATGATCTCCTCTTCCCACTACTCCATGAACACGTTCAGGAGTTAATTGATCAGCCAGTTTTACACAACGGTAGCAAAGAATACAACGATTCATATGCAATTGTATGTATGGGCCTATATTTTCGGGTTCGAATGTTCTTTTTTCTTCTATATAACGCGACTTGAAATTATTATTACCATAAGCAAGGTTCTGCAAATCGCACTCTCCCGCCTGATCGCATACCGGACAGTCGAGAGGATGATTGATCAACAAAAATTCGGTTACAGCCTTTCGTGCCTCCAGAGCCCTTTCGGATGTCGCGCTTTTCACTTCCATACCGTCCTGAACAGCTGTTACGCATGACGGCTGAAGCTTAGGCATAGGACGAGGGTCTCTTTCACTGCCTTTGTTAATCTCCACCAAACAACAACGACATTTGCCACCGCAGTCTTCCAGCTTAGAGTAATAGCACATTGTAGGAGGAACACTGGCTCCGCCTATCATACGTGCCGCCTGCAACACTGTGGTTCCAGGTTCGACGTCTAAAACATGTCCATCTATTGTAATTTTCATATTGCTTTACTTCAAAAGGTGACGAACTTTTTCCATAGGCTCGTCTACAAAATGATCTCTATTTTTTATCTTTTCAGGGAAGCGTACATGGTATTCGAACTCTTCACGGAAATGGCGTATTGCTGCTGCAACCGGCCATGATGCCGCATCTCCAAGAGGACAAATCGTATTACCTTCAATCTTACTTTGTATGCTCCATAGCAGGTCGATGTCTTCTTCTCTACCCTGTCCTGTTTCGATGCGATGAAGGATTTTATCCATCCATCCTGTACCTTCACGACATGGAGAACATTGTCCACAACTTTCGTGATGGAAGAAACGAGAAAAATTCCATGTATTACGAACGATACATGCTGTATCATTGTACACAATGAAACCTCCCGATCCGAGAGAAGAGCCGGTAACGAAACCTCCGTCAGCCAGTGATTCATAGCTGATCAAACGATCTTCACCATTTGCTGTTTTAAATATATATTGAGGAGGTAGGATCGGAACCGAACACCCACCGGGTATTACAGCCTTTAGTGGACGATCGTCTAGCATACCACCGCAATATTCGTCTGAATTGAAAAATTCATCGACAGTCAAACCTAATTCTATTTCATATACACCCGGATTCTTAATATGACCCGAAGCCGACATCAGCTTGGTTCCTGTAGATTTACCTACACCAATTTTAGCGTATTCAGCACCGCCATTATTTATAATCCACGAAACAGTAGAAATAGACTCCACATTGTTCACCACTGTAGGCTCACCCCACAACCCGCTAACAGCAGGGAATGGCGGTTTGATACGCGGATTACCACGCTTACCCTCGAGTGATTCTATCAAGGCTGTTTCTTCTCCACAAATATATGCGCCTGCTCCGCAATGTACATACAAGTCGAGATTATAGCCTGTACCCAATATATTTTTGCCCAGCCAACCATTGGCATAAGCTTCCTTAATTGCTTTTTCTAATATCTTGAATATCCACATATATTCGCCGCGGATATAGATATATGATAAATTAGCCTCTAATGCATAACTGGAAACAATAGCACCTTCGATTAGCAAATGTGGAATATGATGCATCAAGAAACGGTCTTTGAATGTACCGGGTTCCGATTCATCGGCATTCACAACCAAGTGTCGAGGCTTGCCGGACTTCTTATCAATAAAGCTCCATTTGAGCCCCATCGGAAAACCTGCGCCTCCACGACCTCTTACTCCTGAGGTTTTCACTTCCTCTACAACCTCATCGGGGGTCATAGTTTTCAGTGCTTTCTCCACAGACGCATATCCACCATTCTTGCGATAAACTTCGTATTCCGCTATTCCCGGAATATCTAATTTCTCTAATAATACTTTTCTAGCCATCGCAATTAATATAGGTTTACTTTTCCTTGTTTACAATCTTCGATCAGTGTATCAATCTTTTCTTTGTTAAGATTTTCATGATAGTTGTCTCCCAACTGAAGCATAGGACCGTAGCCACATGCTCCAAGGCACTCAACCCCTACTACACTGAACATCCCGTCAGGTGTTATTTCGCCGGGTTTAACACCCAGTTTCTGACAGGTATATTCCATTAAGTTTTCACCACCACGCAAGCCACAGCAAGCAGTACGGCAAAACTCAAACATATATTTAGCTATCGGTTTTTGATTGAACATCGAATAAAATGTTACTACTTCATAAACTTCGATAGGTGTAATCTCCAATATCTCGGCTACTTTATCCATCAGTTCGAGGCTCAGCCAATTGTCATGAGCATCCTGTACGGCATGAAGCACGGGTAGTAAAGCAGATTTCTTTTTATCGGCAGGGTAATGGCTCAACAATTCATTGATACGGGCCATCAGGCTCTCCGACATATTTATTACTTGTGTATATTCTTTAGTTTCCATTGACATGATTATGCATCTAATTCTCCGGCAATAACATTAATACTTGAAAGCGTGGCAACAGCATCCGAAAACATCCCGCCTTTTATCATTTCAGGGAACGCCTGATAATAGATAAAGCATGGTCTGCGGAAGTGAACCCTGAAAGGAGCTCGTGAGCCATCGGTAATAAGGTAAATACCCAATTCTCCATTAGCACCTTCTACGGCATGATATACTTCAGCTATAGGAACGGGAACTTCACCCATCACGATCTTGAAGTGTTGGATAAGCTGCTCCATCTGTGTATACACTTCTTCTTTTGGAGGAAGGTAATAGTCAGGCACATCTGCATGGAAGCTTCCATCAGGCATATTATCGCGAGCCTGACGAATTATGCTCAAGCTTTCTTTTATCTCTGCTGCACGCACACACCAACGATCGTATGTATCGCCGGATGAACCTACAGGTACTTTAAAATCAAAATCTTGGTATGAACTATATGGATTCGCTACACGCACGTCGTAATCGACACCGGCAGCACGCAAGTTAGGCCCTGTAAACCCATAGTTTATTGCCTTTTCGGCTGATATCGCACCTACACCAACGATACGATCCATAAAGATACGGTTGCGGATAAACAGTCTCTCGAGCTGATCCCATGCTTTAGGGAAGCCTTCGATAAACTCATCTAACTTACGCCATGCGGCTTCGCTCCAGTCTCTTTCGAATCCACCGATACGCCCCATATTTGTAGTCAAACGCGCACCGCAGATTTCTTCATAGATCTCGTATGCCAACTCTCTGTATTGCATTACATACAAGAAAGGAGTATACGCACCAAGGTCGACCCCCAAGATAGAGTTACATATCAGGTGATCTGTAATACGTGCCAGCTCCATAACGATAACACGCATATATTGCGCACGTTTAGGAACTTCTACGCCAAGTGACTTCTCTACAGTCATCCACCATGCCATATTATTCAGAGGGGCAGAACAATAGTTAAGACGATCAGTCAGGGTTGTAATCTGATAGAAAGTGCGGTGTTCTGCAATCTTCTCAAATGCACGGTGAATATAACCGATAGTGGTATCAGCATCCAGAATGCGCTCGCCATCCATCAATAATATATTTTGAAACACGCCATGAGTAGAAGGGTGAGTTGGCCCGAAGTTAAGAACGGACAACTCTTTATCGTCCCCAAAGGCTTGTTCTTTTATCATTTTCGCAAAGCGATGTTCCGGATTTATTAGTTGATCTGACATTTCCTTACTTTGCTATTTAGTTTGTTCATAATTATTGGGAGTTCTACCAAAGAAGCGGTCATCCTTATCCGTACGCCCAGCATCCTCGAGAGGATGATCTTTACGCATCGGAAACGATACCATCCCCTCATCATTAAGTATACGCTTAAGATTGGGATGTCCTTTGAAAATTACCCCGTAAAAATCATAAGTCTCGCGTTCCATCCAATTGGCTGCAGCAAAAACGTCCACTACAGATTCAACATACGGTCTGTCTCCATCAAGAAACGTTTTCACACGTACACGTACATTGTCGATCCAGTTGTGGAGCAAATAAACAACAGCAAACTGAGCCTTCTTGTCATTATCAGGATAATGCACCCCACATAAGTCTGTCAAGAAGTTGAAACGCAGAGTTTCATCATCTTTCATAAAACGGATTACTTCTTTGATTACCGCCGGAGCAGCTTCGAAAGTAAAAATATCCCGTTCCATTCTGAAATTCATCACTTCCGTTCCGAATTTCTCGCTCATCTTATTTTCAATAACTGTAGTATCGAGAGCCATTATTCAAATTTATATGATTCAAGAAGCTCCTGATATCTTTCCGAGCCTCTACGAAGAATAGATTCATGTTTTACTAACTCCTGCAATTGCATTACGCCATCCAATATCTGTTCAGGACGTGGAGGGCATCCGGGAACATACACGTCTACCGGAATCACCTTATCGATACCTTGCAAAACCGAATATGTATCGAAGATACCTCCCGAAGAAGCACATGCACCGACTGCAATCACCCATTTAGGTTCGGCCATTTGTTCATATACATGGCGAAGGATAGGAGCCATCTTTTTAGAAATAGTCCCCATTACCATTAACATATCTGCCTGACGTGGCGAAAAGCTGTTACGCTCTGCCCCAAAACGTCCCATATCGTACGTAGCAGCCATTGTAGCCATAAACTCAATCCCGCAACAGGATGTAGCAAATGGCAAAGGCCATAGAGAATTGGCACGAGCCAAACCTATGACGTAGTCAAATTTTGTAGCAAAAAATCCATGCCCCCTATATCCATCCGGAGCAGGTACTACATTTATATTAGAAGAATTGCTCATACTTGTTTAATTTTTATCTCTCCCAATCCAAAGCCTTACGTTTGGCTTCGTACAAGAAACCTACCACAATAATTCCGATAAAGATTCCCATCTTGCCAAATCCTTCCCAACTAAGCTCTTTAAAGTTTACAGCCCATGGGTACATAAAAACGATCTCGATGTCGAAAAGAACAAACAAGATCGCAACAAGGAAATATTTAACAGGGAACGGAGAACGAGCATCGCCTATAGGATCGAGACCACACTCAAAATTTGCATTTTTCCGTGCACTCCTACGACTTGGACCTAACATCTTAGAAATAAATACCGTAGCAAATACAAATATCGCAGAAAACGCGATTTGCATCAGAATAGGTATAAAATCATATATACTTGAATTCATATCCTTAATTTTAACACACTTTGTTTTTACAGATTACAAAGATACTCTATTTATTTCTCAAAAAAGAACAAAATGACTCATATATTTTATCAATAAGTCAATAAACAAATGGCATCAGAAGCCAAAATGCAGCATTTTGTCAAGTGCAGTTTACAATATTGTCTTTATAGAAAAACATTATTATTGTGAAAAGAATAACATCAATTTAAGAAATAAATTTTTAACATTTAAGACTATTTTAGATCTATTTTATATGTAAGTTTTCATTTGCGAAAATGATTTATTCAAAGCAACAACTCCCATTGCGCTATATACAGAGAGATTACTTCGATGAGTGCTGCGCAAAGATAGATATAGAGACAATATCAGACAGTTTTCCATAAACAAAAAAAATGTTATAAGACATAGCTATTTTTTAACATAATTAATATTTTATTTCATACATTTACATAATTTATGATCTATCAACATCTCAATAACCAAACAATGAAGACAACTTACTTATTAGCTATAATGCTATGTTTTATTTTTCTGTTTCATGTTCAGGAAAGTCATTCCCAATCTAAGTATGGCAATGCAACTATGGATGAGTTGAATATGACTGTATACCCGGAGGACACAACAGCCTCGGCAGTTATCCTACTCAAAAAAGGGGACTTAAGGTTTATCTTTAGCGAACTGTATGGATTTCAGTTTGAATACGCCATACAAGTTAAAATAAAAATCTTGAAGACAGAAGGTCTTGATTGGTGTAACCAAGAAATCTCATACTATGAAACCAATAGATCAACGAAAGAGCAAATCAATGGCTTATCGGGCACAACATACAATCTTGAAGATGGAAAAATCACAAAAACAAAGCTTGCGAAGGAATTCATTACCGACGAGGACATTGACAACACATTGAAAGTAAAGAAATTTTCTATGCCTGCGGCAAAGGTGGGGTCTGTGATTGAGTATAAATATACAATCGTATCCGACTACTATTATAACTTAAGAGACTTCCGATTCCAAGAGTCTATTCCTATTGCTTATGTGAACTTTGAGGCTAAAATTCCGGAATACTTCCGATACAACATCAACTATCAAGGATATGCCAACTTAAAGTCTAGCAAAGAGCCGGACAATGAATCTTTCCATATAAGATATAAAGATGACTACGGACGTTTACAAGCAACGACTGTAAGATGTAATGCAGAAACATTGAAAAGCGAAGGCTTCAATATTCCGGCAATGAAGAAAGAAGCATATCTGTGGACTATAAATGATTATATAACACAAGTATCCTTTGAGCTAAAAAGCATACAGATGCCCTACAGCATGACCGAAAATAAATCTAGTTCATGGGAGTCTATAGATAAAGATATCCTTTCTAGTCCTCTTGGAAGCAACATGAAAAAGGCTGATCTGTTTAAAGAAGAAATAGCTAAAGGAGAGACGACTTTTAAACGGGCAAAAGAAATACAGGATATGGTTAAATATCGGGTGAAATGGAATGACAAGAGAGCTATCGTTCCGGGTAACCTAAAAGATGCTCTTAAAGAAGGAATAGGCAGCAGTGCTGATGTAAACTACTTACTCATAAATGCTCTAAAAGCAGGAGGATTCGACGCATTCCCTGTTATACTCAGTACCAGAACAAACGGAAGATTACCAATATCCCACCCTAGTATAACCGCATTTAATTATGTAATTACAGCACTGAAGATAGATTCACTTATGTATTATACCGATGCGTCTGCTAAGTATGGAGACTGGAACTTACTACCTGAAAAGTGCATGGTACCTCAGGCACGTATAATGAGTGAGAGTGGAGGCAGATGGGTTAATCTTAGCAACGTTTCGAATGGCTCTGTATTAAAAACAGCAAAATTCACATTCAATGATTCCAAATATATAGGAACCATAACAGATACCCGAAAAGGTAATGCCGCCTATGATATGAAAGTATCCTATTATAACCACAAGAACAAGGAAGACTTCATTGAATCATTAGCAAAGAGGACAAATTGTAAGATCGACAGTTTTTCAGTTTCGGCTATCGATGATACTTCAGCTCCTATAAAGATGGAATATACACAGGTTGCGGACGCCAGCTTAGGGGATGATTTCTTATATATCAATCCGATGATGGAAAAACACATTTCCGAAAATCCTTTTCAAAGAGAGAAAAGAGAATATCCTGTAGAATTCGATTATTTGACAAATTACCTCCAAGTTGTAGATATAGAAATACCTGAAGGGTATGTAGTAGACGAGTTGCCTCAGGCTGCAAAATTAGTATTAAATGATAATGATATCGTTTTGACATATCGTCTGGCTCAGACCGGAAATGCAATTAAGCTACACTATCAATTCCAATTAAAGAAATTAACGTTCTTGCCAGAAGAGTACGAGTCACTAAAAGACTTTTATGCTAAAATTGTAGCTAAAAACAGCGAGCAGATCGTCCTGAAAAAGGCCTCTGCAATTTAAAATGCTTATCTTAATATGAATATCAGATATATATTTGCATGTGTTCTCTTATTTGTTCTATCCCAAACGCAAGCCTATGGGCAATTTGTTATACAAAAGGTTGATAGTTTGCGAGAGAACGCATGCGCCATCGTAGATAATTATTCTGCAGTATTTAATCAAACTGATTTGAATAATGCAACACTATCAGTGAGTAAGGTAATAACTATCCTAAATGAACAGGGAGAGGAATATGGTTATTTCAACGAAACGTATGATAAATTCAGAGAGTTGAAAGATTTCTCGGGCGTAATAAAAAATATGTCGGGGACAGTAGTCAAGAAGATAGGAAAAAAAGACTTAATATCTTCATCCTTATCTGAACATTTGAGTACCGACGACTACTCTATGTTCTATGAATATAAGAACCCTACATACCCTTATACTATAGAGTATACCTATCAGGAAAGATGGAAAAACGGTATTTTATACTACCCTCCTTTCATACCTATTAATGGAAGTCTGTTATCGCTAAAACAAGCTAGCTATAAGATTGAACTCCCAACAGGAATGAATCTTCGCTATTATTCTAATTATTCTTGCAATATTAAAGATGAAACTGTCGGTAATAAGCATATATATTCGCTATCACTCGAAAACATGAAAGCTATCGACAGGGAACCTTATGGTCCTCCATTTCGCGAAATTATTCCAAAAGTACTATTAATGCCAAATGATTTCTGCTATGATTCAACCTGTGGCAATTTGTCTAACTGGGAAAATCACGGCAAATGGATATCAAGCTTGTTAACAGGGAAAGATATTCTTCCTGCCGATTTTGTGATTAAAATCAAAGATCTCACAAAAGATGCAAAAAACGATAGAGAAAAGGTGGCTATTCTTTATCAATATCTACAGAATAACACAAGATATGTCAGCATACAATTGGGCATAGGAGGCTATCAGCCTATCGATGCAACATCTGTAAGTAAAAGTGGATTTGGCGACTGTAAGGGCTTAACCAATTTAATGATGGCCATGCTAAAAGCCGTTGATATACCTTCCAATTACAGCATAGTAAGTATGAGAGAGAAGGATATACTACCTGATTTCCCTAACTTTAATCAGTTTGACCATGTTATTCTGCTGGTCCCTTTCAAGAACGACAGTATCTGGCTGGAATGTACAAGCCAAAAGCTTCCTTTTGGATATATACATGATAAAATTGCAGGCCATAATAGTCTTATTATAACGAATGAAGGAGGCAAAATGTGCCGTTTACCCGAATATAAAGACGATCAAAATTATCAGGTATCGAAGCTAGATATAGATATATCCGAAAACGGAATGGCAAAAGGCAAAATGCAGTTTACAGAACATTTACATTTGTACTACAAGTTTTCTTATTGGATGATATCTAAAGACAGAGAAAAAGAGATGAACTACATCAATACGAATGTGAATATGCCAAAAATAAAGATTTCACAAATCGAAGTCTCTGAAGACAGGTCGTCGCTACCATCATGTACATTATCTGCAAATTTCGAAGCTGAAGACTTTGTGAATAAAACCGGAATGCGATTATTTGCATCTGTATGCCCTTTGAGAAAAGGTAATTATAATATATTTACATCTTCTACACGGAAACAGGATATCGTAATAGAAAATGGATATTCTGACTCTGATTCTATCACATTCAATATCCCTGAAACATACACGATTGAGTCATTACCTAAAGATATCTCGATAGAGACTCCATTCGGGAAGTTAAAGACACAATGCAAGGTGGAAGATCGTAAAATTATATATATACAGAATATAGATATTTTTACAGGAAAGTATGACAAATCGAGCTACAACGAAATCAAATCTTTTTTCTCTGAAATAAATTCAGCAATAAAGAGAAAACTCGTATTAAAGAAGATCTGATAAAATAGTTAATTCTAAAAGATAAAGCTGGAAGTTACTAGGTAGCTTCCAGCTTTATCTTTTAATAACACATTTTAGCACACCGATTCTGTTTAACAAATGCTCTATACTTGCCTAGGGTAGAGAATATATGGCAATATCAAATCAGCCAGCATATCTTAGGCATATCATTATCTAAAATCGTTCTTTTACGTGCATTGCATCAATACGAAACAAAAAAAGAGTGGAGATATACTCCACTCTTTCCTATTCTTATATTTTCGTTAGCCGAAATTATTCAGCAAAGAAGATAGCAACACGGTTCCATGCATTTTCTGCATATGGTTGTTCTGTGTCACCTTTCCATTCAACTTTAACGCGGTTGCTGTTGATGTTGTATTTGTTGATCAACGCATTAGCAACATTCTTAGCACGTTTTTCAGAAAGTTTCATGTTGATAGAAGCTGTACCAGTTTTCTTATCAGCATAACCTACGATCTTAACATTTTTGCTAGGATTATCTTGTAGATATTTAGCTGTGTTGTAGATGCTAACTTCTTGGTTTTTGTCAATAACTGCACTACCAAGACGGAAGAATACTACGTTAGAAACGAAGTTTTTAACCTCAGCTGGTTTAACTTCTGGACATTTTGGACAATCTGGACATTTTGGAGCTTCAACTTTTCTGTTTTTCAAAGCTTCATTTTCTTGACGCAGTTTGTTGATTTGACCATTTAGATCATCAAGAAGACCTTGATCCATCAACAATGCTTCAGAGAAGTCATTTCTCTTACCGATTTTGAAGTTAAATCCTACGAATGCAGATAGCATGCCATCCCATTCGAAATCTCCACCACCCATACGGTCGAAAGACTCTTGAACCATATTTCCAGCTATTTCTACGAATAGAGAAGCTCTGTTAGACAGACGGAAATTGTTGATAATACCGGCATTCCATGTAGCAGAGTTGTTCTTGATAGATTTCCAATCTTCGTCAAATCCATGAACAAATCCTATACCAACATAAGGTATAAAGCTGTAGAAGCGATTTTCGTTATAATGTCCCAAATAGTTAGAAACATTGAACAATAGGTCAACGTTAGCACCTAAATAATGAGGGTGATTCATAACTGTTGCTCCTTGATTAAATGTGTGGTAACCACCACCATTAAATTTCAAACGTGCTCCGAAATAAGGATTATACCATTTACCTACGAAAACAGTTGGAGCTAGGTTAAGGCGGTTAGTGAATTTAGCATCACTTGCGTTATCATTAAGATACATTGTTGCTCCACCACCAATTCCTACGAACCAGTTATCCCAAAAACCGTTACGCGCAAAAGTTGCATTGCGACCAGCTTTAGTACTAAATCCGCTATCTTGAGCAGAAATAGCCATAGCCGCAAAAACTAAAACTAAAAGTAAACTTACTTTTTTCATAATCAATCTTTTAAATTATAATTAAACACTCTTTTTTTTAATTTAATATATTATACTCAGTATACCAAGCATACATCAACCTCAAGCCATCTTCTATTTCAACTTGATGTTGCCAGCCCAAAGAATTAAGTTTTGATACATCTGATAATTTTCTCATCGTTCCATCTGGCTTATCTGTATTAAACCACAAACTTCCGGAGAATTCGACTATTTCTTTTACAAGGTTTGCAACATCTTTTATAGATATTTCAATACCGGTTCCAATATTAATGTGTGTGTTCTTTATCTCCCTTCCATGTATAACATCAACTAAGTCAAAAAAGTTTACAGACTCCATCACAAAAACAGTGGCATCACCCATTTCCTGACTCCACAGGAATTCTCTCATCGGTTTTCCTGAGCCCCAAAGTTCGACCTGAACAACATCTCCAACTTTTTTTATACCATACTTAGCTAGTATTTCTAGTATTTCTGTTTTAGATGAGGTTCCAGATACTCCCTCTATCGGCCTAACATTCAAGTCCTGCTCTATAATATCCCAAGCATTATTTTCTAAGCATTTCCCCAAATGTACTTTTCTTAGAACTGCTGGCAATACATGAGATGTTTCAAGATTAAAATTATCATTCAAACCATATAGGTTTGTTGGCATTACCGCTATAAAATTCGTTCCATACTGTATATTATAGCTCTCACACATTTTCAAACCAGCTATTTTAGCTATTGCATACGGTTCATTTGTGTATTCCAAAGGACCTGTCAACAGTGTATCTTCCGTCATTGGCTGAGGTGCTTCTTTGGGATAAATACAAGAACTACCTAAAAAGACTAATTTTTTAACATTATTCAGATATGATTGATGAATTACATTGTTCTGGATCATCAAATTTTCATAAATGAATTGCCCCCGATATGTATTATTGGCAATAATACCTCCTACTTTAGCCGCCGCTAAAAAAACATATTCAGGCTTTTCCTTTGTAAAAAATTCGGATACAGCTTTTTGATCTGTAAGATCTAATTCTTGATGCGTTCTTAAGACAAAATTTGTGTATCCTTTGCTTACAAGACTTTTAAGAATTGCAGAACCAACCAAGCCTCTATGGCCGGCTACATATATTTTAGCATTCTTTTCTATCATCTATATTTTCTTACTTTTATTCAAAGTAATTCAAAATTCTATATCCTCCATTTTTGAGGTATTCTTCTTTCTTCATCAGCTCAACATCATGAACAACCATATCCTGACATAAAGCTTTAAGATCGTATGTAGGCTCCCAGCCTAATTTAGTCCTGGCCTTTGTATTGTCACCAATAAGAATATCAACTTCTGTCGGACGAAAATAAGCAGGATCGACACCTACAACAGATTGTCCTATTCTCTTAATGAAGCCTTCCAAATATTCGGCTCCAACTATTTTAGAGAATTTATTCTCATCAACACCTATAATATAGCCTTCTTCCTTTTCATCTTCACCTCTAAACTCAACATCTACTCCGACCTCTAAAAATGACATTTTGATAAAGTCACGAATAGTAGTTGTGACGCCTGTAGAGATAACATAATCGTCAGCAGTATCTTGTTGAAGAATAAGATACATAGCCTTTATATAATCTTTGGCATGTCCCCAATCTCGTTTACTGGAAAGATTTCCCATATAAACCTTATCTTGAAGCCCTAAGACTATACGTGCAACTGCACGTGTCACCTTTCTTGTAACAAACGTTTCACCCCTCAATGGAGATTCATGATTAAACAAGATACCATTGCTGGCATGCATACCGTATGCCTCTCTATAATTAACGGTAATCCAATATGCATACATTTTAGCGACGGCATATGGACTTCTCGGATAAAATGGAGTTGTTTCTTTTTGGGGTATCTCTTGCACCAAACCATAAAGCTCGGATGTTGAAGCCTGATATATCCTTGTTTTATTTACCAAATTAAGAAGACGAACAGCCTCTAATATACGAAGAGTACCTATTCCGTCTGCATTTGCTGTATATTCAGGGATATCAAAACTAACCTTAACATGGCTCATTGCCGCAAGATTATATATTTCATCGGGCTTTACGTCGCCGATTAGCCGTGTCAGATTCATACTATCTGTCATATCACCATAATGAAGAATCATATTTCTATCTTCAAGATGAGGATCTTGATATAAATGGTCTATACGATCTGTGTTAAACATGGAAGATCTTCTTTTAAGTCCATGTACTGTATAGCCCTTTTTTATCAAGTATTCTGACAAATAAGCTCCATCTTGTCCTGTAACGCCTGTGATGAGTGCTACTTTACCCATATAGTTTACTTAATAAAAAAATCTTTATTAAGATTTATGTTAATGATCAATTTTATACTTAACCTTTCCCAATTATTGTATCTTTTAACCAATACGAATAATCAGTTCAAGCAACAAAGATATATTTTTTTTAACTAAAACAAATAAAAAAGTCCTTAAATTAGAGATTTCACATTGATTTTCTCTCATTTTTTGACGTATAAGTCTCTAATCCTGAAATTTGCAAAAAGCATTTTTTTAACTATTTTATTTATCATACACTCCAATCCTTCCGATCGGCAGGTATTTCAACAATACTCTTGAGTATAATATAGTTATATAAATTGTATCTTGTATCAACTTTACTATTATAATAATGGAGAGAACAAGCGCATGACAGACTCTTTAAATTTTTCAATCCGTGACCTTTGATCCCATTCTTCCACAAGCAACTGTGTTGAACTCTCCATATCTTTCAAGAATATCTCTTGGGCTTTGCGGCAAGTCTCTTCGCTATATATAAAAGCATCAATTTCGAAATTATGTTCGAAACTACGCATATCCATATTGGCCGAACCTGTTATAGTAAGAGAGTTGTCTACCGTCATTAGCTTGGAGTGAAGAAATCCTGCTTCGAAAAAATAGACACTTACTTTGGCATCCAAAACTTCTTTCAGGAAAGACATGGATGCAATATGCACAAATGTAGTATCGGAATGGCGGGGCAACATCAAGCGCACATCCACACCACGCATCGCCGCCATTTGTATAACCTGCATTAATGAGTCGGTAGGAATAAAATAAGGGGTTTGTATGTAAACACTTTCTTTGGCATTAGAAATGGCTTGCAGAACACCTAAGTGTATATCTTTAAATTGCCCTACGGGTCCACTTGTAACCAGCTGAATCATATTATCTCCCTGACTATCAAGTATAGGATAATAAGTATCTGATGCTAGAAATTCTTTACGAGACGAATACCAGTCGATAAGAAAAGATGTCTGTAATCCTGCCACAGCTTTGCCTTCTATCTTGACATGACTGTCTCGCCAAATTCCACTTCCCACACCTTTGATATATCTATCTGCAACATTCATTCCACCAACAAAACCAACTTTACCATCAATAACTACAATTTTTCTGTGATTCCGATAATTCACTCTACTTGTCAAAAACTTGAATGCCACCTTCAAGAAAGGTTGCACTTCAACGCCTCCAGCTTGCATATCGTTGAAGAAGCTACGCTTTGCTTTCCAAGAGCCAACATCATCATAAATAAGACGCACTTCAACACCATCCGCTGCTTTACGCAGCAATATATCTCGGGTTTTACACCCTATCTCATCATCTAAGAAGATATAGTATTGGATATGTATATGCTTTTCCGCTTTCTCAAGCTCCTCAAACAAAGCCTCAAACTTATCGGGTCCTGAAGAATAAAAAGTAACGCTACTACCGCCATATAAGGGTGTACCTTTCAATCGGTTCAATAAGTTTACTAACCCTTTATATTCTACAGGTGGATTCAGCGTTTCCAATAACTCTCGCCTACCAATAGACCGACGATTGAGCTTCTTGTACATCTTATGGGATATCAGACGCTGCTTACGATTATCTTCGCCGAAGAAATAGTATATGATAAGACCTACCAAAGGAAGCAACAATAGAATAAGCACCCAAGAAATCGTTTTCAAGGGGTTCCTATTCTCCGAGATAATCACAACCATCGTACCCAAAGCCGTAACCACATAAAGTATCTGGAAAAGAAGGATAAGATGATCTGTTGCTTGCGCTGCTACATCCATACGCAAATAATATACATTTTTTTCAAAGTTATAACAAATTTAAACTCAAGCTCTTTTTTTATCAAATAATTCGAAGGACTTATCTCCACTATCTGATATTTTCTTGAAAAAGCTCTTGTATGAATGATTGTAAAGATGTCATTTGTGTTATTATCGAATATCTATTTTTCTTTTCTGTCGATAAGATAACAGATAATAGCTCCAACAGTATAGCATAAAATATCGCCCCAAGAAAATGATGTACCTAAAACAATCCTCATTACTTTATAATCTTGAAGTCCGAGTACTTCTACCATCTTGAAGTATTGCCCGACCTCTACCATATAGGCGAAAAAGAGCACACCCAAAGCTAAATACAAGGGCTTTATCCGGACAAATGACTTTACAAAATAATAGATCAATATAACAACTAAGATATCACCTCCATAAGGACGAATAAAAGCATCATCTAAAAATTTAGCGATAAGGACTTCTACAAAAAAGAGAACAATAGATATCAAGAATGACGATCGATCAAACCTCCACCTCATATCTATTTCCTATATTTTTCTTCAATATCCTCTTGCATCATGCTCATGTATGACTTGTAGCGGCTCTCGCTTATATAGTGATTTTCTACAGCATCACGCACTGCACATCCGGGTTCATTTATATGAATGCAGTTATTGTAACGACAATCTTTAGACGCCTTAAATATCTCTGGAAAGAAGTGAAATATTTCATTCTTCTCCATATCTACAGTACCAAAGCCTTTGATACCAGGAGTATCTATAATAAATCCCCCCTGTGGCAATTCTATCATTTCCGAAAAAGTGGTTGTATGCATTCCTTTGCCATGATAACCGGATATTGCACCCGTCTTTAGGTGAACATCAGGTACAAGCGCGTTGATAAGTGTAGACTTTCCGACGCCCGAGTGACCCGAAAACAAGGTAGTTTTGTCCTTTATTCTCTCTTGTAAAATTTCTAATCCTGTATTATGTAAAGCTGATATCTTGATGCTTGGGTAACCAATATAATCATAAAGACTAATAAGAGCATCCATGTATTCTATCTCCTCTTCTGCGTATAGGTCTGTCTTGTTGAAAATAAGATTTACCGGCACACGATACGCTTCGGCTGCAGCCAAGAAGCGGTCAATAAAAACAGTAGAGGTTACCGGATGATTTACGGTTACAATCAAAAAACACAGATCGATATTAGCGGCCAAAATGTGCGATTGCTTCGATAAATTAGACGAACGGCGTATAATATAATTCTTACGGTCTTCGATCTCCGTTATCAGAGCAGTGCCTTCATTGTTTGGTACAATGGTTACTCTGTCTCCTACAGCAATGGGATTGGTGCTACGTATATCTTTAAGACGAAAGTTTCCTTTTACCTTACATTCAACGTCGCTGCCGTCATCGGTACGAACCAAATACCAACTACCCGTATTTTTTATTACAAGACCATTCATCAATCAATCCTTTAAAATACAAATGTGCCAATGTGCCGATACTGTAAAGCGATCAGCATATTGGCATATTCTATTTTCGGTATATTTCGTTATACAGTTAAAATCTCTTTTTCTTTAAGAGCAAACAGGTCGTCTATCTTTTTGATATACTTATCATGAAGCTTTTGCATTTCGTTTTCGCCATCTTTGGCTACGTCTTCCGCCAAGCCTTCTTTCACTGATTTTTTGATCGTATCAATTGCATCACGACGAGCGTTACGCACACTCACTTTAGCATCCTCGGCTTCCTGCTTCGCTTGTTTTACCAAGAGTTTACGACGCTCTTCTGTCAACGGAGGGATAGAAAGACGTATCACCTCACCGTTATTATCGGGTGTGATACCTACATCAGAGTTCAGGATGGCTTTTTCTACCTCTTTCAACATTTGTTTTTCCCAAGGTTGAACGATGATAGTTCTAGCATCAGGTGTATTGATAGCCGCCACACCACTTAGCGGGGTTATTGATCCGTAATACTCAAGTTTTATACCATCAAGAATATGCGGATTGGCTTTTCCGGCACGAATACGAGATAACGTTTCGTCCAGAAACTCTACAGAGGCCGACATCTTAGCTTCCGCCTTTTGTTCGATTTGTTTTAGGTCTGCTGCCATAAATATATATTTTTTGTTTTCAATATTTTAAGATTAAATAAATCTACTTACACTCTACTCGGCAACTGGGTAAGACCAATAATAAGTTGCCCTATCCCTGCCAAAATAAGTAAAGAAGTAAGCAAGGTATGTGCAGTAATGGTAATAAACGCACCTACAGCACAAACCAAACAGCCCATAAAGATATTTCTTCGTGCTGTTTTCATATGTTCTTTATCTACCTGATGTATAATCTGGTCGAGTAAGATATAAGCGTCTTCTTCGTTAAGCCCTCGTTCGATTAGAAAGATCTTCACCTTTTCGGGATTTTCCCTTTTTCTAATCAAATATACAACCTGATTATACAACTGATCTTCAACTACTACTTTCTCTCTGTTATGCATGTACATATGTACCTATTTTTTCACCTTTAATTAGCTTCTCTAAATTGCCCGGAGTATCCATATCGAAGACAACGATAGGCAAATTATTCTCCTTACACATCACCGTCGCAGTCATATCCATAACCTTCAGTCCGCGTTTGTAAACCTCATCGTAAGAGATGGAATCAAACTTAACGGCTGTAGGGTCTTTTTCGGGATCGGCAGTATAAACTCCGTCTACACGTGTACCTTTGAGCATCACATCGGCTTCTATTTCTATTCCCCTCAGCGAAGAACCGGTATCTGTTGTAAAAAATGGATTGCCTGTTCCGCAAGAAAGGATAACAACTTCACTATTTTCCATAGCCTCTATTGCTTTCCATTTGCTGTAGATTTCTCCTATAGGTTCCATCCTGATGGCTGTAAGTACTCTCGACTTCTGACCTATTGCAGTAAGAGCTGAACTAAGAGCCAGACTGTTTATCACAGTGGCCAACATACCCATCTGGTCTCCTTTTACCCTGTCGAATCCTTCGGAAGCTCCGCTCAGACCTCGAAAAATATTTCCTCCTCCAATAACAATACTTATCTGTACACCCATATCGGCTACAGCCTTTATTTGCGTGGCATATTCATTCAGTCGGTTTACATCTATGCCATATTGCTGTTCTCCCATGAGGGATTCACCGCTCAGTTTTAGGAGGATTCTGTTATATTTTACCATTTCTGCGTTTATATTAGTGCAAATCTAGTATAATTTGTGAAATTATAAAAGTCAAACTTTACGAATTGATTTTTATTATAATTTAAAAGTACTGATATAACAGCATTTAGTTATTTTTACACATCTAAACAAATTTATTATGATCACTCAAAGCTGGCTCTTATTTGTCCTTGCACTATTACTTGGATTCATTACGTTCGTAATCGTATTATGGACTATTATCAAATGGAAACATAGCAAGGATCGGAACATAGGCTGCGGACTAACATTTTTATTCTCTATGTTAACTATAATCTGTACTGTTATAGTAATAGTAAAAGTTGTGGAAACGATTAGGGTAATTGTTCCTAATAAAATTGAAGAAGGGGTTGATATATTCGCCAACAGTTTATCTTCAAGAAATACAGAAACTCCTTTTATGGACAGCCTGAAATCTATGCAACCGACCGACAGTATAATACCGAATAGTTATTTCTCTTACGCGGGACTTCGCGATTATTTCCGTATGCCCGTGATATATCCGTATTCGATAACTGCTATTGATGTTCTCGAAAAAGGGACTTTACAAGACGAAAAAGGGATAAAGTACATAGCTGCAGATCACAATGAAAACGAGCCTATTCTTCATGATATTACTTACTTCACCTTTGACAGAAATATTCTGTTAGCAAAAACGGAATCCTCTTCTTCGCTGAACTCTATCAGATTCTATATTTTTAATCTAAGCACAAGACAATTAGAGGAATTCAATACCGAAAAAGAGATGAAAATACAAGCTGCGAAATTTGGCTTTGATACAATAAAACCAATGATAACCATACAAGAATATTTTGATAATTTCTGAATGTAAGAAACTCTGTGATACTCTTTTTATTCTGTGGTAAAAATAAATACATAAGAGCGAATGTGGCAGTAGTTATTCATTATTTAGAGCCTTATTGTAAAAAGATTCTGAAATATGAATTCGAAGCTTCTATTATTTCAAAATAAGTGCTCAAAAAACATTATCTTTGTCTGACTTCATACAGAAAAATGATATGAGAAATATATGTATCGCCTGTCTAATCTTTTTATTCACCATGTGTAATAATAAACCAAAAGAACCCATAGTCGTTATACAAACAAGCTATGGCAATATAAAAGTTAAGCTCTATAATGAGACTCCGGGGCACAGAGATAATTTTCTGAAATTAGCAGAAGAAGAATTCTATAAGAACCTCACGTTTCACCGTGTTATCAATGATTTTATGATACAGGGTGGAGATCCTCAAACAAGGAATATTGCAGATTCTGCAGCTTTGAAAGAAGAGAAAACGCTCGGTGATACAATCCCTGCCGAAATAAAGTTTCCCCAGCTATACCACAAACGGGGAGTATTGGCGGCTGCACGATGGGGTGATGCCGAAAATCCAACAAAAGCCTCTGATGCATCTCAGTTCTATATAGTGACAGGTGAATTATGCTTCGACGATAAATTATCAGAGATAGAAAAACAACGTTTCGAACGTTTTAAGCAAAAGATATATAAGGAAATACAATCGGCACACCTTGATGATCTGAAAGCATTACTAAAGAGCGGCGATAGTATATCTGCATCTGCAATGCGTGCTGATTGGCTGAAACAAGCGGATGAGCAAGCCAAAGCCCGAAAGTCTGAGGTTTCGTATACAGACGAGCAGCGGGAATACTACAAAACAAGGGGTGGCACTCCTTTTCTGGACAATGAATACACCGTTTTCGGCGAGGTAATAGAAGGAATGGACGTTGTGGATAAAATACAAAGAGTAAGAACCAACGAAAAAGACAAGCCTCTTAAAAATATCTTGATGAACGTAGTGGTTCTGGAGAAATAAAAATTCCAACAACGTATTAACAGCAAAAAAATGAGTGATACAGATAATAAAAAGTGGAAGGTATTAAATAGTGAATATCTTTCGCAAGAGCCTTGGTTTACCGTACGCAAAGATCATGTAGAATTACCGAACGGAAACCAAATTCAAAATTATTATGTATACGAATATCCCGACTGGGTATGCACCATAGCAATAACCAAAGACAAACAGTTTGTGATGGTACGCCAATACAGGCACGGACTGCAATGCACCTCACCGGAGCTATGTGCAGGTGTATGCGAAGAGGAAGACCCTAGCGCAGAAATTTCCGCAAGAAGGGAACTCCTCGAAGAAACGGGCTACGGAAACGGAAAATGGGAGTTATTTATGACTACTTCAGCAAATCCCGGTACACACACCAACACTACTTACTGTTTTCTGGCTATCGATGTAGAAAAAATATCGGAACAGCATTTAGAAGATACCGAAGACATTTCGGTTCATCTGCTATCTATCGACGAATTAGTAGAGCTATTGAAAAAAGATGAGATCAGGCAATCTATGCACGCCGCCGCATTGTGGAAATATCTGGCAACGAATCATCTTATCTAAAATTCGAGCTGATCTTTGTAATTTCGTGAATTTGGATGAGGAACACCAAATACTTTTGATGAAATAGAATCGATCTCTACTTTCCAAATTTTTACGTTATTTACAGCAGGCTTAGAATAAGTGAATGCCCTTGTTGTGTATTTCTTCATCATTATATCCAGAGCTTTCACTTTATTATCGTAATCTTCTTCAAATACGACCTTGCCCCTGCAAATAACACTACTTCCTTTCATACGATAACTACATGCTACCTCTTCATTCTGATAAGTTAATGACGACTCACCACAGAAAGTAATACATACATTCGGGTTTATGTGAAGCGATTCGATACTCTTGCCCTCCTGTGCCGAATGTAGGTAAATAACATCATCTTGATAACCGAAATTCATAGGGATGACGTAAGGAAAACCGCCCTTATCTATCATGCCGACATAGCATATGGTGTTTTTCGAAATTATCTCTTCTATCAAATGACGTTCTTCAATATTAATCGTTATCATAAGGCTGTATATATTCTTTTATTCCTATTAATCAAAAGAGCTGCATTTTGAATACAGCTCTTTTTTATTTTATTTCTTATTTACCTTTGAGCAATCCGTTATACATTTTCTCATTCCGTATAATCTCGTATGCTTTCTTAAAGGTTTCGCTATCTTCGTTGAATACCCTCACCATCGTCTCCGTATCATATACATCACGTGCTATATATGCTTTTATCTGACGCTTGAGTGTTTCTTTCGACTTCTCGTATCCATCCTCATCAAAGTCCACTTTTTCATCTTTTCCTGCTGCTATAAGCTTATTCATAATCTCGTCCGAAACTTGATATTGCTTGTAGAAATCAGTAGCTGTAGGATATTTTTGTAAAATCTCAGTCCTGTGATTATCCACTTCATTATAAGCTATGCGCAGCGTTATGCCTTTGTTCCAAATTTTTCGGTAATATTCAGATGCAAAAGTCGTATCGGCAGGCACGAAATAGTCGGGCATGATACCTCCTCCGCCATATACCGTACGATGATTCAGCAAAGTTGTATATTTCAATGAGTCTGGGAAATGTATACTATCAGCATGCATCATCTCGCCTTTATTATAGCGTTCTATTACATCCAGATTGTATGACATAATATCTCCTTTTGTATACGGTTTTTGTATAGAGCGTCCAGTAGGAGTATAATAACGGGCAACAGTGAGCCTTATCATCGATTCGTCAGGAAGCGGTATTTGTCGTTGAACAAGTCCTTTCCCGAAACTGCGACGACCTACAATCACACCTCTATCCCAATCTTGTACGGCTCCTGACAAGATTTCACTAGCCGAAGCAGAACCTTCATTGATAAGTACTACAAGACGTCCTTTCTCGAATGCGCCTTTAGCTGTGGAAACTTCATCCCTTCTCGGCTGGCGTAAGCCTTCGGTATATACAACCAACTTGCCTGCATCCAGAAAATCATCAGCTATTTCAGTAGCCGGAGCCATGTATCCGCCGCCATTATATTCCAGGTCGAGAATAAGATTCTCCATTCCCTTTTCTTTAAGCTTCTGAAGGGCTTTTCTGAATTCTTCGGTAGTGGTTGCTCCAAATCTTATAATACGTATATATCCGGTCGTTTTATCTACCATGTAAGTGGCATCGATACTATAGATCGGAATTTTGTCGCGAATAATCTTAAAGCTTAGTAAATCAGCTATTCCCTTGCGTTGTACTTTCAGGTTTACAGATGTTCCTTTCGGTCCTTTAAGACGTGACATAACGTCCTTGGTAGACATTTTAACTCCGGCGATAAGCGTATCGTCTACATATAATATCTTATCTCCTGCCCTAAGACCTACCTTCTCGGATGGTCCTCCGGGAAGCGCTTCGATAACATACAGTGTATCTGTAAGCATATTGAAAGAGATGCCTATACCATCGAAATTACCTTCCAGCGGCTCGTTCATATCTTTTACCTCATCGGCACTGATATATGTAGAGTGAGGATCTAGTTTTTCTAACAAAGCTTTCACTGCATCTTCGGCCAATTTGCCGTCGTCTACCTTATCTACATACATATTCTCGATAACGGCGATTGTTGTAGCTACTTTCTTAGATCCTTCGCTCATCTTAAACTGAGCAGAGGCCGCCAAAACAATGACAAAAAAACCGAGAACCGACATTAGAACTCTTTTCATACTAGAATTACATTTTGGATAATCGCGGTTAACGCTGATTAAATCTGATTTTTAACTAATCACTATTCAGTCCAGACTCATACCTTTGGGTATAAACTGACTGACATCGTGTCCGAATCGCAACAGTTCGCGTACAATAGTAGAACTGATATGTGTTAGTTCCGGTTCTGTAAAGAGTACGATTGTTTCTATTCCCGATATATTCCTGTTCATATCGGCAATCGTTTTTTCGTATTCAAAATCATTTACAGAACGGATTCCACGTATTATGAAATTTGATCCTGTTTCTTTGGCATAGTCTACAGTAAGGCTATCATAAGTACCTACCACTATGCGATTGTCGTCTGTATACAAAGAACGGATCATATCGATGCGCTTGTCGAGCGGAAAGTAAGTTTTCTTGGTATCATTCACTCCAATAGCAATAACGATCTCATCTACCAATTCGAGAGATCGTTTCACTAATGAATAATGTCCTATTGTAAAGGGATCGAATGTCCCCGGAAAAATTGCTTTTCTCTTCATTCTTTAGTTAGCCATATCGGAGATAAACTTGATCCTGACAAGGCGTATTTCATCTTCAGAATACTCGCCAAGTTCATTGATCGCAGCTTCCAGATCTTCCGATTCTGCTTCTTGAAAATATTCAAATATATCGTCGAGATGGTCTTCATCTATAACCTCTCTGAGGAAATAATCTATATTTATTTTTGTTCCTGAGAATACGATAGCTTCTACTTCGCTGAGCAATTCAGCAAAATCAATCCCTTTCGATTCGGCCAAGTCGTCTAATGCTACTTTGCGGTCGATAGCCTGTACGATGGCTACTTTTAGTTTCGATTTGTTTGCTACTGTTTTTACACGTAAATCTTCAGGTCGTTCTATTTCATTTTCTTCAACGTGCTTCTTTATTATTTCAAGAAACTCTGTCCCATATCTCTTTGCTTTACCTGCTCCTACCCCCGGAATATTTTGCAATTCCTCCATTGTTATCGGGTAGATTGTAGCCATAGCCTCCAGAGAGGGGTCTTGAAATATCACGTATGGGGGAACATTGTTGTGTTTTGCCATCTTCTTGCGAAGATCTTTCATGATAGAAAACAAAACCGGATCTACTGCCGATCCGCCACCGCCGCCTTTCACCACTACATCATCTATGTTCTCATCATCAGACAAGTCTTCTTCGTCTGCTGTGGTAATCTTGAACGATGCCGGTTTTTTCAAGAAATCTTTTCCTTTTTTGGTTACTCTCAGTAAGCCGTAATTTTCGATATCCTTATCGAAATACCCGGCTATTAATGCCTGACGTATAACGGCGTTCCATGTTTCATCATCGGTATCATCACCTGATCCAAATACATCTAAATCCTGATGCCCGTACGTTTCTATCTCTGAGGTTTCTTTACCTCTCAAGATATTGATAACGTAATCAGTTTTAAACTTTTCTTTTAATGCAATTACAGCTTCAATAGCCGTCAATAATAAATCTTTAGCTTCCACTTGTTTTTTAGGATTTACACAATTGTCACAGTTCCCACAATTTTTCTCTTTATATTCTTCTCCAAAGTAATGAAGAAGTACTTTCTTCCGGCATAATGCAGTTTCGGCGTATGCTGCGGTCTCAAGGAGTAGCTGTTTTCCTATTTCCTGTTCAGCAACGGGCTTACCCTGCATAAATTTCTCCAGTTTCTGTAAGTCTTTGAATGAATAAAACGCTATACATTTTCCTTCACCGCCATCGCGTCCCGCCCTACCGGTTTCCTGGTAGTATCCTTCAAGGCTCTTTGGCATATCGTAGTGAATCACATATCTCACATCGGGCTTATCGATCCCCATACCAAATGCAATGGTAGCAACAATTACATTCACTTTTTCCATCAGAAATGCATCCTGATTGGCAGAGCGTGTACTTGGGTCTAGTCCGGCATGGTACGGCAGTGCATTGATATTATTTGTTTGTAATATTTCGGCAAACTCTTCCACCTTCTTTCTACTCAAACAATATATAATTCCAGACTTTGTGCCTTGCGATTTAATGTATTTTATTATATCCTTATCTACTTTATCCGTTTTTGAACGAACTTCGTAATATAGATTTTCCCTGTTGAATGATGATTTAAACACATCTGCTTCCACCATTCCAAGGTTCTTCTGTATATCCATTTGCACTTTTGGTGTTGCCGTAGCAGTAAGTGCAATGATAGGATGCTTGCCTATTTCGTTTACAATGGGACGTATACGTCTGTATTCAGGACGGAAGTCGTGCCCCCACTCCGAAATACAATGTGCCTCATCGATAGCATAAAACGATATTTTTATCTGACGCAGAAAGTCTATATTCTCTTCTTTTGTAAGAGATTCGGGTGCTACATATAATAGTTTTGTCTTTCCCGAAAGTATATCACCTTTTACTTGTTCTATCGCAGCTTTGTTTAGTGACGAATTCATGAAGTGCGCTACGCCGTCCTCTTCACTAAAATTTCGCATGGCATCCACCTGATTTTTCATCAGGGCTATCAGGGGAGAAATAATTACTGCTGTTCCCTCCATCAAGAGTGCCGGTAGCTGATAGCAGAGGGACTTTCCGCCGCCCGTAGGCATCAACACAAAGGTATCTCTTCCATCCAGCAAGTTTTGTATTATTGCCTTCTGGTTACCTTTAAAATTGTCAAAGCCAAAATGCTTTTTCAATGAACACGTCAATATATCCTCTATATCCGGCATATAAATAGGCTATTAATTATTACGAAGATAAACCCCTAAATTTAATTCTCCAATATAAAATAGGCTATTTTTTGTCAAAAAAACAAACTTTATAATGAATTTCTTAGTTTTACGACTTGTGAGTTCTCCAATTGCTCTACGGCGTACTCTTTAGTAACATGCAGTTGAGCCTGCTTTGTGGAAGGGATATTGAACATAGCATCCATCATAATGGTTTCGACTATGGATCTCAATCCTCTTGCTCCCAATTTATATTCCACTGCCTTATCTACAATGTACTCATATACATCATCTTCGAAGGTAAGATCAACGCCATCCATTTTGAACAATTTGACATACTGCTTAATGATAGAGTTTTTCGGCTCGGTAAGTATCCGGCGAAGAGCACTCCTATCCAGAGCGTCAAGATATGTCAAAATAGGCAGACGTCCTATAATCTCAGGGATCAATCCGAAAGACTTCAAATCCTGAGGTGCTACATATTGCAACAGATTGTTACGGTCTACCTGCGCGTTGCTTTTAGACGAAGCATAACCCACAACCATTGTATTCAACCGTTGCGCTATCTTCCTTTCGATACCGTCGAAAGCTCCGCCACAAACAAACAATATGTTTTTGGTATCTACGGCAATCATCTTTTGGTCAGGATGCTTACGTCCTCCTTGAGGCGGAACGTTTACAATCGAACCTTCCAGCAATTTAAGTAAGCCCTGTTGTACACCCTCACCGCTAACATCACGGGTGATTGATGGATTGTCGCTCTTACGGGCTATTTTGTCTATTTCATCGATAAAAACAATTCCTCTTTCTGCTGCTGCCACATCATAGTCTGAGGCTTGCAACAGTCGGGTAAGAATGCTTTCTATATCTTCGCCTACGTATCCGGCTTCGGTAAGCACGGTTGCGTCTACGATTGCGAAAGGGACATGCAGTAGTTTGGCGATGGTACGTGCCAACAATGTTTTTCCTGTACCTGTAGGGCCAACCATAATGATATTCGACTTTTCTATTTCTATATCATCTTCTTTCCCTTGTAGTATACGTTTGTAGTGGTTATACACAGCCACAGACAGATAGCGCTTGGCATTCTCCTGACCGATAATATATCCGTCAAGGTATTCTTTTATCGTCTTTGGGTCGGGCAATTGTGTTTTATCAATACCCAAAGATGTTTTCTTTGCCTCTACGCTTTCTTTTACAATCTGATATGCTTGTTCAGCACAGCTATCGCAGATGTCAGCCGACATACCGGAGATAAGCATATTTACATCCTTATCGCTTCTGCCACAGAAACTGCAATAGCCGTTAGTATCTTTTTTTGCCATTTATCCTTTTGTGAGTAAATGAATCTGATTTTTGAATTATTGTTTATTTTTCATCAAAACATCATCTACCATTCCATAGTCTTTAGCCTCAGCCGAAGTCATCCAGTAGTCACGGTCCGAATCTAGTGCCACTTTGTCAAATGGTTGTCCCGAGTGGTCTGAAATAATAGTATAAAGTTCTTTTTTCACCTTACCAATCTCACGAGCGGTGATCTCGATATCTGAAGCTTGTCCTTGAGCACCACCCAACGGCTGGTGAATCATAACACGTGAATGCTTCAACGCAAATCGTTTTCCTTTCTCTCCGGCAACAAGCAATACGGCTGCCATAGATGCTGCAATACCTGTACAGATTGTAGACACATCGCTGTTGATAAACTGCATAGTGTCATAAACTCCATATCCTGCATACACCGATCCTCCGGGAGAATTTATATAAATAGATATATCTTTGCCCGAATCGGCAGAATCAAGATATAGCAATTGAGCCTGTATTACATTGGCTGTATAGTCGTCGATCTGAGTTCCCAAAAAGATAATACGATCCATCATCAAACGAGAGAATACATCCATCTGAGCAACATTCAACTGACGTTCTTCGATAATAGTAGGTGATATATAACTGCTTGTTATATCGATATATTTATCAAGAGCTAGCCCATTCAAGCCTAGATGCTTCGTTGCATACTTTCTAAATTCATTGTTCATAACATTTTCTTTTTTTATTAAATAATGTTTTACCATTATTACTATAAACAATTATCATGCCACTCGTACAGGCATAAAAAAGAGGCTAATAGCACAGCCTCATTTCTTATAAACAAAGTTATAAATAAAAAATTGAAAAGCTGGAATAATAATGTATGTATTTTCCTTATTTATAATGTTAAAGACAAACGGACAGAAAGAAAACACTATCCTTCCTGTCCGTTATTTTTATCTTTTTTTCATTTACGCTTCTGTTTCTGCTTCAGCTGCTTCTTCTTTCTCAAAGAACTTGCGAAACTCGTCAAGCGAGATTACAGTTTCTTCGAGCCCTAGTTTTGATTTCAATACGTCGATGATCTTATTTTCCATTGCGCGATCGAGCAGGTTACGTGCATTGTCTTTGTTTTTCAACATATCATTTGCATAGTTCTCAACCATTTCGTCAGGAAGATTCATCATTCCATATTGGGCAAACTGAGCTCTTGCCGCTTGCATAGCAATGATTTTCATATCTTCGTTTTCGATCTTGATATCGTTATCTTTTGCTATTTGCTCTTTTATCAGGTGGAATTTAAGATCTGCTATGATTTTCGGATAATCTGCGTCTACAGATTCAGCAGTTCTTTCTTCGCCCGAAGCAATAAGCCATCTTTTAAGGAATGCATCAGGGAATTGCAAGTCTCCTGTTTTCTTTTCAAGAAGTTCTTTCGCATCCAACAGGAATTTGTAGTCACTATCCGGTGCAAACTGCTCTGCGATAGTTTCTTTTACTTTTGCTTTGAAGTCAGCTTCGGTAGTTACATTGCCTGCACCAAAAACTTTATCGAATAAGTCTTGGTCAAGTTCAGCTTCCTGATAACGAGTGATCTCGGTGATAGCAAACTGAAACTCAGCAGCTATTGTTTCTACCGCATCCTTTTCGATATGAAGCATAGATGCGATTTCTGTTTCGTTACCATTGTAAGCTTTACCCGGATTGAATACAATCACATCTCCGGCTTTTGCACCTACAAATTTAGCTTGCTCTGCTTCGTCTTTCATATACGAAGGCATTACAATGCCTGCTTCTACAAAGATGCCACCTTCTTTTACCTTACCATCTTCCAATTCAGAGATTGTGCCTCTGATAAGGTCTGTTTCTTTTGCACCCTCTTCTATTTTTTCATATTTGCCATAGTTAGCTTTATACGAAGCGATTTGTTTATCAACAAGCTCTTCGTCTACCTCAATAGCATAATATTTTACTTTATCTTTTTTTGTCAGTGATAATTTTATTTCCGGAGCAAGAGCCACGTCGAAATAAAATTCATAGTCACCTTCGAGTGAGAAATCTATTGGTTGTTGCTTTTCTTCGTTCGGAAGAGGCTCACCCAATACATTCAGTTTGTTGTCTTGTATATATTTATATAGATTTTCGCCAACAAGCTTGTTTACTTCTTCTGCCAAAATCGATTTACCATACATTTTTTTCACCATACCCATAGGTACAGTTCCCGGACGGAATCCCGGTATGTTAGCTTTTTTTCGGAATGTCTTAAGTGCGTTATCAAGCTTTTCTTGATAATCTTCTTTCGTTACATTTATTTGTAATATAGCGTTTACACTATCTACATTTGTTAGAGATACATTCATCTTAACGAGTTTATTTAGTTATTGTTACAAATTTCAATCGAAATGCAAATGGAGTAAAAACACCACTCTATTTTTTGGTGGTGCAAAAATAGTCTTATTATTGTAATATTCAAAGTGAAATATAAAAACTTTATTTGTTTAACATACTAAAACATTAGATAGTTTATTAACAAACTAACTTTTACACAATTCATACTTTCTGAATTATTTAGGTATATCAGTGCTAAAAACTTAACAAAACAAGAGAGAGCTTAGCTGTAAATTATAAAATCAGAAGCGTCATTTTTCAAATAACAAATTATCTAATCTTAAAAATATTTACCATCATCAACCGACAGAGAAAAGTAACACTTAAAAAGATTAGAAACCTGTTACTTTTGTTACTTTTTACAGACGAAACATTTTCGCAAGTATAAATCCAAGCAAAAGAAAAACATCAAGCCACCTACTCTACACATTACGTGATATTTGAGTATACAAAAGACCTTTCAAGCACAAAAAAATTATATAAAAAAGAGGGGCATGCGTTAAAAAGATGTTTTGCAACATGTTTTATAATATTTTTTGATTAACTTTGCTTATAACATATTTTACATTATCAGTTTTGAATGATGACAGATAGTAATGCTGTTAGCTTGTCGGAAAGTATTCCTGAAATATGGAATCTGTTGAATGACAAAGAACAAACTATAATTGCCGCTAATGCGAGAATTATGGACTTCAAGAAAAATGAAGTGATATACAGGGAAGAAGAAATTCCAATGGAATTGATGTGCCTGTGTAGAGGGAAAGTGAAAATATACAAAGACGGTGTTGGCGGACGTAGCCAGATTATCAGAATGATAAGACCTACTCAGTATTTTGGATACCGCGCCTTTTTTGCCAACCAACCTTATGTCACGGCTGCTTCGGCTTTCGAACCCTCGACCATCTGTTTCATACCAATGAAACTTATCAACGAGATAGTCGCTTCAAATTCTAAATTAGGCAGTTTCTTTATAAAAGAATTGGCTATAGACCTTGGAATAGCAGACGAGCGGGTTGTAAACCTTACTCAGAAGCATATCCGTGGACGTTTGGCCGAATCGTTGATATTCCTTATCGAGAATTACGGACTTGAAGAAGACGGTGCGACAATAAGCATCTACCTTTCAAGGGAAGACTTGGCTAACTTATCAAATATGACTACATCAAATGCCATCCGCACCCTGTCAACGTTTGTTGACGAACATATCATTACGCTGGATGGTCGCAAAATAAAAATTATAGACGAAGAAAAGCTGCGAAAAATAAGTAAAATCGGATGATTACCCGAATCGCTCACAAGTATCTGGATTACCGATACAAAGAGATTGATAGCTTTATCTACAAACCTATCGAAACGCAAGAGAAGATATTGGAATATCTGCTCCGCAACGGTGAGCAAACATTCTTTGGGCAGCAGTTCAATTTTTCGGCTATAAAAAACAAAGACGATTTCAGAAAACAGGTTCCAATCTTCCACTACGAAGATTTGCGCCCCTATCTGGATCGGATCATTGTAAATAAAGAACAGAATGTACTTTGGAACAAGCCCGTACGTTGGTTTGCCATGTCATCGGGCACTACAGAGGATAAGAGTAAATACATACCCGTAACTCACGAATCACTCACCAAAGGACATTACAAGTGCGGAGAGCAAATGCTTGCTATCTATGCACAAGCCAATAAGGAAGCTAAATTCTTTTTTGGCAAAACACTAGTACTAGGCGGCAGCAAGCAAATAAACAACATAGGTGACGGCATATTCACAGGAGACATCTCTGCTATCCTTATAAAGAATTTATATTTCTGGGCAAAGTTTAGCCGTACACCTGAAAGCATCTCCTTATTACCCGATTGGGAAACGAAGTTACAGGCACTGACCGACTATGCTATAAAAAACGATGTGAGGGCTTTTATGGGCGTACCTTCATGGCTACTCGTCTTATTGAAAAAGATAAAGACAGACACCGGACGCGACCTCACTGATATATGGCCTAATCTGGAAGTTTTCTTTCATGGTGGCGTGAGCTTTACTCCATTCGAAGAGCAATACAAGAAACTGATACAAAAGCCCGATATGTACTATTGGGAAACATATAATGCATCGGAAGGTTTCTTTGGGGTACAGTTCTCCAATAATTCTAAAGAAATGCTGTTAATGTTGAATAGCGGCATCTACTACGAATTTGTTCCGATGAGTGAATGGGACAAGGAAAACCCGAAAACATTAACACTGGATGAAGTAGAAACCGGACAGAATTACGCTATAATTATTTCAACAAACGGAGGGCTTTGGAGATATATGATAGGCGATACAATAGAGTTTTCGTCTACTACTCCATATCTGTTCCACATAACAGGACGCACCAAGAACTTCATCAATGCTTTCGGCGAAGAACTGATAATAGACAATGCCGAAAAAGCTCTGGCAGAAGCATGCAAGATCACAGGCGCACAAATAAGCGAATATACAGCCGCCCCCGTTTACTTCGGGGATAACAACAACGGAGCACATGAATGGCTGATAGAGTTTACCGTAGAACCCAACAGCCTCGAAGATTTCACCCATTTATTAGACAGCGAACTAAAAAAGGTAAACTCCGACTACGAAGCCAAGCGCTCTTATAACCTATCGCTGAATATGCCAATTGTAAGAAGCCTACCGAAAGGAACTTTTAACGAATGGTTAAAGCATCTTGGCAAACTTGGAGGACAGAACAAAATTCCACGATTGTCGAACAACAGAGATTATCTGGAAAAAGTAATCACATTTTGCGACACAATGAATTCATAGCCGGATATAAATCAAAAGAAGAAATATAAGACTATTCAATACGCCATCTCACCCATCTTTAACATATAAAAAAAAGAAGCTACCTCTATGCGAGATAACTTCTTACTATCTATATTTTGATGCTTCGTTTATAACAAACTTGCTGCTTCCTCATCTAAGAACCAATAAAGATATCCTTTCTTCGGATTTACTTTAGCAGCGGGATATTTATCCAGAAACTGCTCTCTGTTTTTGATGATATCCCTTACCTTCTCGGCTTTGTTCTTTCCTGTAGCAAGAAAAACTACATATTGTGCATTATTCACTACCTGACCGCTAAGGCTTACACGTTTCATTTTGCTTTCAGGATGCTCACCTATCACACAGAAGTCTTTACTATCCCACAATGATATCTGATCGGGAAAAATAGAGACAGTATGCCCATCGTCACCCAGACCCAGCATTACGATTTCGAAGCAAGGAGCATTACGGCGCTGCATAACTTTTGTTTCCAAAATTTTGCTATACCATTCAGCCTCTTCTTCAGGTTCATTCTCGCCATGAATACGGAAAATGTTATTATTCGGAATTTTGGGAACTTTGTCAAACAAATGATCCTTTGTCATTCCATAATTATTCATAACATTTTCGGGCGGAACACAGCGTTCGTCACCCCAAAAGAAAAACAGTCGCTGCCAGTCGATCGAATCTTTACAGTTTTCTGCCCAATAGTCAAAAATTACTTTTGGGGTAGTTCCACCTGACAATGCAAGGTTTACACGCGGATATACATCCATTAACTTTTGCAAAAATGCCGTAAAACCCTCACTCAGGGCTTTCGCATCCGAATAAATGTTAATCTCTTCTTTTATCATAATTCACAATATATTCCATCATCAGACAGGTTCTTACAAGGATATCTCCATGTGAGGTTTTTACCCTCAATCAGCTCGTCGGCACAATTTGGCCCCCACGAACCGGAAGGATAGCCATGCAAGGGTGCATCGGGGTTCTTCTCCCAGAAGTCGAGCAACGGTTGTACAAATTTCCATGTAGCCTCTAAAGCATCGCCACGGATATACAGTGTAGAATCACCAACCATACAATCGAGCAAAAGACGTTCGTAAGCCTCAGGCAGATAAGTATCCTGTAGTTGTGAATAATGAAAGTCCATATTCACATTCTTAACCTGATAGCCACTTCCGGGTACTTTCATCTTTGTTTTCAACAAAAGACCTTCATCCGGCTGAATACGTATTACCAATTGATTTTCGTCGTTACTCATATCTGCACTTTCGGGAAATAATTTCTGAGGTGCAGGTTTGAAGTGAATAACAACTTCAGAGACACGAGTCGGCAAACGTTTACCTGTACGTATATAGAAAGGAACTCCACCCCAGCGCCAGTTGTCTATAAAGAGCTTCATAGCCACATAGGTTTCGGTACGGGAGTCGGCATCCACATCCTTTTCCTCACGGTATCCCTTGGCATATTTTCCTTTAACGTTAGCTGCTGTGTATTGCCCACGAATAACATTCTTAAACAAGTCGTCGTTCGACATAGGCCGTAGAGCCTGAAAAACTTTCAATTTCTCGTTGCGAATCGAAACAGAGTCTATAGACATTGGGGGCTCCATAGCCACCAAAGCCAGCAACTGCAATAAGTGGTTTTGCACCATATCACGGAGTGCTCCCGAATGATCGTAATAGCCACCTCTGTTTTCTACGCCGATGCTCTCGGCAGCAGTTATTTCCACATGGCTGATATAGTTTCGGTTCCAAAGAGGCTCGTAAATACCATTCGCAAAACGTGTTACCAACATATTTTGCACAGTCTCTTTCCCTAGATAATGGTCTATACGATATATCTGATCTTCATCATAACTTTCCTGAAGCGAAACATTCAGCTCCACAGCAGATTTAAGATCAATACCAAAAGGCTTTTCGATAATAATCCGTCTAAAATTACCATTCTCCTGATTCAACCCTTGCTCTGCCAAAAACTTAGGTATAAGCGGATAGAGCGAAGGTGGCGTTGACAAGTAAAATATATAATTCCCTGCTGTACCCTCTTCCTTATCGAGAGCTTCGAGCCGTGCCTTCAATTTAGAATATTCTGTCCCGTCATCTGTATTGATTGACAGATAATGCAACTTCTGGCAAAACTGCTCTATTTCTTCATCCAAAGCATCTTTTGCCAATGCAAACTGCTTGATACCATCCTTCATCTTATCGCGGAAGGTATCGTCTGTAAACTGACTACGAGCTACACCAAGCACAGCAAAATTCTTGGGTAGTGAATTTTGTTTATGCAAGTCAAATATAGCCGGTATCAGCTTTCGGTATGTTAAATCACCAGAAGCTCCGAAAATAATCAGAGCTTGGTCTTGTATTGATTTTGATTTCATTAGCCCCTCCATTCTCCCCCAAAAGGGAAGTTTTTAAGTTAGCATTTCGTTATATTCTTTTCAATATTTCCTCGGAGATAGTGCGGGGCTTAGTCTTTTTTGATTTCGTGACCACCAAACTGATTACGCATGGCAGCAAGAAGTTTCATTGCATACGAAGTTTCTTGTCGTGACTCGAAACGAGTGAAAAGCGAAGCTGTAATAACATGAGCAGGAACATCAAAGTCCATTGCTGTTTGTACTGTCCAGCGACCTTCACCACTATCGGCTACATAATCCTTGATTCCTTCAAGGTTTTCGTTACCTTCCAATGCATTACCGATCAGTTCGAGCAACCATGAACGAACGACTGAACCTTCCATCCACACACGCGATACTTTTTCCAAGTCTACCCCGTATGGTGAGTTCTTCATTATCTCAAAGCCTTCGGCATAAGCCTGCATCATACCATATTCGATGCCATTATGCACCATTTTCACCATATGGCCTGCACCACTTTCTCCACAACGCATATATCCGTTTTCGGGAGCTAAACTTTTAAATATAGGCTCTGCAAAATCACAAGCCTCTTTGTCTCCGCCATACATTAGACAGTAGCCATTCTGTAATCCCCATACACCGCCACTGGTACCACAGTCGAGGTAATGAACTCCTTTTTCTTTTATTTTCTTTCCTCTCTCTACAGTTTCTCTCCAGTAGCTGTTTCCTCCGTCTACGATTATATCATTCGGGCTAAGTAGCGTCAATAGTTCTGCAATGTTTTCATCCACAGGTTTTCCTGCCGGAACCATCAGCCACACAAGCTTGCGTCCTTCCAGTTTATTTACTAAATCCTTTATGCTTGTAGCCGGAATAGCACCCTTAGAGGCTGCCTCATCAACTTCTTTCTGAGTAAGGTTATAAACTACGACTTCATGTCCATGATTCAAAAGGCGCTCTACCATTTTGCCGCCCATCTTACCTAATCCAACGAATCCAATTTTCATCTTATTCTTATATTATCGTTTGTTATTTTATATAATTAAACAAGCAAATGCCTGAAAAGTTAATTTTCAAATCCTTGCTAAGTTACAATTTTTATAAATAACATCATAAACAACATGCTATTATAATATTCATAGATATGTATTAATACTATAAATCAATACTTTAAACTCAAATTATACAATATAGAATTCTTCTATATCACAGAAACCATAATATAGTACACCTATTAATATAATATTCTTAAATACAGTAATAATTTGATGTTATAAGAAATAGTGTAGAAATGCAGGTCTAAAATAGTGATAGAAACTATAAAATCTACCGTGAGAAGGCTATACCATAAAACGAAAGAGGCGATTATTTTTAATAACCGCCTCTCTGCTATATATAATTTCGATAATTATTCAGAAACTACTTCGAAAGGTATTTCTACAGAAACTTCTTTGTGAAGTTTAGCGATAGCTTTGTAGCTACCTACTTCTTTCACAGCCTCTTTGATTAGAATAATTTTTCTATCTACATTGTAGCCTAATTTTTCAAGAGCTTCTGCTATTTGAATATTAGTTACAGAACCGAAGATAGTACCTGTAGAACTTGTTTTTGCACCAATAGTAAGTGAAATTCCTTCCAACTTAGCAGCCAAATCCTGAGCATCTTGTTTGATTTTCTCAAGTTTGTGAGCGCGTTGTCTTAGGTTTTCAGCTAATACTTTCTTTGCAGACTCTGATGCTATCACAGCTTTACCTTGGGGAATAAGGTAGTTACGTCCATAACCGTCTTTTACAGTTACGACTTCATCTTTATATCCTAAGTTAAGGATGTCTTCTTTTAATATAACTTGCATTTCTTACTCCTCCTTATTTATTTCATTAAGTCTGTTACGTAAGGAAGCAAAGCCAAATGGCGAGCTCTCTTTACAGCTTGTGCAACACGACGTTGGAATTTCAATGATGTACCTGTAATACGACGAGGAAGAATTTTTCCTTGTTCGTTAAGGAATTTCTTTAAAAACTCAGGGTCTTTGTAGTCGATGTATTTAATACCATTCTTTTTGAAACGGCAATATTTCTTTTTCTTCACATCAACTGAAGGCGGAGTCAAATATCTGATTTCTGATTGTTGTGCCATAGCTTAATTCTCCTTTACTTCTTCTTTTTTAGATGATTTTAAACTTCTTCTCTTCAATGCGTACTCGTGAGAGAACTTGTCTTGACGGAAAGTCAAGAAACGGATCACACGCTCGTCGCGACGGAAGTTAATTTCAAGTTTAGCGATAACAGACGGATCAGCTTCGAACTCTAACATCGCATAAAAACCGGTTGATTTCTTCTGAATTGGATAAGCCAATTTGCGAAGTCCCCAGTTTTCTTCACTTACTATTTTGGCCCCTTCATTGACCAAAAGAGTCTTGAATTTTTCTACCGCTTCCTTCATCTGAACATCAGACAAAACGGGAGTTAAAATGAAAACGGTTTCGTAATTGTTCATAAATTAATTAATTATAAATTAAACATACATTTTTACAAATGAGGTGCAAAGATAGGCTTTTTTATCAAAACAACAAATGCTAAACTGTCAAAAATTGTTGTACTTACCAACTTCTTATCTTATTTTTGTGATGAAAATCAGAAAACGAACATGCATGAAGACCGAGGAAACATTGAACTTAGATCAGGATTTGGACCTGATATTTCCCATTATTAACGGTAAAGTATCGATGGCCATAAACAGGATGATGTACAGGAACTTCAAAAAAGAAGGACTGGATATCACTCCCGAACAATGGACTGTCCTTGCTTTTCTGTGGCGCGAAGACGGGGTTACACAACAGACGTTATGTAATTCAACATTCAAGGATAAGCCTAGTATGACACGCCTGCTAGATAATCTTACAAAACAAAATCTGGTGTATCGCAATGCTTCGGTTAGCGATCGTCGATCCAACCTTATCTATCTCACCGATTTAGGTAAGTCGATCAAGGAAAAAGCCGGAAAAGCTGTTTACACGACCATGGAAGCCGCACTCGACGGAATAGACGAAGAGGGACTAAAACAGGTAAGAGTACTGCTTGCCGCGGTGTTCGGCAACGTAAGTCAAGCCTTGGACGACAAATAGATCAGGGACTGATAAGCAGATCCATATAAATAGGTAAATGATCACTGTATCCACCAAGATATTTGAAGCCTGAGTAGGTCCTGAACGGTTTTTGTCCACCATACTTTTTATTGTCTGCCTCTAACAAGAATTCAGCCGAAAAAACGTGTACGGTTTTATCTTTTACAAATACCTTTCCTCCTTTTTCTAACAGGTTTCCATTGACAACTATTTGATCAATAAAACCCCATTTACCCTTATACTTGTAAGAGCCTGCTCCCTTTTTGTCAATCCTGTCGTAAAGAAGGTTATACAAACCTTTAGCTGAGATATCGGATTCGATTCTTTTTCCTCCGAGCACTTCGGACATACTTACATCATTCGGGTAGTCGTTAAAGTCTCCCATAATGATGATGTTAGCGCCTTTACGAAGGTGCAAGACACTGTCTACTTTATGTTTCAACAGTTGGGCGCACTTTATACGGTGCGGTCTGGTCTTGCGGATACCTTCACGCCGTGATGGAAAGTGACAAATAAAAACATCTAACAACGTGCCATTGATTACCTTACCCGTAACATGCAATATATCTCTGGTAGAGCGTACCGAGTCCCCCAAATCGGGCGTATATGATTTCCGGCTCAGTATCTTTATCTGATCACGTTGATAAAGAAGGGCAACATTTGAACCTCTCAGGTCTTTCGACCGAGTGATCACGTATTCATATTTATGTTTCTGTAATGCGGTTCGCTTTGTAAGATGATAAAGAACAGAGTCGTTCTCTACTTCGCACAACCCCACTATGGCCGGAGGATATCCCTCACCTACCGAAGATATGACTTTGCTTATGTTATGCAACTTCTGCCAATAGCGATAATTAGTCCAATGCAACTGTCCGCCAGGAGTGAATTCATCATCATTTGTAGCCGGATTATCTTTTGTGTCGTACAGGTTTTCAACGTTATAGAACATAACCCGAAACTTTTCCTGCGCCGTCAAAAACAAGACGAAGGCACACAAAAGAACCAAGAACAACAGCCTTTTACTCACCCCGTTCATAGCAACCAATATCAGGATCGGTATCCGCAAGTCTCGAACGTCCTTTTAGATCATAAGGCAGTAGCAACGAGTAAGATCTGTCTGCCTTACCGATAGCAGGTGATGTGGCTTGCAGTTCGAAATTATAAGAGTAATCCTTATTATTGTTTATATTTACAAACAATGGATCTGCGTTCCACACAGTATTTACAAAGTGCTCATTCTTTTGTTCACTGGCTTTAATCAGGCAGTTCTGAAATCTATAGTTGTATCCAACTGTACTAACATCACTTAGCAGCAGTTCACCCGAAGCTGAGCCGGATACAATAGAGTTGATAAAATCGCATTTATCCAAATCATAAGCCTTTCCCTCATACACATTCCCGATAGCCAGACACTCCTTTTGACGCATCGACCATCTATAATAATTAGCCAGCGTGCAATGTAAGAAACTATATTTCCCGCCGATCAACGAAACAGCCGCACCTTTTGAATTGGCAAACAAGCAATTCTGAAAGTTTATATAACAGTTTATCGCCAACAAGCCATACTCTGATGTATTCTGTACAATTGTGTTTGCAAATTCAGCTTTCTTGTATTGGATATCTGCCGCCGAAAATGTTACTCCCCGCACTGCATTTTTTACAATTACATTATTGAGGACATTGCCATAACTCTCGGCATGGAAAGTTATCCCGCTCCATTGTCCGGGAGTATTATCGTATGGTATATTTCCGTCTATATTATCAAAGCGGCTTCCCCTGAAAACAATCGGTTCTTGTACCGTTCCTTGCGCTATGACACTACCATATATATCTACAGAAGCATTGTTCCGCAAGAAGAAAGTTGTTCCTTTTTGTACATCGAGAGTCACACCTTTATTTATTGTAAGCGAATTATATATAAGCAGTGGTTTATCATCTGTTATCACCGAGTCGGTTGTCACCACTTTGTCTTTCCAGATATATACATCTTGCCCCACGGCCTCCAACTGCACATACTGTATGTTGCCATTCACAACCAGACGAATCGAATCCCTTATCAGCAGCGGGTTCTTTGTATTGGTGGGATCTACCGTTACCTCAATAAATCCGTACAGACTGTCTTTTTTCAGTATATCCACATTGGTGAGCTTGGTTCCTTTTTCGCCGTCGATGTTCATACGGAAACCGCTTTTTGAAGCGTTCACCAATTCGATGGATTGTATGGTTAGTGAGTTATTGTTTCTGTTATATATCTTAAACTGTTTTGTAGCCGAGCCCAAGGTTGTAAAAACGGTATCGAAACGAATTGTATCATTAGAGAATGAGAGTGTGAGTTCTTCGCTATCCGAAAAGTCATTACCCTCCTGACAACTATTAAATAACATAAGAAACAAGACTAGCACAACAGAAGCTCCGATGGACTTCATAAATGAAGAAAAGATATTAATCTTGGCTAGCTCTACTACTCTATATTTCATTTGTTACAGTTATTAAGTTTGGTGTTACTTTTTGATTATTTCGTATTCGACTGTTATACAACAACTTTAATTTCACTGATTGTTAAAAAGTAACAAAAGTAACACTTTTTCTATTATTTTTATCTGTCACCTTTTACATTCGGTAACTAAGCCTCTTCTACTAGATAATTATAAATATAAAAAATTGTGCGTTAAACAATTAGCATTATCCGACGACAATATTATACAAAAAGTCTTAGTATCACAAGAAAAGAGGCTGTCTTATAGTTTTTCTCATCAGTGCTTCTTTGTCATTATCTTCACTTTCCTCTCCCGATATCCAATTCAAGATGTTCAAGACATCCAATATGACAAAAAACAGTAAAAACTACCAGACAGCCTCTTTTATATATCAGATCTCTACAAGCTGCATACTCCGTCTATCGAGCACGATTGCCCGCTTATGACTTCTCCTTTTTCGGACGAAACTCCGCTGCCTTCCCACTCGGCATAAGCCTCATTCAGCACTTTGAGATAGTCTTCCACAGGGATAGAGCCTTGCACCACTTGCTTATTATTAAACAAATAGAAAGGAATATATTCCAATCCAAGCTCATTCTCGCTGTATTCTATATCCTTCTTTATCTCCGAAAGATATTTATCACTATCGAGCATAGCCAAGATTTCAGATTCTTGCAGACCGATGCTTGTACCTAACTGTACCAACACAGCAGGGTCGCTTATATTCTGACCTTTGACAAAATAAGCATCAAACAAAACTTCTTCGGCCTCAGTTCCCAAACCAGACTCCTTTGCCAGTTTCACCAATCTCAAAGCATCGGATGTACTAACCACAACGAGATTATCGAAGTCATAGTCCAACCCAACTCCCTTAGCCATCTGCGCCACTTTGGCCTGCGTACGGCGAGCCTCATCTTCGGACATAGCAAACTTCTTGGCAAAATAACTGTAAATGGATTGTGTTCCGGCCTTTTTGGGTAAGCTAGGATCTAATTCATAGCTGTGCCACACAAGTTCTACATTCTTACGATGCGGGAATTGCTCCAAAGCTTTTTCGAGTCTACGCTTTCCAATATAGCAATGCGGACAAGCTATATCCGACCATATATCTATTTTCATTTTATCCATAATTCAATTGATTTAATTAATACGTAAGTAATAAAAACAATATACAACTGGATTTGTTACTTGGCTACTTAAAAAAAGAGAAAAAAAGATATGAGCGTGTGTCAAAAGTAAATCTTTACGATCAAAGTCACTTTTTACACACACCCATACTCGTATTCTTAAAACCGGCTTTCCGCTATTATTTAGCCGGAATATTCTTCAACACTTCCAATAAGAAAGGCCACCATTTGGCAACAGAAGGGATTTCTATCTGTTCTTCGGGAGAGTGCGCGTTACGAATTGTCGGACCACATGAAATCATATCCAAATGCGGATATTTCTCCAAGAACAGACCGCATTCCAATCCGGCATGTATAGCCATTATTTCAGGCTCTTTACCATACAGGCTTTCGTATGCCTTCTTAGCTACTGCCAATACTTTAGAGTCCGGATTTGGCTTCCATCCGGGATATCCTGCCGAATGCACAACCTCAGCTTTAGCCAATGTAAATACTGCATTTACAATATTACCAGCATCATCTTTCAACGAATTGGTAGAGCTTCTTTGGCTTGTTGTTATCACAATTGTATTACCCTCCTTCATTTTTATAGAAGCCAGATTTGTAGAAGTTTCTACCAAATCGGGTATTTCATGACTCATCGCCAATACGCCATGGGGACAAGCATAAATTGCATTCAGCAAATTGCCGGTTGTTTCCTTATCGATCACAAAAGCAGGTGTATCAGTCGAAGACACCGTCATTTTTACATTCGGGTCTACAACCTTCAGTTCGCCCTCAATTTGCGGAACCAATGTATTCAATTCTACGATTACATCTTCCTTCTTGCTGTATGGTACTCCGGCAATAGCGTAAGCCTCGCGGGCAATAGCATTGTGAAGATTTCCTCCGTCGATCTCGGCAAGCACCAAATCTTGTTTTTTATTGAGCTCCCACAAGTAGCGGTTCAATATCTTATTGGCATTACCCAATCCTTTATGGATTTCTGCTCCGGAGTGTCCTCCGTTCAATCCATTTACTTGTACTTTGAACCAGAAATAATTGGCGGGTACTTCTTCTTTCTTATATGTAAATGTAACAGTGGTAATCTTACCTCCGGCACATCCTATATATATTTCACCTTCTTCTTCTGTATCCAGATTGATAAGCACATCTCCGGTAAGGAAATCTTTTCCTAAAGCATACGCCCCTGTCAAACCTGTTTCTTCATCTACAGTAAACAAACATTCGAGCTTGCCATGCTCTATTGTATCCGAAGCCAAGATAGTCAAAGCAGCAGCAACACCCATGCCATTATCAGCACCCAGAGTTGTTCCTTTGGCTTTGAGCCAATCTCCATCTATATAGGTTTCTATCGGATCATTGTCGAAATCGTGCTTGGTTCCGCTATTTTTCTCGCACACCATATCCACATGCCCTTGAAGTATTACGGTCGGAAGATTTTCTTTACCCTTGGTTGCTGGTTTTGTTATCAAAACGTTGCCTGCATCGTCTTTTTTGGCTTGCAGGTTATGTTTTTTTGCGAATTCTAATAGGTAGGCGATTATTTTTTCTTCTTTTTTAGAAGGTCTCGGAATTTGAGTTATTTCGTGGAAATAATTCCATATACCACTCGGTTTTAAATCTTTAATTGTCATATTAATATTTTAATTATTACTTACACTTTCATAATAACATATAAAATTAAAGAGATATACCTTAAAATGCAATTTTTTTACAACTTTTAAAGGTTTAAAATTGATGTTGTTTTAACATAAAGATATATCTTTGCCAAGTCGTTAAAAAACACAGGCATAATTGCGCCTTGTTTTTTGCTACAGGATAAGATTAACTAAATGTTTTTATAAATGAAAAATATCTCTTACATTATTAATGGCGTTTTTGCTGTTGCAATAATCGTCCTTTTCATTTTATTTTTCACATCTAATAAGGGAAACACAGGAACTGAAGACTCATCTCTCACATTCACAAAAGGAGACTCTACCGGCATGCTTCCTATAGCTTATGTAAATGTAGATTCACTTTTGATAAACTACAATTATGCTAAAGATGCGAATGATGCGTTGATGAAAAAGTACAATAGTTCAAATGCTACTCTTACCCAAAAGCAAAGACAACTAGAAGCCGAAGGCGCAGAATTTCAGAGAAAAGTTCAAAACAATGCATTCTTAAGCCAAGAAAGAGCACAACAAGAAGCTGCACGTATCCAAAAATTGGAAAGCGACTTGCATGCAATGGCTCAAAAATTGCAAGAAGATTATCTGAGAGAACAGCAAAAAGTAAATACACAGATGGCCGATTCTGTTCGCCTGATATTGAAGGAGATGAACAAAACAGCCAACTACCAAATGATATTTAGCAATACAGGTTTGGATAATGTTCTGTTAGCCAAAGATGGTTATGATATTACACAGAAGGTGATAACCCTGTTGAATAGCCGCTACAAACCTGAAGCTTCTAAGTAATAGGTAAATGATTTAAAAATAGGGTAACACCAAATTGGAGTTATCCTATTTTTTTGCAGTATAGAGAAAAAATTAGCATTATGGACACGTATGGACTAATCGGATACCCTCTGAAACACTCATTTTCCAAGAAATTCTTTACCGAGAAATTCGAAAAGGAGGGCATTGATGCAGAGTATCTCAATTTTGAGATTGAAGATATCTCTCAATTTACTGATATTATCCGCAACTATCCAAACCTTAAAGGTCTGAATGTAACAATCCCATACAAAGAAAAAATAATACCATACCTCGATGGGCTCGACAAAGGGGCTGAAAGTATCGGGGCTGTAAATGTAGTAAAAGTAATCCGAGACAAAAACAATGCAACAAGATTGATCGGATACAACTCCGACATTATCGGATTTCAGGAGTCTATCAGGCCACTTATCAATATGGCTATCCATAAAAAAGCATTGATATTAGGAACAGGCGGTGCATCCAAGGCGGTAAAAGGAGCGTTAGATGCACTAGGCATAGAGTGGATATATGTATCGAGAACTCCGAGTGAAGGACAATTGTCATACAGCGATATCGACTCACAGGTAATGGAGAAATATACCGTCATCGTCAACACATCGCCACTGGGTACTTTTCCGGACGTAGACAATGCCCCCGATATCCCATATACCCTACTCACAGACAGACACCTACTGTTCGATCTGGTGTATAATCCGGCTGAAACAAAGTTTCTGAGTCTGGGCAAAGAGAATAAGGCTAGCATAAAAAACGGAGCCCAAATGCTCGAGCTGCAAGCCATTGCAGCATGGAAAATATGGAATGAATAAATTCCTTCGTAAGACAAATAGAAATGTGAAAGAAAACTTATACCTTTAAAGTCAAAAATCAAGATGAGAATTATAAATCTTTCAGAGCAAAACACTATCCTCAATCGTTTTGTCAGCGAGTTGCGCGATGTAGACATCCAGAAGGATAGCATGCGTTTCAGACGAAATGTTGAACGCATAGGAGAAACAATGGCTTATGAGATCAGTAAAACACTGAATTACGCGCCGCTCGAAACTCAAACACCTCTGGGTACATCGATCACAAATGTGCCTACCGACCCTATCGTTATCGCTACAATACTTCGTGCAGGACTTGTTTTTCATCATGGATTTCTAGAATGCTTCGACAAAGCGGAGAATGCTTTTGTTTCTGCCTACAGGAAATACAGAGAAAACCATCAAAGTTTTCATATCCACATCGAATACATCGCTTCTCCACAAATAGAGAATAAGGTTTTGATTCTCACCGACCCGATGTTAGCTACAGGCGGCAGTATGGATTTATCGTATCAGGCGCTATTGACCAAAGGTGAGCCAAGCCATGTACATATAGCTACTATAATAGCAAGTAAGCAAGCTATTGATTATTGTGCAAAAAACTTCCCTCAGGAAAAGACTACAATATGGGCTGCGGCTATCGATCCCGAACTGAACGAGTCGGCATATATCGTTCCCGGATTAGGTGATGCCGGAGATTTGGCATACGGAGAAAAAGAATAAATACGATATTTATAAAATCAAAAAAGAGGAAAGACTTATCTTTCCTCTTTTTTTGCTATATATCGCTCTACTAATTAGTTCCTTTTGGAATACAACCAAGCTGTTTCGTATTTTGGATTCTCTTTACGGAATGTGTCCAAAAAGCCTTCGGCTTCAGGCTTATCAGAGAATGAAGCTACATAGATACGGAAACGACCTCCTGCCTCTAAGATATTTACACTTTGAAGACCACCCTTCTTAATCTTATCCAACAAACGTTCTGCTCTGGATTGCGTATCCTCTCCCCCTACAATGATATAGTATGTACGTAAAGATTGAGGCTGAGCTTCAGGCTCTTTGCTATCCACCCTGGTTTCTAGGACTTTAACAGAATCAGCTTCCAACAATGGTTTTACTTGTTCTGCAAGGGAATAGATAAAGCCTGAATGCTGAGGTATGGCACCTTGTAAACCTGTATTATTACTTACATTTGCTGATGGTACAGTGAATAAAAACATTGCAACCAAGGCAGCGGCAACACTTCCGAGCGTATATTTAACCGGAAAGTTTTTTCTCGAAGCAGACTCCCGTCTATTTATATCCGACAGATTACTTAACCCTACAGCGGTAAGACCATAAAGAGATGGAAACACAAAAGATGGATTAGCCTCGAACAAAAGTTTACCTTCCTTATTCATATATAAGCTACCCAATCTTCCACAAGTTAAAGGCTTTTGAGTAGAAAGTTCTTGTTTTAAGCCTTTAACAAAATCTTTTATTTTTTGCAATGCAGCATTATATGTCATTTTCCCGTATCTTATATAATAAGAGACGATTACACCATCATCATGCTTCAGATCAGGGTTGAAAGTTATCATATATCCGGGTACGCACACATTAACATCAACATGATGCAATGGTTCCTCCTGATTGACAATAAACCCACCCAACTCCGGTATAATCACACAGTTATGGATTGGCAAGGCAAATTCTAAATATGTAAAGACTTTGTTTTCCATAGAGGCAAAGATAATTATAAGTTGTAGAAATGAAAAAGATGATGTTCTCTTTTATTTAAAAAGTTACTAACAATTAACCGTGAAAATTGTTAAAAAAAAGTTACTTTTGGGACTAATTAGCTAAAACAGAATATGGAACTTGAACAAATTATTACAGAGCACATCCGAAAGTCTATCTCTGTAAAGGAATCTATACTATCCAATCCTGCTATCATAGCAAGTATCAAAGATGCTGCTACAGCAACAGTGGATGCTTATAAAAGAGGTAAAAAAACACTGATTGCAGGAAATGGAGGAAGTGCTGCAGACGCACAACATATAGCCGGGGAGTTTGTTAGCCGATTTTATTTCGATAGACCCGGAATCCCTTCCATAGCATTATCAACTGATACATCTATTATAACAGCAATAGGAAACGACTACGGATTCGACAGGCTTTTTGAGAGACAAGTGCATGCTCAAGGTGCAGAAGGCGATATTTTTATCGGTCTTACAACATCCGGTAACTCCGAAAACATTGTCAGGGCACTACATGCATGTAAAGAAAAAGGTATAAAATCTATAGTTTTGACGGGTAAATCAGGAGGCAAAGCTTCTGAACTATGTGATATTTGTATAAAAGTTCCGTCGGAGGAAACTCCAAGGATACAGGAATCACATATACTAATAGCTCATATTATTTGCTGTATCGTTGAAGAAGAGTTATTTGGAAATCAAAAGTAGCCTCAATCTTGATTGTATTAAAACCGACTCCGGATACCAATATATAATTATCTAAAATTGTTTTAACTTAAAAATTAGCTACATTTGTAACGTTAAAAATAACAAATATTGTATGATCAAGACACAATATCAAAATGGATCACCCCAGAACCATCTGACAGGCACCTAAATACACGCTGATGGTTATTGCAAAAGGATATTTATAGATTATTGAATTGTGTACTAAAATATAAACCTTCAAGACAAATTAACATAGAAAATCTAGAGTCATTGCTTTAAGCCTTTAATATTTTAAATATATGAAAAGAGTTATTCTTTATTTTTTTATTTCATTAATTTCAGGAAACCTGTTGTTTGCCCAGATGTCCGACTCACAGGTCATAGAATATGTTAAAACAGAGGCAGCCAAAGGAACTTCCCAACAAATGATTGCTACCGAACTTTTGAAGCGGGGAGCAACTCAAGACCAGCTATTAAGGATAAAAAGTCAGGTAAATCAGCAAAATCAGAATACCAGCAATATAAACACCCCTACAAGCAGACCAACACTCAGAAAAGACGTAACGAGTGAAACGTATGCTCTTAGGAATGACTCCATAGCCAGACTGTTGGAATACCAACGAGAATATGGCCTTTTAGAAGATAACAAACCTGTAATTTTCGGTAAAAATATATTCAACCAAAAGAATCTTTCATTTCTACCTAATATGAATATCCCGACGCCCGAAGATTATAAATTAGGACCCGGTGATGAAATAGTCATTGATATCTGGGGGGCATCTCAAGCATCACTGCAACAAATAATTTCTCCGGAGGGGAGTATTGTGGTAGACAGGCTTGGCCCTGTTTACTTAAACGGAATGACAATAAGAGAAGCAAACTCTTATATACAACAAAAGTTTTCGAGTGTTTATTCAGGCATCGGTAATGAAGGAGGGTCTTCCCAAATAAAACTTACTTTAGGCCAAATACGTACTATTCAGATAAACATATTAGGAGAGGTCGCTGTACCGGGTACATATGCTTTATCTTCTCTCTCATCGGTATTTCATGCTTTATACAATGCAGGAGGGATAAATGACATCGGTTCTTTACGTTCTATTCAACTGTATCGTAAAGGTAAGCTCATAAAAACAATAGACATCTATCAGTACCTATTGAATGGGAATGCAAGTGGCGAAACCCGTTTGATGGACGGAGATATTATTATGGTTCCTCCATATATATCTCTTGTAGAGATAGTAGGGAAAATAAAACGCCCTATGTTTTATGAGATGACAGTAACCGAAACCCTTTCAGACCTAATCAAATATTCGGGAGGTTTTACGGGTGATGCATACAAAGAAAAAATAGATATTACCAGAAAGACAGGGAAATACGATAAAGCCTATACTGTTAGTTCAAAAGATTTTGAGAACTTCATATTGGACGATAAAGATAGTATCTTTGTCAGTGCGGGATTAAATCAGTTTGACAATAGAGTTGAAATAAAAGGTGCTGTATTCAGACCCGGTTACTATGAAGTGGGCGAACAGATAAAAACAATAAAGAATCTAATCGAAAAAGCCGGAGGCATTAAAGAAAATGCATTCCTCAACAGAGCGATACTCACAAGGGAAAAGGCTGACTTAACTCGTGAAACAGTTCCCATCAACCTGAAAAATCTTCTAGAAGGCCGTACCGCTGATATCAATCTGAAGAAGAATGATATGCTTCTCGTAGCTTCAGATAGCGTATTAGTTGAATTAGGCAGCTTCACCATTTATGGAGATGTACAGGTTCCCGGTGAATACGACTATGCAGAAGGAACAAGTATCGAAGATTTAATCATCAAAGCAGGAGGACTTCTAAAGTCAGCCTCTTTAGCAAAAGTAGATGTTTCGAGAAGGATTGTTGACCCGTTAAGTATTGAGAGCCCAAATGTGATAGCTGATATTTATACATTTAATATAAAGAATGGATTAGTAGTAGATGGTCCACCCGATTTTGTATTGAATCCATACGATCAAGTTTATGTAAGACGTAGTCCGGGATATATCGAACAAAGAAATATAGAAATTGCGGGCGAAGTTCTATTTCCGGGCAAATATGCTTTGAAGGAAAAAACTGAAAGGCTTTCGGATATTGTAAAAAGAGCTGGTAATTTAACCCCCCACGCATTTTCTGCCGGAGCACGATTGTTAAGAGAAAAAACAATAATGGAAATGACTGAAGAAAGAAAAGCTATGCAAGCCCTATCTAAGGGACTGAAAGACTCTATTTCTACAGATTTATTAAACATTAATCCTTATTACTCAGTAGGTATAGAATTGGACAAAGCCATTGCAAATCCAAAATCAGAATATGACCTTGTTCTTCGTGAGGGAGATCAACTGATTGTACCGGAATATGATAATACAGTAAGAATAAATGGCTCCGTTATGTACCCAAATACTGTTCTATACAAGAAAGGACAGAAAGTATCTTATTACATTAATCAGGCTGGAGGATACAGTGATTTGGCAGAAAAGAAAAGAGCATACATCGTATATATGAATGGAACTGTTGCAAAGGTAAAGGGTTCAAATAGAGATGCAATCCAACCCGGATGTAATATTGTTGTCCCATCGAAAGATCAAAAGGATAAAATGTCATTAGGTCAGATATTAAGCATTGGGACTAGTGTTACATCTATGGCTTCTGTCATTGCTTTATTAATAAATAATTTGAGCAAGTAAAATGAAAGAACAAAGACAAGATAATATATCAGAGGAAAAGGAAATTGACCTGCTAGCATTAGGGAAGAAAATTTGGCTAAAGAAAAAGTTTATACTAAAAGTTGTTGGTATAGGTTTTATTTTCGGATTGGTGGTTGCTTTTAGTATACCGAAAGAATATACGACAACTGTCCTGTTAACTCCAGACTCACAGTCAAGCAATACAGGGACAATGGGATCTTTAGCAGCACTAGCTGGAATAAACATTAATAATACTCCCGAAAAAGACGCATTAGCTTCACCGAACCTATATCCGACTATTCTTAGTTCCACTTCATTTTTAAGAGGATTATTAGATGTAGAAGTAAAAGAGGAGGGAACATCTATGCCTCTCAAGACATATATGCGCGAATACCAAAAACATCCATGGTGGAGTAATGTAACAACTATACCAGCGAAACTATTAAATACCTTATCCTCTATTTCAAATAATGCCGGGGCTCTAAATAGTGATCCTAATACAACCCAGAATAGATATCTCTCTCCAATAGAAATGGCTGTGATAGAATCGCTAAGAGGTAGATTCAATGTCAACTCTGATAAAAAAACAGGAATAACAACAGTAGAGGTTACAATGCAGAATCCTGAGATTTCTGCATTTTTAGCAGACACTCTAACATCCTATTTGCAAACTTATATTATCAAGTACAGAACAGAAAAAGCCAGAAGAGATTTACAATATGCAGAAAAACTATATCAAGAATCAAAAGAGAATTATTATAAAGCTCAAGCTAGCCTTGCTGCTTTTGTAGATGGTAATATAAATGTTGTATCAGCAAGTTATAGAACAACACAGGAAAGATTACAAAATGAGGTTAGCCTAACGTACTCCATTTATAATCAAACAGCTCAACAATTACAAATGGCGAAAATAAAAGTTCAAAACACCACACCTGTATTTACTATTGTACAATCTGCTGTACAACCACTTTTTCCGGTTAAACCTCAAAAGAAGATTATAGTTATAGGATTTGTATTTCTTTCTTTCATAGGATCCTGCATATGGATACTAAAAAAGGATATAAAAACTATAATATTTAATAAGAATTAATGACAACGGTTTCTAATAATAATAAACGCATAGCTAAAAATACATTATTCCTATATTTTCGAATGATGCTAACAATGTTCGTATCATTGTTTACATCCCGAGTTATATTAAATACACTAGGTATAGTAGATTATGGATTAAATAATGTTATTGCAGGAGTTATTACTTTATTTGCATTTCTGAATGGAGCCTTAGGTGCAGCCTCTTCTCGCTTCTTAACATTCGAGTTAGCTGGAGAAAACAAAGAACAAGTGAAAAAAATTTTCAGCACCTCATTTAATATTCACTTTTGCATGGGTATTATTATTGTTTTATTTTGTGAAACAATTGGCCTATGGTTAGTAAATAACATTTTAAATATTCCACCGGAGAGACTATTTGCCTGTAATGTGATTTATCAGTTTGTTATAATTTCAGCTTTCCTAACTACAACACAAGTACCTCTATATGCAATAATTATTTCATATGAACGGATGAATATATATGCTTACTTAGGAATATCTGATGTTATATTGAAGTTATGTATAGCTTATTTTATTACGATCTCAACTTTTGATAAACTTATTACACTAGGAGTTCTTAATCTTATTGTTGTTATTGGAGTTTACATCTTTATCCATATCTATTGCAAACGCAATTTTTCGGAATATACAATAGCTGTTAGTCGAGAAAAACAACTTTATAAGGAGATGATTGGTTATTCAGCATGGAGCCTATTAGGTTCATCGGCAGGAATGCTAAAAAACCAAGGAGTAAACATTCTTATGAATATCTTCTTTGGCCCTGTAGTTAATGCTGCTAATGCCATTGCCTATCAGGTAAATAATGCGCTGATCAACTTCTCCAATAATTTTACAACAGCACTAAATCCGCAGATAATAAAATCGTATGCGAACAAAGATTATGATAGAATGAAAAGTTTAGTATTTCGAGGAGGAAAGTTTTCTTTTTTCCTGTTGATGATACTGTCGATCCCTATTCTGTTAGAAACAAAGATGATACTGCATTTATGGTTAAAGAGTGTCCCTGAATATACTGTTATTCTAACAAGGTTAGTTGTTTTACTAACATTAGTTGAATCATTTACATACACATTGGGAGTTGTTATTCAAGCCACCGGGAAGATAAGAAATTATCAAATCCTTGTTTCAGGCCTTATCTTGTTAAATTTTCCGTTATCCTATCTTTTTTATAAATTAGGAGGAGAACCGAGTTCAGCTCTCATAACATCTATAACTTTATCCGTTATTGCTGTTTTTATAAGGATTTTTATTGTAAAAAGAATCATTAAAATGACTGTCAAGGAATATATCAAGGAGGTACTATTCACTTCCATCATTACTTTGATAACAAGCATCCTAATTCCATTAGTATGCCATTTAAAAATGCATGAAAGTATCGAAAGACTCATATTAATTCTAATTTCTTCAACAATAAGCTCTCTCGTTTTTATTTATCTATTGGGTATGAATAAAGAGGAAAGAATATATATTATTTCCTTGATAAAAAAGATAATATAATTTTGTAATGAAAAGATTTTTTGAATGCCTAGTTCCTACAACTGCATGCAATATAAAATGTAGCTATTGCTACATCATTCAGGAAAATCGCAGAAAGAATGAAAAGGCTCATTTTTTATATACCCCTCAACATATTGGGAAGGCTTTATCTCTTGAAAGACTAGGTGGTGTTAGTCTCATAAGTATGACTGCTGCTGGCGAAACCCTACTTCCAGTAGAAATTCCAGATATTACTCATGAAATATTAAAACAAGGTCACTTTGTAAATATTACTACAAATGGAACTATATCCAAACGTTTTGACGAAATATTGAATTTTGATAAGGATTCCCTATCAAAACTGCATTTTTCTTTTAGTTTCCATTATTTGGAGTTATTGAGGACAAACAAAATAACAGCTTTTTTTGAGAATATAAGAAAAGTTAGAAGAGCTGGATGTTCTTTTATCTTACAAATAAATTTATGTGATGAATATATACCCTATTGGGAAGATATAAAGCAAATATCTTTAAACGAAACGGGAGCATTGCCTCAAGTCGCTTTAACAAGAGATGAAAGCTATGTTGGCTCTGGAGGAGAATTTAGGATACTGACTGAAAATATAGAGAATTATAAGAAAATTGGCAATGAAATGAATTCTCCATTATTTGATTTTACATGTAAGAATTTTATGGTAAAACGAAAAGAATTCTGTTATGCTGGAGAATGGTCAGCAAAACTAAATTTAGGTACCGGTGAAATGACTGGTTGTTATGGCAATGGCATACATCAAAATATTTTTGAGGACCTAACCAAACCTATAATATTCAGAGCTATAGGGAATAACTGTTGTTTCCAGTATTGTTTTAACTCTTCGCACTTTATGGCATTGGGGGTCATTCCAGAATTACATATTCCCTCATATTGTGATTTGAGAAACAGGAGAGAAGCTAGCTGGTATTCTAAAGAGATGGCACAGTTCCTATCAGAAAAACTTTATGAAGATAATATTGAATACACATTCTGGAAAAAAGAAAAGATTAATTTAGAGACGAAATTTCGACACCTAGCAATAAGAATAAAAAAGAGACTAATAAAATGAACTCTCAGCAAAAAATATTAGAATTAAGAAATATCATACAGGGGCAACTGACCCCATTAATAACAAACGACTATATTTTCTTAGACTTACCTTATTTCCCCAACATTGGTGACACATTAATTTGGCAAGGCACCATTGATTTCCTTAAAACATTACCATATAAATGTTTATATTCATCTTCTATTGAGAATTACAAGAAACCCAAGATAAATAAAGAAACTATAATTTTATTAATGGGTGGCGGTAACTTCACTGATTTATGGTATAGGCATCAAATATTCAGAAAAGAAATATTACAGTCTTTTCCTCTCAATAAAATTGTCCAGTTACCCCAGAGTATATATTTTAAAGATGAAAATATTCTAAAAGAAGATGCTAAAATATTTGCACAACACACCAATGTAACATTGTGCTTGCGAGACAACAAATCATTAGATATTGCTAATCAATACTTTCCAAATTCTAAAAACATACTTATTCCTGATATGGCATTTTATATAGATTTGTCAAAATGGTTAAAATATATCAAACCTATCAAAAATAAGATATTATTCTTAGACAGAAAAGACTCTGAAAAGAATTATAATCAATCTTATAAGATTATACCAAAAGAAGCTGAAGTTCGAGATTGGCCTACTATGGAAAAAATTTCGCAAGTATTAACTGTATTTTCACAGTTTCAACAAAAACTAACTAGAGTTGACAATATATGCTCAAGTAATCTAAATAATTTTTTTACGAATATTATGTATCAAAAATATTTCCGTAAACATTTTATTAGAAGTGGAATTTCTTTTTTATCTAGTTATTCGTATATTTATACCACCCGTCTACATGTTGGAATTTTATCTGTTTTATTAAATAAAGAATTTTCTTTTTTTGATAACTCATATGGAAAAAATAAAAGCTTCTATGATGCTTGGCTTCATGATGTTAATATTATAAAGTTTATTAAGTGATGATAAAGGTTTCTATCATTGTTCCTATATATAATGTATCAAAATATGTTATTCGTTGCATTGATTCAATCATCAATCAAACATACACTAATATAGAATGTATCTTGGTTGACGATTGTTCTCCAGATAATAGCATGATTTTATTAGAACAAAGACTAAAACTATACCAAGGCAACATTGATTTCAAAATTATTCACCATAAGCAAAATAAAGGACTTTCTGAAGCAAGAAATACTGGAACTTATGAATCAACTGGGGATTACTTGTTTTATCTGGACAGTGATGATGAGATACAACCTAATTGCATTAAAACTTTGACTACATTAGCTGAAAAATATACTGAAGTTGAAATAGTTCAGGGAAACACACAATCACTTCCATGCCCTATTCAAAAATCTGATTGGAGAAATTTACATTATAAAAAATTTCAAGAATATGTAAATGATAATAAATGGGTTTTGAAACATTTCTATAATGTAAAAGAGGAGCATATCCCTGTAAATGCCTGGAATAAATTAATCAAGCGAAACTTTATTTTTGATTATAATCTATTTTTTAAAAAAGGAATAATTCATGAAGACGAATTGTGGATGTTTTTACTTGTAAAAAAATTAAATTCCATAGCATTCACAGGCGAGTACACATATGTGCATTATACTACGGACGGTTCAATAATGCAATCTGGGAGTAATTATAAAAGTATTGAATGCTGGCTTATTATATTAAAGGAAATTTTAACAAATCCTAACGATTCTTTTTTTGAGTATTTTAAGGAGAAATATGCTAGAATATTGTATTTTAAGATGTGTTTAATAAATTTAAACACAAATGAATTGCAATTATATTATTTATATAAGACCTTAGTAAAAGATATTATCAAGAATCTCTTAAAAGAGAAAAAAATAGTTTTTACATTACCATTATTTATATTATTGATGCCTCAGTCTTTTTATAAATCATTTGCTGGAGTTAAAATATTCAATTTATTCATAAAATTAAATCGAAAATGAATAAAGGTCCTTTATTTTCAATATTAATTGCCCAATATAACAATGGCAGGTATCTTCAAGAAGCTATAGATAGTGTAAAGGCTCAAACATATACGAATTGGGAAATCATTCTTGTAGATGATGGGTCTACTGACAACTCTAAAGAGTTATACAAACAGTATAGTGATGATAACCGTATAAAAATCTTTTTCAACGGAGAAAACAAAGGGTGCGGATATACCAAAAGACGTTGTATGGAATTGGCTACGGGTCAGATCTGTGCTTTTTTGGATCCCGATGACCTACTTATATCTAACGCTTTAGAAATAATGGTAAGCCTACATGGACAAAATGAACAAGCATCTCTAATATATTCCAATTATATCCAAGCTGACGAAAATCTCAGAAAAAAAAAGAAATTAAAACCCCATCCTCTTGAATCGGATTTTTTGACATCTCGTTCAGGATACATATCTCATTTTGCAACTTTTAAACGAAATTTATATCTCAAGACTGAAGGAATAAACGCAAAATTCAAACGTTCTATTGACCTGGACTTATATTATAAGCTGGAAGAAGTAGGTTCCGTAATATATGATAATAGTTATTTATACATATATAGAGTACATGCTGGTGGTATTTCTGTTTATAAAAATGAACTTGCAGCTTTATCATGGCGTCTAATCGCTATAGTAAATGCCTGTGAAAGGCGCAACATCGATTTCGAAAATATTATCTCCAACCTTCTATATTATTCATTCATATATAATAGTAGAAATGAAATAAAAATTGGTAAAATTATATTATCGCCCATTCGTAAATTAAAGAAATTATTAAATCTAACTTGACTTATCTATGAGAAGCTTATCAATTATTCTATTAATGCTAATATTTTTTACAGCATGTTCGAAAGAAGAGAATATCTATGCATTACCAACATGGGATCCAATAGATAAAGGATACGAATTAATTTGGGAAGAAAACTTTGATGGAAAAATTATTGATAAAACCAAATGGGATTATAGGATGGTCGGAAGAACTCGTTGGAAAGCTATTGTGGATACAAGTACAGTTTATTTAGATGGAGAAGGACACTTAATAATCGAACTTTCTGAAAAAAATGGAACTTTTTATGTCGGTCAATTAACAACTCAGCATAAACATTTATTTAAATATGGCTATTTTGAATGTAATGTATATCTTAATCAACAACGTGGTATGCATTCAGCTTTTTGGTTGCAAAGTCCCCAAATCGGCATGGGGGAAGATCCTGCTATTTATGGTACAGAGGTTGATATATTTGAATACTTAGCAATAGAACCCTATAATGTTTATACGACCGTATGGTGGGATTATAAAAATATGAAATCAACACAGAAAATAACATCCGTACCTCATATCGGTAATGGATTTCATAAGTTTGGACTTGAATGGACTCCTAAAGAATATGTCTTTTATATAGATAATAGAGAAGTGTGGAGAACTTCAAAAGCTGTATCTCAGATAGAGCAGTATATAATACTTTCTACAGAATATAGCGGATGGGGAGGAACTCCTGACCCTAGATTACTTCCAGATAAAGTTATTTTTGATTATATAAAAGTTTACTCAAAAAAAGAATATAATGAATGAACCTCCTTTGGTTTCTCTGATTATACCAATATATAATGTTGAATTGTATATTGAGAAATGTTTGTTGTCTGTACTAAATCAGACTTATCAAAATATTGAAATAATTTTGGTTGATGATTGTGGGCAAGACAATAGCTTGGCTATAGCTAAACAAACAGCAAAAAACCATCCAAATGGATATAAAGTTACAATATTAGAGCAGGAGTATAACCAAGGCCCTTCTGTAGCTAGAAATAGGGGAACAGAATATGCGAGTGGAAAATATATTTATTTTTTAGATAGCGATGATGAAATTACAATAGATTGTATAGAAATATTAATATCATCTTGTGATAGTGATGAAATAGTTATAGGTAGTTTCTCTTCAGAAGGGAAAGAAAATCAACCGAATGAAAAAAAGCGATATCTAGGAAAAGACATATTGGATGCCTTTTTCCAGGAAAAAATAAACCTATATGCTTGTAATAAATTATTATTAAAGAATTTTATTATTTCAAATAATTTATATTTTCCTAAAATGTTACATGAGGATTTTATCTGGACTTATCGGATAATAGCACATGCTTCAAGCATCAATCTTATACCTGATATAACCTATAAATATACTCTAAGAAATGATAGTCGAACTGGTGCAATGTCTTCAAAAAATATATATGCGTTAATAGAAAGCATAGATTATATAGAAAAAGATATTAGTAAGAAAGGCATTAATAATCATGCTATAATGTACATAATAAATACTTGGTGGAGCATAAAATCTCAAGCATCAAAAGTGTTAGCATATACAGATTTTAAAGAATTACAGTTTAAGAATGAAAAACTCTCAGGAAAAAAGATAAGCCGTAATAGTCGAATTAAGTATTATATATTAAAGAGTTCTGCTAAGATTCAATATATTCTACTTCGGCTTTATTATGAATTAAAAAAGGGTTAATTAAAACAGCCTCGAATCATCTCCATTTATTTTGTGAAACATAATCAATGAGTAAAATTAAAGTATCAATAGTAACTGTAGTATATAATACTGTATCAAATATAGAAAAAACAATTCTATCAGTTATTAACCAAACATATCCTCAAATTGAGTATATAATCATTGATGGAGGAAGCACTGACGGAACCGTTGATATCATCAAAAAATATGAGGATAGAATAACATATTGGATAAGCGAGCGTGACAATGGCATTTATGATGCGATGAATAAAGGTATAAAAAAGGCCACGGGAGAATGGATAAACTTCATGAACGCAGGAGACACATTTTATACAACCAATATAATTGAAGAATTAATAAATAAAGATATTTTTGACAATAGTGAGGGTGGAATTATATATGGAAACCGCGAGGTTGATAATAATGGAATCATCAAAAAGCAACTTAGTAAACTTGATACAATAAAATATTCGATGGAGATATTTCATCAGTCTTCTTTTATATATACGTCCTTACATAAAAAATATTTATTCGACACTTCCTATAAAATAGCTGGAGACTACGATTTCTTTTATAAAATGATTAATAAAAAAGTACAATTTGTAAAAATAGATACAAATATTTGCATGTTTTTGGACGGTGGAATTTCATGCAATAACATAATACAATTAAAAGAAGTACTTCGAGTAATAAGTAATAATAATTCTAACAAAATATATGCTACTTATTTTTCGATACTATGTATATTTAGAAAATATTCTATATCCATCCTTCTACAACAATATTTTCCATATTTACATAAAACCATTAGAAATATTTACTTAAAATTAAAATGAAGGCTCCTCTTATATCTATTATTACAGTCGTTTACAATTGTGTATCGAGCATAGAAGAAACGATCTTATCTGTTATAAATCAGACATATTCCAACCTTGAATATATTATCATTGATGGAGGAAGTACTGATGGAACTATTGATATAATAAAAAAATATAAACATGCAATTACTCTTTGGGTAAGTGAACCGGACAAAGGTGTTTATGACGCGATGAATAAAGGAATTGATAGAGCAAATGGAGAATGGATTAATTTTATGAATGCAGGAGATAACTTTTTTAATAATAATGTACTCTTCGATATTTTCTCCCAAGATATTTCCTACAAAACTTCTATTATTTATGGAGATACCCTACAATGCTTTTCATGCGGTAGATTTATGACTAAACCAGAAGAATTAGTACATCTAAATAAACATATGATATTTTGCCATCAATCAGCTTTTGTTCGCCGATCTTTATTGCAACAATACTATTTTGACACTACATACAGAATTTGTGCTGATTACAATTTATTTTATAATTTGTATAAAGATGGGCTTAAATTCCAGTATATCCCCTTGTGTATTGCAATTTATGACGCAAGTGATGGTATATCATCAATTAACAGGCTAGAAGTACTTAAAGAAGAGAGTAAGATTAATAGCATATCCTCTATCGAATATTTTAATTCCTATATAAAAAACAGGACTCGAGCTTGTCTCTCGAAAATACTCCCCAGAAAAATATTTAATATAATATTAGGCAAATGGTCTGTTAGTAAAAAACATCTCTATATTGAATAAATTATATATTCATAAATTTTATGCAGAGAATACAGAAATTAATATTGTTACTATTTATTCTTACTCCGATTTTCAGTATTACAGAAATATTCGAATATCTTGGAATAGGTGTAGTTCTCCCAATTGATATGTTTTATATAAAGCTACCTAAAGATATTCTGATGATAGTCGTACTATTCTTAAGCTTGACTTATTCTTTAAGGTATAAGCATCCTATAAATTATCATATATGTTTATTTTTACTATCCGCTTTCACTTTTATCTGCTTTTTTTTCTCTTACTCGGTAAATGGAATACAAATAGCACTAGCTGGTATCCGTTGGGCTATCCCACTTTTTCTCATAATTCTTTTATACGATATATCAAATCATGATTTATTAGAAAAAACAACAAAAATATTATTCGCATTATTATTATTACACATTACTGCACAAATATTGGAAATGATATTTATGCCTCCGATATGGGGTTTAAATGCTTTGGGCTTATCGGGAAGACTTCCCGGAATTTTTGTACATCCTAGTGCTAGTGGTACATTTGCTGCTTTTTGTTTTTTTTGTTTTAAATATTTCTTATCACAGAAAAAGAAAATGATAGGCTCTATTTTAGCTATTATTTCTGTATTTTTATCAATGTCCTCTACAGGAGTAATATTACTATCTATCCTATTGTTTATGCCGATATACTTAAAAAGTAAATATAAATTAATTTTATCTTCAGTTGTCATTTTATTCCTATTTCTGATTATAAGCAATCTGGACCTATTAACTGGACGAGCAGTAGGAGATTCTGAACTTTCTGGAACAACAAGAATAGAAATATTACAGGGGATAGTTGATTCTATGGAATTTATATCTACGAATTTCGGAATTGCAACAAATACTGCTATGAATTTATTAATAACATTAGGTATGCAATCCAACGCTTTTATCGCGGACTCATTATACACATCATTTTTAACCAACTACGGAGCCATATTCTTTATATTATTCATCGGAGCCATATTGTATTTACTAATATATCTATTCATAAAGAAGAAGAAAGATATTCCTTTTATCATATTCATATTAATAACTTTACTATCAGGGATATCTATAATTATAATAGAACTTTTCCCTGTAAATCTTATTATTTCACTATATTTTTCTTATTTTCTCAAAAAACACTTATTTTTATCTGATACATTGTTTATAAAAAAGGGAAAGGATAATAATCAGAATTAATATCAATGAAAATACAGTTTATTTGCCATAATAGTCAACTATACGGAGCAAATCGGATATTACTTCCTTTGCTCGATAATCTTCAACAGAAGGGACATAGCATCTTTGTATTACTATCATCTAAAGGCGGAATGGCAGAGGAATTAGAAAAAAGGAATATCCATTACAGGGTTATTCCATATTATTCTCCGTTCCTATATATAAAAAAAACTATAAAATTTATTGCATACCCTTTGCTTCTGTTACTTAATTTAGTAACTTTTCCTATAATACTTTTGCAAATCAATAAATTTAATCCAGATATTATTTATTCTAATACTTCTGCTGAAAACTTAGGTTATTTTGTAGCTAAATTCTTAAAGAAAAAGCACATCACTCATGTCCATGAGTTTATGTCAAAGAATCATGGAGCTATTTTCATTGGAGGTAACAAAAATAAAAGAAAATTTTTAGATAAGAGCACAGCTACTATCTTTGTTACAAAATCAGTTGCAGAGGATATTATGGGAAATAATTTTAATCCAAATAAACATATAATCATCTATAATGGGCTGCCACAACCTATTGTAAAACCATCTAGAGAAAGAACCCCAATCCCTCTCAATTATGGAATAGTAGGTATTCTTTCTCCTGGTAAAAGACAGGATGTTGCTATTAAATACTTCAAGAAAATTATCGAAACATATCCATCATCAAAACTTCATATATTTGGAGACAAGAAGGGTTCTTATAAGAGATATTTATTTCATTTAGTTAACAAACTAGGTTTAGAATCCAATGTTATTTTTCATGGATTTGTCCAAGATACAGAAAAGATATACGAAGAAATAGATATACTTTTAGTCTTTTCTAAATTGGAAGGCTTTGGCTTAGTTACAGCAGAGGCAATGCATAGAGGTATACCTGTTATTGGTTATGATGATGCTGGAACTTCAGAATTAATAGAAGATAACCAATCCGGATATTTATTTACTGATGAAGATTCATTCCGTCAAGCAATAAAATCATTGCATTCTGCAGAGAATTATGAAAGAATAAAAGAGAATGCATATCAAAGGGCAATATCTCTGTTTTCTGAGAAAATTTATTGTTTAAGTATCGAGAGTTTCTTAAAAGAGATAATAAAAGAATAGTATTTTCGGTTATAAGAATATAGCCTTAATTTTCAGGAGATAAATTATCACAGACACCAGAATTCATATCTTGTAAAAAAACAAATAATCACAAACCAATGAAGCATCCTATAATATCTATAGTAACAGTTGGAATGAATCATCATAAATATATTAGGGATTTATATAAATCGCTTTATGATGAGGCAAAGCCGTCTATTTCTTTCGAAGCAATTTATATAGATAACTGTTCCTCCGATGGAAGTGTTGAATACATTAGAAGTAATTTTCCTGAAGTCATCATTATTCAAAATGAAAAAATTAAAGGATTTGGGGAAAATAATAATTTAGGTGTTTCTTATGCTAAAGGAAAGTATATAGCAATCATTAACCCTGATATTATCTTTCAGAAAGATAGTCTTGATATTTTATATAATTACATGGTTAATCAGTCAGTATCACCAGGAATTGTTGTACCTCAATTGCTTAATACCGATCACTCAATCCAGTATTCAGTCCGATCGTTTATTACATTAAGGAAAATAACATTCCGCTTTATTTCTAGAGGAAAAGATAGTTCCCAGAATAAGCATATAAGGAATTATTTGCAAAAGGATATTGACACCTCAAGGATTCAAACTGTCGACTGGGCTATAGGAGCTGCAATGTTTATTGAAAAGGATTTTTTTCTACAATTAAAGGGATTTGATCCTGATTACTTTTTATATATGGAAGACGAAGATATTTGTTTTCGCTCTTGGAAACAAGGCAGACCGGTCATTTATCTTCCCCAATCGAAAATAATGCATAATCATTTAAGGGGAAGTTCTACTATTGGGAAAAAAACAATATTACATATCAAAAGCCTACTTATTTTTTTTAAAAAACATGGATGGAATGTAACTAGACCTACAATAAGTCCTGAATCCTAACCCAATTATTTTAATGCCAGAATCACTTAATATTTCCAAAAACTCTTCCAAAGAAGAAAAATACCTCACTCTCCTACCTCAGCTAAAAGGCTTGCTTGAAGGGGAGACAGACGCTATTGCCAACATGGCAAATATATCTGCTGCCTTGAAAATGACGTTTGGATTTTTCTGGGTAGGATTCTATATCGTAAAAAGAGAAGAACTTGTGCTCGGCCCGTTCCAAGGAACAATAGCCTGCACCCGTATCAAATACGGCAAAGGCGTTTGCGGCACAGCATGGAAAGAAAAGCGAACAGTTATAGTAGAAAATGTTAACGAATTCCCCGGACATATAGCTTGTGATGCCGCTTCGCAGTCCGAAATTGTAGTGCCTCTATTCAACCAGAACGACGTAATCGCTGTTTTGGATGTAGATAGTGAACACCTCAATCATTTCGACAAAACGGACGCTCTCTACCTCGAGCAGATAGTGAAGCTGCTTGAAGATAAAATCAATTAAATCGTTTTAGAAAGGAAATAATAAAGGAAGAGCCAGTATCATAATTATTCCCATAATCACTTGCAAAGGCAAGCCGACCTTCATATAATCCATAAAGGTATAACGTCCGGCAGTCATCACCAATGCATTGGGCGGTGTAGAAAACGGAGAAGCAAAACACATACTGGCCGCAACTGCTACGGCAAACAAGAACGGATAAGGACTTATGCCCATCCCCTCAGCAGCCTTTAAGGCTATAGGCGTAAACAGCACCGCTGTGGCAGTATTACTTATAAACATAGTGAGCAAAGACGTACAAAAGTAAATCCCCGCAAGCAACGCATAAGGGCCCACATCTCCTAAATGATTAACCAAAGAACCTGAAATAAGAGTATCTACTCCTGTATTCTGAAAAGCAGTAGCCATCGGCAACATTGCACCAATCAGTACTACACTTTCCCAGTTTATACTATTATACGCTTCTTCCATATTACGAAGACAGCCTGTTACCACCATCAGCACAGCAGCTAACATAATAGCAATTACCGAAGGGAGAATCTCTAACACCATTGCCAATACCATCAATATCATTATACCGGCTGCAATGGGAGCATTCTGATCCAATGTTACTTTAGCTGCCTCTTTCAGTGGTTGACCTACAAGCACCAGATCATCCTGCCTGTTGTCTAAATTCGCCAAATCTTTCCAAGTACCCTGTATCAGAAGAGCATCCCCCGAATGCAACTTAGTATCTTTAATATCCCGCATCTTATATTCATTCTGACGCTGAATGCCCAACACATTTACGTTATATTCCTCCCTGAAACTAATTTCAGAAATTGTACGATTTATCAATCTGGAATTAGGCATAATAAATATCTCTGCAATACCCGACTCCTGAAATCCTGCGAATGGAGTTTCATCGGTTTTTTTCTCCAAATGGAGATCATTATCAGAAACAAATCTTTCTATATTTTCTATATCTCCCAGACAGTATAATACATCATCTTTCAATATTACCGACTTGGGGCCTGCAACCTCCTCTATAAACTTTTTTCTGAATCTCGAATTACCATTCTTACGTATAATTTTACTGATACTTATATCGTAGGCTGAAGCAATCTTTAGTTCGGCAAGCGTTTTGTTCAACAAAGGCGAATCAGACTTTACCTCTACCTTGTACGATTGTTGTTGCAGTTGGTATTCCTGAGCCAATTCAACCAAAGATTTTCCTTCTTTCTTCTTGCCCGAAGATGAATCACTCTTTGAAACAAGCAGCTTGCTCAAGAAGAAGAGAACGACAACACCAATACCCAACGCAATGAAACCGATAGGCGCAAACGAGAAAAAGGATAAAGCCTCATATCCTGCATCAACAAGCGCATTCTGAATCACAAGATTGGGAGGTGTACTAATCAATGTAAACATACCCATACTACTGGCAAAAGCCAAAGGCATAAGGTAACGACGTGGACTTATATTGGCACTCGCAGCCATACTCACAATGATAGGCATCATCACGGCCACAGTGCCCGTATTACTCACAAAAGCCCCGATAGAGGCCGTAACCAACATGACCAGAATAAAGAGTTTATTCTCATTCTGTCCTGCAGTCTGAAGTATTTTACTACTGATCATCTTTGCCAGCCCTGTGCGGAAAATACCTGCCCCTACAACAAAGAGACCAATCATCATAATGACAACCGAATTGGAAAAACCGGCTAATGCTTCGGTAGGAGTCAACACTCCGGTTAATGCCAATATGAGCAAAGCACATACAGCCACAAGGTCTGAGCGAACCTTTCCCCGCATGAAGAAAAAAGAAGCGACCAACAAAGTTGCTAATGTTATATTGATAGGAGATAGTAAAGACGAAAGTTCCATTTGCGTAATTGTTTATAATTCCTTTCCAGTTTGTAAACAATGCAAAGATAAAAAATACTGATTCATCCAGCTACTTGTTTCTAACAACAACAATAAAAAGATAAGAATTGTTTGTATTTTTTCACTTTCGTTGAGTACGAAGTCTTTTTATAGAAAAAGGGATATTATACGAAGGATTCTCTTACGGATTGCTAAGGAGAGGAATTTAGTTGTCTCCGAACAGAATGAAGCGCCTAAGGCTTAACAGTCTACAAGCAAGACTCCGTTCTGTTCAGAAAACAACAACATACAAACACGCTTCTGTGTACAAAGATACTTATATGTGAAAAAGGAATATCTTTCTATAAATTATACTCTAAAACACTACAAAAACAAGAATGTTCACACATTATGTTATACGCTAATATTTTTTAAATGTTACACGAATGTCAAAAATATATTTTTAATCAATAATACCTCCGATAATACTTCTGATACTTATCCCTGTAAAACAATCATCTTGGCAACCCTTCTCATTATAACCACACAAGGAAATCATTCCATCATTTTTTGTTTCAAAGTAAGTTTCTGTCCCTTTCCTTTTTTTCAACCAGTCTTGTTCCGCCCTTTGATAAACTTCATCAAGAGTTAAAACATCCGATGCCGGCGTATCTTTATGACTACCTAGTTCCAATCCTGTTTCAGTCCACTCCAATTCAAGATTAGGACTTACTTCACTCGGATAGCCGGTATATTTAAAGCTTCGCTGATTTACCTTGCCATTATAAACAGTGATAGTCGTTTGCCACGAATAACCAACCCATGTAGCTCCGGTTGTTGTATATTCGTATGTATTATTAGTTTGTTTCTTAAAACGATTCCAAACTTCCTGACTATCCTTGAATTTATCTTCATATTCAAAATCGCCTTTATCACAAGATGTAAAAGCAAAACCAACGAACAATAGTATAAGTAGCATTTTATGTTTCATAGTCTATACACTTTGGGGGTCTTTATTAGCAATATATTATTTTTTCAAACTAGATCTTTTTATTTTAGCAACACTTTCTGAATAGAAATAAGCAAGTTCATCTCCTATAATATTATGATGCAATACGAGTCTTTTTCGTTGCATTTATTTTTTATATATCTCAAAAAAATAAAACTTGACAATTTAAGGATATATCAATCCGTTCAGCACAACAAAGATACTCTATATATTCTTTGAAGTACAATCGATATTTTATTGAGAATTGAGACTCCATCAGAATTTTGGCAAGCCTTTTGCTATATACTTATCAACATCAATTTGGATACAATAAATTACGCTTGTTAATTTGTTGACAATATCTTTGTTATTAGCTGAAAATAAAATAAATATAAAATATGAAAGAGGATATTTCTGATAAAGATCTTGAAAGAGATGAATTTGTAGAAACAGACAATCTGACAAATAATCAGACAGAAGAAAATGTAGGAGACGAAGCAAGTGACAATGTGACCGATTGGGAAGCAAAATACAATGAGCTCAACAACTCTTACCTGCGCCTTAATGCTGAATTCGACAACTATCGCAAACGTACATTGAAAGAAAAAGCCGAGCTGCTTAAATCAGGTAGCGAAAGAGTGTTGCTTGACATCATAGCGGTAGTTGATGACTTTGAGAGAGCATTAGACAACATCTCAAAAACGGAAGACATAGATGCTGTAAAAGAAGGTATAGATCTTATATACAGCAAGTTTTCAAACTTCCTCACCAAGCACGGAGTAAAAGAGATAGAAACCATCGGTCATGCATTCGACACCGATAAGCATGAGGCAGTAACTACTATTCCGGCTCAGAGCGAAGAAGACAAAGACAAAATCATAGACAGTATACAGAAAGGATATACACTCGATGATAAAATCATCAGATATCCTAAAGTAATTGTTGCAAAATAAAACAAGAATATTTCGATGGCAACAAAGAGAGACTACTACGAAGTGCTGGAGGTAACCAAGACCGCAACATCTGAGGAAATAAAAAAAGCATATCGCAAAAAAGCAATTCAGTATCACCCCGACAAAAATCCGGGAAACAGTGAGGCAGAAGAAAAATTTAAGGAAGCTGCCGAAGCCTACGAAATACTGAGCGACGAGCAGAAACGTGCCAAATATGACAGATACGGACACGAAGCTCCGGGCGGATTTGGCGGCGCAGGAGGATTCTCGATGGATGACATATTCTCTCAGTTTGGCGATATATTCGGCGGGCACTTTGGAGGAGGATTTGGCGGATTTGGCGGGCAACGTGGCCCTAGAACAAACAGAGGTTCAGACCTTCGTGTAAAAGTCAAATTATCTCTGAAAGATATCGCATCGGGTGTAGAGAAAAAAATAAAAGTAAACAAATTTGTTTCTTGTACGCACTGTAAAGGTACAGGAGCAGACAAAGGCACAGCCTACGAAACATGTTCGACCTGTAAAGGCTCGGGTGTTGTTACTCGTGTGATGAACACCATTTTGGGGCAAATGCAGACACAGTCTACTTGCCCGACATGTAACGGTGAAGGAAAGACCATTACAAAAAAATGTGCTCACTGTGCCGGAGAAGGTATCACCCGCGAAGAAGAAGTGATAACCATCAACATTCCTGCCGGAGTAGCAGAAGGCATGCAACTATCGATGAGTGGTAAGGGAAATGCAGCCCGTCATGGTGGTATAAATGGCGACTTGCTTATCTTGGTAGAAGAAGAACCGCATCCTGAGCTGTTCAGAGACGATAATGATATAGTTTACAACCTACTGTTAAGTGTTTCTACAGCCGCACTGGGTGGTAATGTCGTTGTACCTACTATAGACGGAAAGGTAAAGGTAACGATAGAACCGGGAACACAACCGGGTAAGGTTTTGCGACTCAAAAATAAAGGTCTGCCAAGCATCAACAGATACGGCACGGGAGACTTGTTGATAAACATCAGTGTGTATATTCCCGAAAACCTGAGCGACAGCGAGAAAGAGATCCTCACCGGATTGGAAAACTCTCCTAACTTTCAGCCTAGCAAATCGGTAAAAGAGAAGATATTCACTCATTTCAGAAAAATGTTCGATTAATCTCAATATTATTTAGATAAATAAAAAGCAATTCTTCCTTCTATAAGGGAGAGTTGCTTTTTTATTTCTCCTGACCTATATAAATGATGTAATATTTCATTTTCTATTATATCTTTGTTATAACCTAACGTTTATACAAATACAGCGAGCGATGAAGATTAAAGATATTCTGCATGTCATAGAACAGATTGCCCCTATTCCTTTGCAGGAAGGATTTGATAATAGTGGAGTGCAAATAGGAGATATACATCAGGAAGCCAAAGGCGCAATTGTTTGTATAGACGTCACCGAGGCTGTAATCGACGAAGCGATAGCCTTAGGCTGCAATCTGATCATATCGCACCATCCTCTGGCGTTCCGCAGCTTCAAATCTCTCACAGGCAAAAATTATATCGAACGCTGCATGATAAAGGCATGTAAGCACGACATCGTTGTATATGCCGCACACACGAATCTGGATAATGCCTCGGAAGGAATTAATCAGTATCTGGCTGATATGCTAAACCTGCAACATGTAAGGATTCTTGATCCGCAAAAGGACAAACTACTTAAGCTTGTAACCTTTGTTCCATATTCACATGCCGAGCTTTTGCGCAACACATTGTTCAATGCAGGAGCCGGATCGATAGGCAACTACGACTCGTGCAGCTACAATATTACAGGAGAAGGAACATTCAGAGCAGGTGATGAAGCCAAGCCCTACTGCGGCGAAATAGGCGAATTGCACACCGAACCCGAGACCCGCATCGAAATGGTATTGCCTGTATACAAGCGATCGGAAGTTTTGCGCGCACTCATTTCCGTACATCCTTACGAAGAACCTGCATACGATTTCTACGCTCTACAAAACGAGTGGAGTAAAGCCGGAAGCGGTATCGTGGGTACGCTGCCCGAAGAGATGGACGAAGAAGATTTCTTATACTTGCTCAAAGACACATTCCACCTCAATATGCTGCAACACTCGCCTTTGCGTGGCACACCCATACGCGATGTGGCTATATGCAGCGGCAGCGGGGCATTTCTTATTCCGAAAGCAGTTTCTTACAGTGCTGATATTTTCATCACGGGAGAGGCTAAGTATAACGACTTCTATGACGTAGAAGATAAAATATTGCTTGCAGTGATAGGACATTACGAGTCTGAAATTTTCACAAAGAATATTTTTTTCGATATTATTTCAAAAAAATATCCTACCTTTGCAGTATATATGTCAGGGTTTGACGTAAATCCTGTAAAATATTTGTAATCAGGCGGTGACGTACTCCCGCTTATTACGGATGATGTAGTAAGAAGATAGTTGAAACTATTCGATTACTGCATTTTTTTATGATAGAAATTCAATAAACAAAAATATCTTATGGCAAAAAAATCTACAGAAAAAGAAGTAACGGTAGAAGAAAAGCTACATACGCTTTATCATCTACAGCTGAAACTATCTGAAATAGATAATATCAAAATCCTACGTGGAGAACTTCCTCTTGAAGTAGCCGACCTTGAAGATGAAATCATCGGATTGGAAACTCGTATCAAAAAACACGAGGCTGAATTAAAAGAAGCTGATACTGCAATTTCGCATCAAAAGCAAAAAGCAAAAGACAGCGAGCTCAAAATTGCAAAATATAAAGAACAGCTTGATAATGTTCGCAACAACCGTGAGTTTGATCACCTCAGCAAAGAGATAGAGTTCGAAACATTGGAAATTGAGCTTTCAGAAAAACGTATCCGCGAATTTAGCCAGGATTCTAAAAGCCTTGCTGAGCAAATAGAAAAGAGCAAAGCTTTTCTTAGCGAACGTGCTGCCGACCTTGCTCAAAAGAAAGAAGAACTGGATGGCATTGTATCTGAAACAAAGCAACAAGAAGAACAACTTCGCGACGAAGTGAAAGATATCGAGGCCGAAGTAGAACCTCGTTTATTACAAGCCTTCAAGAGAATTCGCAAAAGTGCACGCAACGGTTTGGCTGTTGTATGTATAGAGCGTGGTGCTTGCGGGGGGTGCTTCAACAAAATTCCACCACAAAAACAAATGGATATCAAAATCGGTAAGAAAATTATCGTTTGCGAATATTGTGGTCGTATCATGATTGATCCGGAACTGATAGCAGCAGAGTAACTTATCAGAAAATAACATATTTTACAAATAATCGGAAAGGTTAAAAAGATCTTTCTGATTATTTTTTTTGCTTTTTTCTTAAACATTATCTTCCACATCTTGTTCTATTTACTATACAGTGAAAAACAAAATGGAAAACTTTTCTCCAATATAGAATTTATACACATCTAATTTTCAGATAATTAAATCTTAAAACGGAAAACTTTTTACTTTGTTAATAAATATATATTACAAAATTTGTTTCATCATCACATAATCTGTAATATTGCATTAACAAAAAAAATCAAGAGAAACAGACGAAATAATTTATATAAAAAAAACATAAACAAATGGCACAGAAGGTTTACACTTTTGACGAGGCGTATAAAGCCGCACTTGATTACTTTAACGGTGATGAGCTAGCTGCTAAAGTATGGGTTAACAAATACGCCCTAAAAGATGCGACAGGCAATATCTACGAACAATCGCCCGAAGATATGCATTGGAGATTGGCGAACGAAATAGGCCGTATAGAATCAAAATATAAAAATGGACTCACTACCCAAGAGCTATACGACTTGTTTGACCAATTTAAATATATTGTGCCACAAGGAAGCCCAATGACAGGAATAGGCAATGACTATCAAATAGCATCATTGTCGAACTGTTTTGTTATCGGCATGGATGGATCATCGGATTCGTACGGAGCTATTATCCGCGTCGACGAAGAACAAGTACAACTAATGAAACGCCGTGGAGGTGTTGGACACGATTTATCACACATACGTCCTAAAGGATCACCGGTAAAGAACTCAGCTCTTACATCTACCGGACTTGTCCCTTTTATGGAAAGATATTCCAACTCTACACGTGAAGTCGCTCAAGATGGACGTCGCGGAGCCCTTATGCTTAGCGTATCTATCAAGCACCCTGACTCGGAATCGTTCATTGATGCCAAAATGATAGAAGGGAAGGTTACGGGCGCCAATGTTTCGGTGAGGATAGACGATGCCTTTATGCAAGCAGTAGTAGACGGAACACCGTATACACAGCAATACCCGATAGACTCGAACAATCCGAGTACAGTAAGAGACACTAACGCTACCGACCTGTGGAAAAAGATAGTTCACAATGCATGGAAATCGGCCGAACCGGGAGTATTGTTTTGGGATACCATCATCAGAGAATCTGTGCCGGACTGCTATGCAGACCTTGGATTCAAGACTATATCCACAAATCCATGTGGCGAGATTCCTCTTTGTCCTTATGACAGCTGCCGTCTATTGGCTATCAATTTATATTCATACGTAGTGAATCCATTCAAAGAAGATGCATATTTCGACTTCGAACTATTCAAAAAACACGTAGGACTGGCACAACGAATTATGGACGATATTATCGATCTTGAAACCGAGAAGATAGATAAGATCCTGAACAAAATAGAAATTGACCCTGAAAACGAGGAAGTAAAATGGCCTGAAAGACATCTATGGGAAAAAATCCGTAAGAAAACACTACAAGGCCGCCGTACAGGAGTAGGTATCACAGCCGAGGGCGACATGATTGCCGCTATGGGCTTGCGCTACGGAACAGAAGAGGCTACAACTTTTGCCGAAGAAGTACACCGCACATTAGCTATTGCTGCATACCGTGCTTCTGTGGAACTGGCGAAGGAACGTGGAGCATTCGAAATATTCGACATCGAACGTGAAAGAAACAATCCTTTCATCAATCGTTTGGCTGAAGTTGATCCGAAACTATACAAAGACATGGAAAAATACGGACGTCGCAACATAGCATGTCTTACAGTAGCACCTACAGGAACAACAAGCTTGATGACACAGTCGACATCAGGTATCGAGCCGGTATTCCTCCCGGTGTATAAACGCCGCCGCAAAGTGAATCCGAACGACAAGGAAGTACGTGTAGACTTTGTTGACGAAAACGGAGACTCTTGGGAAGAATATGTCGTATTCCACCATAAGTTTGTAACATGGATGGAAAGCAAAGGATATCCTGCTGCCAAACGATATACAAATGAAGAAATAGACAAGATGGTTGCCGAATCGCCTTACTACAAGGCTACTTCAAACGATGTAGACTGGCTACAGAAAGTAAAAATGCAGGGACGCATCCAAAAGTGGGTAGACCACTCTATCAGTGTAACCATCAATCTGCCATCAGATGTTTCGGAAGACCTCGTGAACCAACTTTATATAGAAGCATGGAAAAGCGGATGTAAAGGATGTACTGTATACCGTGACGGATCACGTGCCGGAGTTCTTATTGCTAACGACAACAAAAAGGAAGAAGAAGACTGCGGAGACTGCTACGAACGCCCCCAGATAGTAATGGAACGCCCTCGCGAACTGGCTGCGGATGTCATCAAATTCCAAAACAACAAGGAAAAATGGATTGCTTTCATCGGCTTATTAGACGGACGCCCTTACGAGATCTTTACCGGATTGTCGGACGACGACGAAGGCCTTGTGCTTCCGAAGAATATCAATCAAGGTGTGATTATCAAAACAATGAACGACGAAGGTCAACGTTCATACGACTTCCAGTTTAAGAATAAGAGAGGTTATAAAACAACAATCGAAGGATTGAACGGCAAATTCAATCCGGAGTTTTGGAACTACGCCAAACTGATATCGGGAGTATTGCGTTACGGAATGCCTATCGATCAGGTTGTAAAACTTGTTCAGGGACTTGAACTCAACAGCGAAACTATCAACACATGGAAGAATGGTGTTGAACGTGCACTGAAGAAATACCTACCGAACGAAACAGAAGCCAAAGGTCAAAAATGTCCTGTCTGTGGATTAGAGACATTGGTATATCAAGAAGGTTGTATGAAATGTACGAACTGTGGTGCATCGAAATGCGGATAAAGCATTTTTCAATAATAATAACAAAGCAGCAAGACAATTTGTCTTGCTGCTTTTGTTTTTTATTGTATTTTTGTAGCAAACTTACAATAACTTCATGTACGCCCAGAACAACAGTTTCGACCATGGAGTATCTCTTTTTCGAAAAATATATAGCAAGACGGAGAGACTCTTATATTCTATCAGCAACACCAAAACAAAGATAAGGGCGTGTTGGATAGTTGTGATACTAATCTGTTTCACAGCTCTATATTCACTAAACAGATTGACTCCTATTATATCCGATGACTTTGCATATCTCTTTATCTACGGAGAAGAAGGTCGTATTACTTCGATCAAGGACATTATACATTCTCAAGTCAACCATTACTACATGTGGGGAGGACGCTCCGTTGTTCATTTTATCGCACAAATACTGCTAATGCTCCCTACCGATGTAGCAGATCTACTAAATACACTAGTTTATTTAAGCTATATATTCTTAATCTACCTGCACATCAAAGGAAGAACAAAAAATAGCATCTTCTTATTCTTAACTGTCAATCTTGGAGTATGGTTTTCACAACCCGTAATTGGCGATACCATCTTTTGGCTAACGGGCTCTGCCAACTACCTTTGGGGAACATGGCTGATTTTACTATTCCTTTTGCCCTTCAGGCTGTATACAGGAAGAGTATCAAGGCCTATATTACAAGCTTTTTACTCTATGTGTATTTTCATACCGGGAATACTAGCCGGATGGACAAACGAAAATACAGCGGCTGCAATGTTAGTGATTGTTATAGGCTTTTTCATATATTACCGTTCGCACAAGTGGTCTATTCCTGTTTGGGCTATTGCGGGATTTGCCGGAGCTATTATAGGCTTTATCATCATGATAGCTGCTCCGGGAAACTTTGTAAGAGCTGGAGAATCTACATCATTCAACCTATACAACTTAAGTTACCGCCTATTTATGTGGACGCTTACATTTTTTTATTATAGCGGACCTCTTTTTCTTATTACTCTCATTTCCGTTATCACTTTCAGTCGTTTCTCGAGAGGAGATAAAAAAGACAAAATGAAGCTTGTGCTTATATATGCAGTAGCTGCTATTGCAGCAGTATACGCCATGCTGGCTTCACCTACATTCCCCCGCAGAGCACTTTTCGGCGTTGTCACCTTCCTTATTATTACCATAGGCATCTGCTTTTATAACCTGGATTATAAAAACGTATTTTTGAGGCAAATAAGACTTATCGTAGTATCAGTATCGCTGATAGCCTTTTTATTTACCTTTTATCTGGGCTGGAAAGAAATTAATTCATACAGCAAGATAGTAGCACAACGGGAAGTTGCTATAAAACAAGCGAAAGAAAAAGGTTTAGATTATTGTGAATTTACACGATACAACGGAAGTTCGTACATACACGGAGAAGACCCATATTCAGAGGAGCTAATGTCTCGCTATTATGGGATAACGATCAAACTAAAAGATTGAAACGGCATTAAGCTAGAAGATATCTATTCCCATCAGCGTACCAGTAATAATACCGGCTACACCGAGACCTACCAATAATACCCCTATGATCTTATTAAATATCTGAAGCCCTCTGGGATTGAAGCGGGATCGCAGTTTATTAACAAAATAAGTGACCAGCAACCACCACAGCATAGCTCCGATACCAATAAAAGATATGGTAAGAAGATCGTACCCGAAAGGCTTATCTGCATCAATCACATTGAAGCGAGCAAACAGGGCTATATAAAGAAATAACGTAGCGATATTGGAAACGGTAAGTCCTAGCGAAGATGCAAAGACCTTCCAGAAAGACATGGCATTTTCTTTTAGTTTAGTAAGGCTTTTCGACGGGTTTTTATTAAAAACTACATACCCGAAAGCAATGAGGACGACACTACCCACAATCTTAAGAGGGCCTTCGTGTTGTTGAATAAATTCGGTGCTGAACCCTAGACCTAAAGCTGCAATAATAGCAAGCAATGCTATCAGCATATCACCCACAGCGGCTCCGAGTCCGGTTATCAACCCTTGCTTCTTTCCTTCATTCAGAGTACGCTGAATACACAGCATACCAACAGGTCCCATAGGAGCAGAAGATAAAAAACCAATAAATAATCCTTTTATAATGATATATACCATTAACTATATATTAGTGGAACACCCTGTCTGTCAACAGGGAAAAACTATAAGGTTTCATTTTTTTATAGTTAAGAGTCCCTCTCAGCTTCACAAAGATAGTATCAAAATCTTAGAATATGACACAAATGCGGTAAAACCGAGTTTGAGATTAAGGATTTTTAATCTAATCGAATCATCATCGGTGGTTTAAAAATATCAATTTATATTTTCTTTTATCTTGTTAAATAAAAAATTGAAAAGTGGAGAATAAAAAAGGAAATTTGAAGAAGAAGGTGCCCCAAGAGTCTTAGGGCACTCTTGAGACACCTTCTTTTTTATATAGAACTTATCTTAAGACCAATAAAGAATGTACGAGGCAATGATGGTCCATAAATATACTCAGAATCCCTGTTAGGGCCTTTGTCGTAATCTTTCTGTATCTGGTTGAATATATTCTGTATTCCGCCATTAATCTCCACTTTGTTAGTAGCATTCAGATTGAAGAAATAAGACAACTTCACGGTCATATCCACAAAGCTGCGTGTTTTTACAGTCACATCTTTATCAACACCCTCTGCACCGGCAAAGTGGGGAGCCAACATAGAGCCTGTATACACACCCGACAAGGAAACGGCATAGCTTTTCTTAGGCGTAGCGGTTGCCGAAAAGAATCCGTACGTATCAGGTGATCGGAGCATCTTCTTCACAGGTTCTACATACGACTCTGACGACCAGCTTACAGGCTCTGTATAGCGGCTTCTCTGCCAAGTAAATCCACCTTGCAGCTCAAGCCAGTCGATAGGCTGTATTGTCGTTTCCATATTTAACCCATATACGTATGCACCATCTCCATTCTTGCGGGTCATTATAATATTACCCATAGCGTCGGTTCCTGTTTCTTCTACTATAAACACCCTGTTTATCTTATTGTAAAATCCTTCGACTAGAAAATAGGAATAAAACTTATTATTAAACAAAGTATAATCAAATCCTCCATTGATAGCATTCGAATATTCACGTTTCAGGTTTTCACCAAGAACAGTAATCGTAGCCTTTCCTCCGATAACAGGTACGTCCAGATCAGAAGCAATTATTTCGGGAGCTCTGTATCCCATCGAATATGCCGCACGTAAATTAACTTTCTCCCCCACCCTGTATCTGATGCTTGACCGGGGAATGATATTTACATTACTCAGCTTATTATGCTTGTCACCTCTTATTCCTACAATGAAAGTCAGCTTGTCGTCACGCCATTCATTCTGCGCATAGAGGCTGCTTACATTCAAAATTTGCTTTATATTCCGGCTATGAATCGTATCATGAAGGTTTGTATACTCTTGTGTAAAACCTACAGTAAATTTAGCAGGCATAAACAGCAGTTTATCGGTGTTCACCTCGTAGCGAACAGTACCTGTAGCTGCCAGTTCGGATGTATTACCGTACCCATTCAGATCACGACCACCACCATAGTAACTATCTCTACCCGTTTTTTGAATAGAGCCATTCACCGTCAGCTTACGCTTGTTATCGTCACTCGAATGCATATACCCCACGCTCCCGGCATGTATACTATAATCTGTAGTCTCGGCTATCTCCGCTTCATGGGGTGGGCGATTGAGATTATCTCCTCCTCTTCTGTACTCGGAGATATAGTGATATTCGAGCGTGAGCTTATCATTTAAAGTAGGCTTTGTAAAACTGCGGAAACCAATAGATGTCGCCTTATTTTTTCCAATTTCGGAGAAACCATCATCATTGGCATCCCATGCATTACGATGGCGCATATTAGCAAATAATGAAATACCCGAAGTCTTCGTCCTGTCTACAAATGAAGAGTTGAGAGACAGGATATTATCCGCCGATTTTCCGTCTATCAAAGACATATTGTATTTTGCCTGATAAGAATTCTTCTCCGGCTCTTTTGTTATCACATTAATAACTCCACCAATTGCATTTGCTCCATAAAGTACAGAACCGCCACCTCTGATTACTTCTACTTGTTCTATCATATTAGTCGGCATCTGTTCTAATCCATACATTTTAGATAGGGATGTAAATACAGCTTGTCCGTCAATAAGCATTTGCGAGTACTGCCCCTCCAAACCATTGATGCGGACTTCTTGTGTACCGCAATTCTGGCAATTGGTTTCTACACGCAAGCCCGGCATATAATTCAAGCCTTGCGAGAGCGATACGGAGTTGGTAGCCTCAAATGTTTTTGTTGTAAGCTCGTTCACCACCACAGGCGAAATCTTCCGATTGAGAGCCCTCAAAGATGCAGTTACTGCAATTTCGCCGAGCTGCTGATTCTCAGGTTCTATGTACATGGTTACATTTCGGGTAACACCCTGCCCTATAGTTACCTCTTGCCTTATTGGAGCATATCCGATATACTGAGTTACCAGAATATATGTCCCTGCGGGCAATTTATCGATATAGAAATGTCCAGTTTCGTCTGTTACGGCAGCATGCTTGGTTTTATCGATATAAACAGTTACACCCGGAAGGTGCTCTTCGGTTTGACCATCGAGGACATGCCCTTTGATTGATGAAGTTTTCGATTGCGCTATAGAACTTATAGCATATAGTATATAGAATGATAAAAGTATAATCTTTTTCATATTGATTAAATATATAGTAATGGTACAATAACAATGCAGTAATGCACCATTTTGTATGATGTATTGGCAACACAAATCTCGTCGAAGAAATTTGCATTACACTTTTTTGGGAATAAGTTAAATGAATAAAGATTGAAGCATGAACACTTCAATCATAAGGAGGAAATCAATTCCTCATAATTAGACTTTATATTGTCTCAGGATAGGAACGAAGGGGGTGCTCTATAGTTGGCAGAATACAGAACAGGAGGAATTACATCCTTTAGTATTACCTGCTTGTATGTAAAGATTATCTCGGGAATATATATATCACCGATATGGGAAGATACAGCCTCAAAAGAAGCTAGATTGGATACCTGATTGAAAGTAAAGAAACCGGCTGAGGTATGATGATGAGTTTCGAATGGCAGTTGCCTGTTATCGTCACCACCTTTTGCCAGTTTTTTGTATGGGTGGGAATGTACATACACCACTCCATTGTAGACGTGGCTATGTACAAAATAAGATACACAGCCCAGATATCCTATATACAATAGGAATAATACTCTGGCTGTGTATCTTATTTTATTTCTCGACACTATATCTTTTTAGCTAATCATTTCGAGGTGCTGTTATAGTTACTGAATATAAGCCCCATCTTCATATTATTAACATCTGTTCTGAATATAGCTGAAGCAGGAGTCATTAAGTTGTAAACATTTGTGTACATAGTAACACTCGACCCTGAAGACGTTGTAGACGATTGAGTCTTAGTCGAAACAGGTATAACCAAATATTTAAGATCAGGAATATTGTCTTTTCCTTTATAATAATCCATATAGTGATTAATCAGGTTAGCGATATTATTCACTGTACTACTCGCTATATTTCCATAGACGAAGTTATAAATATTAGTCGTCGATGACCGCTCCATGACAAAACTGGTTTTAGCATCCGGTCTATTCTTATTCCTATCTGAGAAGAAATTAGTCAAAGAATCTTTATTTATAAACAAAAGAGTTGATGGTCTTCCCAAATTGGTTTTTTCTTCCTCTTCGGTGAATCCTTTAATCTTAAAGTTAGCAGCGTTCAATTTATTATTTTTCTTGCCCGTCTCTTCGGCTTTTTTCATTATTTCAGCCAAAGGTATTGTCAATTCGGTACATACTCCCGCCGGGCTTTTCATGTATGTACGTGTATCATTGTTAGTAAACAAGTAATCAGGATTTTTGTTCTGAATGTGGTTCAACTGTATCACTTCGGGCGTAAATGCCATTCTGAACACCCCTACTCGAACAGAGTCTTCAGTATCAGCTACATTTCTGCCATTATATTTAAGATATACCTTAAATATTGTAGTACTCGCGCTAATCATTGTTCCCGAACCAAAGGTAGATGTAAGATACATACCTTTAAAGAATTTACGGAAAGAATCAGAGTTTTTGAATGTTGCACCTTTCGAGTTCACCCATTCATCATAAAACTCTTGCCCCATATCCTTTTTGAGGCGAAGTGAATACGTCCTTTGACCTCTATTGTTCGGAGCAGAAGTCACTGTAAATATACCTTGTCCCAGAGGTTGCGACATATCACAATATTTCTTCGGATCTATATTCGTAAAGAAATTAGCGGTAAGAGGTTGTGTTGCTTTGTATGCAGCTATACCAAACGGAGCGATACTATCGCCCAGATACTGATCTGAAATCACCTCAAGAAAAGTAGAATCGATAGAAAGCGTCTTTGGTGGAAACTCAGTATTTTCAGGACAATATAGTTCCGATAAATAGTCAGACTTTATGTTCCCGAATACAGGATCCACATAATTTCCTAATAACCCCATTTGAGATTTGGCATATACCGAATCTTCGAGCGATACGGTTCTTGCTGTTATGGCAACAGTATCAACATATACAAATATATCGTCTCCTTCGGGCAGTATAGAATTTCCTATCTTGTTCAAATCGTCATCACAAGAAATAAAAACAACCATCAGGATTGTAATTATCAGACTCAGTAAAGCTTTACTCTTCATTCAAAATTAAGGGTTAAATTAAATTGGTTTCAAATATCCAAAAAAATGCTGTTCTCATGAAATAAAACAGCATTTTTCTATTTTTATTTTAGATACTTTAAAGATTCTCGTAAAAATTATTGATTGCATCAACAGAATTTTCCAGATCTCCTTGATAAGGAAGGAAGTTTTTACCTGATTTGCTTGCGTAATCGAGTACATCTTTATTGATCAAATCTTCACTTTGTATTACTCCGTCTGCATTTTTAATCGCAAATTTAGCCAGAGTTTCGAAATCAACAACACCTTTTAGGTCTGTGATTTCCTTATCTTTTATTCCGTCGAACTTTAATTTGTCGATAAACTTATTGCTGAACGGCTTCTTAAAGTCATCATTATAGAGAGAGTAAACAACCTTTGAGTTTTTGAAACAAGGGTCGTCAGCATACGCTGTCTTAATATAAAGACCTGTAAGTGCTGTCATCCAACCATGACAATCGATTACATCAGGTATCCAACGAAGTTTTTTTATTGTTTCCAATACACCCCTCACATAGAATATGCTTCGTTCGTCATTGTCGTCAAACTCCACTCCGTGATCATCCGCCACAGTATATTTACGTTTGAAGTAATCATCATTATCTATAAAGTAGATCTGCATGCGGGCAGCCTGTATCGATGCCACTTTTATTATCAGAGGATGGTCTGTATCATCTATTATAAGATTCATTCCCGATAGGCGTATAACTTCATGCAACTGATTACGCCGTTCGTTTATACTGCCAAACTTCGGCATAAACGTTCTTATTTCCTGTCCTTTTTCTTGTATTGCTTGAGGTAAGTATCTACAATTAGTTGCTATTGGTGAATCCGGCAAGTAAGGAGTGATCTCCTGCGTGATGTATAAAATCTTTTTAGTACCCATTTAATTATAATCCTCTTCTGTTTCTTGAATTGAAAGTACAAAGATAATAAAAAAAAATCTTGTTTTTTGCAAATTTTACAAGACAAAATCCTGCAACCCTTTAATTTAAGGTCTTTCTTCCTTGTTTTGGTGAAGATTTATTCGTTAAAATTGAAACAAAAAAGCCTGATTGTTTCGTCGTTACACAAATATTTAGTTGCTTTGTATCCGCTTTTGATTTTTGAAAAAGATGAGATTATTAAATACTGTAAAAGAGGTACAAGATGTTGTTGCACCATTGCGCCTGAAAGACAAAAAAATAGGATTCGTACCCACCATGGGTGCACTGCATAACGGTCATATTTCTCTTGTAAAACAATGTATCGCAGACAATGACATCTCTATTGTCAGCGTATTTGTAAACCCGACACAGTTTAACAACAAAGAAGATCTTGTAAAATATCCGCGCAACCTGGAACAAGATTGCCTATTTCTGGAAAAAGCAGGCGTAGACTTCGTCTTTGCTCCTTCCGAAAAAGAAATATACCCCGAGCCGGATACAAGAGAGTTCGATTTTGGACAGATTGACAAAGTGATGGAAGGCGTGCATCGCCCCGGACACTTCAACGGTGTAGCACAAGTTGTAAGCCGTTTGTTCGACATTGTAAAACCTGACAAAGCTTATTTTGGCGAAAAAGATTTCCAACAATTGGCTGTAATCAGGGCTATGGTCAAACAACTGGAGCTGCCGGTACAGATTGTACCAATGCCGATAGTACGGGAACCCAGCGGACTGGCACTAAGCAGTCGGAACGAAAGACTGAACGCAGCTCAAAAACAGGTGGCTGTAAATATATCTAAAACCTTATTCGAAAGTAAGGAATGGATGCAATCCCAAACCGTAAAAGAGGTAATAGACAGAGTTACCAATCAGCTCAATTCAGATGAAGAGTTGGATGTGGAATACTACGAAATAGTAGACGGCGATTCTTTACAGTCGGTAAACAACTGGCAAGAATCTGATTATATAGTAGGATGCATCGCAGTATTTTGTGGCGATGTACGTTTGATAGATAATATTGTATACAAAGCGAAAGCTTAATTATAAAGATAAAAAATGATCATAGAAGTTGTAAAATCGAAGTTACACCGTGTTACTGTAACCGAAGCCAACTTGAATTATATCGGAAGTATCACGATAGATGAAGATTTGATGGACGCGGCAAACCTGATAGAAGGCGAAAAAGTCCAGATCGTCAACAACAACAATGGCGAACGCCTCGAAACATACGTCATCAGAGGTGAACGTGGATCGGGTGCTATTTGCCTAAATGGAGCTGCCGCCCGCAAAGTACAACCGGGAGACATTGTTATTATAATGTCTTATGCCCAAATGGAGTTTGAAGAAGCTAAGTCTTTCAAGCCATGGGTTGTATTTCCTGACACTAAGACTAACAAGATTATCAAATAAGACCTATTTTTAGGAATTTGTATTAACTCTGCTATTGGCAAATAGCAAACAGCTAAACTTATGCATTCATATACATATAAAGATATATGGAAGGTAAGTATTCCTATTATGTTAGGATTACTTGCCCAGAATATTATACAACTCACAGGTACTTTTTTCCTCGGACATGTTGTCAACCCCGATCACCCCGGTTTGGCGGGTATATACCAAAGTGCTTCGGGACTTGCGGGAATATATTATGTAGCCATTTTTACGCTTTGCTTCGGTTTCAGTATCGGTGGGCAGATTATGATCAGCCGCCGCAATGGTGAAAAAAATTACGATAAGATAGGTACTATCGTGATACAGGGGCTTATGTTTTTACAGGTATTTGCTCTTATTCTGTTTTTCATGTCACAGCTACTGATCGATCAGGTGCTGTCTACATTCCTCAAATCGCCAGACGTATTCGACGCTATCGACAGATATTTATCTATACGCATCTACGGATTCTTCTTTGCGGCATTCAATGTAATGTTCCGTGCATTCTATGTCGGAGTCGCCCGCACAAAGGTACTGACATTCAATGCAATCACAATGGCTGTTGTAAATATCATAGCCGACTATGCTCTGATATTCGGAAACTTCGGTTGCCCCGAAATGGGAATTGAAGGTGCTGCCATCGCTGCTGTATTGTCAGAGATAGCCTCTGTGCTATTTTTTACCATATATACATTTGCAACCGTCGACTTCAAGAAATATGGTTTTGCAAAGATGAAATTCAAGCTATCCATTATCCGAAGCATCCTGAATATATCATCCTTTACGATGGTGCAGTATTTTATATCCATGTCTACATGGTTTATCTTCTTCGTTGCCATAGAACAACACTCCGAAGATGCGCTTAAAATAACAAACCTCGTCCGAAGTTTCTATATGGTTTACTTTATTCCGATGAATGCTTTGGCCACCACCGCCAACACACTGGTGGGTAATACGATGGGCGCAGGGAATATAAAAGGAGTTATCCCCCTTGTGAAGAAAATATGCTTGTTAAACCTCGGAATAATCGTTCTCATGATGGGAATAACATTTATTTCTCCAGAGTTTTGGATATCAATCATAGCTCCTATCGACCAGAAAACGCTTATTGGAGAAACGGTAATGCCTCTCATCGTATTACTTTTCTCGCTACCGATATCAGCATTAAGTATTGTAGTATTCAACTCCATATCTGGAACAGGAAACACCAAAGCCGCACTTATACTGGAAATGATAACAATGGTAATATACATTGTGGCTATGTCGTGGATAGTAATATATAAGGAAATGTCTGTAGCGTGGTGTTGGACTGTAGAATACTTTTATTGGGGACCTCTATTAATATTCTCAATCATATATCTCACACGAGCCCGATGGCAAAATAAAGTAGTGTAGGAAAACAGTTATAGCGAAACGTATAATCCGAAAAGTCAATTTACATTTTCAGATAAAAATCTTTCAATAAAGCAGTAAATTCATCTGAATATACATGTCTTGCTTTTTCTATGATCAAATCATTTTCGATTGGTGTTGCTTCTTCTTTCGACAGTTCTATCAGAATACGTTTTGGTACAGAATCTGAGGTAGGAAACACATTGGTAATACGTGACACTGATAGTTTATATTTTTCGGCAAGTTTTATAAGCTCTGCTTTGTAATCAAAAGGATAGATAAAAGACATCCGCCCCCTTTGAGACAAAAGTGAAGCAGACAAGCCGATCAAGTCTGCGACAGGCAAACTATCGGTATGCCTTGCCAAAGAACGTTCTTTGTTTGGCGACTTTAAGGATTGTACAAAAAAAGGAGGGTTGGAAACAATCACATCATATCGTTTCTCAACTTTTGAGCTAAACTCTTGCAAAGAAGCATTCCAAGAATTGATACGGTTACTAAATGGAGAATTTCCAATATTATCCTTTGCCTGACTTACAGCATCGCTATCAATGTCTATTGCGTCTATTACAGCTTTTTCGTTGCGCTGAGCCATCATTAACGAAATGAGTCCCGTACCTGTACCTATATCCAGAATATTATCGCCTGAAACATTGACCCATGCACCAAGCAAAACACCGTCTGTACCTACCTTCATGGCACAACGATCGTGATAAACTGTAAACTTTTTGAACCTGAAATAAGGATTCGGCATATTTATATAAATAACATTTTTATAGTAAAATCAATGTATAATTTCTTATTACATGTGTTATACTATCACTCATTCAAAAAATCTATAACCATTTATGGCATAAATTTTGTTATATATGTAAGCAAAGTTAGTTATTATTCCATATTTTTATCTGCATCTTGTAAAAAGGAGCATAAAAACAAAAACAAGGATTATAAATATGTTTAGTAAAAAGAAAGATTTTCTCAGTCTCGAAGAAAACAATGGACCGGTTATATCGATCATAGCTAATGACTTCGATGATGGAGATTGCTATATAAATGAAAACGACCTGAAAGAAGAAATCGCGATTCTTCCGCTAAGAAACACGATTATTTTTCCGGGGACGAGCATGCCGATATCCGTTGCACGAAAAAAATCGTTGAAGCTGATAAAAAGTGTAAGCCGTCTGAAAGGGAAATACGTGGGACTTGTCTGCCAAAAAGACGCAGACAACGAAGAACCCGAAATCAACGACCTGTATTCAATAGGCGTTATTGGCGAAATTATACGTGTAATCGAGCTTCCAGACGATGAGAACGTGACTGTCATCTTTCAAGGAAAAAAACGTTTTCGCCTGACAGAACTGACACAAACCGAACCGTTCCTTAAAGGAAGATACGAAATTAAGGAAAGTGTTCCTGTTCTCAAGACAGACACAGAATACAAAGCACTGTTAGATTCTATTCGCGACCAGATGATACTCATGCTGCGTATGTATGGCGAACCACCAAAGGAATTCATACAGCGAATAAAGTCGGATAGTGTATCTTCGGTATTGGTAAATTACTGTTGTGCAAATCTGCCTGTTTCGGGATCGGAGAAGCAAGCTCTGTTGGAAATAGACGACGAAAAAGAACGTGCTTACCGCCTGTTGGTTATCCTCAATCGTGAAACACAGATGATGGAGATGAAGCTCAACATCCAAATGAAAACACGTGAAGAGCTCAACCAACAACAAAAAGAATACTTCCTTCAACAACAGATAAAAACAATTCAGGACGAATTGGGCGGAAGCCCACAACAAGCCGACCTCGAAGAGTTTAAACAGAGAGCAGCAAAGAAGAAGTGGGGTAAAGATGTAGCCGCTATTTTCGAAAAAGAAATAACAAAGCTCGAACGCCTGCATCCGCAGTCGCCCGACTACTCTACTCAATATACATATATAGAAACCATACTCGACTTGCCTTGGGGTGAGTACACGAAAGACAATTTCAATCTGAAAAATGCTCAGAAGGTGCTCGATCAAGATCACTTTGGTTTGGAGAAAGTAAAAGAGCGTATTATTGAGCATCTTGCCGTACTGAAACTGAAAGGTGACCTCAAATCGCCGATCATTTGTCTTTATGGCCCTCCGGGAGTGGGGAAAACATCCTTAGGTAAATCTGTAGCAAAAGCACTCAACCGCAACTATGTGAGAGTGTCTTTGGGAGGATTGCACGACGAGTCGGAAATACGAGGACACCGCCGTACATATATAGGAGCGATGCCGGGGCGTATTATTCAGAATATACTGAAAGCCGGTTCTTCAAATCCTGTATTCGTGCTGGATGAGATCGATAAAATAGGAAGTGATTTTAAAGGTGATCCGTCTTCTGCCCTATTGGAAGTACTTGACCCTGAACAAAATTCAACATTCCATGACAATTACCTGAATATCGATTACGATTTATCGAAAGTAATGTTCCTTGCTACTGCAAACAACCTATCGACTATCTCTCAGCCATTGCTCGACCGTATGGAACTGATAGACGTGAGCGGGTACATTATAGAAGAGAAAATAGAAATAGCTCGCCGTCACCTGATACCTAAACAATTGGAAAATCACGGACTAACAAAAGACGCTATCGATATTCCTAAAAAGACAATAGAAAAAATTGTAGAAAACTATACCCGCGAATCGGGAGTGCGTGAACTGGATAAGAAGATTGCCAAGATTATGCGTAAACTCGCTCGTAAGGTAGCTTCTGACGATGAATACAAGAAAGTGATCGATCCGGATGATTTGCAAGAGTATCTGGGAGCAGTAGAATATACCCGTGATCAATATCAGGGCAACGAATATGCGGGAGTCGTTACAGGCTTGGCTTGGACTTCGGTAGGTGGAGAAATTCTGTTTATAGAAACTTCCCTAAACAAAGGCAAGGGTGGCAAACTAACCCTTACAGGAAATCTGGGGGATGTGATGAAAGAATCGGCCATACTTGCACTCCAATACTTACAGTCGCACGGACAGCAATTGCTCGGTATTGACGAAAAGGTATTCGACAACTGGAATGTACATGTACACGTTCCCGAAGGAGCTATTCCGAAAGATGGCCCATCGGCAGGTATAACAATGGTTACATCGCTGGCTTCAGCTTTCACCCAACGCAAGGTTAGACCAAATCTGGCAATGACCGGAGAAATAACCCTGCGTGGAAAAGTTCTTCCTGTGGGTGGCATCCGTGAGAAAATACTGGCTGCAAAACGTGCCGGAATAAAAGAGATTATCCTTTGTAAAGAAAACAAAAAGAATATAGACGAAATCAAACCTCTATATCTCAAAGGATTGACTTTCCACTATGTAAATGACATAAAGGAGGTTCTCGATATAGCTTTGCTAAAAGAGAAGGTGAAACACCCTTTAGACTTAACCATAAAAGAAGAAAAAGAGAACAAAGGGAACTAATAGGTAAAGAAATTTCTGAATACATAAAGAGGCTATCTAATTTTTAGGATAGCCTCTTTCTATAATACACTACCCTCTTACTTATTTCTTGGTAATTGTTTATGGGTCTGCTTTATAGAATCTGATAATTTTCTTACATTTGTATCACTTATGGCAAAAAATCAACGTTTAGGCGAAAGCTTCTCTATAATCAACAGATATGCTATGTTTTATGGTCTGTTGCTCGGATTATTCTGGGTTATCAGATACATATTTCTAATTGTAGCAGGCATAGGTGTATCAGACAGGTTTGCATTCATCTTTTATCTGCTCAACATTGTCACATTGCTGGTAGTATATATTTTCTATTACAGGTTTAAGACTTCCGACCCCGACAATCCGCAAAGCGCATGGCATTGCATCGCCTTTACGGTATTGATGTGCTTTTACGCCTCTTTTCTGGAAGGTGTAATCATGTTTGCTCACTATCAGTTTATCGACCCGGCATTCTTTAGCCGCATGATAGAGCCTGTGATGAAAAGCATAGAAGTTGCCCCTATAATAAAAGTACCTGAGGCAGACTACGAACGGGCAAAAGACATTATGAGAGTAATATTTTCCAACAAACTGACATATATCGTAATGGAATTTATAAAGAACATATTCTTAGGATTTTTCCTTAGCTTTGTTCTCAACTTTGTAGTCAAAATAAAAAAGAATAACTAAGGCATCTATGGATATATCTGTTGTTATACCTTTATATAATGAAGAAGAATCGCTAAGCGAGCTCCATGCGTGGATAAAAAGGGTTATGAATGAGAACGGCTTCTCGTACGAGATCATTTTTGTTGACGATGGCAGCAAAGACCGTTCCTGGGAAATAATATCTGATTTGAAAAAATCGGACGAAAATGTAAAAGCAATCCGATTCAGACGCAACTATGGCAAATCTCCTGCCCTGCATTGCGCCTTCGGACGTACAACCGGCGATGTTGTGATCACGATGGATGCCGACTTGCAAGACAGTCCGGACGAAATACCGGAACTCTACAAGATGATAAAGGAAGACAAGTATGATCTTGTTTCGGGATGGAAAAAGAAACGTTACGATCCACTGTCGAAAACATTGCCTACAAAGCTATTTAATGCCACAGCCAGAAAAGTTTCGGGAGTGAAGCTCCACGACTTCAACTGCGGGCTGAAAGCCTATCGCAAAGATGTGGTGAAAAGCATAGAGATATATAACGATATGCACCGTTATATACCATACCTTGCAAAAATAGCAGGGTTTACAAAAATTACAGAAAAAGAAGTACACCACCAAGCCCGTAAATATGGTAAAAGTAAATTTGCCGGATTCAGCCGTTTTGTAAACGGTTATCTCGATTTGCTAACCCTTTGGTTCTTATCGGTATTTGGACGAAAACCAATGCACTTTTTTGGACTATGGGGTACTGTCATGTTCTTTATCGGATTCATAGCTGCTGTTATTTTAGGTTGCAGCAAATTGTATGCTATGAGCAAAGGGATAGCGCACCCGTTGGTGACTAGTTCGCCGTACTTCTTCATTGCTATGACAATGATGATACTGGGAACCCAGCTTTTTCTTGCGGGATTTCTGGGAGAGATTATCTCACGCAATTCGAGCGAAAGGAACAATTATAAAGTAGAAGAAGAATTATAAGTAAGTCTGAATATCAGCCTATAGCTGTATCCTTTTCATTACATTAAGAATAAAAGGATATCAGTTAAGACTACTACATAAAGCTAATGCGACTAAAAAATCTTATCGAAAACCGCTATTCGGTTAGGGCTTACATGCCTCAACCCATAGAAGCTGAAAAAGTGAATTACATTCTTGATTGTGCACGCCTGGCGCCATCAGCTTGTAACTATCAGCCTTGGGTATTTTATGTTGTTACCGACAAGGATGCAATAGAAAAAATACAAGAATCGTACAACAGAGAGTGGTTCAAATCGGCACCTATGCATATTATCGTGTGCAAAGACTCTGAGCAATCGTGGAAAAGAAAAAATACTGACAATAAAGACTTTGGTGATGTAGACGCAGCCATTGCTGCCGAGCATATATGCCTCGCAGCGGCTGAAACAGGCTTAGGAACGTGCTGGGTTTGTAACTTCGACCCTCATATTCTGCGTAAGGCTCTCGATATACCGGCTCATCTGGAAGCCGTAGCCATATTCCCCCTCGGATATATTGACGAAGAAAAAAGTATTAGACCAAACAAAAACCGCAAGAGACTGAACGAGATTACCAAATGGATATGATCCAGATTATTATATTAGCAATAGGCCTGTCGATGGACAGCCTCGTTATAGCGCTTACCAGTGGGGCTATAATAAAAAATCACGACACGATCAACATTCTGAAAATAGCGGGTATGCTGGCATTCATGCAAATGAGCCTCACTGTTTTCGGATGGTTTATAGGCTCTACATTTGCTGAATATATCGACGAGTACGATCATTGGCTGGCATTTATCATTCTCTTCTTCTTAGGCACAAGAGTAATATACTCGAGTATCAAAAACGAAGGAGAGAGTAAACCATTCAATCCGCTTAATTTCAAAACCATGTTTAGTCTGGGCGTTGCAACCAGTATCGATGCCACAGCCGTAGGACTATCCATGTCGCTGATCAATATAAATATATTCTTTCCGGCAATAGTCATCGGTGTAGTCACAATGCTTGTAGCTTCGTTTGGCGTGATATCGGGAAGCAAAGTAGGACAACGGTACAACCTTAGAATAAATATTATAGGAGGTATTATCCTCATCATTATCGGATGCAGTATACTTATGCAGCATACAGTTTTTCACCACGAAGGGCTGGCTATTATCTGATATTGTTTACAATGCTAAAGTCTTGTTAAATAAATAAAACTATTACATCTAAAGGCTTATATACGTGTTATCTTTAGTAAGGCAAATATTATATTTGCTTTGGTTATAATTTATAAAACTAAAAACAAATGACACTTATATTCTTTCTGATATTTTCCATTGCTATTTTAGGGATAATGTTTGTCTTTTCTCTGATCAGGGGAGTAACGTCTTTTATATTCGGAAGACCATCGTCTTCTCCTTTTTCGGGACAAAGGGCAAATAATACTTATTCATCGAATAATAACGAGCAATACAATCACTCATCAAAAAACGATCAGCGCAAAGTCTTTTCGAAGAACGAAGGCGAATATGTAAAGTTTGAAGAGATAAAAGAATAGGAAAAAGTAAACATAAAAAAAAAGCAGAAAGTCTAACGGTTTTCTGCTTTATTTGTTTATACATTAAATGTCTACATTATCGCATTACCATTTATATTCAATTTAAAGCTGAACCCGAAATAATCTGTCGCCTTACGGCATAGGAGCATACGCTCTATAAAGATCTCAAAATATTCCATCACAGCACTTATCTTCGTATCAATTGTAAGACAAAGAGTTATAGTTTTATTCTCTGTATCGAGTTTTAAATCCGCTTTCTCTACCGCATAGTTTACTCTATCATGTATATCGGTATGTATAGTTCTTTTGCGGCGTACCCTGCTGCGACGTACATCTGTCTTATCGGCAATAATGAGTGCTGCCGCTACAGCATTGACAGGGAAGGCTGTTTTTTCATCATGGTTTCCTATAGCAGTGATAATCGTTGCAATATCTTCGGCTGGCATACCCATTTTTTCTAATAACCTAAAAGCCATCACTGCTCCGCTTTGCGCATGGTCGGCACGATTTATTACATTCCCTATATCGTGCATATAAGCAGCTATCTTTGCCAATTCTATATCCCGATCGTCATAGCCCAGATCTTTTAGTAATTGTCCTGCAACTTCGGCGCATTTGGTTGTATGGGCAAAGCTATGTTCGGTGTATCCCATCACAGCCAATGATGCGTCGGCCTGCTTGATATATGTTTTTATTTCCTGAGACTTCTTTACGTCTGCAAATGTTATTTTAATACTCATATTCAGTATTTGTAGGGTGTGGGGCTACAAATATATTATTTTTTAAGTAATACAAAGAACTAACTCTTCGAAATAAAAAGAGCAGCAAAACATTTTGCTGCTCTTCCATATACTTGATTGCCTGATTTAAAACTCGGCATTGTTTGGTGTACGAGGGAAAGGAATCACATCACGGATATTCGCCATACCTGTAATAAAGAGGATAAGACGTTCAAATCCTAATCCGAAACCGGCATGAGGAGCTGTTCCGAATTTACGTGTTTCGAGGTACCACCAGATAGGGTCTGTATTCATTCCCAGCTCCTTAGTACGAGTAACAAGTTTTTCATAATCAGCTTCACGCTCCGAACCTCCGATAATTTCTCCGATCTTAGGGAAAAGTACATCCATTCCACGAACAGTTTTGCCATCTTCGTTCTGTTTCATATAGAAAGACTTGATCTCCTTTGGATAGTCGGTCAGGATAACAGGACGTTTGAAGTGCTTTTCTACCAAATAACGTTCGTGTTCCGATTGCAAATCAGCTCCCCAATAAACAGGGAATTCAAACTTGTGTCCGCTCTTCTCGAGTATTTCTACCCCTTCGGTATATGTAAGACGTACAAAGTCGTTAGCTGTAACAAAGTTCAGACGGTCTATCAATTCTTTATCAAAATGCTCGCTCAGGAATTCAAGATCATCCTTACAGTTTTCCAATGCATAACGTATCAGATATTTTAGGAAGTCTTCCGCCAAGTCCATATTGTCGTGGATATCATAGAACGCTACTTCGGGCTCTATCATCCAAAATTCGGCAAGATGTCGTGGAGTATTTGAATTCTCGGCACGGAATGTCGGGCCAAATGTATAAATAGCACCAAGAGCCATTGCACCAAGCTCTCCTTCGAGCTGTCCCGATACGGTAAGGTTGGTCTGGCGTCCGAAGAAATCTTCGGCATAGTCTACCTGTCCTTTATCGTTGCGTGGAACATTATTAAAGTCGAGTGTAGTTACCTGAAACATAGATCCTGCACCTTCTGCATCCGAAGCTGTTACAATAGGTGTATGGAAATAGAAAAATCCATTATCATTGAAATATTTATGAATGGCATAAGCCATATGGTGACGTATACGGAATATTGCACCGAAAGTATTTGTACGAGGGCGCAGATAAGCAATCTCTCTCAAAAACTCGAGTGAATGCCCTTTCTTTTGCAAGGGATAAGTTTCAGGGTCTGCTGTTCCGTAGATCTCTACAGAATCTGCCTGAATTTCCATTGTTTGTCCCTTACCCTGCGATTCTACCAACTTTCCGATAACATGGATACATGCTCCGGTAGTTACAGGTTTGAAGAACGTCTCTCCAAATTTTTCCACATCGGCTACGATCTGAAGATTATGAATTGTAGAGCCATCGTTCAGGTGAATAAAATTCACATATTTATTACCACGAATAGTTCTTACCCATCCTTTTACGGCGACTGTAGCTCCAAATTCTTTCTCTTTTCGGAGCAGATCTACAATTTTTGTTCTACGAATACTTTCCATTTTTGTAATGTGTATTAAATCTTCAATTTGTCTATTTTGAACAAACTTGGCATAATGCCTTTTTCAGGTTATGCCAAGTCTTCATTTAATATAATTATTTTATTCAAAAGCTCCCATACGAAGCATGTTCACTTCTTTTTCGGTCAGATAACGCCATTTGCTTCTCGGTATGTTTTTCTTTGTCAATCCGGCAAAGTATACACGGTCGAGTTTCACCACCTGATAACCTAATTTTTCGAATATACGACGAACAATTCGGTTACGTCCCGAGTGTATTTCAATACCCACTACATTCAGTACATCTTCTGCCTGATATGCAATTGAGTCGGCATGTATCTCTCCATCATCCAGCTCTACTCCGTCGGCTATAGCTTGCATATCTTCGATAGCTACGTCACGGTCGAGAGTAACCTGATAGATTTTCTTTTTCTTAAACTTAGGATGCATCAGTTTAGACGCAAGGTCTCCGTCGTTTGTCAACAATAAAACACCTGTTGTGTTTCTATCGAGACGACCAACCGGATAGATACGTTCAGGGCAGGCATTTTTCACCAAGTCCATCACAGTAAGACGGTTTTGCGGATCATCTGATGTTGTCACACAATTTTTCGGTTTGTTGAGCAATACATATACTTTACTTTCCAAGCGTACCGGTTGGTCGTGGAATGTAACCAAGTCACCACGTGTAACTTTTGCTCCCAACTGATCTACTACCTCACCGTTTACCTTCACTACACCCGATGTGATAAACGCATCAGCTTCGCGACGAGAACATACTCCGGCATTAGCCAGATATTTGTTCAAACGTAAAGGTGTACTTGGATCTATATTTTCTTTGTACTTTACAGGCTTAACAAGTCTTTTAACTCCTTCGGCTGCTTTATTATAGCCACCGCCACCACGGTTAGCGCCACCATAACTGCTACCGCCGCTGCGATTACCGCCGCCATAGCTACCGCCACCGCCACGATTGCCACCGCCATAGCTACCACCTCCGGTACGATTTCCGCCGCCATAACTGCTGCCTCCGGTACGATTACCACCACCATAGCTGCTGCCTCCGGTGCGATTACCACCACCATAGCTACCGCCGCCACTGCTGTAGTTGCCACCGCTACGGTTACCGCTATTATAATTACCGCCACGATTGCCCGAGTCGTAGTTACCGCCACGGTTGCCACCGCTGCTATAGTTACCGCCGCTACGGTTACCGCTATTGTAATTACCTCCGCGATTACCAGAATCGTAGTTACCGCCACGACTACCTGAATAGCCACCGCCGTCTCTATCTCTATTATCGGAATAACCGCCACCGCTATATGATCGACGTTCTTCGTTTCCTCTATCGTAAGAAGAGCCTTGTCTGTCGCCACCAGCCTTATACGGATTTCTTTCTTTTCCACGGTCAGGGCTATCGTAAGATTGTTTGCGTAGATCGCCTACACGAGCTCGCTTCTTCTTTACAGGATCATTTCCATTTGATTTGTTTTCTGATGAAGAGTAACCATCCCGGCCGTCTCTATCATTTCCATTTTCTGTCACCATTTGATTTTTTTCTTGTTTAATTATAATACATTCATTTTTTTCAAAACAACCTCACGGTTATTATACAACGTAAAAATTTATACACCAGTGTAAGTATGAGGTGTAATTTTTCTCAGTTCATCTTTCACAGCATCACTGACATTCAGCTCATCGATGAATTCTGCAATTGATTCTGCTGTAATTGCATTGTTCGTACGAGTCAGAGCCTTCAGTGCTTCATAAGGTTTCGGATATCCTTCACGACGAAGAATCGTTTGAATTCCTTCTGCTACAACTGCCCAGCAATTGTCCAGATCTCTATATAATGCTTCTTTATTCAATAATAATTTATCCAACCCTTTCAATGTGCTTTGAATAGCAATCACGATATGCCCCATCGGTATACCGATATTACGCAATACGGTAGAGTCTGTCAAGTCTCTTTGCAGGCGCGAAACAGGCAGCTTATCCGCCAAGTGCTCCAATATTGCATTTGCTATACCCAGGTTACCTTCTGCATTTTCAAAATCAATAGGGTTTACTTTGTGCGGCATTGCCGATGATCCTATTTCTCCTTCTTTGATCTTTTGCTTAAAATATTCCATCGAAATATATTGCCAAAAATCTCTGTTGAGGTCTATCATTATCGTATCGATGCGTTTCAAAGCATCAAACACGGCTGCCAAGTTGTCATAATTGGATATCTGTGTGGTCCACTCTTCTCTCACCAAGCCCAACTTTTCGGATACAAACTTGTTTCCAAAAGCTTTCCAATCATATTCGGGATAGGCTACCGTGTGTGCGTTATAGTTTCCTGTAGCTCCTCCAAATTTAGCCGACAAAGGCACCGATCGGAGCAATTGCAACTGAGCCTGAAGGCGGCTGGCAAAAACCATAATCTCCTTACCCAAGCGTGTTGGCGATGCCGGTTGTCCGTGCGTTTTAGCCAGCATAGCTACGTCAGCCCAAGCCTCAGCCTGAGATGTGAGCTTCACGATCAACTCATCGAGCAAAGGATAATACACGTCTGTCAAAGCATCTTTCAAAGATAATGGTACAGATGTATTATTTATATCCTGTGAGGTAAGTCCAAAGTGAATAAACTCTTTGTATTGTTCAAGCCCAAGCTCATCGAATTTTTCTTTTATAAAATATTCGACAGCTTTTACATCATGATTTGTTACTTTTTCAGTCTCTTTTACACGTGAAGCATCTTCTTCCGAAAAATTATCAACGATAGACTGCAGTTTAGGAAAAACTTCTTTATCTATATTTTTCAATTGAGGTAGCGGCAATTCGCATAGAGCTATAAAGTATTCTACTTCTACTCGCACGCGATACTTTACAAGGGCATACTCTGAAAAATAATCGGCTAGTTTCTCTGTCTTATTGCGATAACGACCATCTATTGGCGAAATGGCAGTTAAGGGAGTTAGTCTCATTTTATGTTATAAGTACTTATGTGTTTTTAATTAGTCTTTTCTTAAAAAATCTCTCTTTCAATATCACTACTTACTTTGAACTACAAATATACAACAAAATATAGTTCTAAAAGGTTTTTATAGACTGTAAATCATCGTTTTTTTTATCTTTTTAAGACAAAACAAAACAGCCTTGAAGTTCTTTACCTGAAGAGCATTTATAAAAACATTGTACCGCATTTCTTCGGAAATAAAAAATTCACTTCGAATTTCTCTATTTGCGTTTACAATTTTCTTTAAAACACGAGAGAAGCGAACACCACACACAGAGGATAAAAACGTAATAATCAAAGAATATCAAAAGCTATTTAAGGTATCAACGATCTTTATCAATTCATCTTCTCGCAAAGACGGATAAAGCGGAAGGCTCAACACCTCATCTTGCAGCAGTTCAGAAACAGGAAAATGCAAATGATTTAGTTCAGCATAAGCCGGCTGTTTGTGTATGGCATAAGGGTAATGTATTTGAGCCTGAATGGAGTTTTGCGATAAATACTGTTGGAGTTCTTCACGATCTTTGCAACGCAACACAAACAAATGAAACACATGGCTATCCCAATCTCTTATTTCAGGCAAAATGAACCTGTCATTTTTTATGTTATCCAAGTAAAACTTTGCAATCTCCCGACGGTGTGAATTATCCACGTCCAAATATTTTAATTTGACTGAGAGTATTGCAGCTTGTATTTCATCAAGGCGGGAGTTCAGTCCCTTGTAGTTGTGTATATATTTTTCATCTGAACCGTAATTCGATAAACTATTCACCACCTCTGCCAATTCTGCATCGTCCGTCGTTACAGCTCCTGCATCGCCTAACGAGCCAAGATTCTTTACAGGATAAAAGCTAAATGCTGCCGCATCGCCAATACTGCCCGCTTTTTTGCCTCTATAAACGGCACCATGTGCTTGTGCAGCATCTTCGATAAGCAGAAGGTTATATTTGAGAGCTAATTGCTTGAGCTTATCCATATCTGCGACTTGCCCATATAGATGAACGGCAATTATAGCACGGCTTTTGTTTGTTATCTTTTCTTCTGCTGAAGCAGGATCGATATTGTATGTTACAAGGTCGCAATCTGCCAAAACAGGAACAAGCCCGGATTGCGAAACGGCTAAGGCCGTAGCGATAAATGTATTTGCAGGAAGAATTACCTCATCACCCTCCTTTATACGCCCCATCACCATATATCCCATCAGAATGAGACGCAAGGCATCAAGACCGTTGCCCACACCCACACAGTGAGAGACACCACAGTAAGAAGTAAATTGAGACTGAAAGGATTCATTCGCCGCTCCTCGTATATACCAGCCTGAGTGTATAATACGAGCAGTTGCTTCTTTCAGTTCAGTTGCATAGCGTTCGTTTTCTCGTTTTAAGTTAAGGAATAAAATTTCGTTCATGCTGTTTAGACTTTTTTGCCCAACATTACTTTCGCATTTTGTATAGCCGCCTCTGTTACCGTAGAACCACTCAACATACGGGCTATTTCCGTTAAACGTTCTTCATCGGACAAGCGCACCAAGTTTGTAGTTGTAGTATGTTCGTCATCCGATTTATAAACCTTGTAATGCGCTTTCCCTTTGGCGGCAATCTGCGGCAAGTGTGTTATTGCCAGCACTTGCATATTCTTGCCAAACTCACGCATCACCTCTCCCATTTTGTCTGCTATTTCGCCCGAAACACCTGTATCTATTTCATCGAATATAATAGTAGGCAATGCGGTTGCACCTGCAATCATGGATTTAAGGCAGAGCATCAGACGGGAAATTTCACCACCCGAAGCTATCTCTGCAACAGGCTGTAGAGGTACATTTTTGTTTGCAGAAAACTGAAATAGCACACTGTCTAACCCATATATATTGGGATGTTTCTCTGTTATAATTTCACTTCTGAAACGAATGTTAGGCATACCCAGATAAGCAACCCGATCGGTGAGATCTTTCTCGAAACTATCGGTTATCGACGTACGACTATCGGTCAACTGCTTAGCTAGAGCGAATACCTTTTCCGACTTTTCGTGAACTTCCTTTTCAAGAGCTTCGACTTGCTGATCGGATGATTCTATATTTTCTATCTTTTGTTTAAATTCTTCATACAAAGCCAACAACTCGGATACAGCATTTACATGATATTTCTTCTGCAATGTATAGATCAGATCGAGCCGTGATTCGATAAAAGCCAAACGCTCAGGGTTGAATTCCACGTCGTTTGCGAGCTTATCCATTTCGGAGGCAAGGTCTTTAAGATCGATATACGCTGTTTGCAGACGCTCGGATATTTCTTCCGAACGGGCATATACCTTTGCCAACTGTTGAGACGTATTGAGTCCTTCTTTGAGACCCAGCACGATTCCTTTATCATCGTCAGACAACAAAGAATGTATCTTGAATAATGCCGACTTTATATCTTCGGCGTGAGTAAGTGTCTCCAACTCGTTTTCCAGTTCTTCCTGCTCCCCTTCCTGAAGAGCGGCTTCTGTCAAGGATTCGATCTGAAAACGAAGATAGTCTTCTTCCTCTTTACTTTTCCTCACTACTTCACGAAGCTCTGCCAATGCCTTTTCCGATTGCTTGTATTGATGGAAAGCTTGTTGGTATCTGCTCAGCAACTCTTTGTTGCCCGCCAAAGCATCTACCACCTGCATTTGGAAACGGGTGTCGGATAGCAACAAGTTCTGATGCTGCGAGTGTATATCGATCAACTGACCACCCAATTCTTTCAGATCAGTGAGTGAGACAGGCGAATCGTTGATAAATGCTCTTGATTTTCCGGTAGAGAGTATTTCCCTGCGCAGGATATAACTATCGGGATCGTACTCTATGCCTTTCTCTTCGCAGAAAGCTCTGAGATCGTATGCCGAAACATCGAACGATCCTTCGATAACACATTTACTCTCCCCCTGCTTGATAGCCTTGATATCGGCACGCTGCCCAAGTATAAGAGACAGTGCCCCCAGAATAATAGACTTTCCGGCTCCTGTTTCTCCGGTAATAACAGAAAAGCCAGGCTCGAAGTCAATTTCGAGACTGTCTATCAAAGCATAATTTTTTATGTATAGCGATCTTAGCATGGCTAATATATCATTTACTAAAGTTGACATTGAGAACTACAATCTCCGACACTGTGCCAATCCTGTATTGAGGTCCCGCCAACCCAAGTCCGGAGGACACATATACATGCGTATCTCCTTTTTTCTTATATCCGTAGGGAATCTCATACATAAATCTCATTTTGGAAGAAATGCTCTCCGGCAATATCCCCGAATTGTATATCATGGACGAAGCAGCCATAATCACATTGTTTGGAAAAAACTGACCATTGTGCGTATGACCATACAGAGCGATATCTGCACCGGCCTCAACCTCTTCCTGCAAGCGATGCGGCTCGTGATTCATCACAATGACAGGATATTGCCTGTCTACCCCTTGCATTATTTCGGGTAATTGTTTACGGTTTTTACACATATCATCTTCTCTGCCTACAAGATAGAAAGAATCTGCGATCATAACAGTAGTATCACGCAAAACATTTATTCCGGCCTTTTGGCTCAACCACAAGATTTTTTCGTCCTTAGGCTCGTCCAGCTCTATATACTCATGATTTCCTGTAGACGCATACACCCCATAAGGAGCTTTGAGCCGATGAAACTCTGTTTCCATTTGCTGCTCGTATAGCGATTTGGCATCATAATCGACAATATCACCCACCAACAATATCAGCTCGGGTTTCTGCTCCATTATCTTATCCACATACATGGAAATAATTTTCTTGTCGATCAGATATCCCGCATGTATATCTGTAGCCACCACTATGCACAAGTTTTTCACATTGGGCGAATGCTTCTCTATCGTGAGGTTCTTCTCCGTTATCACAGGATGCCAGAATCGGTAGTTCCCATTCCACATCACAGCCACTACCAAAAGCAATGCTGTACAAAAATAAACAAGTCGGGGCTTTTTTGCTGCAAAATCGAGCGAAAATGTTTTTTTCTTTTTATTTATATATTTCACTAAATCATACAATAAGAGCAAAGACGTCATATAGATAGTGAACAACATCCACGTTGTACCCGTCCAGGCGAATGTATGAAGCGCATCGAACGATAAGTGTTTTGAGGTAAAGAATCCGATAAAGTATATTATCAGCTCTGCAACATATATGGCAGTGTAGGGAATCTTAATATACTTCTTATCGGGCAATGCCTGCCATCCTCTCCAGTAGATGTATGCACTGAAGAATATCTGAATCATTATGGCATTGAAAAAGACTCTCATTTCTTTTTATTCACATCTATTACAACATACTCGGATTGTGTACCTATACGGAATTTCCCTCCCCAGAGACCAATACCCGAACTTACGTATATATTTGCATTCCCTTTTTTCACAAAACCATGATCTCTCTCATATAGTTTTTTGGTAATCATCGATATAGGCCACACCTGTCCTTGGTGGGTATGTCCCGAAATCTGTATATCGATACCGTTGGCTTCTGCCTCTTCGAGGTGATAAGGCTGATGATCGAGCATTATGATTGGCTTGGTATGATCGAGCCCCGCGACAAGCTCCTCCAATGATTTGCGATTCGGGTTAGACTTATCGTCTCTCCCAACCACGTAAAAACAACTATCTACCTCGGCTACAGAATCACGCAAGAGATGTACCCCTGCTTTTGTAATAAAATCGAAGCTCTCTTTTGCTCCGCTTATATACTCGTGATTTCCGGGGCAAGCATAAATACCCATCGGTGCTTTTATCTTATGAAAGACTTCTGCAAAATGCCCTTCTTTGAGCGGACGCACACTATTGTCGATAATATCTCCGGCAATGAGTACAATGTCAGGATTTTCGGCATTTATTAGGTCTACCCATTTTTCAAACTCCTTTTCACCGATGCCATACCCCAAATGCAGGTCGGTAATGGCAACAATGCGCAACGAGCGTGGCGAAATGGTATCACCAAAGGTTTTATATATCTGAACAGGAAGATCGACTCTTACTTTCCACTGATATTTAAGATAGCCGCAGGTCATCAGCAGTGCAACAAAGCCCACCATCAGCCCCAGACCAACCCAGTTGTCTCTCGTATAACGGGTGATGGAATCGCTCGGCATAAAGTGCAGCAACTTATTACTAAGCCCCAGCAAATCCTTTGCAGCAATTATCATAAGGAAATAAAGAAGGATGAAAAACCATGCTGTGCCCACTTTATATAGCAACGAAGTAAGTCCTACCGGCAAGGAGTCCCCGATCAAGAAGGATATGAAAAATGAAGTAACCGCTATAACCGCAAACGACAAAAGTGCTATACGCCCCACATTACTCGGAGGCATCGCAATCCAAAAGTGCCTGAATACATAAAAATTAGCTAAGAGGTATACTGTAAATACTATAATAAAAAACATCGATTTCATTTATACGTTTATTGTGTGTATGTATATACAGATGCAAAAGATGCATAGGTAAAAAGTACGGGCTATTAACCTTTCGGTTTATGTGAAAAAAGAGCAGTCGCCAATGACCACTCTTTCGAATATCTTTCTATCGTATAGACGATTAGCTACGTCTGCCACTCATGGCTATCATGATGTAATATATAAGCGTAGCCAATGAGCCGATGGCTGCTATCACATAGGTATAAGCTGCCCATTTGAGAGCATCCTTTGCCATATCATGATTGTTTACATTTGTCACTCCGGCAGTATTAAGCCATGCCAAAGCGCGGCTACTGGCATTCACCTCTACAGGGAGTGTAACAAAACTGAATATTGTTGTCATTGCAAAAAGAGCAATACCAATCCATATCAAGGCAGGAAATATATTAATCGTAAATATTCCGGCAAGAATAACCCACATCACAATGCTTGATGAAAAGCTTACAACAGGTACGAGTGCCGAACGCATTTTCAACGGTCCGTACTCGTGAGCATGCTGTACCGCATGACCACATTCGTGAGCAGCTACAGCTGCAGCAGCAACACTGTTGCTGGCATATACACCTTCGCTCAGATTGACTGTCTTATTGGCAGGGTTGTAGTGATCCGAAAGCATACCGCTTGTAGATACAACTTTCACATCATAAATTCCATTGTCATGAAGCATCTTTTCGGCTACATCACGACCTGTCATTCCGCTACTCAACGGAACTTTAGAGTACTTATTAAACTTGCTTTTCAGCATCTGCTGAACTGCAAAACTGGCTATTGCTATTAGTCCAAATAATATCCAACCTATAGGCATAGTCTATTTCTTTTTAAAATGATTTTTTCTACTAATTTACTTGTTAGTAACTAAACAAAAAATGTGCCACCTGAGTTTTTGTCATATAATGTATTTGAATGACAATCACATTTCTTAATTAAATTTGACTTATTTTTCGTTTCAGTCGTTTCTATTAAAAACCTAATGTCATGCAGAATGAAACAAAATCGTCTTTTTCTATCTTCAAGACGCCTTACTCTCATTCAGCATGACAAAGAGGTTGATTTATTTCTTATCAGAAATTATTTACGAATAATGGTCTGCGCTCTGTCCGGTCCGAGCGAAACAATACGAATAGGCACACCTAGTTCTTTTTCGAGGAATGCAATATAATCGCTGAATTCTTTCGGGAACTGGTCTTCCTTCTGCATTTTTGTCATATCGGTTTTCCAGCCCTTCATTTCCTGATATATAGGTTTGATACTATCATCTATCTCGAAAGGGAATTCGGTTACTCTCTCTCCGTTTACTTCATAAGCCACACAGGCTTTTATAGTTTCGAATGTATCGAGCACGTCGCTCTTCATCATTATCAGCTGGCTCACACCATCTATCATTATAGCATAGCGCAATGCAACCAGATCTATCCATCCGCAACGACGCGGACGACCTGTTACCGAACCAAACTCAAATCCGAATTCACGCAACTTATCTCCCGTAGCATCATGCAGCTCGGTAGGAAACGGCCCACTACCCACGCGTGTACAATATGCCTTGAAGATACCATACACCTCACCGATGTTTCGAGGGGCAACACCCAGCCCTGTAGAAGCTCCGGCTGTAATTGTATTGGAAGAAGTAACAAACGGATACGATCCGAAATCGATATCCAGCATTGTACCTTGTGCTCCTTCTGCCAATATTTTTTTGCCCGACTTGGTAGCATTATTTATAAAGTGCTCGCTGTCGATAAAAGTAAATTCTTTGAGCTTCTTCACTCCTTCAAACCACTCCTTTTCGATATCAGCCAGCGCATTTGTATCGTAATTATATTGATTGAGAATTCTCAGATGTTTTGCTTTGGCAGCATTGTATTTTTCTTCAAAGTTGTGAAGAATATCGCCCACACGCAAACCGTTGCGGCTAACCTTGTCGGTATATGTAGGTCCAATACCCTTACCTGTGGTTCCTATCTTAGAGTCTCCCTTCGATGCTTCGTAGCATGCGTCGAGCAAACGGTGTGTAGGAAGGATAAGGTGAGCCTTCTTTGAGATATATAGTCTCGATTTGAGATCATGTCCCGATTTTTCCAATGCTTCTATTTCTCCTTTGAATAAAGCAGGATCGAGCACAACACCGTTGCCGATAACATTCAGTTTATTTCCCTGAAATATACCGGATGGCACTGAACGGAGAACATACTTTTTGCCTTCAAACTCAAGTGTATGCCCTGCATTTGGGCCACCTTGAAAACGGGCTACGATTTCATAATCAGGCGTTAGAACATCTACTATCTTTCCTTTACCTTCGTCGCCCCATTGCAGGCCGAGCAATACATCTACTTTCATTTTTTCTTATTAATACGAGTATTCTTACTTTCTGTTACTTTATTCTTTTTTTCTTCTGTCTTCTTAGCCCGCATACATTTGTTGCATATACCATAAATATACATGCTGTAATAGCTAACCTTGAAGCGTTGTAGTTTTTTCTGTTGTGCAGGAGTGAACAGGTTGCCATTTTTGTGCTCTTTCACCTCGCCGCAACTAAGACAGATCAGATGGTCATGGTTCTCATTTCCATAAGCGCGTTCGTACTGAGACACATTTGCTCCAAACTGATGCTTGACTACCAGATTACAATCCAGCAACAGCTCTATAGTATTGTACAATGTGGCTCGGCTAACCCTAAAACACGACTGCTTCATAGAATTGTAAAGGGAATCCATATCGAAATGCCCTTTAGTAGAATAGATGTGATCCAGTATTGCGTATCTTTCGGGAGTTTTACGATGCTTGTTTAAATTCAGATAATCTGTGAATTCGTTCTTAACTTGGTCTTTTAGTTTAATGTTATCCATTTAAAAAAATCTGATCTGAACAAAAATACATCTTTTTAAAGAATAAACAGTGGTATAACCTCAGAAAAAAAAGAAAGTGTTCATAAAAATCAGTATCTCAAAGACTTTATAGCAGAAAAAAGAAAAAGAGAACTCTCACGAGCTCTCTTTTTCGAAAGGAAATCAAAAAGAATATTAATAAATATTCAGGTTAGTTGTTTTACTGTCGTCGCTTGGTATGTCTTTAGATTGAGCCTCAACCGCACCATACTTGTATTCAATCGTATCTGTCTTGGTTTTCCCACCAAAGTCCATCCATGTTATTTCAAATGTTACTTTATCTCGTCCTGCTATCAAATATGGCGCTAGATCGAAAGATACATAGCCACTCACAGGATAATGCTCCGGATCTTGTCGTTGGTTGTGTCTGAATTCCAGCTTCACCACATCACCTGACACCGACAAGTCGGGCTGTGCTGACACAAGATTGAGCATGTGGGCTGTGGTTCCGCCACTGTTATATCCAAAATAGATATTCAGATAGCCTCCGCTTGCCCATGCAGAATGAACCTTAATAGGATTGTGACCGATGCTGTCTTGCTTTGCCTGATCGTCGGACGGAATGTATACTACGCCCTTTGTCAACACTTCTTTGTAGCCGTTGAGTTTGATCGCATGATCATATCCTTGATATTGGTCGGATAAAATTGTGTAGTTTATAATAGCTCTGTTATATTTTGGTTTCAGATTTAACCCAACAGGAGCTGCAATCCACAGTTTTTTTCCATTGTCGAGCGTAAAATCATACGTATTTTCTCCCACTTTGTTTACGGTTACCATAGACACCCAGTATTTATCGAGTGAGTAACCATCATCGTCCGAACAAGAAGAAAATCCTGCTGTTAAAACAAAGCCGAGAATTGATGCTAAAAATAGTTTTACAGTTTTCTTCATAACTCTTTAATTTTTTAATGTATAGTTTAAAATACTTTTGCCTTACAATATAATAGACAATATTTCGTCCCTCATGTTGCATGAGAAAAATATAAATTAATGTTAAACAATTAGTTATTATCTATAATACAGAAAGTTAACTACCTCTTCTGTTTGAAAAATTCTTTCATCAAAGAAGCGCATTCGTCTTCCATGACACCGGAAACAACTTCAGTTTTGGGGTGTAATATGGATGGGGAAAATACAGAGTAGCCTTTTTTTTCATCTTTTGCCCCATATACAATTTTAGATATTTGAGACCAGAGTAAACCTCCGGCACACATCGGGCATGGCTCTATGGTAACATACAGAATACAATCGGTAAGATATTTACCACCAAGTACATTGGCGGCTGACGTAATCGCCTGCATCTCTGCATGGGCTGTGACATCGGTGAGCGTTTCGGTGAGATTGTGTCCACGTGCAATGATACGCCCCTTGCAAACAACTATTGCCCCTATAGGCACTTCTCCCTTGTCGAATGCCTGACGGGCTTCGTTAAGAGCCTGACGCATATAGTACTCGTCGTTGAGAATACTGGTTGTCATCGGCGCATTTCGTTTTCGCCAAAGAGCGTAGGATAATCCTGTTCAAGGCTTTTGAGCACATGGGTAATAATTGTTTCCCTGCACCATCGAGAACGGTTGGCTATCTTGTATTTTTTGATGTACGAAGATATAAGGGCATACTCTTCTTCGTTGAGCGAGAAAAGCAAATGCTTCGTGCGGTTACTATGTGCCCCTTTCTTCTTTGGTTTCATTGCTGCAAAAGTAAGTACTTATCTGAATATCTGAAAGGATTTTCAGAAGAATATACATTTAGTCTAACCTTTAGCCTCATCTTCTTCAAAATTGATGCGCAACTGAACAGCATCGTACCAACCCATTTCATCATCGCTATTCTTTACCCCCAAACCAATAAGGCGAACTTTAGGAGATAGATCAACGAGCTTAAGCAACTCAAATCCTGCTTTGTAAAACGATTCGTAGTCTTCCACAGCATCTGCGAATGTACGGCTTCGGGTTATTATCTTAAAGTCAGCATATTTGATTTTCAGCGTTACGGTTCGTCCCTTAAACTTCTTCTTCTCTAAGTAATCGAACGTATCACGCGCCACGGCATCCAACTCCACCGCCAATTCGTCAAGCGAGTCGATATCCCTGTCGAAGGTTGTTTCGGAGCTGATGGACTTTCTGATGCGTTGCGACTCTACAGGACGATAATCGATGGCTCGTGCATTCTGATAATAAATATGTCCTGCTTTACCAAAAACAGATACAAGTTCATTCTCCGAACGTTGCTTCAAGTCCCACCCCGTCTTGATACCCATTTGATGCATTACTTTGGCGGTGACCTTCCCTACCCCAAAGAATTGCTCAATAGCTAGTGATTCTACAAACTGCTCAGCTACTTTAGGCTTTACAACAAACAGCCCGTTTGGTTTATCCTGATCGGAGGCAATCTTTGCTAAAAATTTATTAAACGAAACTCCCGCCGAGGCCGTTAGGTTTGTAGCATCTCGTATTTTTTGCTTTATCTCCTGTGCTATCTGAGTGGCTGAAGCTATATTCATATTATTCTCGGTAACATCGAGGAACGCCTCGTCCAGCGAGAGGGGTTCTACCAAATCGGTATATTCGTGGAATATCTCCATTATTTGTTTCGAAACAGACTTGTAGACATCGAAGCGTGCAGGAACGAATATTAGATGCGGACATTTACGCAAAGCCGTTTTGGAAGCCATAGCCGAACGTACCCCGTAGCGACGTGCCTCGTAACTGGCTGCCGCCACTACTCCCCGAGGTCCCGCATAACCCACAGCAAGAGGCTTACCCCTGTATTCGGGATAGTCGCGTTGCTCGATAGATGCATAGAAAGCATCCATATCTATGTGGATTATTTTTCGCATATTCTTTCTTACTCCAACTAAAAAGTAACAAAAGTGTACATAAAAATCTTATTGCAATAATTATTTTAAGACTTTCATAATATTACCGGGAGGACGTTGTGCTTGCAGCTCTTTTTTCATGAAGTCCATATAGGGGGCTATATGTTCGAAGAACTTGTAATAGCCATTACATAGATAATTTATTTCTTCGCCCGATTGAGTTTTTGAAATTCGGTTTTTAGGGCATTCGCCACGACAAGCAAACAAATACTTACATTGCTTACACTTAGATGACAAGGAAGCCGACTTTGCTAACCCAAATTCGGTTTGTTGCGTCGAATACATCATCTCTATCAATGTCTTGTCGTTTATATTACCCAACTTATATTGAGGATATACAAAGTGATCGCAAGAATACACATCACCATTAAATTCCATAACTCCGGCATGTCCGCAATTCTTAGCAAAGATACAAATTCCGGGGTCGACACCAACCCAATTGGCCAGTGCAGAATCGAAGTATTGAACAAAATAGATTCCGACATCTTTCCTTACCCACTCGTTGAATATAGCAATGAGAAAATCGCCCCATTTTTCGGGTGTAACACTCCATTGAGTTACGTTCCCATTGCTGTCTCTTTCCACAGCCGGAGAGAATTGGATGTAATGAGAATCGATATCTTTAAAAAACTGATAAAACTCTAGCGGATAGTTGATATTAAAGTCATTTACAACTCCCATTATATTGTATTCTACTCCATGCTTCTTTAGAAGATTGATACCCCGCAAAACATGATCGAACGTCGGACGCAGATCTTTTGTTGTTCTGTATTTGTCATGAAAGGGCTTGGCCCCATCAATGGAAATGCCGATCAGGAAGTTGTTTTCTCTAAAAAATTCACACCATTCATCGTTCAACAGCGTGCCGTTGGTTTGCAGAGTATTCGATATCTGTTTCCCTTTAGCATATTTACGTTGCAATTCCAGTGCTTTCTTATAAAACGAGATGTCACGCATCAAAGGTTCGCCTCCATGCCATGTAAACAGTATCGGCTGCATGGTTTGTGCCTCGATGTATTGAGAGACAAACCGTTCCAGAAGATCGTCACTCATTATTGTCTTATTACCCTTGTCGGGATACAGCTCCTTCTTCTCCAGATAATAACAATAAGTGCACCCTAGATTACAAACAGCACCTATTGGCTTGAGCATCACATACAGAGGCTTTGCAAAAGGAGCATACGTTTTCGAAGACATCCGGTCTGGTTTTAGATTGTGATATTATTTCTAGTTGATAATAGAAGGACGGAAAAAGTTTTTCACTCACTTAAAACTCATCTACCTTGAGTTTCTTTCTATAATTATCGAGAGTAGTCTGCAACTCCTTCGTTATTTCTTCATACCCTTCTTTTCCGTAGAGATTATGTAATTCAGTCGGATCATTTTGCAAGTCAAACAACTCGTTACAATTGATATCTTCATCATTGCCTATTTCTCCTTTACCGTAAAAATGAATCAGCTTATACCTTTCTGTCCTCACACCATCATGGCGGCGTACATTGTGAATCGCAGGATAGTCATAATAGTGATAATATAAATCTTTTCTCCAATTTTCAGGAGTCTTGCCGTCAAACAATCCTTCAAGAGAAACTCCGCTCATTTCTGTCGGTTTCCCTATTCCGGCTAATGACAAGTAAGTAGGAGCAAAGTCTATATTCTGCACCAAAGCATCGGTTTTCGTCCCTAACTTTATGGCTTTGGGATAACGTATTATCAGCGGTGTTCTGAACGATTCTTCGTACATAAAACGCTTATCGAACCACCCATGTTCTCCCATATAAAAACCTTGATCGGAGGTGTACACAATAATTGTATTATCCATCAAGCCTTCTTTCTCGAGATAATCAATCAAACGTCCGACTTCATCGTCAATCGATTTTATACAGCGAAGATAATCTCTCATATAACGTTGAAATTTCCAATCGAGCAGCGCATCGCCGGACAGGTTACTATTAATGAATTCCATATTCTTAGGATGATAGGCCTTCTCCCAAGCTTCACGCTGAGCGGGAGTCATTTGATCCATCGCTTGTTGCAATCCACCGTCACTCCATTCCTTATTATAGGGTGGTGTATTCTTGAATTCATTTAGCTTCAGATCATAAATAAATGTCATGGTCTTATCGATAGTCATATCCTGAGTGCGGGCAGCAGAGCAACGGCTTTCGTAATCGTCATAGAATGTTTCCGGTTTTGGGAATTCTACATCCTCGTACAAGTCATAGTACTTCGCTTCGGGCATCCAGTTTCTGTGTGGAGCTTTATGATGTACCAACAGGGCAAAAGGTTTGCTCTCATCTCTGTTTTTAAGAAAATCTATCGAATGAGTTGTAATCAGGTTGGTTGCATACCCCTCTTCGCGTATGTATTTGCCGTGAGAGTCTTTCGTTTTGAAGCTCGGATTATAATAATCTCCCTGATCGTTAAGCACGCAATAATAATCAAAACCTTTTGGTTCGCATTGCATATGCCATTTACCTACAACTCCTGTTTGATATCCTGCCTGCGTAAGTAATTCAGAAAAAAAGATTTTGGTTGTATCTATACCTGCACCGAGCTGACGTTGCCCATTCTGATGGCTATACAAGCCTGTCATAAGACATGCACGGCTAGGGGTAGACAGTGAGTTTTCGACAAAAGCTTGCTTAAATAACATGCCTTCGTTCGCTAATCGGTCTATGTTGGGTGTAGGTGCTAACTTGGAGATAGGATGCCCGTATGCACTGATTGTCTGAAACGAATGATCGTCCGTCATTATATGAATAATATTGGGACGAGATTGAGGTGCATCACTCTGTTTATTTTGGCTATAACTATATGGGCTGAGTATTGACGCAGGAATAATTACTAAAGTAAACCTCTTTAAATCTATCATGGAATATCAGGTGTTTGGGTTAAAACAATACTCTAAAATTAATAAAAATAAATTGAATGATAAAACAAAAGTAACACGCCTCAGGCTGTTACTTTTATATTCCTTTCCTAACATCTAATGTTATACTTACTGAAAGATAGAAAATTGCTGGTTCGAGAAGCGAAAAAAGAATCATCACTTATTACTGATACCCATATTCTAGAAGCAATGTTTCTATTTTTTTCCACAGTTGCCCATTTTCGTTAATCTCAATAACGTGGCTATGCGACTTGTCGAAACGTGAAGTTAAAATGAATTCGTCATCCTCTCCCGCCAGATCAGCCATAAAACTATGAGTCAATGCCATTTTAGGATAGTTGTCGCGAAACAGCATTTTTGTTTTGCGATGAGAATGATTTAAATAAACTCCCAAAATAAACTCGACACGCTGATTGAGGCTCAAGGGATATGTTCCCAATGATGGTTTGTAAAGCGTATTGAAGAGTATCTTCTCATCTTCATATTTTAAAGACTGCAAGCAGTTGCAAATATTGTTGGAAGAAAAAGTGATTGTAGTCTCTTTACTTTCATCGTCAGTTTCTGTTTTTACATCTAAGTCTTCTTTTACATTCACCTCTCTGAACAAGCTCTGACATAATTTCTTGAAGTTATCAATTCTTATTTGTTCGGGTAAATCATCAGGTTTTAATGTAAATATCTGAACAATATTTTTATTGTAGTTAAAACTTCCGGGTTGTTTGCTAAACACAAATCCAAAGATACGATAAGCACTTGGAGGATATTTTGAGAAATTCCACTGTTCCTGATATTCTTTCGAAAGGTAGCTCATTCTGTTTGTTTATTTTTACTGAAATGCTCTAAATGATGTATATTTATATAATATACAATAGGGGGTTTTTACTTCTTTATTTCCTTTTTGTAAAATCCATGCCAATTAATAAAAACAAATATAATTGTTTTTTAGCAGACCGAAAAATAAGGGATTTTTAATCGAGTGTAATGTGCTTTACTTCTATCTCTTTGTTCAGAAAAATAGTTGCCGCACCTGAAAACTTTTCGGAAGATTCGGTTGTAAAATAATGCGTCTCTCCGTTTTTGGTACATGCCTCATCCATCTCGGGATGCCGTCGCAGATAATCTTTGAGGCTATGGGCAATGTATTCTCCCTGAGGCAAGGCGGTTACCTCCCGGGGTAGGACTTTCTTTATCTTATTCAGCAACAACGGGTAATGCGTGCAGCCAAGAATAAGTGTATCTATATCGGGATCTTTAGCTAAAATATTATCGAGATTTTTTTTCACAAAGTAATCTGCTCCTTCACTTTCGTATTCGTTATTTTCTACCAAAGGAACCCACATAGGGCAAGCCTCACCGGTTACTTTTATATCGGGAAACAGTTTGTTTATCTCTATCGGGTACGACTGCGACTGTATAGTGCCCACTGTACCCAAGACTCCTACATGCCTGCTGCGTGTTATCTGTCCGATAATCTCGGCTGTAGGGCGTATAATACCCAACACCCTCTTATCGGGATTCATATTTGGCAGATCTTTTTGCTGAATGGTACGCAAAGCTTTTGCCGATGCTGTATTACAGGCAAGAATAACAAGATTACACCCCATATCGAACAATGCCGTTACGGCCTGTTTGGTAAACTCATAGACTACCTCAAACGACCGAGCGCCATAAGGTGCACGCGAGTTATCGCCAAGGTAGCAATAATCGTATTCGGGCATAAGGGCTTGTATCTCCGATAGTATCGTGAGACCTCCATATCCTGAATCAAATACACCAATAGGTCCGGGTTTAAGCATCATCTTTTTGTTTCTGCAAAGATAAATACAATATTGAAGTTATTTGATTAATCTTGATATTAAAAATTAATATGTTCTTGTGTTGAGCTTTCGGATTACAAATAGCAATCAACGGAGTGTAACGTAGTTAAATCCGAAAGGACGAGCAATCTTTCGTTCTTGTGGATTTGAAATCCGCAAGTTAGGTTTCGTTACAGGGGATTTGTAATCACCTGCCATCTACTATAAGGATTTTACAATCTGAAAGAAACTAAACAATAATAACATTTAGCAGACCATTCCCCCCTGCATAATCTATAGCAGAACTATACTTATACTCCTCCGGCTTATTAACAATTTCGGCTACCACTGGATTTTGGTGGATATAATTCAATTTTTGTACTAAATAATCATACATATAAATAGGTTGCATATCGTTCCCATCTTGCCAAAAATGATAATTCTTAATCTTCTTATCGTTTCGTGCAGCGTACTCAAAACGGTTTAACATCCATTCGCAACGCGACTCCTGAATGTCGCTCTCTAACGAATGCATAATTTGCTTATTTGTATGTTTCTTGAAATCACGCAGAATGTCACTCATCGTATTTTCTCCTTCTGCACTTACAATCATATGCAAATGATTACTCATTAATACCCACGCATATATTAATAAACCCTTGTTTTGTTGACAGTATTGCAATGACTCTATTATGATATGTTTATATCGTGAACGAGTAAAGATATCAACCCAATCGACAACTGTAGTTGTTGTAAAATATATATCTTGTGCTATTCGGTTTTGTATATTTATCATGATTCTATTGCGGATTGCAAATCCTGCTAATATATACTTTCGGATTGCAAATCCGAAAGGACGATCGGACAGTAAAATTGGAGAGGAACAAATCTTCTCTTTACTTTTTAATCTTTATCGGGATATAGATATCCTCTTCAGATTCAGGATCATTATTTTTATATTTCTCACCCAACACTTCAAAATGAGGTCTGTTATTATCTAAGAGATATTCAGATTGGGGTAGCCACTCATTAAAAATATATCCAAAGACACGTGTATCTGTACTCAACCCCTTATAATGAATCAGGGCATAAAGTCCTCCTTGTATAGTATAACTTTCCATATTCTGAGGAATATCTTCAACCAGTGAAACCTCTACAGCAGCCCACTTTCTAAAATTTATATTTGGAGAAAAATCAAAAGAAACTGGATAAATTTGCATAGAGATTAAATCAGAATTTATTATACGTTTAATTTCATGCTTTCGAGGCATAAAACTTCTCCACAAATTTGCGGTCAAGTTATTAGCATAAGACATTTCTAAAGATAATCCTACTAATTTTCGTTCGTTTAACTCTATTATTTTAACATTCAAATTTTTCATTATATTTCTATCTTTATCGAATGTAATTAATACTTTCGTTGCAGGGGATTTGTAATCACCTGCGTTCTACTATAAGGATTTGCAATCCGAAAGATTAAGTCATGAGGGATTTGCAATCACCTATTCTAATACTATGCCAGCTCGCTCAACTCCAGCCAACGCATTGTCTTTTCTTCTATCGCCTCTATCAGTTGACTGATACGATTTGATTTCTGTAACAACTCATCGGTAGATAATGTACCGCTGGATAATTCATTTTCAAGGTTCGCTTTTTCTTCTTCGAGTTGCGGTATCAGAGCGTCGAGTTCTTCAAACTCACGCTTTTCTTTGAAAGAAAGCTTTTTCTTTTCTTCATTCTTAGGCTGCGCCTGTTGCACCTTTTCTTCTTTAGGCTTCGCAGCCTGTTCCTTTTCTTTTTCAAGAAGCTCCTGCACCTCTTTCCACTCTCGGTATTGAGTATAGTTGCCGGGAAAATCTTTTATACGTGCGCTTCCCTGAAAAGCAAGTAAGTGATCTACCACCTTATCCATAAAATAACGGTCGTGCGATACCACAATCACACAGCCTTTGAACTGTTGAAGGTATTCTTCGAGAATATTGAGCGTAACGATATCCAAATCGTTGGTAGGCTCATCCAATACCAAGAAGTTAGGGTTGGTTATCAAGACTGTACAGAGATACAGACGACGTTTTTCTCCTCCCGAAAGTTTATAGACAAAATTGTGCTGTTTTTCGGGTGGAAAGAGAAAATGTTGTAGAAATTGTGATGCTGTCAGCCTGCTGCCATTGCCCAAATCTATCACCTCAGCTATATTCTGAACCACGTCAATAACCTTCATCTGTTCGTCAAACTTCAGTCCGTCCTGACTGTAGTAACCGAATTTTACAGTTTCGCCAATATCGAACCCTCCTTTGTCGGGAGCAACCTCCCCCATCAGCATTTTGATGAAAGTAGATTTCCCCGTACCGTTATTTCCTACAATACCCAGTTTTTCGTATCGGGCAAACACATAATTAAAATCTTCGAGTATCTTAATATCTCCAAAGGATTTGTAAACATGCTGTGCTTCGAAAATCTTATTGCCGATATATGTACCTTTCATCTGTAATTGCACATTTCCAGCATCACGCACCTGCTGGGCTTTCTTTTCCAAGTCGTAGAATGCATCGATCCTCGACTTTGCCTTCGTAGCCCGGGCTTGCGGTTGACGACGCATCCACTCCAGCTCTTTACGCAAAATATTGTTTGCACGATCCAACTCGGCATTCTGGGCAGAAATACGCTCGTCACGCTTTTCGAGATAGTACGAAAAGTTTCCTTTATACTGATACAACTGTTGTTGATCTATCTCTATGATTTCGTTACATACACGATCGAGAAAATAACGGTCGTGCGTTACCATCAACAGACTCAAACGTGAACGTTGAAGGTATTCTTCGAGCCACTCCACCATATCGAGGTCGAGGTGATTGGTAGGCTCATCGAGAATAATAAGATCGGGTTCGGTAATCAGCACATTGGCAAGTGCCACACGTTTGAGCTGTCCTCCCGACAGCTGCGATATTTTTTGTTCGAAATCGGTAATTTTCAGTTGTCCCAAAATCTGCTTTGCACGATGCTCGTAGTCCCATGCCTGCAAAACATCCATCTTCTGCAAGATAGCATCAAGCCCCGAATGATCTTTCGAGTTGATTACCCTTTCGTATTCGGCAATGAGGTCTGTAACATCATTCCCCGAATGGAAACACGCTTCTAGCACCGTCAGATTTTCGGGATAGGCAGGATCTTGTTCAAGATACGCAACACGCAAGTCGCGGCGAAAAACAACAGCTCCGCTATCGTAAGGTTCTTTTCCTGTGAGTATATTCAACAAGGTGGTCTTGCCCGACCCATTTTTTGCGATCAGCCCGATGCGTTCGCCTTCGGCTATACCGAATGATATATCACGAAACAAAACCAAATCACCAAAGCTTTTTGTAAGTCCTTCAACTTGCAGGAAAGAAGCCATATATATTTTGAGTTATAAATTGAAAACTATTTTTCTAAACCGAGATTGTATTTCTAATCATCGCAAAGGTAACCAAAAAAAGAACTGCCTGATATTATAAGTAACCTAAAACGTTATCTCTACATATCACGTACACTCAGTCATACTGACGACAGGGAGTATCTTTTGTCTTTAACAAGTAAAATAAGACAATAATATTTTCAAATCCCCGGTATAAAAAAAGTGATTTTTCCTTTAGGGTTTTTCTTTTTTCAACGATCATATTATGTATACGGTCATTTTAGTCTATCACTTTAAAGTATCGACAATCATCATGAAGACACAATTTCTTAGCAGCTTCGTTGCTCTGTTTATTTTTGGAGTCATTCACCTGAATGCTCAATGCGATCACCAACATCATGGGCATATCTGTACAAAAGCTTATGCTGCAACAGACCCCTCCGCTCCTCTTACCCCTTACGAATTTGAACGCAGAAATCTCAACGATGATGACATACTGATAGAGATACTGTATTCGGGTATCTGCCACTCAGATATACATACCGTTAAAGGCGACTGGGGGCAAGTAGCCTATCCGCTTGTTCCGGGACATGAGATTGTGGGCAAGGTAGTGAAAGCAGGCAAGAATGTTACTAAGTTCAAAGTCGGAGATTATGCAGGCGTGGGTTGTATGGTCAACTCGTGCGGAGAATGTTACTACTGCAAAGCAGGTGAAGAACAATATTGCACCAAAGGGGCTACTTATACCTACAGCAGCAAGGAAGGTGACGGATATACGCAAGGCGGATACTCAAATAACATCGTTGTCAGAGAAGCTTTTGCGATAACCATACCGAAAGGTGCTCCTCTCGAAAAAATAGCTCCTCTCCTATGTGCAGGCATTACTACCTATTCGCCGTTGAAATATAATAAGGTGAAGGCGGGCGATAAGGTTGCCGTTGCGGGTTTTGGTGGATTGGGACATATGGCTGTGCAATATGCTGTAAAGATGGGAGCCGAAGTTACTATTTTCGACATTACCGAAGATAAACGTGAGGCTGCCGCCAAACTGGGTGCGGTAAGATATGTAAACACAAAAAATGCAGACGAATCGAAAGGTCTGGAAGGAACATTCGATCTCATTTTGAGCACGATCCCCGTTTCGTTCAGCGTAGAATCGTATCTGTCGATGCTGAAAGTTGATGGTACAATGGTTCTGATTGGTGTTCCGGCTATCAAAGACATGCCATCTGTGCAAACGTGGGCTCTGCAAGGACGCAAGAAAATATATGGAACGTTGATTGGCGGCATACGCGAGACACAGGAAATGATGGATTACTCGGTCGCTAACAACATTTACCCGATGGTAGAGATTATACCGATACAACAGGTAAATGAAGCATACAAAAATGTACTCGCCGGAAAAGTTCAATTCCGTTACGTTATAGACATATCATCTTTGAGATAAGAGTTTTGCTGAATTCAATAAGCTTTTTATGCTTGGAGGCTGATAAGGATTTTTCATCCTATCGGCCTTTTTCTATAATGAAGCAAACAGCTGGTGCAATATAGGTATCAGCAATGCAGTCATTACCCCCATCAAGCCGATGGCAAGCCCGCTCAATGCGCCCTCTATCATCCCCATTTCCATTGCTTTGGCTGTACCTACTCCGTGTGAAGAAGCTCCCATAGCCAAGCCTCTGGCAACACTGCTTTTGATACCCAGCAAACGTAATATAGGTGGTCCGATAATACTTCCGAATATACCGCAGAAAAGCACAATCACCGCCGTAAGCGATACATTACCGCCCGACTGTTCGGCAATACTCATCGCAATGGGTGTAGTCACCGATTTGGGTTCGAGAGAATGGATAAGCATCTGATCGGCTCCTGTTATTCTCGCTAATAGTACCACACTGAGTATCCCCACAATGCTACCCATAAAGATAGAAGTAAGGATGGATATTACATTGCCCTTAAGGTATGCCAACTGCTCGTATAGTATATAGCCTAACGCCACAACGGAAGGCCCGAGCATGAAGCTAACAAACCGGCTACTCTCTTCAAAAGTCCGGTAATCGATACCTGTCACCTTTAAGAATGCTATAATAATAGCAATGGCAACAATCATAGGATGCAACAAAGCGATGCGTGTCTTCTTAAAAACCCATTGTCCGAACAGGTAACTGCCAAAAACAAGGAGAAGCGTAAATTCTGTGGATTCAAATAGTGCTCTCATTTTCTTCTTTGTTCCATTTGCTGTTGAACAATAGCGACAACCACAATAACCAATACCGTACTCACCGAACAAACGATGAGTATAGACATCCAGAATTTACTGATCACACCATACGCACCCAATAAGCCTGCTCCGGCAGGAATAAAGAATATTGCCATGTTGCGGGTAAACACATTTGCTACGTCTTTTACATTGTCGGGAGAGATAGCCTTGAAGTAAAGACTGAGGAATAATAAAATCATTCCGATGATATTCCCGGGAACGAATCCTTGAATAAGATAACTGATTCCTTGTCCCAAGAAATAAAACAGGAGAATGATAAAGATACCTTTTATCATTTTCATAACGATAACCTTCTAATTAACTCGGGTACAAAGTTAGATGTTTTTTATTGATAAGCTATCAGACCTCACTTTAATTTTTCAGACAGAGTAAACTCCCTAAGTATTATTTAACTATGTAGATTTTAAAGTCATTTCAGAAGCTGTAAATATTTATCAAAAACGCTTTTATTTAGAAAAAACAAACCTAAAAGCACAAATATTTGTGAACTTTATATTATGTTTGTGCGTTTGTTTGTTAAAAGGGATTTAAAAAGGACACAATAATAACATTAAATAAAAAATTAAAACCAGAACAAATTTTTTAACCGTAGCACATTACAATCTGAAAAAATAATCAAATCTTAATTTTAAATATTTAAAGTATATTTTATTGTATAATAATTTATTAAATAATTGTATATGAAAAAAGTATTATTCGTTTTTATGTTTGCCTTATTGGCAATCGGAGTGCAAGCACAACAAGGTGAAAAATCAGGCGTTCTTCAAGCCGGTTATCAATCAGACCCGGGTCGTTTGATGATTGGTGCTGAAGGCAGATACAACATCACTAACAATATTCGTATTGCACCGGATGTAATGTTCTTATTTCCTAAGAATAAAGTTACAGGGCTTGATATCAACGTAAATGCACATTATGTATTTCCATTAGAAGGTAATGTAAGCGTATTCCCTTTAGCTGGTTTGGCAATGTTGAACAATCGCTATTCTGGTAGTAATGGTAGTGGCAGTAATGGCTTCACAAACTGGGGATTCAATCTTGGTGGAGGCTTGGAGTATAATCTGAGCAGCAATACTTTCTTAAACCTCGAAATGAAGTATACATTCAGCGATGCTGACCATTTCACTGTAGGATTTGGATATGGTGTTAAGTTCTAAATATCTATAAATAATAAAAAAGGGAGAATAAAGATTCTCCCTTTTTTTGTGTCTATTATTTAACCGTCTACTCTTCAAACATCTCTAACGAAAAGTTCTCACCATCGTATACGCCATAAGAGAAAAACTTAATCCAATCGCCCAATATCACGACCCTGCCGGTAGCAGAAATCATCAGATCGAGCATTATATGCCGATGTCCGAAGATGAAGAAGTTGATATTCGGAGCCAGTTTCAAATGATTTTTGGCATAGACCACCAAGTGCTCTTTATCTTCACCAAAATAGTCCGGCATCTCGTCGTTCTCACGATTGTGGTTCGACCACCATTGCGCAAAGCCTACCGTCCAACGGGGATGAATAGCGGCATAAGCTTTTCTGCATATTTTGCTATGGAAAACAGACCGCAGGATTTTAAATGATGCAGAATCATCACCTAAGCCATCTCCATGTGCCAGAAAAAACTTTTTGCCGAATATTTCTTTCACCAAAGGCTGAACATGAACAATCATACCACACTCTTTCTGTAAGTAGTCGGTCACCCAAATATCGTGATTGCCGATAAAGAAATGCACCTCTATACCCATATCTGTAAGCTCGGCTACTTTGCCCAAGAAACGGACAAATCCACGCGGAACCACATTCCGGTACTCGAACCAGTAGTCGAAAATATCACCCAACAGATAAACAGCCTGTGCATCTTGCTTTACCATGTCAAGCCAACGACACAGCTTGCGCTCCACCTCATGTTGTGGGAAATAACTTTCTTTGATTTTTACAGATGGCAATGTCATCATCTGTTGCTTATCCATTCTTTTCTTATGAAAAGCAGAACCCAAATGGGTATCGGATAAAAAATAAACTTTCTTTCCCACCGCCTGTGTTTTATAAAAATCCTAACTCAAGTTTTGCCTCTTCGCTAAGCATATCTTTGTTCCACTCGGGCTCGAAAGTAAGATCTACGATCACATTATTGACTCCCGCAACCGACTGTACTTTATATCTTACATCTTCGAGTATAAAATCGGCTGCCGGACAGTTTGGAGCTGTCAGCGTCATTGTGATGGTTACATTTTTATCATCGTCTATATCCACTTCGTAGATTAGTCCGAGATCGTAAACGTTGACTGGTATTTCCGGATCGTAAACAGTCTTCAACATGTTTACTATTTTGCTTTCTAATTGTAATAAATCACTCATAATTCATTTTTTGTATGTGAGTTATAAACATTCTTTGGCATATAATGTTTACAATCACCCTCTGTTAGAGGTACAAAAATAATGAAAAAAGATGATTATACGAACATCGCCCGGTTCAAGTCGTATGCAAAATTAGCAACCCAAGAGCCAAAAGATGGTGCTTGCCTGAATCGACCGGTATCGTCGTGCCATATACGAATTATCTGACCCCGCGATCCCCTGTTTGCAGGAGCCATATCCAAGCACAAGTGATTACCCAAACCGTCGTCGGTAAAAGGTATCCACGAGCGACTATGCCACACTTCTTGTACGCCATCGTCTGCATTTGCCATCGCATCATCAAAGGCTCCGGCAGTAGCCAGACGTTGCCAAATAACCCACTCTTCTACAATACGCTCAAGACTCATCAACTCTTCACCGTTGACGATGCCATACGCATTAGGTATCTGCCCGTTATGTATTTTATAAAATTCGAGAAAATCGATGGGTAACTTTACACCAAGCACAGACTCGGCCCAGCCTATCTGTTCTTGCGTTGCCCCGGGTAGTAATACTGCATCAGGTCTCACGCCTCGTTTCAATAAATAGCTCTCTATACGAGGCCAACTTTGCTCTACAATTGAGTTTTGTGTAATAGCGGTTTTCATCTTAATACTTATTTTGCTCTTCTATAATCTCCCAGTATCCATATAGCTGTAGTATGAGTTGTCACAAACAATAATATGATCGAGCAGGCGGATATCCATAATATGTCCTGCTTCTTTGAGCCGCTTTGTAATCTGATCATCATCGTCGCTCGGTTGAGTGTTTCCCGAGGGATGATTATGACACAGTACCATAGCCGAGGCTAAGGATTGGATACCTTCTTTCATTATCAGACGGATATCCACTACTGTTGCGGTCAAACCACCTTTACTTATCTGTATATTTTTCACCACTTTATTAGCCCGGTTAAGGAACAAAACCCATACTTCTTCATGCTTTAGGTCTGCTAATATCGGATGAAATATATCATACACATCTTTACTGGACGTAATTTGCGGACTGACAAGGGCTTCAGACAATTTCCTTCTTTTTCCCAATTCCAGTGCCGCCACTATTGTTATTGCTTTCGCTTCTCCTATTCCTTTAAAATCCTTTATAAGGTCTTTTATTTCCAATTTACCCAGAGTGTTCAGGTTATTGGAAACGCTATGTAAAATCCGTTGGGACAGCTCAACCGCTGTTTCGCTTTTATTGCCCGAACCGATCAGTATACCTAGCAATTCAGCATCAGAAAGTGCCGATACCCCTTTTAACAACATCTTTTCGCGGGGTCGGTCTTCTTCAGCCCAATCCTTAATGTTTAGTTTCGTATTAAGTTTCATGTAGGTTATTTGTCTCCTAGATCCATTCAACTTCAAAAATATACATAAAATTTGAATATAAAATATTTTTCATAAAAAAAATAAGGCCAGTTTTGAAAACTGACCTTATCCTCTATAAAAGTAATAATTACTATGCTTTTACTCTTTCTACATACGAGCCGTCGGCTGTATTAATTTTAATTTTGTCTCCTTCGTTAATAAAGAGTGGAACACGCACCTCAGCCCCTGTTTCTACAGTAGCCGGCTTTAACGTATTGGTTGCAGTATCACCTTTCAGTCCGGGTTCGGTATACGTTACCAAAAGTACAACGTTCTGAGGCATTTCGGCTGTCAATACAGTTTCTGTTTCGGCATGCACCTGTATCTCTACCATATCTCCTTCTTTAAGAAAAGCCACCCCGGCTATCATATCCCCTGCAAGAGATATTTGTTCGAAAGTTTCGGTATTCATAAAGTTATACCCCATATCGTCCTGATAAAGGAATTGATACGGACGTCTTTCGATACGCACTTCATCCAGCTTCACTCCGGCATTGAATGTTCTTTCAAGAACACGTCCGGTAGTTACACTTCTCATTTTTGTACGTACAAATGCGGCGCCTTTACCCGGTTTCACATGAAGGAATTCGATTATTACATAATATTGTCCATCGATATCGATGCACATACCGTTTCTTATATCTGCAGTAGTTGCCATTGATTGTATTTTATTGTTATTATTTTTTTCGAGTTGCAAAGATAATAAATTACATTTATCAGCCAACAGTTATCAGTTAACAAACAACTTAGAACTTATTACTTTACAAATCCCCTGTTCTTCAACAGATAAATCGGATTAGGTTCTGCGCCCCTGAACTTTTTGTACAATACCATTGGCTCTTCCGATCCGCCTTTCGACAATACGTTTTCACGGAACGATTTTGCAGTTTCCTGATCAAAAATATTTCCTTTTTCTACAAAAGCCTGGAATGCGTCAGAGTCCAAAACTTCAGACCACAAGTAGCTGTAATATCCCGAAGAATAGCCTCCGCTGAATACATGTTGGAAATACGTGCTTCTGTATCGAGGTATTATTTCGGAGATCAAGCCGATTTCTTTCATTGCATCTGCCTCAAATTTATCTACGTTCAGTTTTTCAAGACCTTCGCCATGTTTAGGGTCAAAGTTTGGAGAAGAAGCGGTCAGCGTATGCCATTTCATATCCAGAATTGCAGCAGCCACAAGCTCTGTGGTAGCAAATCCCTGATTGAAGTAACCCGCATTCTGAATCTTTTGTATCAGTTCGGCAGGAATAGTTTCGCCTGTTTCATAATGCTTTGCATACATCTTCAATACTTCCGGCTCAAATGCCCAGTGCTCCATGATCTGAGAAGGCAGCTCTACAAAGTCGCGAACAACCGATGTACCCGACACGCCGTTGTAAGTACATTTAGATAACAATCCGTGCAATCCGTGTCCGAATTCGTGGAACATAGTTTCCACCTGATCGAGTGTCAACAGTGCCGGCTTGCCATCTGTTGGAGGGTTGTAGTTACCCACATTGTAGATCAATGGATAAACAAACTCACCTTTATATACTTCCTGTTTGCGGAAGCTGCTCATCCATGCTCCCGGACGCTTACCCTGACGTGCAAAATCATCGAAATAAATGATTCCTATAAATGAACCGTCAGCATCACTTACCTCGTATGCTTTTACGTCTTGCTGATATACAGGTATATCTGTTTTCGGCTTGAATGTAATGCCATATAGTTTGTTTGCGACAGCAAATACACCTTCACGCACATTATCTGCTTTGAAGTAAGGTTTCAAAGCCTCTTCATCCAATGCGTATTTTTCTTTACGAAGCTTTTCGGCATAGTACCACCAGTCCCACGATTCTATTTTTATATCATGTCCTTCTTTTTTAGCAATAGCTTGAAGTTCGGCAGCCTCTTTTTGAGCTTGCGGCAGAGCATACTTCCATATATTGTTTAGCAGCCCCATCACATTTTCAGGAGTCTTAGCCATTGTTTCTTCGAGTACATAGTCGGCGTGCGATTTATAGCCAAGCATATTTGCTTTTTCAAGTCTGAGACTTACTATCTTCTTTATGTTTTCTTTGTTGTCGAATTCATTTCCGTTATCACAACGCATATACATCGCCTTATATAGTTTTTCGCGAAGCGCGCGATTGTCGGCATATTGCAAAAACGGCTCCCAGCTTGGTTTGCTCAGACCAAACACCCATTTACCTTCCAGCCCTTTGTCTTTTGCTGTTTTAGCAGCAGCGGCAATCACATCCTCAGGAAGTCCCGAGAGGTCTTCTTTTTTGTCTATTACCAATTGGTAGCTATCTGTCTCTTTCAACAGGTTCTGATTAAAACTAAGCGATGCGTTGCTCAGCTCTTTGTTGATCTCACGCAAACGTGCTTGCTTCGAACCATCGAGCAGGATACCCGAACGGACAAAGCCTTTGTATGTTTTATCCAACAACATCTTTTGCTCTGTTGTCAGGGTCTTTACTTGCAGGCTATCATCGTACACGGTTTTGATGCGAGCAAAAAGCTTTTCGTTGAAGTTGATATTATCATAGTGCTCGGTACGTAAAGGCGTAATCTCCTTTTCTATATTCTGATACACAGAATCGGACATTGTGCCTGTCATTACAGAAAATACAGAACCTACCCGATCAAGCATCCGGCCCGACTCGTCCAAAGCCACTACTGTATTTTGGAAAGTAGGTGCTTCGGGGTTATTGATGATAGAATCAATCTCGGCATTATGACGCTTCATTGCTTCTTCGAAAGCAGGCATAAAATGTTCTGCTTTTATTTTATCAAAAGGAGGAACCCCTTCCGGAGTGTCGAATTCGGAAAAGAAAGGATTATCTTTCCCATCCTTATTGCTTGTAGTGTTACAAGAATAAACCATAATTAGAATACTAAGAATAAATAAGATTTTCTTCATACAAATAAGTTAATCGTGTGAATGATTAGATTTTATGACAAAAGTAAGTAAAAATAACGTTAAGGAGAAACATTTAATCGGCTTCCACAATAAAAAACAGCGGAATTAACAGATAATCCGATTAATTTTCTTAAACTTGTATGGTTTATAAAATTTAAGAATCCATGAACAAACTTCTAAGTAGCCGAAACCTCATTTGCACATTTCTGCTAATTAGCATTTTTTCATTCACCCGGTGTGCAGGCAGTATCGAAAGCAAGTTGCAGGCAATAGCTGCCGAGACAAACAAAGATTGCCCTAAGACATTGGATCAGTGGACTCGCCTAGATAAGTGCGTTGCTGTAGGCAGTAGTAATTTTGAGTATCATCTTACCATACTACAAGTGGTGATAAGTGATACCACCACTTTCAAAACACAATTGAAGCCGCAGCTTTTGGAGGTATTGAAAACAAATCCCGACTTAAAAATATTCAGGGATAACGATATTACCGTAAAGTATATATACAACGACCAAAATGGAAAGTATATATTTTCTACAATCATAACACCTCAAGAATATAAGCAATAAAAAGGATTACAAAATAAAATATGGAAGACAAACAACGCATGTTTCAAAATCCATTTTCTGCAAAAGGACGTATCCGCAGATTAGAATATGGACTTAGTTATCTTATTTATGTAGCATACTATTATACGATTGCCCTCATTCTTGCCTTGTCTGGAATACTTGAGGATGTAAACTGGAGTTTTCTTATCATTTTCCTTCTTTTGATACCAGCCTATTGGTTTTTGATTGCACAAGGAGCGAAAAGATGCCACGACAGAGGTAATAGCGGATGGTTTCAACTCGTCCCTTTTTATGCTTTTTGGATGCTTTTTGCAGGAAGTGATTATGGCGAAAATGAATATGGGTTTAATCCCAAAGGCGAAGGCAACGAAAGTGTAGAAGATATGATAGACAATATAGGAGTACCCGAACAGGAGTAAAAGAAGATAAAAAAATGATATTAGACAAATTAGAAAACTCAGGAAAATACGAACATCTACACCCGCTGTTTAAAGAGGCATTCGACTATCTGAAATCAATTGATTTCTCGAAAGCCGAACCGACTAAAACAGAGCTGAAAGGTAAAGACCTTTTTGTAATGGTAAGCGACAGCGACCTGAGAGCAGCCGACAATGCGAAGCCGGAGGCACATAACAAATATATAGATATACAACTGCCAATAAGCAGGCCTGAAACCTTCGGGTGGAAAGCTCACCAAGACCTGACGCATCCTATTGGCAACTTTGATGAAGAAAAAGACATTCAGTTCTTTGACGACAAAACTGAAACACAGATAACAGTCTTACCCGGCAACTTTCTTATATTCTTCCCAGAAGATGGGCATGCCCCTTGTATAGGCGAAGGACAGGTAAGAAAAGTAGTGGTAAAAATAAAAATATAAGTTCCTCCCCCACTTTGGGAGACGAACTGTAATTAACAATTGACAGACATGCTTAAACTCATTAAAAACGACCCTTGGTTAGAACCTTATGCAGCAGCGATAGAAGGCCGTTATGAATATATCCAGAAAAGAGAGGCCGACCTTACCTGCAACGGAAAGGTCACTCTTTCTGAATTTGCCTCAGGACACCTGTATTTTGGGCTTCACAAAACAGAAAAGTCGTGGATATTCAGAGAATGGGCCCCGAATGCAACCGCTATCTATATGATAGGCGATTTCAACGGCTGGCAAAAAACTGAAGAGTTCAGACTGCAACCAAACGGTAACGGTGAGTGGCAAATAGAACTGCCTCTGGACAAAATAAAACACCACGACCTATACAAACTTATTGTATGTTGGAATGGTGGAGAGGGCGAACGTATCCCCGCATGGACAACCAGAGTAGTACAAGACCATCATACACATATATTCAGCGCACAGGTGTGGGATCCGTTGCTACCTTATGAGTTTCGCACAAAAAAATTTAAGCCCAACACG